>ERZ1106978.1532-NODE-1532-length-12841-cov-2.632176_pt1 | contig 12841 bp, 7 predicted proteins | sample MGYA00403689_ERZ1106978 | MGnify/ENA primary metagenome ERZ1106978 (study PRJEB35170, sample SAMEA104062434) | human gut metagenome | biome: human gut; feature: human-associated habitat; material: faeces | place: Denmark | collected 2012-08-02 ...
TTTCCTTCTGGCGGTTTACGATGAGGGCAAGGGTTTCCTTGGATTTAGGATCTGTAAAGCATGGTGCGGAGTCATGTGCTTCTGTCAGTTCAAAGCCATGTGCCTTTAAAGTTTTCGTGATGTTTTCCATCAGTACTTCATAAACAGCTGTTACATTATAACGGATATTTACATCCTGCCAGAAAACACCATTTTCCAGCTTGCACATACCGCCTACATGAGTCAGCTTGCCGGAACCTTCATCTTCAAAAGGAATGTTCAGTCCTGCTCCATAGTAATCACCAAACATCTCACAGATGGCATCCATCAAGTTTGCTGCATCTTCATCTAACACGCCTGATTTTTTCAGCAGTCCCGCCATTTTTACCTCTGCGCTTTCAGAACCTTCCGGGAAAGCTGCATGAGCAGGAATACCATGTACATATACCTTCACACTGCCGTCAGCCTGCTTTTCACAGGTGCCGCCAACTGCTTCTACAACCTCTTTTACTTTTGAAATCTCTTCTTCTGTTAAAGTAAGAACTGCAACTGCTTCTGCAGGAACCTGGTTGGACATGATACCAGACTCAAAACTTACCAGCTTGCTGCTCTTTACCGGACGGGTAGCATCAAATTCCAGAATTCCTTTCTCACCGTTGCATACAGGGAACATAACGTCCGGAACAACAGAAAATGCCGGCTCTTTATAATTCTTCGCATAATACTGCACATCGGCCATTCCCTTTTCCTCGTCACATCCAAAGAAAAAGCGGAAGCTGTGTTTTGGCTTATAGCCCTGTTCTTTCAGATATTTTAAAGCATAAAGGGCAGTCATAAAGGAACCCTTATTATCGCTTACGCCTCTTCCGATGAGAAGGCCGTCTTTTACAACTGGCTTAAATGGTTCGCAGCATGTCCAGCCATTTCCAGCAGGTACTACATCTGCATGGCCAAAGAAACCGATCTCTGTATCACTTTCCCATTTCCAGAGAAGAGTTCCGCAGTAATTTTCATGGTTAAATGTTTCAAATCCCATGGATCTTCCTAAATCCAGAGCTGCATGAAGGGCATCTAAGCATGCCTGTCCAAAAGGCATATCCGGATCTTCTGTTTTTACGCTTACACTTGGGATCTCTGATAATTTGCATATATCCTGAACCATATCATCAATGTGTTTTTCAATCCATTCTTTTTCCATTGCTTTTCCCTTTCTGGCAATGAAGCCATCCACTTGTAAACCCACGTTTATTCTTTTTCTGTATTATCATACAGATGACATGCTACACAATGATTTTCTCCGATCTGGCGCATCTGCGGCACTTCGGTCTTGCAGCGCTCGGTGGCGTAGGGGCAGCGGGTGTGGAACTTACAACCCGCCGGCGGGTTGGCCGGGGACGGGATGGAGCCCTGCAGCACCACGCGCTCGCGCTTGACAGTCGGGTCCGGGATGGGAATGGCCGAGAACAGCGCCTTGGTGTAGGGGTGCAGCGGGTGGGCAAAAATGTCGTCGGTCTCGCCGTACTCCACCAGATTGCCCAGGTACATAACGCCGACAGTGTCGGAGATATGCTCGACGACGGACAGATCGTGGGAGATGAAAAGATACGTCAGGTTGCGCTTTTCCTGCAAGGATTTCAGCAGGTTGATGATCTGCGCCTGAATGGAGACGTCCAGCGCGGAGACCGGCTCATCGCAGACGACGAACTCGGGGTTCAGGGCCAGCGCACGGGCAATGCAGATACGCTGGCGCTGGCCGCCGGAGAACTCGTGCGGGTAGCGGGTCTTGTGGTAGGGCTGCAGGCCGCAGTCGTCCATGACCTGGTCAATATAGTCGTTGAACTCGTTCTTCGGCACAAGGTTGTGCTCGCGCACGGCCTCGCCGATGATCTCGCCGACGGGCAGACGCGGGGACAGGCTGGAGAACGGGTCCTGGAAGATGATCTGCATCTTGGTGCGCAGCTCACGCATCTCGGCGGGGGTCATGTCGTAGACCTCCTTGCCGTTGAACAGCACCTGGCCGCCGGTCTTTTCGCCGCCCAGGCGCAGGATCGTGCGGCCCGTGGTGGACTTGCCGCAGCCGGACTCGCCGACAAGGCCCATCGTGCAGCCGCGGCGCAGGTTGAACGTCACGCCGTCCACGGCCTTGACGTGGCCCACGGTCTGGGACAGCAGGCCGCCCTTGATGGGGAAATATTTCTTGAGGTGGTTGACCATCAGGATATACTGAGGGTCATAGGTGACGGGGGTGTAATCGTTTTCAATCAGGTGCTTACCCTTGTTTGCCATGCGTCACTCACCCGCCTTTCTGTTTTCTTCATAGTAGCGGTAGCAGCTGACCTTGTGCGTCGGGGACAGGCTGATCTCGCAGGGGTACTCGCCGCTGCAGCAGGGCAGCTGCATCTCGCAGCGGTCCTTGAAGTAGCAGTAGTCCGGCATATCGACCGGGTTGGGCACCTTGCCGGGGATGGAGTACAGCCGGTCCACCTTTTTGCCCACGATCGGTTTGGAAGCCATCAGGCCGATGGTATAGGGGTGAGCCGGGTTTGCGAAAATCTCCTGAGCGGTGCCCTTTTCCACCACGCGGCCTGCGTACATGACAACAACGTAATCTGCCATCTCGGCAATCACACCCAGGTCATGGGTGATCAGCATGATGGAGGAATTGATTTTATTTTTCAAGTTGCGCAGAAGATCCAGAATCTGTGCCTGGATCGTTACGTCCAAAGATGTGGTTGGTTCATCAGCAATCAACAATTTCGGATGAGAAATCAATGCAATTGCGATCATAATCCTCTGCCGCATTCCACCAGATAACTCATGCGGATACTTTTCAAGACATTTTTCAGCATCTGCAATGCCTGTTAACTTCAGCATATCGATTACTTTTTTCTTTTTTTCTTCTTTAGAAGTCGTTACGGCATGATTGTCAAGACTTTCCATGATCTGCTTTCCGATTTTCATGGTCGGATTTAAAGAAACAAGTGCATCCTGAAAAATCATAGAACATTCTTTGCCACGAAATTTTTTCCACTCCTTAGAAGAATATTTTGCGATATCTGTACCTTCAAATATGATCTGGCTTCCTTCCATTACTTTCCCCGGCTTTTTTACAAGCCCCATAATAGTTTTCGCTGTAATCGATTTTCCACAGCCCGATTCACCTACCAGTGCAACCGTCTGTCCTTCTTCAATAGAAAACGATATATCCCGCACCGCCTGCACAGTGCCTCCATATGCAGCAAAATTCACAGCCACATGTTTCATTTCTAATAAATTATTCATTTTTTCTATCCCTTTCACTAAGGTGGTCACTGCATATTTTGTTATTCTACAATTTTAGGTTCTAATGCGTTTCTCAGAATATCTCCCAGTAAATTAAAGCTCAAAACTGTAATTAGGATCATTACGCCCGGATATACCGCCAATAAAGGGTAATCCAAAATATGCGCCTGTGCTCCCTGAAGCATACTTCCCCAGGATGCACGTGGAATCTGCACACCTAATCCCAGGAAACTTAGAGAAGATTCCATCAGAATTGCATTTGCCACACTCAAGCTTGCTGCAACAATAACCGGTCCTAAAATATTAGGGATAATATGTTTAATGATCACACGAAAGTTTGATGCCCCCAGATTCTGTGTAGCCACCACAAAATCTCGTTCCTTTAATGACATTGTCTCCGCTCTCGTAATTCTTGCGACGGATGCCCAGGAAAACAGACTCAACACAACAATCAGAGTCGGTAAACCAGGCTTTAAAAAGGTATTTAAAATAACCATTAACAGCATACTCGGAAGAGCAAGGAAAATATCTGTAAAACTCATCAAAAACATATCTACTTTTCCTCCGACATAACCGGAGAATACACCTAATGATGTTCCGATTACAACTGTCATGATCATAGACATGAATCCCACCAGCAAAGAAACTCTTCCACCATATAAGGTTCTGGTAAAATAATCTCTTCCGTACTCATCTGTGCCAAACCAGTGACTGGATGAAATACCCTGCAGCTTTTGAGAGGCGTCTAACTTATAAGGATCGTAAGGACTAAGAGGTGCCAAAAGAACAGCAATGATGAGAATGGCAAGAAGTACGACACTTACCATAGCAACTTTGTTTTTCTTTAGTTCTTTCCAGATATCTTTCCATACACTCTGTCTCTCCACAGAAATTTCTACTGTTTTCTTTTTTTCCAGTTTTGCAAACGAATCGTTGGTTATTACTATATTATTTTCCACCGGATGCACCTCCCCGTTTAATTCTTGGATCAACAAAGGCATACAATAAATCTGCAATAAAATTACCGACTACCAAAAGAAAACCAGAAAGCATAACATACGCCATGATTACTGGATAATCCCTTGAACCAATCGCAGACATCGCAAAGGTTCCAATTCCCGGCCATCCAAAGACACTTTCTACAATAAAGGATCCACATACCAAAGATGCCAGATTCATTCCCATCAATGTAATGATAGGCAACAGCGTGTTTTTCAACACATGTCGGAATAAAATTTTCGTCTGAGAATCTCCCTTTGCTTCGGCGGTAAGCACATACTCTTCGCTTAACTGTCCGATGGTATTTGCACGGATATAACGGATATAAACCGCAACATGACCGATACTAAGCGTAATACATGGAAGAATCATATGCTGGAACGTATCAAATGCAGATACATTTCCAACGGTATGCATACCGGAAGAAGGTAATACCTTTAATACTGCAGCAAATACAATAATAAGCAGCATACCAAACCAAAAAGAAGGAATGGACATTCCCATATACGCTAACGAACTTATCAAGTTATCAAGCCATGAGTTCTTCTTATATCCCGACCATAAGCCAAGCGGGATTGCAAGTAAAAGTGACAAGATCATAGAACTTCCCATAAGTATGATTGTTGCCGGAAGACGCTGCATAAACTGTGGCCACACAGCCGACTTATTAGATAAGGATACACCTAAATCTCCGTGTACCGCACGTTTAGCCCAGGCAAAATACTGCTCTGTCATGCTCTTATCCAACCCCAATTGTGCAATCACATTAGCTTTCTGTTCTTCCGTCATTTCCGGATTCACATACATATCCGATATGTCACCTGGTGCAAAATAGACAATTGCAAATGAAAAAAAGGAAATCAATATCATTACGATTACTACCTGAGCCGTCTTTTTTAAACAATATTTCCACATAAGTATTCCTCTCTGTAAAATCGAATATATGAAAGAATGTGGCTTGTCTTTACTTTAAAGGCATGCCACATTCCGTATGCTTTTCAGCTAGTGTGAATTTTTAATCCACATGAATAGATAAGTAATCAATGAATTCAGGAACAACTGACGAACCATCTAAACCAGTAACATTTTTCTGCGAAACCATAACAAAGTTTGTATATGTAAGTGGGTATTCCCAACATTCTTCCAAAGCTTTGTCCTGAATTGTATTCCAAAGTTCCTGTTTTTCTTTCGCATCTGCAGTTCCTATGGCTTTCTGAGCAAGCCCTGAAACTTCATCACTGTATCCACAATCACAGAGACGATTTGTAAAGTAGCTGATTGCCTGTCCACAGTTTGAACCACGCTGTGAATCCCATCCGTTTGTACCAAGATCCCATGTTGTAGCCAGTTCTTTATCTTTGCTTGCAAAGAAACGTGGGAAGAATGTAGAAGTATCGCAGCTTTCAATATTTACTGTTACGCCGATTTCAGCTAACTGCTGCTGTACGACAGTTGCTACAGCTTCCATATTTGCACGGTCTGAATTGTAAATATATGTAAGTTCTTTTCCTTCCAATCCAGATGATTTTGCAAGTTTTTTTGCTTCTTCCAGATTGAAGTTATATCCTTTACAGTCTTTATTATAAATAGACTGGTCCGGTGTGATGAGGCTGTTCGCTGGCTCTGCAAGTTCATCTGATCCCCATGCAAAATCAACAATCGCATCTTTGTCAAGTGCAAGGAAGATTGCTTTTCTTGCATCCTGAGATAATGTAGACATTACCGGTCCGTGTGGGTTTAACTGAAGGTAATTAAGACGAGCTTCTGATATACTGTACATATTGTATTTATCAGACTCCTCTTTGTATTTCTTCAGGTCTTCTGCGCTTGTAACACGCATATAATCAATTCCGCCATTTTCAAATTCGATCTGTTTTGTGCTTCCGCTGCCGATTGTTTTTATAACGACTTTCTTAACAGAAGGAGTTCCTCTGTAGTAGTCATCTCTTGCTGTATAAACAAAACTATCTTCGTTAATTTCGCTTACTACATATGCTCCAGATGTAGCCATACCCGGTGTTTTGAAGTATGTACTGTCATTAATCTTTGACGGATCATTATCAAATGCATGTGCCGGCATTGGATAGAACTGAGATAACGTTCTGACATAGTTATCATATACTGATGGAAGTACAAATTCCATTGTCTTATCATCAATCTCGTTGATCTGCACTTCTCCACCATTTACCTTGGTGAATGATGTAGGTCCGCCATAAACCAATACACCATAATCAATGGTAAATTTGATATCTTTTACTGTAACCGGTTCTCCATCACTCCATGTTGCTTTGTCATTAATATGAAGTGTGTAGGTAAGACCATCTTCTGAAATATCAAGCTTATCAGCCAGATAATATTCCAGACCGTCTTTTGTCTCAGCAAATAACGGTTCATAGATTGGACGGATTGCACTTACCAAGTCATCACTGCTCTGTGCACTTGGCTGAAGTGAATTTGGCATATAATTCAATGCAAATGTAAAAGTCCCATCACTTTTTGCCTCTTTCTTCGTGTCTTCTGTCTTTGCGCTACTGTCTTTCTTGTCGGAACTTCCACCACATCCGGCAAGCATACCGACTGCTAAAATTCCTGCACACAATAATGCGAGTGCTCTTCTTTTCATTTTCCTTTTTCCTCCATGGTATTTTCCTTAAGTTGTTCTGTCTGTGTATCCCCTCGTTAACAACTCTTCAAAAATACTACCAAAATGTTTTTTTCTTTGCAAATTGCTTTTTTCTATCAATTTTTGCACTTATTGCTATCGTTTATCAATAATTCCAGAAAACGCTGATTTCCCGTTATTTTTGTATCTTTTAACAATTTATTGCTTTTATCTATAGTAAAAAATATAATTTTTTTACAATTTCTTTTACCTTTTTTGCAATGTGTATTGTATAATGATTACAAAAGATTTGTTAAATTTTATTCAACATGAAAGGTTTATAAATGAAAAAATTATATGAGCAAAGCCCTGAAATGCAGCTGTCCGGCAAATGCCAGCTGCGCCATGTAAAATGCACGCACCACAAAGGATATCTGATGGAAGATCTTTCCATGATCAAAAGCGGATTTTATGAGATCAGCTTTTGTAAAAGCGGAGATTTTCTGTTCCGCATCGGCCAGAAACGGCATTTTATTACAAATGGTGATATTCTGGTTATTCCACCGGATATTCCACACTACTTTACTTCCAGTGATCTCGTTGCAAACTATTATGATTTTATCACTGTATGGCTGGAAAAATCATATATTTCCAATCTGAAAAGCCAGCTTCCGGCCCTTAAGGAATCTGTTTTCAATATTGACACACCTCATCTTCTTCATACTACCAATAAGCTATGTAATTTTGAGGAAGAATTTGAAACCTTTTACCGGGAATATGCTTCTTATGGGGAGCTTTCTGAAACCTATGCCTGTGGTGCATCCACCTGTCTTCTGGTAAAAGTCATTAACTATGCCCTGAAATATTCCAACGAATTTATTGAGATCGAATCCGATCAGACCAATCAGATCGTCCGCTATCTGGATCAGCATTTTCTGAAAGAAATCGGTGTGGAGGATCTGGCGCGTACTTTCCACATGAGCAAGAGCAGTCTGAACAAATTTTTTCAGAAACAACTAAATACGACCTGTCATCAGTATATTTTAAAGAAACGGCTGGCACTTGCGGTCTCGCTGATCCGGCAGGATGTTCCGCTTAAAACGGTTGCTGTCCAGTCCGGTTTTGGAGACTATTCTTCATTTTTTCGTGCTTTTAAGAAAATGTATCATATTTCCCCGACCGAATGTCAGGCAGACAATGAAAAACTGAAAAAGATCAAACATTAGCCGGGAGAATGACTTGTCTGAATAGTGTAGACATGCAAAAAACTTCGGATATTCTGGATTTTCGCCAGTGATCCGAAGTTTTTCTTGTTTAATATTTCTTTTTTTGATTGTCTTTATTTCACCAGATGTACTTCTGCCTTCTTCTCATTCAGCTTCTGTGCAGTCTCATGCTCATTGACATAGATACTGATATGTTTTTCTTTGCCGGAAGTATCGTAATCTTCAGCAGTAAATACATGTCCGTCAATGATCACCTTTGTTCCATATGGAATCTCATCCGGGTCAACCGCAATGGTCTGCCCTTCAACAACCGGAGTTCCGGTTGCTTTGACTTTGCTTGCCTTCGCACGGCAAGTCTCGCAGGAACAATAATAATCAATGGTATACTCTCCAATACTGTCTCCATACTGTTCGGCTGTAGCGTTCTGTTCGTTCACATCCGTGCCTTCCAGATTATAATTTTCTTCCAGGATTCTGGTTGCCCAGACAGCTTCCGGAATATATACCGTTCCGGAAATGATTCCCTGGTCTTCATTTGCAGCTTCGATGGTCTTTCCGTCTCCTGCATACATCACAACATGATGGACATAACCATCTTTTGCATAGAAAATCAAATCCCCCGGCTGTGCGTCTTCAACCGGAATCTTGGTTCCATACTGGCTCTGATCTTCGGCTACTCTTGGCAGATTATAGCCAAAAGTCTTATAAATCTGCTGTACAAATCCGGAGCAGTCCGCCCCTTCTGTCAGGCTTGTACCGCCCCATACATAAGGATTGCCAATGAACTGTGCGGCAAAATCCAGCATTGCCTGGCGGATCGCATTCCCCGGTGTTCCCGGCTTTACAGAAGCATAGCTATAATAAAGTGCCCGGTTATCTTCCGGTGCGATCAGTTCTGTAGCTGTCTGGTAAGCACCTTCGCCTGCTGCTTCTACCTGCGCTTTTACTTCATCCCCAGTCTGAACAGCCTCTTTAGAGACAAACCCTCGGACATCCCCGGACTCCACATAGATCCAGTCTTTCTCTGCATCCGCAAGGATATAACACAGATTACCCTGGGACATGGTTCCGATCACACGTGACTGTCCATTTGCCTCTTCCTGGATTGCTACAGTTCCATCCGACTTTGATGCATCTGCCAGTGCATATTTTTTCGTAGCCAGTGTCTGATTTACGGTTGCACGTACATGGGTAAATGCCTGATTTTCATTTGCCGGAACCGTTTCTTTTGCAAGGGATGCTGTTCCTTCGATTCCAGTGTATGCAATCTTGGCTTTTTTTGCAGCTTTTTTTGCCTGCTTCTGGTATCCACTCAGCAGTACCTGTGCGGCATCTCCGGTATAAAGCTCGGATTCTTTTACAAATCCTCTGACCTTTCCGGATTCTACATACAGCCATCCATTCTTTTCTTCTTTCAGAATGTAGAGAAGTCCATCCTGTGAAATTTCTCCGACAGAACGCACCTTTTCGGTCAACTGCCGGGATGCAAGGGATGCATTTAAAGTATCATCCTGCAATGCTGTAGCAGTATCCGAGTTTAAGGATGACTTCTTTCCCGAAGTGTCTGCTGTGTTTTTTAATGTCTCGGCAGAAAATGTATTAAGCTGTACTTTCTTTGCTGTTTTCGTCTTTTTCGCAGAAGATTTCGTCTTTGATTTCTTCGCCTTTACGGAAGTTTCCTTATGAAACAGTTTTTTAGCATCAGCTGTTGCTTCCTGAATATCACTTTCTGTCCGATCAGTATCAACGGCTCCACTGATATCCTCCGGAATTGCCTCACGTATGCTGATCTTTGTCTTTGCAAATGCATATTTTCTCGCAACTGTCCAGAAACGGAAATCTTCTTCGTATTCCGGAAGACTGACGATCTGCTGTCTCTTGACCAGTTCTTCATTGGTCATCTTGTGTTCACTATCCTGCGCATTTTTTTCCTGCTCCTGCGCTTTGTTTTCTTCTGAGTCTTCTGTCTGGTCTTCCGAAGGCTGCTGTTCATTGTTCACATTGCCATCTGAAGGCTGCTGTGGTGTATCCGGATTGACCGGATCTGTCGGTTGCTCCGGCGTAACCGGCACATCTGGATTAGCCGGGATTACTTCTACTTCATCTCCTGTTATCGGATCAACCTTCCATCCTGTTTTCGCTGCATCACGCAGACCGGTATCTTCCAGATATCCAGTCTCTTCATTGTATCTGATTTCTTCATTATGAATCATCTCCAGGACAAGATCTGATACTTCTGTAAGTGTATCACGCCCATCAATGGATTTTGCCTGTAATTTTTCTCCATTTTCTGATCCATTAGAAGTAACCTCTGTAAGACCGCTCTCTGTTGCCCAAGCTGTTGCCGGAGCGCTGAAAGTAAGTCCGAAAACAAGTAATCCTGCTAGAATTTTTACTCCTGTCATTTTTGCTACCTGTATATTTCTATATTTCAAAATCTGTTGCTCCTTCTTACAAATTCTGTAAAATGCAGTCCTTTTAGTCGAAACGCGACATTTTTATTTTACTACTCTTTGACAAAACCGTCCATATTTCATTAAAAATATTTCTGATAAAATTTTTCAAACTCAGAGAGTAATTTCTTTCGGAAAATATTTTGGTAAAATGAAAAAAAGAAAATGTCCTGACATATTTTACGTCAGAACATTTCCCTGTTTTTATGGCTTTAGATAAACTCCGGAAGAACAAATTATCCTTCGCTTAATTTTTATTTAACCAGATATACTTCTGCATTCGTCACGCCGAGAGCAAGTGCTTCTTCATGGCTGTTTACATAGACATCAATGTGGTTTTTCTTGATCGCACCACCACAGTCTTCAGCAGTAAATACATGTCCGCCGATGATGACTTTTGTTCCGTAAGGGATTACACTCGGATCCACCGCAATGGTCTGTCCCTCAATGACTGGGGTTCCGGTTGCTGTGATCCCGTCTGCTTTGTTACAGCAGATTTCACATGCACAGTAATATGTAATCGTAAAATTGCCAAGATCCGTTCCGTACATCTCCTGCGTTGCATTGACCTCGCCGATTCCTCCACCTGCGACGGTATAATTATCGTCCAGAATCCGGGTCGCCCATACTGCATCTTTGTCGTAAACAGTTCCGTAAATAATTCCAACATCTTCATTTGCAGCTTCGATGGTCTTTCCATCTCCGGCATACATCACAACATGATATACATAACCGTTCTTTGCATAGAAGATCAGGTCTCCCGGCTGTGCGTCTTCTACTGGAATTTTGGTTCCATACTGGCTCTGATCCTCGGCAACACGCGGAAGATCATATCCGTAAGCCTTGTAGATCTGCTGTACAAATCCGGAACAGTCCGCCCCATTTGTCAGACTGGTTCCGCCCCACACATAAGGATTACCGACAAACTGGGATGCATATTCAATCATTGACTGGCGGATTTCACCACTCGGCGTTCCTTCTTTTGTAGAAGTCAGCGTATAATAAAGAGCCTTATTCTCTTCCGGATTCATGTTTTCATCTGCTACCGAATAGGAATCAGCTCCTCTTTCTGTCACCTGTGCTTTGGTTTCAGCGTCTGATTTCAAATACTTCTTTTCCGCAAAGCCTCTGACATCTCCGGATTCTACATAAACCCAGTCTGAATCTTCATCTGCAAGAATGTAGCAGAGCTCTCCTGCTGTCATTGTTCCGACAACTCTGGAATCCGCATTCTTCTCCTCCTGAATATCCAGGATTCCTTTTTTATCAGTATCTACCTGTTCGCTTACCAGTGCCGGTTCTTTATCTGCAACCGTCTGGTTCACCGTCGCACGGAGATAGGTATATGCCTGATTATCTTTAGCCTCTACCAGTGCCTGTGCCGTCTTTGCGGTTCCCTCGATTCCGGTATAGTCTTTGTTTTCTTTGGAAGCTTTTAACCTGGCCTGTGTCTGATAGACATCCAGAAGTTCCTGTGCCGCATCTTCCGTATAAATTTCAGACGCCTTTACAAATCCCCTGACATCTCCGGATTCTACATAAAGCCATCCGTTTTCTTCTTCTTTCAAAATATAAAGCAAACCATCCTGTGGCAGCGTTCCCACAGTACGGGCCTTTTCTTCCAACTGCTGGCTTACAAGAGCCGCATCCATGCCTTCCTGCTTCTGTTTTTTTTGCTTTTCCACTGCTTTTTGCAGATCCCTGACAGCTTTACTCTTTGCTTTTCTGACGGTTTTGTTCTTAATCTTCTTATCTTTCTTCACTGTCTTTATTTTTTTCTGCAATTTCTCAGCATCTTTCTTTGCATTCGCAACATCTGTCCTTGCTGTCTGTGTATTACTTCCGTCAATATTTTCCGGCACCGCTTCACGGATATTGATTTTTGTCTTTGCAAATGCATAATTTCTTGCAACTGTAAAAAAGCGGAAATCTTCCTTGATCTGTGGCAGTTTTACAATCTTCTGCTTTGCAATAAGTTCTTTATTGCTTTTTGCACTCTTTGTCTCATCTTTTTTCTTAGTTGTATCTGTCGCCTGTTTATTATTTGCTGTCGTGTGTTTTCCTGCAGCATTCGATGTACCGGAAACATTCGAAGTACCTGACGCCTCTGACTTACTCGGTGTATTCGGCGTATTCGGTGTATCCGGCGTATCTGGAGTGTCCGGCGTATCCGGTGTGCTCGGAGTGTCCGGTGTATCCGGTGTGCTCGGAGTGTCCGGTGTACCCGGTATATCCGGATTAGCCGGTATCTGCTCTACTCGTTCTCCTGTCACCGGATCTACTTTCTTTCCTGTCACGGT
>ERZ1106978.1538-NODE-1538-length-12779-cov-3.295269_pt1 | contig 12779 bp, 10 predicted proteins | sample MGYA00403689_ERZ1106978 | MGnify/ENA primary metagenome ERZ1106978 (study PRJEB35170, sample SAMEA104062434) | human gut metagenome | biome: human gut; feature: human-associated habitat; material: faeces | place: Denmark | collected 2012-08-02 ...
CTGCTGGTCGGCGGGCGCTCCGGCGATGGCCTTGGCGTGACCCATCGAGATCAGTCCCTCTTTGAGGGCGAGCTGCACCTCGTCGGGGAGTTTCAGCAGACGCAGGTAGTTCGACACCGACGAACGCTTCTTGCCCACCTTCTCCGACAGGGCGTCCTGCGTGAGGTTGCACTCGTCGATCAGGCGCTGCATGCCCAGCGCGATTTCGATGGCGTTGAGGTCCTGCCGCTGGATGTTCTCCACGAGGGCCATGGCGTGCAGGTTCTCGTCGTCCACCTCGCGGATATAGGCCGGGAGGGTCTTCAGGTCGGCCCGCTGCGCGGCCCGCCAGCGGCGTTCGCCGCTGATGATGACGTATTTGCCTCCGTCGCCCTTTTTCACCGTCACGGGCTGGATGACGCCCAGCTGGCGGATCGAGTCGGCCAGTTCGTCCAGAGCCTCCTCGTCGAACTGCGTGCGCGGCTGCGTGGGGTTGGGTATGATGTCGGCGATTTCGATTTCTGCCATCTGACTCATCGGTTTGAGCTTGGCATCCACGGGATCGCTGCCGAAAATGGCGTCGAGTCCGCGTCCTAATCCCTTCTGTTTCATATCGGTATTCGTTTATTTGCTGCGTTTGCGGTTGCGTTTCAGAAATTCCCGGGCCAGGGCCAGGTAGTTTTCCGAGCCGACGGCCCCGGCGTCGTAGAGCATCACGGGTTTTCCGTGCGAGGGCGCTTCTCCCAAACGGATATTGCGCTGGATTATTGTGTCGTAGGCCAGGGGGCCGAAGTGCTCGCGGACCTCGCTCACCACCTGGTTGTTCAGGCGGTTGCGCATGTACATCGTCAGCAGGAAGCCCTCGATGTCGAGGCCGGGGTTCAGTCCGCCCTTGACCTTGCGGATGGTGTTGAGCAGTTTGGAAAGCCCTTCCAGGGCGAGGTATTCGCACTGCACGGGGATCAGCACCGTGTCGGCGGCCGTGAGGATGTTGACCGTGGTGTAGCCCAGCGACGGCGAGCAGTCGATGAAGATGTAGTCGAACTTTCCGCGCACCGAGTCGACGATGCGTTTCATCACGTGGTGGGCGTTTTCCATCTTCGGCAGTTCGGTGTCGGCGGCCACCAGGTCGATCGACGAGGGCAGCACCCAGAGGTTTTTCACGTCGGGACTTTGGAGAAGCACTTCGTCGGCCTGTTTCTGTCCGGCGATGCACTCGTAGATGCCTTCGAGGTTGATGTCGAAGCCCAGCCCCGAGGTGGCGTTCGCCTGCGGATCGGCGTCCAGCAACAGGACTTTCTTGCCCAGCAGGGCCAGCGAAGCCGCTAAATTGATAGCTGTCGTGGTCTTGCCCACGCCGCCTTTCTGATTGGCCAATGCGATTACCTTTGCCATGTTTGAATTCGGTTTATAAGCAGGCAAATTTAGTGAAATTAAATGGAAATCCATAACCGTAGCGGAAAAATGCTTATCTTTACGGTCGGAATGAATTGATAGCTATACGATACTATGGAAGAAAAAAAATCGCCGGCTTCCGCGGCGGAGTCCGCAGCTTCGGGACAGCCGGCCGCAGTCCCGGCGGCGGAGCTGCGTCCGGGCCGCCGGAAATTCCCGACCGTGGGCGACCTGTTCGCCATGCTGGGTATCGCCTTCGGGGCGCAGATCGTCGTGGGGACCGCAGCGATGGTCTTCCTGCTTTTCGCCGGGCACGGGCTTGATTTCAAATCGCTGGAGCCGGCTGCGCTGGGCAAGGTGATGGCGGCGCTCTATTTCTGTTCGATGTCGATCACCCTCGCCGGCATCCTCTATTATCGTCGCGCGCGCGGCGGCAGCGGTCCGTGGGCGCGTTTCTCGGCCCGGGGGCTGAATCCCGCGCTGTTGCTGTGGGCCTTCGTGCTGATGTTCGCCGTCGGCGTGGTGCTCGAACCGCTGCTGCGGCTGATGCCCGAACTGTCGCTCGAAGTGGGCCGCGGATTCTGGACCATCCTTTCGCTGGTGATCTTCGCTCCGATCTTCGAGGAGCTGATCTGCCGCGGCGTCGTGCTGGGGTCGCTGCGCGGTAAGTTCGGCGTGACGACCGCATGGCTCGTCTCGTCGCTTTTCTTCGGCGTGCTCCACGGCCAGCCCGTGCAGGTGATCAACGCCACGGTCATCGGCCTGGTGCTCGGCTACGTTTACCTGGCGACCGATTCGCTGTGGTCGGTGATGATCCTCCATGCGCTGAACAACGCCGTGGCCTATCTGGCGCTGGCCACCGGGCACGGCAATGCGCTGCTGATCGACCTGGTGGGCAGCCGGACGCTTTACGTGCTGATTTACATCGCGGCGCTGGCGCTCTCCGCCGTGTCGGGCTATATGATGCTGCGCACGCTGCGGCGCATGAAGGAGGCGGAGAAAAATCCGTCTGCGGCGTAATAATCCGGCTCCGCACTGCGTTACTTACAAGTAAAAAACGTATCTTTGCCCTTCGGAATATGAATTTGCGAGCGAAAATAGCGGTCGCGGCGGGTGTGCTGCTGCTGGCGGGATGCCGGGAGCTGCCGCGTTATTTTGCCGGCGACACGACCATTGCGCGGGCCGGCGGCAAGGACCTGCGGCTGGGCGACGTGCGGTCGGTGGTCCCGCAGGGGCTTTCGGGCGACGACAGCGCGGCCTTTATGAAGGTTTACATCGACCGCTGGGTGCTCAAGCAGCTCAAGCTCCAGGAGGCGGAGACGCTCTTTTCCTCTTCGGCGGGCGACATCGACAAGATGGTGGAGGAGTACCGCCAGGCGCTGCTGATCCGCCAGCTGGACCAGCATTACGTCGACCGTTCGATCGACACGGTGTTCACCGCCGACGAGATTGCGGCCTACTACAACGCTCACAAGGCCGATTTCAAACTCGACCGCACGATCGTCAAGGGGCGCATCGTCCGTTTCGGCGAGGGGTACCGGCAGGCCGCGAAGCTCAAGACGCTGATGGGGGCCAGGTCGGAGGCGCAGCAGCAGGATTTCAGGGACATCTGCGAGAAGAACGATTTCACGGTGGACGATTTCCGCGACCAGTGGATTGATTTCCCGGAGTTCTTGAGCTACCTCCCGACGCTGCGTTCGCAGAGCTACGATTCGGTGCTGGCGACTGCTGCCGTGCAGGAGATGCGCGACAGCCATGCGCACTATTATTTCCAGATTGATGCGGTGCTGCGCGAGGGCGAGCCGATTCCGCTCGAACGGCTGCGCGGAACGATTCGCCGCATCCTGTTCAACCAGCGCAAGGGCGAGATCATCCGCGCGCACGAGGAGGAGCTTTGCGCCCGGGCCGCGGAGATGGGCGAGGTGAAGATTTTCGCCGACGAGAAACCGAAGAAAGACGAATAAAAATAAAACGATAAACGAAACCAAGATGTTGAAAAAAGCTATGATGGCCGCGGCGCTCGCCCTGTTGTTCGCAGGCGCCCTTGCGCAGAAACGACAGGTGATGCTCGACAAGGTGGTGGCCGTGGTGGGCGGATCGTCGATCCTCTACTCCGAGGTGGACGACTATGCGCGCCAGCTGACGGAACAGCGCCGTCAGGAGGGTTACACTTCCGACCGCGACCCGATGAACGAGGCGCTCGAAGCGCTGATGACCCAGAAGCTGCTCTACAACCAGGCCCAGATCGACTCGGTGAAGGTCAACGACGCCGACATCATGGCGCGCGTCGAGGAGCAGGTGCAGCAGATGGTCGAGGCCGAAGGCTCGATCCCCCAGCTCGAAGCCAAGCACCACATGCCGATCTTCAACATCCGCGAGATCATGCGCCAGCGTTACGAGGAGCAGGCCTATGCCAACTCCATGCAGACCGAGGTGGTCGACAAGGTGTCGGTGATTCCGGGCGAGGTGGAGCGTTTCTACAAGTCGATCTCGAAGGACAGCCTGCCGCTCGTCGCCGACCAGTATGTCTATGCGCAGATCACCAAGTTTCCCAAGTCGATGACCGCCGCCAAGCAGCGTACGCGCGAACGGCTGATCGACATGCGCGAACGCGTGATCACGGGCAAGGCCAAGTTCGAAAACCTCGCCCGCATGTATTCGCAGGACCCCGGCACGATGATGCGCGGCGGCGAGATGGACCCCTCGACGCTCGAACAGCTCGACCCCGCATTCGGCGCGGCGCTGGAGAAGATGCGCCCCGGCCAGATTTCCGAGGTGGTCGAGTCGCAGTTCGGCTTCCACATCATCCAGCTTCTGGACAAGCGCGGCCGGCTCTATCATTTCCGCCACATCCTGCTGCGTCCGGTCTACACGACCGAGGAGCTGGGCGGTTCGCTCAATACGCTCGACAGTCTGGTGAAGGTGATCCGCAAGGATTCGATCACCTTCGAGAGGGCTGCGCTGCTCTATTCGGACGACGCGCAGTCGAAGATGAACGGCGGCATCGTCTCGAACCACGACATCCTGGAGCGTTTCAACGCCTTCGACGCCAAGCTGACCGTCACGAAATTCCTCAAGGAGGACTTTGGCCGCTTCAAGAGCCTCGATGATTACAACGCCCTGAACCGGCTCAAACCCGGCGAGATTTCGGAGGCCTACCTCACCGAAGACATGCTCGGCAACCAGATGGCCAAGATCGTCAAGCTGGTTGAGGTGATCCCCACGCATACGGCTTCGCTCAACGAGGACTACCTGCGGCTCGAAGAGATGGCCTTGCAGGACAAGCAGGAGCGGGTCTTCAAGGAGTGGCTTTCGAAGAAGATCGACGGCATGTACGTCTACATCTCGCCCGAATTCCGCAACGGGGAGTTCGAGAACAAACACTGGGTGAAATAGGCCGTGCGCAGGCTCTTGTCCATAGCCGTAGTGGTGCTGGCCGCCGCCGTGGTTGCGGCGCGCAGCGGTATGCAGGCGCCGGAGCCGGAGGGCGAGAAAAAGCTCATCGACCTCAAGTCGGACCTGATGGGCCCCATCGCCCCGGGCGATTCGGTGGTTTTCCTGGTGGGGAACTTCGCCGCACAGCACAACGGCGCCGTCATCACGTGCGACTCGGCCGTGCGTTACTCGGACATGCGCATCGAGTTCTTCGGCAACGTGCTCATCAACAAGAATACGACCTACATTTACGGTGACCGGGCCGAGTACGACGGCGAGCTGAACGAGGCGCGGGTCTACTCCGACATCGTCAAGGTCGTCGACGGCGACGCCACGCTCTACACCTATAAATTCCTGTTCAACACGAAGAAGAACATCGGCGAATTCGCCGACGGCGGGGTGATGCTCAACCGCGAGAACCTGCTCGAATCGGTCCGCGGCTACTATTATGCCGACACGAAGGAGCTGATCGCCGTCGACCGCGTCGAAATGCGCAACGACGAATACGAACTCAAGGGCGATTCGGTGGTTTACAACATGGCTACCGACAACGCCTTTTTCTTCGACCGCACCAACATCTGGAACAAGGACGGCGACTACCTCTATGCCGACCGCGGTTCCTACGACAAGGCCGATACGCTCTACATCGTGACGCGCAACGGCTATATCCTGACTGAAAAGCAGGAGATCTGGAGCGACAGCCTCCATTACTACCGCGCCGAGGACCATGTGATCCTGCGGCGTGATTTGCAGCTGGACGACGCCGAACACAAGGTGATCGCCTTCGGCGACTACGGCGAGTACTGGAAGGAGCCGGGAAATGCGTTCCTCACGCGCCGGCCCGCGGTGGTGAGTTACGACCTTTCGCAGGGCGACTCGCTTTTCATGCGCGCCGATTCGATGTACCTCTTCACGATCAATGAAAACGCACTGCGCCGGGCCGCCGCTGCGGCCAAAGCCGATTCGCTGGCGCGTCTGAAAACCGATTCCGCCCTTCTCGCCGCACCACCCGGCCGGGGAGCTTCCCGAAGGCCGTCCTGCGGCGGATTCGCTCGGAAGTCCCCGCGTTCCGGCCGTCGGTCCCGGTTCGCCGGAAGACGCCGCAGGGCCGGATTCGCTGGCCCGGCGGGAGGTCCCCGATTCGCTGCTGGGCGTTTCCGTCCCGGATTCGCTGGCCGTTCCGGCCGTCGATCCGCTCGACACGCTGGTCGGCGATGCCCGGAAAGCCTACCTCAAGGAGCAGGCCGCCAAGTTGAAGGCGGCCCAAAAAGCCGCTGCCGCCAAGGCCCGGAAGGAAAAACTGGAGGAGATCGCCAAAAAACGCCAGGATAAGACGACGGCCAAACTGCTGGCGCAGAAGGAGCGGGAGGAGCGGCGCCTCGCTGCGCGCAAACTCAAGGCCGAGTCGAAACTCCGCGCCCGTCAGGCCCGCGCCGCCCGCAAAGGCAAGGTGATTCCGGTCGATTCCACGGCCCTGCGCGAGATCGACTCGCTGATCGCCCGCAACGACCGGGAGATGGATTCGCTGCTGTTGCAGATGGCCGATTCGCTGGCCGCCGACTCGCTGGCGATGCGGATTCCGGCCGACTCGGTCGATTCGCTCACCGACTCCGCCGACTCGGTTTACCGCCTGATGAAGGGTTTCCGCAATGTGCGCATTTTCCGTTCCGATTTCCAGGCCGTATGCGACTCGATGACGGCCATCAGCACAGATCGGAAGAGCGATCCACCTCTACATCAATCCCGTGCTGTGGAACCAGGGTAACCAGATCACCTCCGACGTGATGGACATATTCACCGAGAACCAGCAGATCACGCGCGCCGAGTTCATCGGCACTCCGATGATGGTCTCCCAGCTCGACACGGTCCATTACAACCAGGTGGCGGGCAAGCAGATGACGGCGTGGTTCCGCGACAATCAGATCTACCGCAACGACGTGAACGGCAATGCCCAGACGATCTACTACATGCAGGACGGCGAGCCGCCCCAGATCACGGGCATGGGCGTCATCGAGAGCGGCGACTGTTCGTTCTATATCGAGGACAAACAGGTCGTGACGATCGTCTACCGCAAGGACCCCGACTGGAACATCTATCCGATGGACAAGATTCCCGCCGATCAGGAGCTTTACCTCAAGGGGTTCAAGTGGGAGGGCGCGCGGCGTCCGACGCAGGGGGCGGTTTTCGACCGCAGGGTCCGGCCCTCGCAGCGCGAGGAGAAGAGGCATCTCGCACATCCGGATTTCCCGCTTCTGAAAGCCCTCGAGGAGCGCAAGAAGCAGCTGATCGAGGAGCGCCGCTGGGCCGACCGCAACGATCAGGTCGATGCCGCCACCGTGGAGTGGATGCGGGCGCTGGGCTTCGAGGTGGGCCAGCCTCGGGAGTCGGGACCCAAGCTCTGAAAAATTGGAAAAAGGTGAAAAGATGCAAAAACTTTTCACCTTTTTTGTGCTATTTTTGCAGCCGGTTAGCCGTTAATGTCTGTTTTCCCATGAAGAAAAGTCTGATCGCCCTGGCATTCGGGACGTTGGCGCTCGGTATGGCGGAGTTCGTGATGATGGGCATTCTGCCCGACATCGCCCGCAGCCTCGGCGTCTCGATCCCCGAAGCGGGGCACCTGATCTCCGCCTATGCGCTGGGCGTCTGCTTCGGGGCGCCCCTCACGGTGCTGGTGGCCCGCACGCGGCCGCTGAAACACATCCTGCTGGCCCTCACGGGCCTGATCATTCTCGGCAACGCCTGTGCGGCGCTTTCGCCGAACTACTGGACCCTGCTGGCCATGCGTTTCGTCTCGGGGCTTCCCCACGGGGCCTTCTTCGGCGTGGGGTCGATCGTCGCCGAGCGCGTCGCCGACAAGGGCCGGCGGGCCGAGGCCGTGTCGATCATGGTCGTGGGCATGACCGTCGCCAACCTCTTCGGCGTGCCGCTGGGAACCTATATCAGCGGCGTCGTGACGTGGCGCGCCACGTTCGGGATCGTCGCCGTGTGGGGAGCCGTGGCCATGCTGCTCGTGAAATTGTGGGTTCCGGCTCTGCCCGCGCTGCCCGATACGGGGATGAAGGGGCAGTTCCGGTTTCTGAAAAGCGCCGCTCCGTGGCTGGTGCTGGCGTCGGTGATGCTGGGCAACGGCGGCATCTTCTGTTGGTACAGCTACGTCAGCCCGCTGATGGTCCACACCTCGGGGTTCCGTTCCGAGGACCTGACGCTGATCGTCATGCTGGCCGGTTTCGGCATGTTTGCGGGCAATATCGTCGGCGGTCACTATGCCGACCGGTTCACGCCCGAGCGGGTTGTGCGCTTCACGCTCGGCATGGCCTGTCTGGCGCTCGTCGGCATCTTTTTCGGGGCGCATGTCCGCTATCTTTCGCTAGCGCTGATGTGTCTGACTACGGCCTGCCTCTTCTGCGTATCGTCGCCCCAGCAACTGCTGATCCTCGAAAATTCGCGCGGCGGCGAGATGCTCGGCGCGGCGCTCGTGCAGGTGGCTTTCAACCTGGGCAACGCCCTGGGGGCCTACGTCGGCGGCCTGCCGATCGGGCGCGGGCTCGGCTATGAATATACGGCGATTCCCGGCGCGGCTTTCGTGCTGCTGGGGATGACGGCCGCCATGATCTACATCCGTAAATATCCCCGGCATGAACAGCGATAACAGCGAAGAGATCTTTCCCGTGGTCGACGCGGCGGGGAACGTCGTCGGCAAAGCCACGCGCGGCGAGTGCCACGGCGGGTCGATGCTCCTGCACCCGGTGGTGCACCTCCATGTTTTCAATTCGCGCGGCGAACTCTATTTGCAGAAACGCCCCGCCTGGAAGGACATTCAGCCCGGACGGTGGGACACGGCCGTGGGCGGCCATGTGGACTACGGCGAGATGATCGCCGAAGCCCTGCGGCGCGAGGTGCGCGAGGAGCTGGGCATCACGGATTTCGTGCCCGGGGCGGTTGCGGTCTATCCGTTCCGCTCGGAACGCGAATACGAACTGGTCCATGTCTTCCGCACGGTCTACGACGGCGAGGTCCGTCCGAGCGGGGAGCTTGACGGCGGGCGTTTCTGGTCCCCGGACGAAATCCGCGAAAACCTCGGACAGGGTGTTTTCACACCCAACTTCGAAGGCGAAGCCGGATTGATTCTCGGGTGATTCCGTTGTCCGCGCCGGCGTCGTTTCCGGTTTTTCGGCCGCCGCTGCGGTTGAGGCCCGAAAGTTGATGCGGGTACGGGTATGCAGACACTTCTGAAACGTTGGACGCACGCCCTGCTCGAATGGCTGGGCCTGACTTCGGCCACCGGCGATGCGCTCGACCGCTGGGCGGCTTTCGTGCTCGTGGTGCTGGCCGCCGTGGTTTTCGACCTGCTGCTGCAACTGGGCATCGTACACGGGGTGCGGAAACTCGTGGAGCGCACCCGGGCCAAGTGGGACGACACGCTTTTCAGCGTTCCGGTTCTCCGGCGCATGTGCCATATTTTGAGCGCCATTCTGCTGGCCGTCGTGCTCCCGGTGGTCTTCGAGGAGAAATCCACCGGGCGCGTCATCGTCCTGCGGTTCATGGAGGCCTATATCGTCTTTTCGGTTTTCCGCTTCGTCAACGCCCTGCTCTATGCCGCCTTCCACATCGCTGCGGCGCGTCCCGCCTGGCAGAACAAACCCATCAAGGGCCTGCGGCAGACGGCGCAGGGCATTGCGCTGCTGATCTGCACGATTCTGATTGTTTCGATCCTGCTCGACAAGTCGCCCGCCATCCTGCTGACGGGACTGGGCGCCTCGGCGGCCGTGCTGATGCTGATTTTCCGTGACAGCATCCTCGGCTTCGTTTCGGGCATTCAGCTCGCGGCCAACGACATGCTCAAGGTCGGAGACTGGATTTCGATCCCCAAGTACGGGGCCGACGGCAACGTCGAGGAGGTGTCGCTCACGACGGTCAAGATCCGCAATTGGGACAACACGCTCGTCATGCTGCCGCCCTACCTGCTGACGACCGATTCGTTCACCAACTGGCACGCCATGCAGCTTTCGGGCGGGCGGCGCGTGATGCGCTCCGTGGCGATCGACATGACGAGCGTGCGTTTCTGCACCCCCGAGATGCTGGACCACTACCGTACGATCGACCTGATCCGCGACTACGTCGATCAGACCGAACGGCGCGTCGAGGAGTACAACGCCGCGCACGGCATCGGCTCCGGGGAACGGCGGATCAACGGCCTGCATCAAACCAACCTCGGGGTTTTCCGGGCCTATCTGGTCCGCTACCTCCGGAACGAGGTTCCGGTGAACAAGGATATGACGCTGATGGTGCGGCAGTTGCAGCCCACCGAAACGGGGCTTCCGATGCAGCTCTATTTCTTTACCGATACGGTCGTGTGGGTGGATTACGAGGGGATTCAGTCGGATGTCTTCGATCATGTGCTGGCCGTGATTCCCGAATTCGGGTTGCGGGTTTTTCAGAATCCGTCGGGGGAGGACGTCGCCTCGCTGCGCAATGCCTTTTTTCCAAACGCGCAGACACCCTCGCAGACACCCCCGCAGGCGTCACCGCAGGCCTCCTCACAGGCCGCCCCGCAAAATGCGCCGCCCCTGCATGCATCCCGGCCGGCCGCCCCGCAAAGGCCGCAGGCGGAACAGCCCGCCCCGGAGGAGGCTAAAGCACCAGCATCAGCATCACCTGAATGATGATCACGCGCAGGAACATGCACACGGGATAGACCGTGGCGTAGGATACGGAGGGGTTGTCGCCTTCGATCGTGTCGTTCACGTAGTTGAGCGCCATCGGGTTGGCCATGCTGCCGCACAGCAGTCCCGAGACCGATCCGAAGTCGACCTTCAGCACCCGCAGGGCGAACAGCCCCACCAGCACCACCGGCACGAACGTCAGGGCGAATCCGATGCCGAGCCACAAGGCCCCCTCGGGGCGCATGACGGTCTCGAAGAAGTGGGTTCCGGCATCCAGCCCGAGGCATGCGAGGTACATCGAAAGGCCCAGTGCGCGCAGCATCAGGTTGGCGCTCTGGGTGGTGTAGGTGATCATGTGGAGCCGGGGGCCGAACGTGCCGATCAGGATGCCGACGATGATCGGGCCGCCTGCGAGTCCCAGTTTCACGGGAATCGAAATCCCGGGGATCGCCACGGGAATGCTTCCCAGCGTGAGGCCGAGGATCAGGCCGATGAACACCGCCGCGAGGTTGGGTTCGTTGAGGCTCTTGACGGCGTTGCCGAGGATTTTCTCGACGTTGCGGATCGCCTCCGCTTCGCCCACCACGGTCAGACGGTCGCCCAGCTGCAAACGCAGGTCGGGGGTGGCCAGCAGTTGCACGCCCGAGCGGTACACGCGGCTGATGTTGATGCCGTAGGTGTTCCGCAGGCGCAATTGCGAGAGTTTCTTGCCGTTGATTTCGGGGCGTGTCACGAGGATGCGCTGCGAGATGAGCTGGCTGTCGACGGAGTTCCAGTCGATGTTTTCCGTGTTCCAGTCCTTGGTCTCCTGCTCGCCGAAGATCAGCCGCAGGGCGTCGGCCTCGCCGGGCGTGGTGATGACCAGGATCAGGTCGTTCTCCTGTAGGGTTTTGTCCGAGGTGGGGATCGAAACCCGCCCGTCGCGCCACAGGCGCGAAATGACGAAATGGTGGTGGCTCTGCGTCGCGATTTCGTGGACGCTCTTGCCGAAGACCGCGGGATTGGTGAGGTGGTAGCTGGCAATGAAGACGTTCTTGCGGTGTTCGGCGTCGGGTCCCGGCATGTCGCAGGGACGCACGAAGAGCTTGCGCAGGAAGACCACGGCCAGAATTACGCCTACGACGCCCAGCGGGTAGGCCACGGCGCAGCTCAACGCCGCTCCGTTGGCGTCGATGCCCATTTGTTGCAGTGTCTGCTGCGCGGCGCCCAGCGCCGGGGTGTTGGTCGTCGCGCCGCACAGAATGCCCGACATGTCGGGCATCGAGACTCCGAAGGCGTAGCTCATCGCCATGGCCAGGGCCGTTCCGAGCAGCACGATGGCGATGGCGGGCGAGACGAGCCGCAGTCCGTCGGCGCGCATCGAACTGAAGAAGCCCGGCCCCACCTGAAGGCCGAGGGCGTAGACGAAGATCACCAGTCCGAAACTCTCGGCATAGGTCAGCATCGCCGGGTCGAGCGAAAGCCCGAAATGCCCGGCCAGAATGCCCACGAAGAAGATGAAGGCCGTTCCGAGCGAGATTCCGAAAAAGCGGATCTTTCCCAGTCCGATACCGATCGTCGAGATGAGCGAAACCACCACGACGGCCTGCAAAGCCGAGTGCTCGACGAACAATTCTTTAAGCCATTCCATTCCTTCAACTGTTGAAACCGTTGCAAAAGTAGGTCAAATTTTCCGGATTGCCGCTTTTTTGCAGAACGAAAAGTGGTCCGTATGCGTCCGGGCGTATTATTTTGCCTTTTCGGGGTATGACATTTTGGTCGAGCCTTATTACAAAAACGCTCTACCTATTGTGGGTTGGGATAATTTGTCTACTTTTGTATTGCTGGGATAAACACAGATCATCAGTGACGCACGAAGGACTTTTCTGCCGGAGAAGGTCCGGGATCCAATCCGGCAGCCGCCCGGATTATTCAGGAACTTGATGTTCCGGGTAGCAGCGAGGGTGACCGTTTTAGGTCACCCTTTTTGTTTGAATTCGTTTATCAGAATCTCCCGTTTTCAGAGTTGCAACGGCTTCCCGCGGTGGAAATCGGGAATCTTCGACGGAAAACGAACTCGTATTTGGCCTGCACGGTTTGGGTGACGGCGAGCTGCTGGCTGCGCACGGCGAGCTGCGCCTTGCTGATGTCGTTGCGCGCGGCCCGGCGGTTGAAGATCGGGTTGTCGAGCGGGACGCCGGCGTATTCGCGGCTGTTATGGCGCATCTGTGTCCCGGACGGCCACCGCGTGTTCCGAGCCTTCGGGCCGCAGCCGCTTCGCGGGGCGGTTCCCGGTTCCCCGGGCGCATGGCGGATCGCGCCGGTCGT
>ERZ1106978.1540-NODE-1540-length-12767-cov-3.351636_pt1 | contig 12767 bp, 6 predicted proteins | sample MGYA00403689_ERZ1106978 | MGnify/ENA primary metagenome ERZ1106978 (study PRJEB35170, sample SAMEA104062434) | human gut metagenome | biome: human gut; feature: human-associated habitat; material: faeces | place: Denmark | collected 2012-08-02 ...
GTCTGCGACAGCCGCGCGGGCAATCGCCAGCAGCTGGCGCTGGCCCTGGCTCAGATTCGTGCCGTCGCCGGTCAGCATCGTGTTGTAGCCGTCGGGCAGATGCTTGATGAAGGTATCCGCATTGGCGAGCTTCGCGGCGGCCATGCACTCCTCATCGGTGGCGGTCAGGCGGCCATAACGGATGTTCTCCATGACCGTGCCGGTGAACAGGTGGGTATCCTGCAGGACGATGCCCAGAGAGGAGCGCAGCGCGTCCTTCTCAATGGACTTGATGTCGTGGCCGTCGTACAGGATCCGGCCCTTCTGGATGTCGTAGAAGCGGTTGATAAGGTTCGTGATCGTCGTCTTGCCCGCGCCGGTGGAGCCGACAAAGGCGATCTTCTGCCCCGGACGGCCATACAGGTTGATGTCATGCAGGACGATCTTCTTCTCGTCGTAGCCGAAGTCCACATCCTTAAAGACGATGTCGCCCTCCAGCTTGGTGTACCGGGGATTGCCGTCGGCATCCATGCGTTTCCACGCCCACATGCCGGTGGACTCGTTCGCCTCGGTGACAGTATCGTCCGCTTCGTACTTGGCGTGGACCAGGGTGATGTCGCCCTCGTTGACCTCGGGCTTTTCATCCAGCAGTGCAAAGATACGCGCACCGCCGGCCAGCGCCATAACGACGGAGTTCAGCTGCATGGAGATCTGGCTGATGGGCTGGTTGAACTGGCGGGTCAGCACAAGGAAGCTGGCGAGGCCGCCCAGCGTAAAGCCGCCGAAGCCGTTGATAGCCAGCGCACCGCCGAGGATGGCGCAGAACACGTAGGACAGGTTGCCAAGCTGGCCGTTGACGGGCATTGCTACCAGCGAATAGGAGTTTGCCTTGTCGGCGCTGTGGAACAGCTCATCGTTGAGCCTGTCGAACTCCTCAATGGCAATTTCCTCATGGCAAAAGACCTTGATGACCTTCTGGCCGTTCATCATTTCCTCAATGTAGCCGTTGACCTTGCCCAGCTCCTGCTGCTGCTTGATGAAGTATTTGCCGGAGTTGCCGGTCAGGTACTTCGTCGCCAGCAGCATGACGCCGACCATCGCGAGGGCCAGCACCGTCAGGGGGACGCTCAGATAGAGCATCGAGGCCAGCACGCCGACGAGGGTCACAACCGTGTTGACGAGCTGCGGCAGGCTCTGGCTGATCATCTGGCGCAGCGTGTCAATGTCGTTCGTGTAGACCGACATAATGTCGCCGTGGGCGTGGGTGTCAAAGTATTTGATGGGCAGCGTCTGCATGTGGGTGAACATCTCGTCACGCAGATCCTTCAGCGTGCCCTGGGTGATCCTTGCCATCAGGCGGTTCTGCACAAAGACAGCAGCGATGCCGACGCAGTAGATGACTGCCACGCGCAGGATAGCCGCGGCCAGGCCGCTGAAGTCCGTGCTGCCCGCCTTGAGCAGCGGCAGAATGTAGCTGTCGATCAGCGTCTGGGAGAACATGACGCCCTGCAGCTGGGCGAATACGGCCAGCAGAATGCAGCAGAGCACCACAATGACCTGTGCCTTATAGCGGCTCATGACATAGGCGAGGATGCGCTTGAACACCTTGCCGGGGTTTTCGACCTTGGGGCGGGGGCCATTGCTGCGCCCGCCGGGGCCGACCTTTACGACTTTAGGCTGCTGTGCCATTATGCCTCCCCTCCCTTCTCATCAAAGTCGCCGGAACCTTTGGTCTGGCTGTTGTAGACATCCTGGTAGATGGCATTTGTTTTCAGCAGGTTGGCCGGGGTGTCAAAGCCGCTGACCCTGCCGTTGTCGAGCACGAGGACCTTGTCCGCATTTTCCACGGAGGAAATGCGCTGGGCGATGATGAACACCGTCGTGCCGGGGATTTTTTCCGCAAACGAGTGGCGGATCTTTGCGTCCGTCGCGGTATCGACGGCGGAGGTGGAGTCGTCCAGGATCAGGATGCGGGGCTTTTTCAGCAGTGCGCGGGCAATGCAGAGGCGCTGCTTCTGGCCGCCGGAGACGTTGTTGCCGCCCTGCTCGATGTGGGTCTGGTACTTGTCGGGGAAGCGCTCGATAAATTCATCGGCGCAGGCCTGCTTGCAGGCGTCCTCGATCTCGGCGTCGGTGGCGTCTGGGTTGCCCCAGCGCAGGTTCTCGGCAATCGTGCCGCTGAACAGCTCGTTCTTTTGCAACACCATGGCGACGTTGTTGCGCAGGGTGTCGAGGTCATATCTGCGCACATCAACGCCGCCGATGGTCACGCTGCCCTCAGTCACGTCGTACAGACGCGGCAGCAGCTGCACAAGGCTGGACTTAGCCGAACCGGTGCCGCCAATGATGCCGATGGTCTCGCCGGACTTGATGTCGAGGTCAATGTCCTCGAGGGCCTTCTCGCCATCCTTTTTATAGGCAAAGCTGACGTGGTCGAACTTGACGGAGCCGTCTCTGACCTCCATAACGGGATCCTCACCGTTCGTCAGGTCGGACTGCTCGTCCAGCACCTCGGCCACGCGCTTGGCGGAGGCTGCAGACATCGTGATCATGACGAACACCGTGGACAGCATCATCAGGCTCATAAGGATGTTCATGCAGTAGCTCAGCATGCTCATCAGGTCGCCGGTGGTGAAGGTCGTTGCGCCGGAGCTGACGATGAGCTGGGCACCGATCCAGGAGATGAGCAGGATGCAGCTGTAGACGGTCAGCTGCATGAGCGGGGCGTTCCAGGCCAGGATCAACTCGGCACGCATCAGCAGATTGCGCACATTCTCGCTGGCCTTGCGGAACTTCTCGCCCTCAAACTCCTCGCGCACATAGGCCTTGACAACGCGGATGGCGGAGACATTCTCCTGCACGCTCTCGTTCAGGTCGTCGTACTTGCGGAATGCCTCGCCGAAGTACTTGGTGGCGCGGCTCATAATAAAGGCGAGCGCGCAGCCCAGCAGGATGACGGCGATCAAATAGATGTTTGCCAGCCGACGGTTGATCGTGTAGGACATGATCAGCGCCACGATCATGCTGGCGGGCGCACGCACCGACATGCGCAGCAGCATCTGGTAGGCGTTCTGGATGTTGGTGACGTCGGTGGTCATGCGGGTGACCAGGCCCGCGGTGGAGTACTTGTCAATGTTGGCAAAGCTGAAGGTCTGGATGTTGCGGAACATGCCGCGGCGCAGGTTGCGGGCAAAGCCCGTGGCTGCATGGGAGCCGGCCACCGCGCCCAGAATGCCGAACAGCAGGCCAAACAGCGCCGCGACGACCATCTGTGCGCCGACGGTGTAGATGACCTGCATATTGCCCGGCGTGACGCCGTTGTCAATGATGGAGGCCATCATCTTCGGGATGATCATTTCCATGATGACCTCCGCGATCATAAAGATCGGCGTCAGCACGGAGACCAGGCGGAAGCCCTTGGTTTCACGTCCGAGTGTTTTTAACAATTGGTATTTCCCCTCTCTTGTTTGGTATTTTCCTCTTGCAGGAAGTGCTGTGCGTTGCGCAGGGTCTGCTCCAGCACAGCGCGGGCCGCGGCGACCTGCTGCGGGTCAATGCCGCTTTGCAGGTCATCCTCAAACCGCGCAATGCTTGCCTCGATCTGCTTGTGACAGGCGCGGCCCTTCTCTGTGGCGATAAGGCGCTTTAAGCGGGCGTCTTTCGCCACGGCGCTGCGGGTGATGAAGCCATCCTGCTCCATGCCCTGCAGCATGGCGGTGACGCTGGAGCGGCGAATGTTGAACCACTGCTCAATGTCGCGCTGGTAGACGTCGCGGCCCTGGCGCTCGGCACGGACGATGTCGCCCAGCACCATGCCGCGCACGCCCGACAGCTCCGAGCTGACCTCGGCGTTGATGCGGGCATCCAGCGCACGGCGGATGAGCCGCGAGGTCTGGTTCAGCAGTGCGCCGAAGTGGACATCCGCGCAGCAGCCGCAGTCATCATACGATGATTCGTGCATTTCTTCCCTCCTTTACGATTTTTGGGTCCAAGAAGTTAGATTTCGAATTGTTCGTTGTCTAACTGTTCGTTTGCGTACTTTACCAGTATAACACCGGATTGGGGAATGTCAAGAGGGACGGCGCAGAGTTTTTTGTATAGTGCAGCGGCAAACGGACAGAGCCCCGTCACCCTGCGCTTTCCCGATTCAACGTAGGGGCGGATTCCATATCCGCCCGTGCCCGGCTGTCTTTATTCGCCGCTTTCCCTCTCCACCCCCAGATACGGCAGCACCTTTCCCAGTACCTCGGCGCACACCGGCCCGGAGAGTGCGCCGCCGCTCGTCGTCCAGCTGTGGGGCTCATCCAGGCAGACCAGCACAGCGACCTTGGGGTCGTCGATGGGCGCAACGGAGACAAAGCTCGCAATGCGCGCGCCCTCGTTGGCACTGTCCAGCTTCTGGCTCGTGCCGCTCTTGCCGCCGATGCGGTAGCCCGCCAGCGCGGCCTGCTTACCCGTGCCGCCTGTAACGACCCCCTCCATCAGGCGGCACATCGTGGCGGAGGTCTCCGCGCTGATGACGCGGCGCTTCACCGTCGGCTGCACTTCCTTCACAACAGTGCCGTCAGGCGCCGTGATTTTCGCCACAACGTAGGGTTGCATCAGCTCGCCGCCGTTTACCACCGCACAGACCGCTGTGAGCATCTGCAGGTAGCTGACCTTGCTGCTCTGCCCGAACGAGCAGCTCGCCAGCTCCACAGGGCCCATCCGGTCCGCGGTGTAGTATTCGCTGCGCCTGACCTCGCCCGGCAGGTCGATGCCCGTGGCCTCCCGCAGGCCGAAGGCCGCAAAGTAATCGCAGAAGCGTTCTTTTCCAAGCCGCGCACCGATCTGGATAAAGCAGGGATTGCAGCTGACAGCCAGCCCCCGGGCGAAGGTCTCGGTGCCGTGGATATGCCCGTTTGCGCAGCGGAACCGCGTGCCTGCGACGTTTATTTTACCCGCGCAGGTGAAATAGTCCGTGGCCTTACACGCCCCGGAGTCCAGCGCCGCCGACGCCGTGATGAGCTTGAACACGCTGCCCGGCTCATACAGGTCACTGATGGCCTTGTTGCGCCACTGTGCCTGCTGGGCCTTTTGCAGCGCGGCGCTGCGCTCCTCGCCGGTCAGGGCATTCACAGCGTCACGGACTTCCTTATTTATAAGGGTCCGCGGTGCGTTCGGGTCGTAGTCGGGTTGGCAGGACATCGCCAGCACGGCCCCGGTGTGGACGTCCATCACGATGCCGACGCCGCGCTCAGCTACATGATGCTCCGTCACAGCGGCGGACAGTGCGCTTTCGAGCCAGTGCTGAATGTTCGCGTCGATGGTCAGCGTCAGCGTGCTGCCGGGCACGGCGTCCACCAGCGTCTGGTAGTGCGTCGGCATATCGTAGCCCCAGGCGTTCTTGGCGGTCAGGATGCGCCCGTTCTGCCCGGTCAATTCGTCGTTGTAGCGCAGCTCCAGCCCCCACAGGCCCGCGTTGTCCACGTCGGTAAAGCCTAAAATGCCGCCCATAAAATTTCCCTGCGGGTAGACGCGGCGGGTATCCTGCCGAATTTGTATGCCGTCCACACCGTTCGCCCGGCACCAGTCCCGCACAGCGTCGGCCATCGTCTTATCCACGCGGCGGCGCAGCAGGCAGTCGTTGGAGGTTCGCTGGCTGAATTTGGCCAGCGTATCGGCGTAGTCCAGCTCTAAAATTTCGCTCAACGCCCGCGCAGCCGGTTCTACGGCGTCGTCGGCCATCTCCCGCGGGGCGGCGCGGATGGTCCAGCAGGTCTCGCTGGCGGCCAGCAGCGTACCGTCGGCGGAATAGATCTCCCCGCGGGCGGCGGGCAGCGTGGCCCCGCGCAGCTGCTGGTCGGCGGCGCGGGCCGCGTAGCCGCCGGGATCGCGCAGCATCAGCACAAACAGCCGCACCGTCAGCCCGCCCAGACACCCCACCGCCAGCACCGCCGCCAAAAGCCGCATGCGCAGGCGCATTTTTGTATTCTGCTGCGGCGTGATCGGACGCATAGCTCCTGCCCCCTTCCCCATAGAACAGCCTATGAGTGTTCCACTGGCAAAATGCTGAATTATCGCCGGAAAATTCTCTGTATTGTCGATTGACCGTTTAGACACATAAGGTGTATACTGTTAATAACAGATTTTGACATTTAATTATCAAAGTCAGAGAGAGCTATTTTTAAAGGAGGCAAACCCTATGGCTAGATTTACTTTACCCCGTGACCTTTACCACGGCCCCCACGCGCTGGAAGCGTTGAAAACGCTGCCCGGCAAACGCGCCATGATCTGCGTCGGCGGCGGTTCGATGAAGCGCTTCGGCTTCCTGGACCGCGCCGAGGCCTACTTAAAAGAGGCCGGCATGGAGGTAGAACTGTTTGAAGGCATCGAGCCCGACCCGTCCGTGGAGACGGTCATGAAGGGTGCTGCCGCCATGGAAAAGTTCCAGCCCGACTGGATCGTCGCAATCGGCGGCGGCTCCCCCATCGACGCAGCCAAGGCCATGTGGATCAAGTACGAGTACCCCGACATCACATTTGAGGATATGTGCAAGGTGTTCGGCATCCCGCCGCTGCGCCGCAAGGCACACTTCTGCGCCATTTCCTCCACCTCCGGCACTGCCACCGAGGTGACCGCCTTCTCCATCATCACCGATTACCAGAAGGGCATCAAGTACCCCATCGCCGACTTTGAGATCACGCCCGATGTCGCCATCGTTGACCCCGAGCTGGCCCACACGATGCCCAAGAAGCTCGTCGCCCACACCGGCATGGACGCCATGACCCACGCCATTGAGGCCTACGTCTCCACCGCGAACTGCGACTTTACCGACCCGCTGGCCCTGCACGCCATCGAGATGATCCAGGCGGATCTGGTCGGCAGCTACAACGGCGATATGGATAAGCGCGACGCGATGCACAATGCCCAGTGCCTGGCCGGTATGGCGTTCTCGAACGCGCTGCTCGGCATCGTACACAGCATGGCCCACAAGACCGGCGCGGCGTTTGCCGATTACGGCGCACACATCATCCACGGCGCAGCCAACGCCATGTACCTGCCCAAGGTCATCGCCTACAACGCGAAGGATCCCACCGCCAAGGCACGCTACGGCGTCATTGCCGACAAGATGCACCTGGGCGGCGAGAACGACGACGAGAAGGTCGCGCTGCTCATCCAGTATCTGCGCGGCATGAACGACGATCTGAACATTCCGCACTGCATCGGCCACTACGGCCCCGACTCCTACCCCGCCGAGCAGGGCTTTGTCCCCGAGAACGTATTCCTCGAGAGACTGCCCGAGATTGCAAAGAACGCGATTGCCGATGCCTGCACCGGCTCCAACCCGCGCCAGCCGACCCAGGAGGAGATGGAAAAGCTGCTGAAGTGCTGCTACTACGACACCGAGGTCGACTTCTAAACACCGCCCCTCTGCGGTCTCTGCAAGCCGCCGCATGATCTGCCCCGGCCACTAGCTTTTGTGGCCGGGGCTTTTTGCCGCCGCAAAAACGGGCAAAATCCTTGCGATTTGATTTTTACGGTTTTTCGCTGTACAGGGCGCAGCTACAGCGTTCGCAGGCATTTTTTGTACAAGTGTCAAATCCTTGATTTCGCATAGATTTTGCTGTATACTAATGGTAAAATCCAAGTAAAAGAGGATGGGAGTTTACCATGACATCCACTGCAAAATCACAAGGTCCCCTGTTTACCAGGCGGGCGCTGTTCACCCTGATCTGGCCCCTGCTGCTGGAGCAGACATTAAGCGTCACGATGGGCATGGCCGACACGCTGATGGTCGCCGGTGTGGGTGAGGCCGCTGTCTCCAGCGTATCGCTCGTGGACAGCCTGAATATTTTGATTATTCAGATTTTGTCCGCGCTGGCTACCGGTGGTGCGGTCATTGCCAGCCAGTATCTGGGCCGCCGGGATGAGGAAAACGCCAGCCGCAGCGCCGCCCAGCTGTACAGCGTGCTGGGCATCTCTACGGTTGCGGTGGGTGTTGTCTGTATGCTGCTCTCCCGCCTGATCCTTCGGATGGTGTTCGGCAGCATTGATGAGGATGTCATGCGGTTTGCGCAGCAGTACTTCCTTATCAGTGCGGTGTCCTACCCCTTCATCGGCCTGTACAACGGCGGCGCGGCGCTGTTCCGTGCGCAGGGCAACAGCCGCATCAGTATGCTGGCCAGCCTTGTCATGAACGTCATCAACATTGCGGGCAACGCGCTGCTGATCTACGGTTTCGGCATGGGCGTTATCGGCGCGGCGCTGGCCACGCTGATCGGGCGTGTGTTCGCCGCGGTGTTCATCCTGTGGCAGAACCAGGACCTGCACAATCCCCTGCGCGTGCAGCGTTTCGCTGACCTGCGGCCCCGGCGCAGGCCCATCATGCAGATTTTGTCCATCGGCATCCCGTCGGGTCTGGAAAACGGCATGTTCCAGATCGGCAAGCTGTGTGTCAGCAGCCTGACGTCTACCTTAGGCACCTCGGCCATCGCGGCCAATGCCGTGGCAAACTCGGTCTCGACGCTGGCAAACATCCCCGGCAACACGATGAGCCTTGCCATGATCCCGGTCATCGGGCAGTGCCTTGGCGCAGGCGAGAAAAAGCAGGCGCAGCGCTATTCCGTCACACTGCTGGGCATCGCCATCACAGGGCTGACCGTCACGAACGCGGCACTGTTCTTCCTGATGCCCGAGGTCGTGACCTGGTTCAACCTCTCGGCGGAGGCATCCGCCATGTGTACCCACGTGGTCCACTGGTTCAACCTGTTCAGCATCTTCTTCTGGGCGACGAGCTTTACCCTGCCCAACGCCCTGCGCGCGGGCGGCGACGCCAAGTTTACGATGTCGGTCAGCATCGTCAGCATGTGGCTGTTCCGCGTGATTCTGAGCTACATCTTTGTTCTGCAGTTCCACTTAGGACTGACCGGCGTTTGGTTCGGTATGTTCATCGACTGGATCTGCCGCAGCCTGTGTTTCCTTGTACGGTTTGCCCGCGGGAAATGGATGGAGCATAAGGTGATATAAGGCGCAAAAAACTCCCTGCCCGGTGCGGACAGGGAGTTTTCTATTGTATGGCGTGGGAAATTACTCCACCATATACTCAAAATCAATACGGCCCAGCGCCACATCGGCGGCGGCGACCCGAATCTTCATGGAAGAACCCAGCATCCAGCTCTTGCCGGTCAGCGGGTCCAGCATGCTGACGCCGTCGATGACCTGCGGTTCGCCCTTGCAGAGCTGCGCGGCGGGGACAAAGCCCTCCACCGTGTTGTCCAGCTCGACAAAGACGCCGCGGGGCGTGATGCCGGCCACCGTGCCGGTGTAGACCTCACCGAGATGGTTGTGCATGTACTCGGCCTTGTACAGGTCCTCGACATCGCGCTCAATGCGCACGGCGGAAACTTCCTGGCGGCTGGACTGCTCGCTGGCGTGGGTGGCAAAACCGGTATAATCCTTGATGAGCTGCTGGCCTGCTGGGCAAACTCGTTGAAGTCGCGCTGCAGCTGGCTGGCGGAGACACCGTTCAGCATCTCGGTCAAAATACGATGAATCGCCAAATCGGGGTAGCGGCGGATGGGGCTGGTGAAGTGGGCGTAGTCCGCCAGCACCAGACCGTAGTGGCCCAGGGGCTGCGGGGCGTAGCGGGCCTTCTGCATGCTGCGCAGAATGCCGGTGTGGACGGGGATCTGGATGGGCTGGCCGCGGGTCTCGTCCAGCAGGGCCGCCAGCTCGAGCTGCGTCGGGATGGGGTTCTTGAACTTGGCGTTCAGACCGCAGGCCAACAGCGTGGCGGACAGCTTCTCCATCTTCTCGGCGTCGGGGGCCTCATGCACGCGGTAGACGAACGGGGCCTTGTTCGTGCGGCCCGCGTTGGCGGCGCACTGGTTTGCCAGCAGCATGAACTCCTCGATCATGCACTCGGACGTGCCGCGGTCACGCTTGACAATGTCGATGCAGCGTCCGTTCTCGTCCATGACGAGCTTAGCCTCGTTGGACTCGATATCCATGGCGCCGCGGGCCTTGCGCAGGACCAGGCGCTTGCGGTACAGCTCGTCCATCTTGGGCAGCTGGTCAAGCACAGCCTCATATTTCGTCTTGAGGTCGGTCAGGTCGGCGTCTGTTTCAGATTCCGGGGACTCCAGCAGGGCGTTGATCTCCTTGTACACGCCCTTGACGCGGCTGCAGATGACGCTCTTAACGAACTTGTAGCTGCGGATCTCGCCGTTCTCGTCCAGTCGCATCAGACAGGAGAACGCCAGGCGGTCCTCGCCCTCGTTCAGCGAGCAGATGCCGTTGGACAGCTGGGTCGGCAGCATCGGGATGACCTTGTCGGCGTAGTAAATGCTCGTCGCGCGCTCGAACGCTTCCTCATTCAGCGCAGTGCCGGGGCGGACATAGTGGCTGACGTCGGCAATGTGAACGCCCAGCTCGTAGCCGTCGTCCAGCTTCTGCAGGCTGATGGCGTCGTCGATGTCCTTCGTCTCGGCGGAGTCAATCGTGAAGATGGGAATGCCGCGCAGGTCCAGGCGCTTCGAGGCCTCGGCGGGGTCAATCGTGGCGTTGTCGTAGGCGCGGGCCTCCTCCAGCACCTCCGGCGGGAACTCCTGGCGGACGCTGCGGCCATACAGGATGGCCTTGGCGCACTCGGACGCATAGTCGGAGGAACCGAATTTCTCGACAACGGCGGCGCGGTGGTCGCTGTGGCGGTTGCCGCGGTGGGTGATGAGGAAGCCGACCTTGTCGCCCAGGTGCACGCCCTCGCTCCCCTGCTTGGCCAGCAGGAACTTCACGTCGCGGCAGCCGTCCGGCTCCACGGCCATGCGGCCATCCTCGGACAGGCAGACCGTGCCCGCAAAGCGGTTGTTCGGGACCGTGACCTCGACGACCTCGCCCTCGGAGGAGCCCTCCACGCGCGGGTGGTCGAACAGCTTGACGTTGATCTTATCGTTGGGCATTGCGCCGTGCAGCGCGCGGCCCGGGATGAAGATGTCGCCCTCGCCGTCGTCGCGGCTGGCAAAGCCGAAGCGCGCGGCCAGCTTGACGAGCGTGCAGGGAATCGTGTTGGGGGCTGCAGCATTCTCATAGGTCGCAAAGCCGGGCACATAGGTGCCGTTGCGCATCGACAGCTCGCCGGTGGCGACCATAGCGGAAACGGTGGTGCGCAGGCGGGAGTTGTCCACCTGCAGGTTGTTCTGCAGTTCGCGCAACGTCATAGGACGGCGCTTGACTGCGTTTAAAATAGATTTCTGTAACGGTGTCATAGTTGCTCCTTTAATTTACGTCGCACCGCCATCCGACGGTGCCCTACCCTTATATACATCCACAAAAAACGGCCCGCCGGGGCGCTGCTTACAAAGCCAAAGCGCTTGGCGGACCCTTTTCATCTTTGTTACCCTGCCAAAATCACAGGCGCGCGCTCAAAACGCAGACGACCAGCGTGACGACAAAGAAAACGACGCCGCAGATCTTGGTCAGCTTGGCCAGCTTGGCGTCCACGCCGCGCTCACGGCCTGCTGCCATCGTGGCGGAGCTTTCGCCCATGATCGCACCGGACAGGCCCTGGCCCTTCTGCTCCTGCGCGAGGGTGAAAACAACGATCAACACGGACACGGCGATGAGGACGACGCCGAGAACGATCTCATACCAGTTCATTAGATTAGCACTCCTTCTATTTCTATCCACGCCGTCGTGACGTGAAAAGTCTCATGCACCGTACAGTATAGCATAGTTTGCCGCACGTTGCAAGCGCTTTTTTCACGTTTTGGGTGTAAAATCAGTTTTGCAGCGCAATTTGTTCGCCCTGCACCAGCGGATAGCGGACCAGCCTGTCCCCGTCAAGGTTTTCCCGGTGCATATCGACGGCAGTGATCTGGTGGTTGCCGTAGGTCGTGTAGTAGTAAATGCCCTTGTCAGCGTTGCAGCAGCTTGTGTAGAGCGTGATCTCGTACTTGCCGCCGTCCAGCTCACAGCAGCCGCGCTGCTGCTCGACAGCGTGCAGGATGTGGAAGAACTGCCCGACGCTCTCGGCCTCGCCGCTGCCGGATTTCGCGTTCATCCGCACAAAGGCCGCACGCACAAAGCGGGACTGGCTGGACAGATCGCCCGGCAGGCCCAGTGCGCCGAGGCCGCGGCTGTAGACGGGCAGGTCAAGGCCGTCCGCAAACGCAACCGCAGGCGTGCGCGGCGAGAGTGCGCGGTAGTTGTTCAGTGCGAAAAGCTGCTGCGGGAACGGCGGATTGTTCGTCAGTACACCGACGGGGTTATCGTAGATGTGCAGGCCGTCGGCGGTGGACTCCACCACGATGCTCCCCGTTTTGTCGGCAATGAGCCAGTGCAGCTGCGCGAGGGGCAGCTGCTCACTGAACGGGATATTGACGATGTTGGTTTTTGCAAGCAGCGTGCGCGCCTCGGCCAGCGTCGCACAGCTGCCCAGCAGCCAGGGGATCAGCTCAAACTGGGCGACGTTGCTTTTGCCATCCTGCGCCGGGTGGTAGACTGCATTGCCGACAAAGTTCAGCCCTGCGATGCCCAGGCCTTTCTCATTGACGGCGTCATAGTAGAGCGGGTACTCTCCCGCCACGTAGGCCATGCCGATCATCGCATATTTTGTGCGGAAGTCCCCCATGCAGCGCAGGCTAAACGGGTAGGCCCGCGGCGTGACGGTGACCTCGTCACCGTAGGAAAATTCATAATCGAGATTGCGGCCAAAGTAGAAACTGTCGGTTGTATAGGTTGCAGCTGTACACATGGTAAACACCCCTTTAATTATAATAGATGCAGTGTGGCTTTCCTGCGTCGAGAAT
>ERZ1106978.1549-NODE-1549-length-12718-cov-38.121930_pt1 | contig 12718 bp, 9 predicted proteins | sample MGYA00403689_ERZ1106978 | MGnify/ENA primary metagenome ERZ1106978 (study PRJEB35170, sample SAMEA104062434) | human gut metagenome | biome: human gut; feature: human-associated habitat; material: faeces | place: Denmark | collected 2012-08-02 ...
CATTCCCTGCAATCTGGCACCAGCGCATTTCACGGTTCATGTCGTACAAGTACGGTTAAACTTCGCTCTAGGGTTTGCCCACGAGGCGAATCCGTTATTCGAGACAGGTTTCAGTCCTGGCTGTCCCTCTTCAGTTTTGATTTCCCTTCCCGCTCGACTAGCACGATGAGGAAGAGGGAGACAGGAAATCAATCCAGATCTGCTTCTGCTTTGGCTTTCCTCATTCTCCTTCCCTTCGGGTTTGTGCACTGAAGAAGAATGGTCCGGCCGCCGCTTCGGCTCTCGGGAGGATGGCTTTCCTCTCTCCAAGAAATACCATCGGAGGCATTTTCGATTTTACACGGTTTTTAAAAAAAAGTTTTTAAGGAAACACTGATACAATCGTTGCTAGCTTGTGTCAGCTTCCTTACGGATCAAAGGTAAAAAGAAGCGTATCCACTACTTTAGCAGACCCTGTCATATGTAGGTTCCACGAGGCGATTTCCCTTCACATCCATGAAGCCCCATTTTCCTTTTTCTTTGAAAGCGATATGTTCTTCATCCAATTTCCACATTTCCTGCAGCGTCTTGGTGAATGGAATCACTGCCTTACCTTCCTTATCGATAAGGCCGACCTCGCCACCCTTGGAAACACAAGCTGCACCATACGAGAAGCCATCCAGCACTTTATCATAGACAGCCGGGATAGCCATATGTCCCTCTTCATCAAGAAACCCCCATTTCCCATCGCTCGTCTGGACGGCAGCGAGACCAGGTACCATGGCTTTCTTCTGGAAATCAACCTCAGCAGAGAACCTGTTCGCTTTTTTGAATCCTTCGGCAATCATCCCTTTCCCGAGTTTGTAATAGCCATAGCCTTTATCATTTCTTACGATGACAATATCTTCTGCAGAGCCAGTCCAATGGGAGATTTCCTTATATTCCGCCGGAACAATCAGTTTTCCTTCACGGTCTGCATATCCCCATTTCCCTTTGATCTGTACGATCACTTTGTCTTTATAATAGGGGCCATTGAAGTCATTGGTCGTCGGCAGGTAGACCTCCCCTTTGGTATTCACATAGCCAAATTTGTAGTCTTTATTGAAGAAATCACTGGAGCTGACGGTCGGGAGGTACATGCCATAGGAGCTCACCATCTTCACGACGCTCAAGAGCGCGCCCCATCCGAGCCGGCTCTTCTCTTTTTCAAACAGTGCTGACCCATGGAGGAACGGCATCAGCTTGGTCGCATTCACCGTAGCAAGGATTTCTCCATTTGGCTTGATATAGCTGCATTTCCCATCATTCTTAATGCCGGCATATCCATTGTAAAATGGAAGCATCACCTTTTCACCGCTGGCCTTCCCTACAATGGTACCGCTCTTGTCAAAGATGGAAATCTGCCCATCCCGCGTAGCCAATCCGTAGCCTTCATGGAAGGGCGCGATATCGTCATATTTCGGGTCGACCAGCGTCTTCCCGTCGACCGTCACATATCCCCACTTGTCCGCGATCTTGACCGCAGCGATGTCCTCGTCGACCCGTTTCACATCTTCATAGGTACGCGTCGAAAGCGGTTTCCCATGCAAATTAAGGAAAGTGTAGACATTATCTTTGGAAAGTGCTGCATACACCTTGCCATCATTCATCGCGGAAATCTTCTGATAGGCTGGCGCGACGCAAACTTTGCCGGTCGCATCCGCGACACCGAACAGCCCTTTCTGCTTCACGACAAAAATCTGATCCTGCCCTGACAGGATGTCATCATACACTGCCGGAAGAATCTTTTTGCCTTCCTTCGAATAAGCACCCCATTTTCCATTTTCACGGAAAGCCCATATGGTGTTTCCATTTTCATTAGATACCAGCTTGATATCCTTCCGTTCCTTAGGTAAAGGCAGGAGCACTTTCCCATCGCTGGCCGTGATGCCTTTCATTCCGTTTTCTTGCAAGAGTTCGACCTGCGGAGAAACATCCATGAGATTCGTATCCACGACAGGAATGATGACCTTCCCATCCACCAGCGTCGCACCGTAGGCATCCCCTTTCTCGACCAATACAATCCGAGGCGTCTTTTCAGACACCTCGGTATTTTTGGCACTTTTCGCGGGTGCTTTTGTCATCGCGCCATCGAGCTCACTGCTAAACTGAGACACATCCCCTATGAGCATCTGCGTTTCAATCGCCTGATACGTCAGATCATAATTGTCTGCCTGCGCGGATACCCCGCAAGTCAGCAAAGCTGCTGCGGCCGCAGCAGCCCATTTCATTTTAAATTTCATTGCGCTCCTCCATTCATTGGAATGACAGCTTTTCGGCAATACATTTTGCTGCTTTCTTCATTATAAACCTCTTCATCTATAGTGCAAGACTAATAATCAGTCGATTCCCATTTCCCCTTTTCTTTGAGTACGACTTAATCAGCATTTCATCAAAAAACGCGTTTCCTATAAAGAAAACGCGTTGTATAGTCCGTGGGGGAGCTGTTCTTGATGGCAAATGAAAGCTCTGCTTACATGCGGAATGAGGATCGCGGCTTCACCGCGAATCAAAATAAAACGGTGCCCCAATGGCTCTTGATCGACTGCCGGGCCGCAAACGAAAAAGATTTCTCGCTTTGCTCGAAGTGACGATATGAGAGAGTCTGATGTCTCCCAATCGCCAGTCACTTGAGTCTTCTGATCTCTAATCCCCGGTGCTTTCAAACGGATGGAAACGAATCGAGAGTTCACTGTCTTTCCCCAAAGACCTTTCCCAGATCCACCGCAGGCATGATGATCGCGAGGATGACCATCAGGATCCCCACGACCTGCAGACCGACAAAGCTCATTTGAAAGATGAGACAGGAAAGGATGACGGAGGCCGCCGGTTCACTCGCCGCCGTGATGAGTGCCTGCTGCGGGGATAGGTACATCAGCCCTGCATTATATAAGAGGAAGGCTGTGACCGTACCGAAGAGGACGATCCATGCAACGCCGAAGAAGATATACGGGTCGAAGAAAGCAAGCCAGTCGATATGCGGGACAAAGACCCAGCAGGCCAGCCCGCCGATGATCATGCTTACAGCCAGGACGAAGGTTTTATCTACCTGAAGAAAAATGTGTTTCGGGTAAATCGAAGCGAAGGAATACCCCCCCCATTGAATAACGCAAGCGCTATACAGAGAAAGGAGACACTGAGCTTTGCGGGATCACCGCCTGTCACAAGAAGATAGGTGCCTCCGACAGCCAGAAAGACCGTGATGACCTCCTCTTTTGATGGCAGCTTGCGATGGCGGATGGCATTGTAGCAGATGACCATGGCAGGACAGCTGTAAAGCACGACGGTCGCCGTAGCGGCATTGCCATACGCGATCGCCTCGAAATAGGTATAGTGCATCAGCATGAGGCCCACGATGGCGTAGATCACAATATCGATCCACAGCCGCGGCTTCTTTCGAAGGAGCCTGAGGCTTTTTTCATCCTGCCGTGCCATATCGTCACCCCGATCAGGATACATCCGGCTGCCATCATGCGAAAAGCCGTGAGCTCCATGGCATTCATAAAGCACTTCTCGAAGAAGTTCTGCGCCCCTACGCCGCTTCCGGCCCACATAATGCCGGCTAAGACGACCATAGCGATCGCAAAATGATTCGAGGAATGGGACATGACAGATGCTCCTAAGAAAATAACAAAGGACTTTTTAAACCATCACGTTCAGGTATCGTACAGGCGTGGTACCTGCTCTCGATCCGCTGATCATTCTCCTGCTGTCTTTTCACTTTCAAAAATCCCCGGCGCTGCAATAGCAAGGAGAACAAGCAGGATGCCAAAGCCCTGGACAAAATTGAAATGGGTATGAAAGATTAAATAGGACGCAATGACAGAGACCGCCGGTTCGATGGTCGCAGTGACAGACGCCTGTGAGGCTGGAAGGAACCGAAGGCCTGCATTGTAGCAGGTAAAAGATAGCGCCGTACCAAGGACGACGATCCAGAAAATATCGAAGCGGACTTCCGGAGCAAAGAAGCCGGAGAAGTCCCCCATGGGATTGATGATATAGGAAGCCACGGCTCCGGTGAACATGCCCAGCGCGAGGACGAAGGAATTATCCAGTACACCGATGAAGCGCTTCGGAAATACACAACAGATCGCAAAGAAGACCGCGGAAGCCAGCCCCAGATACACGCAGTCTGCAGGTACCGAGAGACGGCTCACATCTCCACCCGTCACCAGAAGGAGGACTCCGATGATCGCCAGTACGACAGCCGCAAGCTCCCCTGCCAGCGGCAGCCGTCTTTTTTGAAAGGAGACCCAAAGGATCACCATCGCCGGACAGGTATATTGGATGACCGTTGCCGCTGCCGCATTGCCGGCGGCGATCGAAGCAAAGTAGGTATAGTGCATCAGCATCAGACCGACTACACCATAGAAGATCAGTCCCCACCAGAGAGATGGCTGCTGCCCCAGCTTCCGCCAGCTGTCTTTCAGCTGTCCTTTGGCAATAGTCACAAGCAGCATGATACCGCTCGCACAAAACATGCGGAAGACCGTAAGATCCATCGAGTCATGTGTACTTTTTTGGAAAAAATCCTGCGCCGCAAGCCCGCAGCCCGCCCACATGATGCCTGCTGTCATAACGAGAAGAATAGCGATAAGATGCATAGAAGTCACCTGTTATTATAAGAAGGAATCAAATACGCTTTCATCAGGGTCAGTCCTTGGAATTAAAAGGAGACCACGAGCCTCGAAAAGTATTGAACAGGACATTCCGTAAGCCGCTCTTTCACCATTGGCCTGCTCTCGGGCATGAGTCAGCTTTATGACCGTTACTCGCAATTTCCCGTCACTTTCCTTTATATAGCACAAAAACCCGCCATTGTGGCGGGTTTTTTCATGGTGGGACTATTTGGATTCGAACCAAAGACCTCTTCGATGTCAACGAAGCGCTCTAACCAGCTGAGCTATAACCCCATGTCAGATGAATGTATTATACACGATATGAGAGAAACATGCAAGATGCTTTTTTGCAATTTCTTGCATATGGCTAGACAGATGCGGTATCCACGCTGCAGCTCGCCATCTTGTTATGGATCGCAGTTTCGGCGATCGACGCCGCCGATCCTATCGGCTTCATTTACAGGATAAGAAGCTCACCATGCCGTAAGATGACAGGAGCATCGTTCCCGGCAGGGTAATGCTATTAAGTTAAGGAAATCGTTAGCTACGTAATGTCTTGCTTCCCCTTCGGGGGAAGTGCCGAAGGCAATAGGGACATGCTAGCGGTATAGCGTGCTATGTTGAATAGTCCGATGCTATCGATATTCCAACACTTTCATGCAATACCGCTACGTAGCCCCCTCATCTCACTTCGTTCGAAATGGCGTCTCACTGGATTTTCGCGTCGCTTCACTCCTAAAAATCCAGTTCGCTTGCACAACCCCTTCGGGGAGCTCCCCCGATGGGGAGCCAAGAACGTTCTTCCGCTTAACTTAATAGCATCGTTCCCAGCAGGGCGAGCTTACGGTGGACAAGATACGGATCTTCTTCAAATCCATCTATCAGGACTCCCAAAGGCGAACAAGGGAAAGAGACCCCTTCTCTGCACTCATCCCAAGTTGTTTGTACATGGGGATCTCTCAGAAATCAGAACTCATTATACAAGCGAATACCCCGCCTTGCAGGATCCTGTAAGGCGGGGTATTCGTATCATTGTAGTTTGGTGGGACTATCTGGGTTCGAACCGGAGACCTCTTCGATGTGAGCGAAGCGCTCTGACCAACTGAGCTATAGCCCCATGTGATACTACGTATTATAGCACCACATGAGAGATTTGTTAATAGTCGTTTTACACAGAAGCAAGAAAGATCATTGGATCACGTTTCATCTGCTACATATGAATGAATCCCAGTACATTGGCAAGGGAGGAGATGAAAATAACAGCCAGACAGATCGGCGCAAGGAAGCGGACGAAAAGACCATAGACACATTCATAGCGGAATTTCGAAGACTGCTTCACTTCGTTCTCGATCCACTTGATGCCGACAGTCACCACGATGAGGACGCAGGTCGCAAAGGCCGAGACCGGCATCATGATGGAATTCGTCAGGAAATCAAAGAAACTGAGAATATCCATGCCAAAGATGGTGCAGGAGGCAAGAGGGCCGAATCCGAGCGAAGAGAGAGAGCCCAGCACGATCATCAGGATGAAGACCGCAAAGGTCGAGAAATTACGACTCCAACCGCATTCATCCTGGAAGGTGGAGACGCTGGTTTCTGCCAGAGAAATCGCTGAGGTAAGAGCAGCAAAGAGGACGAGTGTAAAGAATACGACACCCACGAGGGTACCAACCCCCATGCTGGCAAAGACTTTCGGGATTGTGATGAACATGAGAGACGGGCCCGCATTCAGCATTGACGGATCGCCGCCGGAGAAGGCAAAGACTGCCGGGATGATCATAAGACTGGCGAGGACCGAAATCCCTGAGTCGAAAGCGATGACCTGAAAGGTCGCATGCTCCAGATCAAATTCCTTCTTCATGTAAGAGCCATATGTATAGAGGATCCCCATCGCGACAGAAAGAGAGTAGAACATCTGCCCCATCGCAGAAACGACCGTCATCCAGGAAAAATGTTCCAGGTTGGGCACCATGAAATAGGTGACGCCTGCCCACGCACCGGGCAGCGTGACGGAGTAGCCGGCCACCATGATCGCGAGCACAATGAGTACCGGCATCATGATTTTGGATACACGTTCAATACCATTCTTGACGCCGGCGAGAATGATGGCAAGGACGCCGGCAGTGAAAACGATGAACCAGAATTCAGCCGCCATGCCGTCAGAAACGAAGGCGCCGAAAAAGGTATCCGTCGCAAGCAGTTTCGTATCACCGGCGAGGTATTCGAAGAGGTAACGGGTGACCCAGCCGCCGATGACACTGTAGTACGGCAGGATCAGCATCGGAATGACGGCATTGATCCAGCCCCCTGCGGTAAAGAAGCCGCTCTTCCCGAAATGATGGAAAGCTCCGACCGGACTCTTTCTCGTGCCACGTCCGAGCGCGGTCTCAGAAACGATCATCGTATAGCCGAAGGTGACGGCCAGCAGCAGGTAGGTCAGGAGGAAGATGCCTCCGCCATACTCTGCAGCAAGGTACGGGAATCTCCAAATATTCCCGAGGCCGACAGCGCTGCCTGCGACAGCCAGCACATACCCCATTTTGCCGGAAAAGGTACTGCGGCTATTCCCATTTTGATTTGTCATATGATTGCCCTCCTATTGGGTGCTGAGGAAACACTGATTCAATAATTTTTTTGACTGGTGACTCGTGACTTAAGGAAAGAAGAATGCATCCGATTTCCACTTATACGGAATGGAAAACGGCCAGCCGTAAGGCTTTATGTCCTGAAAAACGCGGATATGGAATGCCTTATGGCTGACCGTCAATCTATACACCGGTTCAATAGATTCTATGGAACTACGGAACCTGTTGGCTCATTCATCCAAGCTGAGTCATCAAAGGATAATGGAACCCCCCATTATTCTCCGAGCGGTACCCACTTGCCGCCCTTGACTTCGAGGACTGCGAGGTCCATCTTCGGATCACGGTTTTCATCGAATGCAAATTTGCCGGTAGCGCCTTCGAAGTCGCTGATCTTAGCCAGGGTATCGCGGAATTTCTTGCGATCGGTGGTGGTGCCGGACTGTTCGACTGCCTGATGGAGGACATACATCGCATCATATGCCTGAGCGGCGAACTGATCCGGTTCATGTCCGTATTTAGCCATATACGCTTTGCGGAAGTTCTGTGCCTTGTCGGTCTTTCTTTCCGGGTTCCACGGAGTAGCTACGACGGTGCGATCAGCTGCTTCGCCAGCCTGTTTGATGTATTCCGGGCTGTTGAAGCCATTACCCGCAAGAACATACTGGTTCATGCCCATTTCACGCGCTTTCTTCACGATGAGAGCGCCTTCCTGATAGAGACCTGCGACAGCGATGACATCCGGGTTTGCTGCCTGGATCTTTGTCAGCTGAGCAGAAAAGTCGGTATCTTTATCTGCGAAGGTTTCATCTGCAACGACTTCGAGACCGAGCTTCTTGCAGGCATCCAGATAGAACTGGTGTTCACCGACCATCTGGTCATTGTTATTAGAGTACATGATAGCGATCTTCTTGAAGCCCAGTTTTTTCTGTGCTTTTTCTACCACCTGCGGGATGTTCATTTTGCCCGGGATTGCATTACGGAATACATAGTCGCCGATTTCAGTAACTTTCGGGCCGGTGGTGCCGGTGCCGAAGACAGCTACTTTGGACTGCTGGGCGATCGGGTCAGCAGCCATCGCTTCACCAGTGGTCATCGGGCCTTCGATAGCGAGGACTTTATCCTGTTCGATGCACTTCTTCATAGCGTTGATGGCTTCATTCTTGACGAGCTTGGTATCATACACCTTAAGATCGATCTTGACCTTGGTGTTCGGATCCTTGTTGATTTCCTCGACTGCGAGTTCCGTGCCTTCCTTCATAGCGACGCCGTAAGCCGCACCAGGGCCGGTATAAGCGGTGATGAAACCGAGTTTTACGGTTTTGCCGGCATCTGCGCTGCCGGAAGCTGCTTTCTTATCTCCGCCGCAGCCTGCGAATGCACCTGCCAGTGCTGCTACTGCCATAACTGCTGCCATTCCTTTGAGCCATTTTTTCTGCATAATTTTCTACCTCTTTCAATAATCAGCTACTCCGCCCCAAAAGATCGTATGAAGAAATAAAAAACTCCGCCGGCTTTTCTGCCAGCGGAGGCGCGAACGCGGTACCACTCCGATATTTCACTCTATGCCAAGCCAATGCGGGTATAAAAAAGCCCCTATCTTCTTTCGAAGATAGGGGCGAAGTCTCGCGGTACCACCCTACATTGTACTTAGCAGTCTTATTCGTAACGTGAATGAAACGCCTGTCATTACTCAGTTCACGACAAGGGCTCTCGAGGGATATTATACAAGGCTCTTCGCCGATTCTCACCATCCATCGGCTCTCTTTAGAAGAGATCAAGTACTTTTTGTCTCGTTCATAGCTTTCTTTGGGGGTATTGGGTTTTAGATTGTGATTATTTTACTTCCTGCTTCATGAGTTGTCAAGAGGGAATTTGAAAAAAAGTGACTGGTGACTAGGAATTAGGGATTAGACTTTAGACTTTAGACTTCAGACCTCTGACTTCTGACCTCTTATGTCTGATATCTGACGTCTCTTAGTCACGAGTCACTAGCCGCCAGTCAGTGTCCGCAGCTGCCCTTGTATGACAGATGCTTCTCAAGATCCTCTATCGTCTCTCTCGATTGATCATAGCCTTCCTTCAAGTACTCCGAGAGGCGGCCCGTCTTGAATTTCTTCGGGTCATTATCATCCCTTGCATCATTCACGGTAAGGATATAGTCCAGCGCCTCAGCCGTATACTGAGCCTTATCTGTCATGTGCATGATGAGGATGGATCCCTTACGCACATTCCCTTTCTCATCATAAATCCCATGAGAGATTGCCCCGATCATCGCCTGCAGCGATGGGATGGCATAGTCATCCGTACTCTCATAGCCCGAAACGATATAGCTGAATCCCGCATCCATGATAGATCTGATACCACTTTTGCTGATGGCGAGCGTCGGGGGACGAAAATAATGTGTCAGTGCCGGTTTCCCATCGACCATGACATCTCCTACCGTTTTTTGGAGCTCTTCATAAGACAGTCTCACATCCTCCGCATACTCCTCCTCCGTCATCGGCGTCATGTTGCCGCCATAATTTGCCGTCTGCCACACCATCGGACGGTGGCGATTCGTATGAGAAGCGATATCATGCCCATCTTCTGCGATGGCTCGCAGCAGATTCGGATTGTTCTTCACATTCCAGGTGATGATGAAAAAGGTCCCCTTCACATGATGCTTGCGAAGGACATAGAGCAGATGATTGATTGAAGCATCCGTCCCCCAGTCATCAAACGTGAGGAAAATAGTATTGTCCCTGACGTCCTTGACGATGCCTGTATGATCTATCTGCTCCATTTCTGCCTCTGAGAAACCGCGGATGCGATCCGTGTCCGTTACCGTCGGAGCGCCGATATACCGCTTAGCGAATTCATGACGGAAAAGCGATTCTGTCCTGTTTTTTCTTCGTTTCTCTCCCCTAAGAGAACGGAGCATCTTCTCCTCCGGCACAGGATACGTAAAGCGATGTACCTCATCACCAAGGACCTCCCGGACAGCCCCCATGCTATAGGCTGAGTCATTCTCTGCATTCGTCTCAGGACTGTCCAAGAGCGTAGCATATGTCGCGCTGTCTACCTTGTTCTTTTTGATCCAGTCCAAGAGGCCACCCGTAAGCGTGGGATCGTCCAAGAAATCCAGGCGTCCGTAGATGATCTGCCCCCGCCCCATTGCAAGGATGAATTTCCCGAAAAGATGGTCTGAAATGTCCTCGACCTTCTTTGCTTCTTTGTCTTTTGTCTGTACCATGTTCACGGTCTGTCCCAGAAGCTCTATACCCATCGCACTCGCCGCTTCATTCACCGTTGGGATCTCCGTACCGAAGACCTGGCGGGCGATCACCGGGCGCACGCCCAAGAGACGCTGCATGTTTTTCTGCAGACGCTCGATCTGCGCGCAAGTCTCATAGAAATCACCGTCCGTCCCCGTACGAAGACCCAATCCCAGCTCATGACCACGCGCTGCGATCTCCCGCACCGTATCCGTGTACTTTCTAAGCTCAAGCTCCGTCACAAAGAAGGTCGCCTTCACGCCCATCCTGTCCAGATGATCCAGTATGTCCTCCACTGACTCTTTTCTCGTGAGACCGCCAAATGTCAGCACGACCTTCTGTGCCGTCGTCGTAAGGAATCGCTCCTTGGGCGCAAGACGCCCTTCATTTTTCTCTCGAAACGCCTCATAGCGTGCCTTGTCTTCTGCCGTGTACGTCACCCTGCGAGGGACTGCCATTGCCTCCTGCTTGGCAGGCACCAGCACCCCTGCCGACTCCTCCGCCCGCGCCGCCTCTCCCGCGTATCCCCAGAGAGCGGCCGCGATTGAAAGCGCGATGAAGTATTTCCATTTCTTCTGTACCATAGATAGGATCTTCCTTTTGCTAATTATATGACTGGTAAGCAGAGATGCTACCCACTTTCTTACTGTTAGCCGCCCAAACGCCAGAGAGAAACGGACGGGATACCGCGATTGGCAGCGAGCGTCGTCCACGCCTCAAGGGTCTCCTCGTCCGCATACCAGACTTCATAGGAGTGCCCATCTTCCTGATAAGAGAAATGCAGCGCGGCACTCGCTTCATCGCGTTCTTCCTTCGCCCCATGTGCATCACGGAGCTTCACGGCTTCCGCAGTGGTGATGAAGCGGGGCGTCCCTTTGAGGAGGCCGAAGAGTCCGGCATCTTTCCACAGACAACCGCCATTCGAAAAAGCGACAGCCTTCTTTCCGGGAAGTGCCTGCATCCTCCGGATGGTCTTTTCGATAAAGGGTCCATCCGCCTTGGGCCCTGGGCCGCTATGAAGGCCATAGAGATTATACAGCATCACCACATACTCGGGGCCGACACTGTAGGGCACATCCATCGGCATCGAAGGCTCCAAAATGATGCGGATCTTTTTATGCGTGGGAATAGACTCCAGGTAAAGCAGCTTCGTGAAACGAGCGAACGCTTCTACAAGCTTCGGATCCTTACCGATGCGTTCATAGTCTATATCGATCCCATCCGCACCGCAGGTCTCGGCTATGGCAAGAATTTCTTTCACATGCATACGGCGGGCATGCTCATCTCTCAGCACATGCCGGAGTATGTCTGTATCCTTCTCAGTGCTGTGCCCGTTTGATCTTATGACGTCATTCACAAAGGTCAGGTGAAAAGGAATGCCTGCTGTTTTTGGCAGATCAGATGGCACCTTCAGCTCTCCCTTCTCATCGAAGGTCACCGCAAAGTAAGAAATGCTTCCCCATCGTTCTTTTGTCTTGTCATACGCCTCCCAGCCTTTTTCTCTGTCCCAAGAGACCACCCAGCCAGACTTTGTCACGGGTGGATGGCTGCCGCTCTTCAAAGGAGCCGCCCCGCATCCAGAAAAAAGCAAGAGGGAAGAGGCCGCTGCCAGAGCAAATATGGCATGTTTTTTCATCAATGTCTCCTTTGGAAAAATGGTTAGTGTGTATTGGCGGGTTCAGGGTTAGTCCACGGGGCGTGCTGCCCCTTGGGAAAGAGGGGGAGCGGGTTCTACAGGTTCAGAGGGGGGAGCGGGGACGGTGCGGCGCATAATAATTGAAAGCGCCGCGGAGTTTTGACAGCGCTTCGCGCCGTCGTCATCCCGAGCGCAGCCGAGGGATCTCTATGGCACTACGGTCAGTATCACATAGGCACTGATACGGAAACGACGCCTTGGTGCTGCGTATTTCTGCGTTCACACATACATCGTTTCCCGGTCTGCAAGAAAGATTTCTCGCTTGCGCTCGAAATGACGATACGAGAGTCTGACGTCTCCTAGTCTCTTAGTCTCCTAGCCACCAGTCACCAGCCACTCATCCCTGTTTTCAAGCGCGAGGAGGCCCGGATCAGTTGCAAATGCTTCTCAAAACTCATGCCAGACTTGCTCACATCTGCTATAATAGGTAGAAGTGTAATTTATAAATTGTAGAGAAACGCTGAGGCAATGAGCAAGGGAAACACTGATTCAATCGTTGTCTGATTTCATTCTTGGATTTTTATACAGAGCAAGGAATCATCTGAC
>ERZ1106978.1550-NODE-1550-length-12717-cov-52.637814_pt1 | contig 12717 bp, 9 predicted proteins | sample MGYA00403689_ERZ1106978 | MGnify/ENA primary metagenome ERZ1106978 (study PRJEB35170, sample SAMEA104062434) | human gut metagenome | biome: human gut; feature: human-associated habitat; material: faeces | place: Denmark | collected 2012-08-02 ...
CAACCGCGCCTTACTATCGTGAGGCGCGAGTGACGTTACCTCGGCGGCAGACTGCTTGCCGAATGCGGCATTGCTGCGCTCGCCGCATTGAGCAGTACTCCGTTAGACGGAAATTAGGCTGCACTTCTGCAAGATGGGCAGAGCGGCAGCGGATAATAGGAGTAAGTCAGATCGTATAGCAGAACTCAACGCGGCAACGCCGCGCGCGGGCAGCGCAATTGGCAAGCATTGCAGCTCTTCGAGCTGCTCGCTTGCAATGAAAGCCTTTCTCTTGGGGTTCCAAAGGGGGATATTCTCTCACGTGAGAGAATATCCCCCTTATCCCGTGCAGCGCCTACGGCGCTGCCTTCCCCGCGGCACCAGTGCCGCAAATCCCTCGCACCTGTGCGAGCAAGAGGGAGCCTTTTTTTGAAAAAGAAAATCTCCCTCTTGACAATATCGATATTCGATAATATACTCTCCTCAAGAATATCGAATATCGATAAAAGGAGGCTGACGATGGCGCGGGAGAAATTCAGCACGCTGACCGAGCAGATGTTTTACATCCTCCTGTGTCTGCGCGAGGAGTGCTGCGGCATGGACGTGATGGCGCGCGTGAACGAGTTGACGGGCGGGCGCGTGGCCGTCGGCCCCGGGACGCTCTACAACCTGCTCGAGCAGTTTTTGGCGGCGGGGTATATCGTCGAAACGCGCGCAGAGGGGCGGCGGCGCAGCTATCAGCTCACAGCGGAGGGAAAAACGCTGCTACAAAACGAGGTGGAGCGCCTGCAAATGCAGGTGCGGGATTATCGGGCGATATTTGAAGGATAACGCCCCTTCGCACCCGGCGAAGGACGAGAGAAAGTGAGGTTTTCTGATGCGCAATACCAGATGGGAGCTGAATCCCTATTCCTTTTACGACACCGAGGGCCTTGCGCGCCACTTTGAGCGCATGGCGGCGGAGGGCTGGGCCCCAGACCGCGTGGGCCTGTTCATCCACTACCGCCGCATTAAGCCGCAGAAGCTGCGCTTCGCCATCACCTACTATCCCGATGACGGTGATGCAGACGGCGAAGATGTTTTCCTCGAGTACTGTGCACAGGCAGGCTGGCAGCAGTCAGCGGGCGTTGGTGATCTGACCTTCTGGGGAGACGGAGCCGAGGGCGAGGGCGGCGGCCTTGGCGGGAGGACCCGCCATGTGCTCTGCACAGCGGATGAAAATGCTGTGGATGTTGAGACCGACCCTGTTTTGCAGGTGGACGCGATGCACCGCGCACTCAAATATTACCACAGTATGATGATTTTTTGGTTCGGCTATATGCTCCTCAGGATCTGGGATATCCTGACCGGCCTGAAAACAGACCCTCTGAATACGCTTATCTATGGAATGGGGGATTTTTTGTCATGCATTTCGCCTGTTGTCACGCTGATCTGCGGGACTGACCTTATCTGCTATAACAGCTGGTATCGGAAAGCGGCGCGCACGGCGAGAGAGGAACATCGCTTTTTGCCTGCAAAGTCGCGCCTGTGGCTCCAGATACTGGAGCGCGCGGCGCTGCTGCTGACACTTTTCGGCATTTTGGTGAGAGCCCTGCTGGGGACCGGCGACAGCAGTATGGGGAGGCTTTACCTTGCCGCGATCCTGTGCGGGATCACGCCGTTTGCTGCGATGTTTCTCACCTATTCGGCGGTGAAAACCGGTGCGGGCAGGGCGAAGCGCTGCATCGTCACGGCCTGCGTGACGGCGGCGGTCGCGCTGGCTTCGGTGGGGGTGCTGCTTACCATGGAGCAGAACGGACTTTTTGACAGCGACGAAGTTCCAGCAGAGTTGTACGATGAGGAATACCGCGCGACCATATATCACGATACACTGCCGCTTTATCTCTCTGACCTCGGCGTAGCGGATGAAAACGCGCGCTGGTCGTGCTTGAGCTGGGAAATGTCCTCGCCTTTTGCTTCTCAGCGCGGTGGATGGCAGGACGATGTGCTTGCCAGCTTGGATGATCCCGAGCATCCAGAGACGGCGCGCGGCAATCCCGCATGGATTCACTACGACATCAGCGATGTGTACCTTACATCGTGGTTTGGCCGCTGTCTTGCCGCTGAGCTGAACTATCGCCAGCGAGCATACGTTGATGGCGACCCGAATCCATCACCTTGGGCTTACCGTGAGACCGACGCTGCGCCGTGGGGCGCAGAGCGGGCGTGGCAGCTCTACGATGAAGAAAATGAGCAGTGGCGTGACCATTGGCTCATCACGAGCGGCACGCGCATCGTGGAGTTCATTTCCAGCGATCTGGAAATGACCGACGCGCGCATGGCCATCGTCGGCGAAAAGCTGCTGAATGCAGACGCAAAGTAACGCAAAAAAGGAGCACCCGAAAGGGTGCTCCTTTTTCATACCGTAGGAACAGCAATTACTGCTTGTCGTACAGGTCGATGAGCTTGGTGAGGTGCTCGTAACGCTCCTTGGCCGCGTCCTCGTTGCGGGTGAAGAGACCCTCCGCACGCTCGGGGAACTCGCGGGTCAGGCGGCTGTAGCGCGCCTCGTTCATCAGGAATTCACGGTAACCGCCGGCAGGAGCCTTGGAGTCGAGCGTGAACTTCTTGTCAGCCGCGGGATTGAAGCGGAACAGGTTCCAGTAGCCGCACTCGACAGCCTTCTTCATTTCCTTCTGGCAGTTGATCATGCCGCCCTTGATGGAGTGCATCTCGCAGGGGCTATAGCCGATGATCAGGGACGGGCCGTTGTAAGCCTCAGCCTCGGTGATGGCCTTGATGGTCTGGGCCGGGTTGGCGCCCATGGCGATCTGAGCGACGTAGATGTAGCCGTAGCTCATCGCGATCTCAGCAAGGCTCTTCTTCTTGGTCTCCTTACCGGCAGCCGCGAACTGAGCGACCTGACCGATGTTGGAAGCCTTGGAAGCCTGACCGCCGGTGTTGGAGTAGACCTCGGTATCGAAGACAAAGACGTTGACGTTCTTGTTCTGAGCAAGCACGTGGTCCACGCCGCCGAAGCCGATATCGTAAGCCCAACCGTCGCCGCCGAAGATCCAAACGGACTTCTTGGAGAGGTAATCCTTCTTGTCGAGGATCTCAGCAACGAGCTTGCAGGCATCGCAGTCGCAGAACTTCTCGCCCTTGGCCTTGAGCTCGGCAGCGTGCTCAGCGAACTTGGGCACAGCGGCCAGCTCGTCGACGGTGGCGATGTTCGCCTGCAGGGCCGCGACGTATTCCTTCGTGGCCTCGGCGTTGGCGTTGCCGTCGTCCTTGGTGTCGAGCCACTTCTGAGCGGCTTCCTTCAGTGCGGGCTGTGCCCACTCGATGGCAAGGAGCTGCTCGGTCTTGGCCATCAGATCTTCACGGATCTTCTCCTGGCCGACATACATACCGAAGCCGTGCTCGGCGTTGTCCTCGAACAGGGAGTTGCACCATGCCGGGCCGTGGCCGTTCTTATCCGTGCAGTACGGAGAGGTAGCGCCGGGGCCGCCCCAAATGGACGAGCAGCCGGTGGCGTTGGAGATGTACATACGGTCGCCGAAGAGCTGAGTGACGAGACGGGCATAGCTGGTCTCGGCGCAGCCTGCGCAGGAGCCGGAGAACTCGAGCATGGGCTGCTTGAACTGGCTGCCCTTGACAGTGAGATCCTGCATATCCTTCTTGTCGGAGACCTTGGAGACGCAGTAGTTGAACACATCCTGCTCGGGAAGCTCGCTCTCCTGACCGACCATCGTCAGAGCGCCGACCGGGCACTGACCGACGCAAACGCCGCAGCCCATACAGTCGAGCGGGGAGATGGCCATCGTGTACTTGTAAACACCCTTGCCCTTGCCGGCCTTGATGTCGACGATCTTGGCATTGGCAGGAGCATTCTTGGCCTCTTCCTCGGTGAGAGCGAAGGGACGGATGGTGGCGTGCGGGCAGACGTAAGCGCAGTTGTTGCACTGAATGCACTTCGTCTCGTCCCACGTGGGAACGGAAACGGCAACGCCGCGCTTTTCGTAAGCGGCAGCGCCGAGCTCCCACTGGCCGTCCACGTGAGGCATGAAGGCGGAAACGGGCAGGCTGTCGCCGTCCATCTTGTCCACGGGATCGAGGATGTTCTTGACCTGCTCGACGAGCTCGGGCTTGCCCTCGTAGGAGACGGCCTCGTCAGCGTCGACAGCGTTCGCCCAATCGGCGGGAACGTCGATCTTGGTGTAGGCGGTGGCGCCGAGGTCGATGGCCTTGTGGTTCATATCGACGACGTCCTGGCCTTTCTTCAGGTAGGAGTGCGTCGCGGCGTCCTTCATGTACTGGATGGCCTGCTCTTCGGGCATGACCTTCGCCAGGGAGAAGAACGCGGACTGGAGGATGGTGTTGTTGCGCTTGCCCATGCCGATCTTGATGGCAAGGTCGATGGCGTTGATGGTGTAGAGCTGGATGTTGTTCTTGGCAATGTAGCGCTTGGCGTCCGCCTTGAGGTGGTGGTTCAGCTCATCGAAGTCCCACTGGCAGTTGATCATGAACACGCCGCCGGGCTTGACGTCGTTGACCATCTTGAAGCCCTTGATGATGTAGCTGGGGTTGTGGCAGGCGACGAAGTCGGCCTTGTTGATGTAGTAGGGGCTGCGGATGGGCTTGTCGCCGAAACGCAGGTGGGAGATCGTCACGCCGCCGGTCTTCTTGGAGTCATACTGGAAGTAGGCCTGGACGTACTTGTCGGTGTGGTCGCCGATGATCTTGATGGAGTTCTTGTTCGCGCCGACGGTACCGTCGCCGCCGAGACCCCAGAACTTGCACTCGATGGTGCCCTCGGCTGCGGTGTTCGGGCAGTTCTTGTCTTCGGGCAGGGAGAGGTTCGTCACGTCATCGACGATGCCGATGGTGAACTGACGCTTGGGCTCCGCCTTGGCAAGCTCGGTGTAAACAGCGAACACGGAAGCGGGCGGGGTGTCCTTGGAGCCGAGACCGTAACGGCCGCCGATGACGGTCTTGTCGGTGATGCCGGCGTTGGCCAGCGCGGTGACGACGTCGAGATAGAGGGGCTCGCCCTGTGCGCCGGGCTCCTTGGTGCGGTCGAGGACCGCGATCTTCTTGGCGGTGGCGGGGATGGCCTCGATCAAGCGCTCAGCCTTGAACGGGCGGTACAGACGGACCTTGATGAGACCGACCTTCTCGCCGTGGGCGTTGAGGTAGTCGATGACTTCCTCGGCCACGTCGCAGATGGAGCCCATCGCGATGATGACGCGGTCAGCGTCGGGCGCGCCGTAGTAGTTGAAGAGCTTGTAGTCGGTGCCGAGCTTCTCGTTGATCTTGCCCATGTACTTTTCCACGACTTCGGGGAGAGCGTCGTAGTACTGGTTGCAGGCCTCGCGGTGCTGGAAGAACGTATCACCGTTCTCATGGGAGCCGCGCATGGCGGGATGCTCGGGGTTGAGGGCGTGCTCGCGGAACGCTTTGACAGCGTCCATGTCGCACATGTCGGCGAGATCCTTGTAATCCCACACGGCGATCTTCTGGATCTCGTGGGAGGTGCGGAAACCGTCGAAGAAGTTGATGAACGGGACCTTGCCGGAAAGCGCAGCCAGGTGTGCCACGGGGGAGAGATCCATCACTTCCTGCACGTTGCCCTCGCACAGCATGGCGAAACCGGTCTGGCGGCAGGCCATGACGTCGGAGTGATCGCCGAAGATGTTCAGCGCGTGGGTCGAAACAGTACGGGCGGAGACGTGGAACACGCAGGGGAGCTGCTCAGCTGCGATTTTGTACATGTTCGGGATCATCAGCAGCAGACCCTGAGAGGCCGTGTAGGTGGTGGTCAGAGCACCGGCACCGAGGGAGCCGTGCACTGCGCCGGCAGCACCGGCTTCGGACTGCATCTCGACGACCTTGACCTGGCTGCCGAAGATGTTTTTCAGGCCATTTGCAGACCACTGGTCGACCAGGTCGGCCATCGGGGAGGACGGCGTAATGGGATAAATTGCCGCAACTTCACTGAAAGCATAGCTTACGTGAGCCGCAGCATTATTGCCGTCCATGGATTTCATTTTTCTTGCCATAAATGAACCTCCTATTTATTTCACCGTCAAAAAACGGTTCTTCTGCGTGTGAACGCAAAATTCAACGATGACACTATAGCACACTTTTTTCGCTATGTAAACGCCTTGTTCCCGCAAAAACATTCACTATTTTGCAACAATAGGTTCAATTCCTTTTATTTTTCGAGAACTTTTGCGAGGATTTATTGATTTTGTGCAAAATGTGCAAAAATGCGCGGAGGGGGATTTGCCTGATGCAAAAAATGTGCTATACTAATTGCAAACTGTACGATTCGATGCGAAAGAGGGAGGAAAACAGTATGGTCACAGCGGTGCGCTCGCTCGGCCTTCAGGGCATCTCGGGCTACGAGGTCACGGTGGAATGCTTTTTATCCGGTGGCCTGCCTGCGTTTGACATCGTCGGCCTTGGCGACACGGCCGTCAAGGAATCGCGCGAGCGCGTGCGCGCGGCAGTGAAAAACTGCGGTGTGAAGTTCCCTGTCTCGCGCATCACAGTGAACCTCGCTCCCGCGGGTCGGAAAAAGGAGGGCACGCTCTATGACCTGCCCATCCTGCTCGGCATCCTTGCCAGTGCAGAGGAGATCAAGCCCCCCGCGAAGGACGCGGCCTTTGTCGGCGAGCTCTCGCTGACCGGCACGCTTCGCGCGGTGAACGGCGTTTTGCCGATGGCGATGGCCGCGGTGCGCGCGGGCATCAGGACGCTCTACGTCCCCGCGGCGAACGCAGCGGAGGCGACGCTTGCCGACGGCGTGACCGTTTACGGCGTGCCGGACGTCGTGTCGCTCGTGCAGCATTTGAAGGGTGAAAAGAAGCTCTCGCCCCAGCCGAAGTGGCAGGCGGAGCAGACGAGCGAGACCGGCCCCGACTTTTCCGACGTCATGGGACAGGAAAATGTCAAGCGCGCGCTGGAGATCGCCGCTGCGGGCGGACACAATATCCTGCTCATCGGCTCGCCCGGCGCGGGCAAATCCATGCTGGCGCGGCGGCTTCCGTCGATCCTGCCCGACATGACGCGAAAGGAAGCACTTGAAGCGACCGAGATCTGGTCAGTCGCGGGATTGACCGACAGCTCGCACCCGATGCTGCTGCACCGCCCGTTCCGCGCGCCGCACCACACGCTCTCAGCCTCCGCGATGACCGGTGGCGGACAGACGCCCAAGCCCGGTGAAATTTCGCTCGCGCACCACGGCGTGCTTTTTTTAGATGAGCTCCCCGAATTCCACCGCGACGTGCTCGAGGTGCTGCGCGCGCCCATTGAGGACGGCGAGGTCACCATCACCCGCGCCGCGGGCAGTATCACGCTGCCGAGCCGCTTCATGCTCGTCGGCGCGATGAACCCCTGCCGCTGCGGCTGGTACGGCCACCCCTCGGGGCGCTGCCGCTGCACCAAGCAGCAGGTGGAAAAATACGTCGAAAAGATCTCCGGCCCGATGCTCGACCGCATGGACTTACACGTCAACGTGCCGAGCGTCGAGTTCGAAGCCATGCGTCGGCGCGAAAAGGCGGAGTCCTCCGCCGACGTCAAAGCGCGCGTGAACGCCGCGCGCGACATCCAGAAGCAGCGCTTTTCCGGCACGAACATCACCTGCAACGCGCAAATGACACCCGCGATGGTGGGCGAGTTCTGCACGCTGGACGCCGCGGGTGAAAAGCTCTTAAAAGGCGCGTTCGAGCGCCTCGGCCTCACGGCGCGAAGCCACGATAGATTACTGCGCGTTGCGCGCACGATCGCCGACCTCGACGGCAGCGAGAAGATCGAGGCGCATCATCTGGCCGAGGCCATCCAGTACCGCAACACGGATATTTTACAGGGGTGAATAAGATGAAAAGGTATGACTACATCCAGTTTGGCGCGCTTTCCATTTTGAGCCATATCGCTCAGGGTGCGGCTTTTATCCTGTTGTTCGTGGCGTTTGGCGGCACGGGGACGACCTCGTCCTTTACGTTTGCCACGCCCGTCGGGCTCGCGCTCGGCGTCGTCTATGTGTCGGCGCTTTCGTTCCTGTTCGGCTGGGGCCTGCGGCCGGAGCGGGGCATCGACAAAAATTGCTGCTGGAACGCGGCGATCGTGCTCTATGTGCTGAATCTTGCCTCGCTTCTTGTGATGCCTGTCCCGTTCGGCTCGGGGAGCATCCTTGCGATGATCTGGGAGCTGCCGATGGCGCCCGCCATGGTCGGGATCAACGGGGTGAGCGGAGAGGGCACGATGTTCAGCTATGCGCTCTTTGCCCTGCTGGCCGCCGTTGAGCCGCTGTGCTTTACACTGGGGCTCACCCGCAAAGGGAAAAAGCCTGCCAAATCCGAAGACAACGAAAATTCAGCCGCATTTTCCGCCGATGCGGAAGCGGCCATAACAAATGAGGAGAACAATACCAATGCATGAAATGATCCTGTGCAAGCTCGGCGAGGTCGTGCTCAAGGGCCTGAACCGCCGCAGCTTCGAAGATAAGCTGATGTCGAACGTCAACCGCCGCGTGTCGAAATGCGGCAATTTCCGCGTCTACTCCAAGCAGAGCACCATCTACGTCGAGCCGAAGGACGACGAGTGCGACATCGAGGCCGCGTTTGAGAGCTGCAAGAAGATTTTCGGCATCATCGCCGTTTCAAAGGCGCTGCCGTGCGAAAAGGACATCCATAAGATCATCTCCGCGGCGAAAAATTACCTTGCGTGCGAGATGCGCACGGCCAGGAGCTTCAAGGTCGAGAGTAAGCGCGCCGACAAGACATTTCCCTTGACGTCCATCCAGATCTCCCAGCAGGTCGGCGGCGCGCTGCATCAGGCGTTCCCGACGTGCGAGGTCAACGTCCACGACCCCGAGCTCGTCGTGCATATCGAAATTCGCGACGATGCGGCGTATGTCCACGGCCCCGCTGAAGAGGGCGCGGGCGGCCTGCCCATCGGCATGGGCGGCGTGGCGGTCAGCCTGCTCTCCGGCGGCATCGACTCGCCCGTCTCGTCCTACATGATCGCCAAGCGCGGTGTCAAGCTCGAAATGGTGCACTTCTTCTCCCCACCGTACACGTCCGATGAGGCGAAAGAGAAGGTGCTTTCCCTTGCCAAGCTCTTAGTCCCCTGGTGCGGGCGGCTGACCGTGCAGGTCGTGCCCTTTACCGAGATTCAGGAGGAAATTCGCCGCAACTGCCCCGAGGAGTTCTTCACGCTCATCATGCGCCGCTTTATGATGCGCATCTCCCAGCGCGTGGCCGATCAGGTCAAGGCCAAGGCGCTCGTCACGGGCGAGAACCTCGGTCAGGTCGCGTCTCAGACGATGGAGGCCCTGCGCGTGACCGAGGATGTCGTCGATCTTCCCGTCCTGCGCCCGCTCATCGGCATGGATAAGGAAGAGATCGTGCGTTTGTCCCGTAAGATCGGCACGTTCGATACGTCGATCTTACCCTATGAGGATTGCTGTACGGTCTTCACCCCGCGTCATCCGCGCACGAAGCCGAACCTCGACGAGGTCCGTGAGGCCGAGGCTGTCCTTGATATCGAGGGCCTTATCGACCGCGCGATGACAAACCGCGAGTTCGTGCGCATCAAGTTCTGAAAGGAAGTCTTATCATGGCAGAAAAAACAGTCGAACAGCGCTGCTATGAAGCGCTCAAGGCGCGCGGCGTGACCTTCGCCGCGGCGGAGAGCTGCACCGGCGGCCTCATTGCCAAGCGCATTACGGATGCGCCGGGCGCGTCGGGCGTCTTCATGGGCGGCATCGTGAGCTATACGAATATTGTCAAGCACCGCATACTCGGCGTTCCGGCGGACATGCTGGAAGAGTACGGCGCGGTGTCCGCGCCCGTCGCCCGCGCAATGGCCGAGGGCGCACGCAAGGCGACGACGGCGGACTGCGCCGTCAGCGTCACGGGCGTCGCCGGACCCGACCGCGACGAGCGGGGAAATCCCGTCGGCACGGTATTCATCGGATTTTCGTCGCCCAAGGAGACAATCGCCGAGCGCTTTGACTTCGGCGCGGCTTCCCGCGAGGAAATTCGCGGGGAAGCGGCGGATGAAGCCTTCAAGCTGCTCGAGGAAAAGTTGAAGGAAGCGTAAAAAAACAAAATCAAGGAGGAGACCGATATGAGACGGAAAAATACAGCGTAGCTGCTTGCGGCGCTCTTGGCGGCGCTGACGCTTTTGGTGTCAGGCTGCGGAGAAAAGCAGGAAGCGTCGGACGGCGCACCGGACGAGCCCCTGATGCGGGAGGAAGATCTGACGGTCGAGCCGCAGCCGGACGCGAACTTTACGCTGGAGCTGCCGGGCGGATTTTTGAGCCTTGGAGCGGACTACGAGCCGAACGGGAAAACGGAGAATACGACCTACGACAGCGACGGGATGCTGCCCTACGACTTTGCGCGCCATTACGACGCGGACGCGCAGCTCGTCGTCGGGACGGACTACTACCCTGAAACGGGGCGCGAGGTCATCAGCTATCTGCGCACCAGTGCTGTGGGCGTGGGAACGCCGCGCGGCGTCAAGGTCGGCGACAGCGAGAAAGCGCTGCTGACGGAATACCCGGAGGCGCTTTACTGCATCGCGGCAGACGAGTCCGAGCTCTATGACGGCTACAGCGACGAAGGCGGCTACAGCGAGCCCGCCTATGACTTCGACCGCGCCTACGTCTGGCAGCCGCAGACGCCGCAGGACGACGGGAACTACGACGTCCGCGACATTGCGTTTTACCTGAAGGATGGCACGGTGAGCGCAATCACGATGACAAAGCCGTATGCGTTCCGTTTTGCCTACGGTGTGGACCGAGACGCGGCGCTGCGCCTTGCGGAAGAAAACCGCAGCGCGCTGTGCGGGCAGTAAAAAAGCAAAACAAAAAGCGAGGGATGCCTACGCGTCCCTCGCTTTTTACTGTGTTTAATAGTTGCCGGGATCAAAGCTCGAGCGCGAGCTGCGCGTCGTCCGGCGCGGAAACATCCAGCCCGAATTCGCTCGGCAGGTAGCGCGGGCAGACGTTTTTGCCCGTTGTGATGACGGACGCGGCAAGGCGCGTGCCGATCTCGCAGGATTCCATCATCGTTTTGCCGTAGGTCTGGCCGATGCCCGCGCCGTCGATGCGCAGCGTGCCGCTGCCGCAGATGACGACCGTGCCGAAGCCTGTGAAGCAGGCGACGTCGGCTGTGCCGCCGTCGGCCCAGCAGTCGCCGCTCACTTCAAGCAGCAGGATACCGCCGGGGATGTTGGGGGAGATGTTGGGAATGTAGCTGTCCTGCGCGGTCAGGTGCGCGCAGTGGTAGCGCTCGCCGTTCCAGACGACGAGCCCCGCGCCGTAGTCGAAGACTGCGCTGCCGCCGGTCATGTCGGCGACGGAAATGCCGCTGTCGCCGTCCTGTAAGGCAAGGTCTTGATACTCCCCATCGTACCACACGCTGTAAGAGGTCTGATACCCGTCGCCCGCGTTCTGCGCGAGCGGGAGGGATTTGTCCTCCGCGAGAATGCTTGCATCGCCGAGGTCGTAGTAGAGCAGGCAGCTCTCGGGCAGCGACGTTTCCTGCGTGTTGTCGACCGGGTTCTGCTCAGACGTGTCCGGCAGCGTCGTTTCGCCGCAGGCGGTCAGCAGAAACGCGAGGGAAAGGGCGAGAAAAAGCGCTTTTTTCATGGCGGGCCCTCCTATTAAAATATGGCGGTCAGAATTCGAGCGCGATCTGCGCATCGTCGACGGTGGAGACGTCCAGCCCGAATTCGCTCGGCAGGTAGCGCGGGCAGACGTTTTCGCCCGTCGTGATGACGGACGCAGCAAGGCGCGTGCCGATCTCGCAGGATTCCATCATCGTTTTGCCGTAGGTCTGGCCGATGACCGCGCCGGCGAAAAATGCGTCGCCCGCGCCGGTCGTGTCCTTGACATCGACCTTCTTCGCGGGGCAGTAGCCGTCCTCGCCGTCGAGCGTGGCGAACACCGCACCCTGAGCGCCCATCGTGACGACCATGCGGCGGATCTGCGCGCCGCGAATTTTGTCGCGCAGGATGGGGAGCATTTCGTCGGGCGAGAGGCCGTCGTAATTTTCCGAAAACAGGATGCCCGCCTCCTGCTGGTTGCAGATGAAGCAGTGCACCGAGCGCAGAAAGTCGCGCCGCTCGATGGCGATGCTCATGTTGGACACGACCGCGTAGACGGGCTTACGGTGCTTTTCCGCCAGCGCGAACGTGCGCTTGACGATGTCCTTTTCCATGTCGATCTCGAGCAGAATGCTGTCGGCCTGCGAAAAAATTTCATCGCCCTGCTCGTCGAGAATGTCGGCAATGAGGCTCAGGTCGGGGCGCTTGGAGATCGACGCGGTCACGTCGCCCGTGTTGTCGAAGATCGCAAGCCACATGCCCATGCCGTCGGGCGTTGTGCGGATGTAGCGCGTGTCGACCTTGTGGCTCTGGAGCTTTTTGACGACGTCCGCGCCCGCGCTCGTGTTGTCGACAAGGCTCACGAACGTCGGGCGCAGCTCGACGTTCGCGATGTCCTCGACGATGTTGCGGCTCACGCCGCCGTGCACCTGCACGACGCGGCCCGCGTTGCGCCCGCCGGGGATGTAGGAAGAGAGGGGATAGCCCTTGATATCGACAAACACCGCGCCCATCACGACAATACTCATGGAAACGTCCTCCAAAGTTAAGTGTTATACTCAGTATACCATGCTTTTTAGGGATTGCAAAGCGGAGAATATAAGGGGGAACGGGGCGAACCGACAGATCGGAAGAGCG
>ERZ1106978.1552-NODE-1552-length-12692-cov-3.565087_pt1 | contig 12692 bp, 9 predicted proteins | sample MGYA00403689_ERZ1106978 | MGnify/ENA primary metagenome ERZ1106978 (study PRJEB35170, sample SAMEA104062434) | human gut metagenome | biome: human gut; feature: human-associated habitat; material: faeces | place: Denmark | collected 2012-08-02 ...
TCCCGGCCGGGCCTTCCGCCGGATCTTCCGCCGCGGCCCGCTCCTGCGTCACGGCGCCTTCGGCGACTGAAAAGAGCGTGTAGTCGCCGCCCGCCTTGTCGAGAATCCGTTTCAGGCGTGTCGGGTTGCAGTCGGTGATCAGGATTTGCCCGAAGGTGTCGTCCGAGACCAGCCGGATCAACTGTTCGACCCGCCCGGCGTCGAGCTTGTCGAACAGGTCGTCCAGCAGCAGGATCGGGCGTTCGCCCTTCGTCTGGGCGACGACGGCGTACTGCGCCAGTTTGAGGGCGATCAGGAAGGATTTCTGCTGTCCCTGCGATCCGTATTTGCGCAGGGGATAACCTCCGATTTTCAGCACCAGGTCGTCGCGGTGAATGCCTGCCGTCGTGAATTCGTTGACGATGTCCTTCTGCCGCGCATCGAGCAGTATCTCCTCGAACGGACGGTCGTTCAGCTCCGATTTGTAGTGCAGTTCGACCTGCTCCCGGTCGCCCGAGAGGATGCTGTAATAGGCCGCGGTCACGGGTTGCAGCCGCTCGGCGAACTCCTGCCGCCGGGCGTGGATGGCCTTGCCGTGTTCGCACAGCTGCATGTCGTAGATTTGGAGCATGGTTTCGTCGGGCCGGGTTTTCAGCAGGCGGTTGCGTTCGGCCAGCACGGCGTTGTAGCGCATCACCGAACCGAGATAGGCGCGGTCCAGCTGTGAAATGAAGGCGTTGAGATAGCGTCGGCGCTCGTCGGCGGCGTCCGAGATCAGCGCGCTGTCGGCCGGCGACACGATCACCGCGGGAATCAGTCCCACGTGGTCCGAAAGCCGTTCGTACTCCTTGCCGTTGCGCTTGAGCACCTTGCCGCCCTTGCGCGAGAAGCTGCACACGATGGTTTCCCGCTTGCCGGCATCGCTCGCATAGGTCCCTTCGACGAGGAAGAAGTCGGCGCCGTGGCGGATGCTCTGCCCGTCGGTCATCGGCAGCGACGACTTGCACATCGAGAGGTAGTAAACGGCGTCCACGACGTTGGTTTTGCCCGCGCCGTTGTCGCCCACCAGGCAGTTGATGCCGGGGCACAGCGCGAGTTCCTCCTGGGAGATGTTTTTGAAATTCAGCAGCGCTATTTTCTTCAGATGCATAGGACAAAAATACAAAAAATCCGGACACGACATTGCACATTGTGAATAGTTTTGTATCTTTGCAAACTATCGTACGAATTATAAACTAATAACACAATAAGCAATATGGCAAAGCAGAACGTCGCCGAGCAGGAAACCCTCGGCGAAGCAATGAACAAAACGGAGTTGTTTTTCGAGAGGAACGGCCGGACGATGTCCTACGTTTTCCTCGGTCTGCTCGTCCTCGCAGCCCTCGTTTTCGGCTACCGCTCGCTGATCCTCCAGCCCCGCGCCACGAAGGCCGCCGAGATGATCGCCGAGGCGCAGAACCGTTTCGAAGGCGAGAACCCCGATTTCGAGACGGCGCTGCTGGGCGACGACAACGCGGCCGGTTTCCTCGACGTGATCGAGAAGTATGGCTCGACGCCTTCGGGCAACCTCGCCAAGCATTATGCGGGCATCTGCTACCTGCGTACGGGCGATCTGGAGAACGCCGCCAAATACCTGGCGAAGTTCTCGCAGCTGAAAGGTATCCCCGGGGAGCTGATCAACGCACAGAACTACGGTTTGCAGGGCGATATCGCCGTTGAGCAGCAGGACTACGCCAGGGCGGTGAAGTTCTACGAGAAGGCCGTGAAGGCCGCCGACAACAACCTGACGGCCCCGATGTACCTGCGCAAGGCAGGTCTTGCGGAGCAGGCGCAGGGCAATGAGCAGAAAGCCGCGGCTTTCTATGAAGAGATTTTGACTTCGTATCCCGCCTCGATGGAGGCCCGCGATGCGGAAAAGCTGCTCGGCAGCATCAAATAGCGAAAGACGATGGCGACCAAGAATCACAACCTTTCCAAATTCGACTCACCCCTGCCTTCGGCCGCTGACATGCGGTTCGGTATCGTCGTGGCCGAGTGGAACCGCGAGGTCACCGAGGCCCTGTTGGAGGGAGCCGTGCGCACGCTGCGTGCCGCCGGGTGCCCCGATATGAATATTCAGGTCAAATATGTCCCGGGCACGTTCGAGCTTTCGCTCGGCGCGCAGTTCTTCGCGGAGTATACCGACGTGGACGCCGTCATCGCTCTCGGATGCGTTATCCAGGGCGACACGCGCCACTTCGATTTCATCTGTCAGGGCGTGACGCAGGGCATTACGCAGCTGCAAATCCAGTGGAACATGCCCATCGCTTTCGGCGTGCTGACGGTGGGCGACATGCAGCAGGCCCTCGACCGCTGCGGCGGCCGTCACGGCAACAAGGGCGACGAGGCTGCGGCCACGGCCATCAACATGGTGAAGTTGCAGATCGACATGGAGGCGGCTTCGCCCGACCATGAACCCGACCGGCGCAATATCAACTGATTGCCGCTTTCTGGCGGCGATCTTTCGCACATCCTTTAAACGAGGCGGATGGACAGTACCGAAGTACATTCCATCCGCCTCGTTCTTTTGCTGTCCGGCGTTCGTTCGTCTGATCCGTTCCCGCCGTTCGCCCGGACTTGTTCAGCTGTCGCCGCTTCGGCCGGTCATTGGGCCTTTTCGAGCGTGATGCGCTCCGAATAGCGGCGTCCGAAACGGTCCGTGGCGACTACCTCGATCGTCTGTGCCGAAGCCGAAGGACGCGCTTTGAAATAGAAGTCCGAGATGCGGGGATGCTGCGATTTGGCGAGTTTCCGCCCGGCGTTTTTCAGAGAGTCGAGATGCGCCGCATAGTCGGGGTCGACGATCTGGATGCGCTGCATTGCGCCGCGGTAGCGGCCGTCCTCGTACCAGACGCCCAGCTCGTACATGGCGTGTCCCGCCTCGTGGATGATGCTGTAGACGTTGGAGATGCAGTCGTCCTCGTAGATGTGTGTCGCGATGCGCGCGTCACCCACGGCAAAGCCCTCGCTAAACGGGTGCTCGGTAAAGGCAAGCGTGGTGTCGTCCAGGTTCAGGCCGACGAGCTTCATCAGGTCGAAGCTCATGGCGCGCTGGGCGGCCTCGGGCACGCGGGCGTGCAAAAAGTCGGCATCGGGCTGCTGGCCGCGCTCGCCGATGGCGTGCACGAGTGGCACGACCGTTGCCTTGACCTCGTCACAAAACGCATCGAAGCTCTTGGCGGAAAGACCGCGCTCGTACTGGTCGAGCCAAACGTCGTATGGGTCGCGCTTGGGGTCCATGAGTTCGGCCTGATGCTTAAGTTGGGCGACGATTCTATCCACATAGGGCTCAAAGCTCGCCCAGTCGTTGGCCGTCTTGGCCTTGCGCCACACGGCGTCGGCCTCGCAGGTGAGCCTGGTCCAGGCCTCGGCCTCCTCGGTGGGAATGACGCTCGCTTCGCGCTGGTCGCGGCCGAGTACGCGGATCTCGTCGAGCAGCTGCGGGTCGTCTACGTGTCCGCCTGCAACCGTCTCGCGCGCTAACGAGCGTACGAGCTCAACGGACTTCTCGCTGGTCAGCAGCTTGTGATGCTCGCCGGCAAGCGTGCCCATGGCGTCGGCACGGGCGGCAGCACCGTTGGCAGGAGCAATCGTCGCTCCATCGAACTCGGCAATCTTGAGCAGGTACTCGCGAGTCCACAGCTTGCCCTCGAGTTTGCGGAACTTTTTGACGGCCTTGTCGACTTTAGCAGCCTTGACGCCCTTGGCAGCCTTTGCCACGGCGGCCTTGGCCTTCTTATCGAGTTTCTTTCCCATACCGTATCCTTAATCTCGCAGGCCGAGCGCCGCAGGCGGGTGCGCGGCCAATTTGCACAGCTACTTGCCTTGTACCCAGCGCGAACAAAACGGAACGCGGCGATATGCTCGCAGAATGTGTTATCCTATAGCCCAATGCGTTGACGGAGAGGGTTTTGCCCGTCGCGTCGCCGGCAAGAGAGGGAAGGTCATGGGCTGTAAGCCTTCCTGCGGTGGCAAGGGCCAAGCGTTCACTCCCGAGCAGCGACCTCAACGGGCACGCGGCCGGCGGCGGCGATGTCCCCAGTAGGGAAGCCGTGAGCCTCGCGACAAGGGGCAAAGAGTGGGCGCGGCGGGCCAGACATCCGCCGGGTCAAACAAGGTGGTACCGCGGAATTCAACCGTCCTTGGGCAATGCACATGCCCGAGGGCGGTTTTTTGTTACCGAACCGGGCCGCACATCCGCAGCTATCGGGTGCTAGCCGCCCCGGCAAGCGAGATGCGCGAGAGACGAAAGGGAAGACATGAGTCTGATTGATGATCTGGTCAAACTCGAGGAAGAGGCCAAGGAGCTCGTCGCAGGCGCCGACGACGCTGCCAAGCTCGAGGCTGCGCGCGTTGAGCTGCTCGGTCGCAAGGGCCGTATCACTGGCCTGATGCGCATGATGGGCAAGCTCGCCCCCGAGGATCGTCCCATGATGGGCAAACGCGCCAACGAGATGCGCCAGCTGATCGAGGGCATGCTCGACGAGCGCACCACCGAGATGAAGGCTGCCGCCCTCAAGCACGCGCTCGAGCACGAGGCCATCGACATCACGCTGCCGGGCATCCGTCCGCAGATCGGTCACCAGCACCTGATCAAGCAGATCATCGAGGAGGCCGAGGACATCTTCTGCGGCATCGGCTACACCGTCGAGTCCGGCCCCATGGTCGATACCTCCTACTACAATTTTACCGCGCTCAACGCCCCCATGGATCACCCGAGCCGCTCGGCTCGCGACACGTTCTATGTGGTCGACAACAACCCCGGCAGCGTCGCGCACCCCGAGGCTCACGCCCACGGCGAGTCCGACGTGCTGCTGCGCACCCAGACCTCGGGCGTGCAGATTCACACCATGGAGTCGCAGAAGCCGCCCATCTACATGATCTGCCCGGGCACCGTCTACCGTCCCGACACGGCCGACGCCTGCCACCTGCCGCAGTTCAACCAGATTGAGGGCTTGGTCGTCGACGAGGGTATCACCTTTGGCGATCTTAAGGGTACGCTCGACTACTTTGTTAAGTGCATGTTTGGCGAGGACCGCAAGACGCGCTACCGTCCGCACTTCTTCCCCTTCACCGAGCCTTCCTGCGAGGTGGACGTGAGCTGCCACGTCTGCGGCGGCAAGGGCTGCAACTTCTGCAAGCACAGCGGCTGGATCGAGATTCTGGGCTGCGGCATGGTCGACCCCAACGTCCTTATCAACTGCGGCATCGACCCCGAGAAGTACACCGGCTTCGCCTTTGGTATTGGCGCCGAGCGCGTCGCGGCACTGCGCTACGACCTGCCCGACCTGCGTACTCTCATGACAGGCGATATGCGTTTCCTCAACCAGTTTTAGGCTTGCCCAGGCACCCCATCTTGGCGTTCAAACCGTCGCTCGCGTACCTTTAGTACGCGTCGCTCCTCTTTCACGCCAACCTGGGGCACCTGGACAACCCTAAGGCGAACGTCTTCATTTGATAATCCTTCCTTTGCGGAGATTAAGAACTAGGAGAGCTACATGCGCGTTTCTTACGACTGGCTCAAGACCATGATCGATATTCCGGAGGATCCCAAGACCCTTTCGGACGAATATATCCGTACCGGCACCGAGGTCGAGGCGATCGACACCGTGGGCGAGTCCTTCGACCACGTGGTGACCGCCAAGGTGCTCACCAAGACCCCGCACCCCGATAGCGACCACATGTATGTGTGCTCGGTCGACGTGGGTGACAAGAACCTCGACGCCGACGGCAACCCCGCCCCGCTGCAGATCGTCTGCGGCGCGCAGAACTTCGAGGCCGGCGACCACATCGTCACGGCCATGATCGGCGCTGTCCTGCCCGGCGACGTCAAGATCAAGAAGAGCAAGCTTCGCGGCGTCGTGTCCATGGGCATGAACTGCTCCGCGCGCGAGCTCGGCCTGGGCGGCGACCACTCCGGCATTATGATCCTGCCCGAGGATACGCCCTGCGGCATGCCGTTTGCCGAGTACGTGGGCTCGAGCGACACCGTGCTCGACTGCGAGATCACGCCCAATCGTCCCGACTGCCTGTCCATGATCGGCATGGCCCGCGAAACCGGTGCCATCTTCGACCGCGATTTCCACGTTGAGCTGCCCGCCATCAAGGTCGAGACCGGCCGCGCGACCGACGACGAGCTTTCGGTCGAGATTGCCGACGAGGGCCTGTGCGACCGCTACGTCGCCCGCATCGTGCGCAACGTGAAGGTCGGCCCCTCGCCCGACTGGATGGTCAAGCGCCTCAACGCCCTGGGCGTGCGCCCGCACAACAACATCGTCGATATCACCAACTACGTGATGATGCTCACCGGCCAGCCGCTGCACGCCTTTGACCTCGACACCTTTGCCGAGCGCGATGGCCATCGTCGCGTTGTGGTTCGCGCCGCCCAGCAGGATGAGAAGTTCACGACGCTCGATGGCGAGGAGCGCACGCTCGACGCCGGCATGGGCCTCATCACCGACGGCGAGCGCCCCGTGGCGTTGGCCGGCGTTATGGGTGGCATGGATTCCGAGATCGAGGACGATACCGTTGACGTGATGGTCGAGAGTGCCTGCTTCAACGCCGGCCGCACCTCGCACACCAGCCGCGACCTTTCGCTGATCTCCGATGCCTCCATCCGCTTTGAGCGCCAGGTCGACGAGACCGGCTGCGTGGACGTCGCCAATGTGACGTGCGCGCTCATCGAGGAGATCGCCGGCGGCGAGGTTGCTCCCGGCTATGTCGACGTTTTCCCCGCGCCCAAGACCATCGACAGCATTAAGCTGCGCCTGGCCCGCGTGCACGCCATCTGCGGTGCCGACATCGAGCCCGACTTTATCGAGCGTTCGCTCACCCGCCTGGGCTGCACCGTCGAGCGCGACGGCGAGGACTTTATGGTTACCCCGCCGAGCTTCCGTCCCGACCTGCCGCGTGAGATCGACCTGATCGAGGAGGTCCTGCGCCTATGGGGCATGGGCCGCGTTACGGCGACCATCCCGGCTGCCAAGAACCACATCGGCGGCTTGACCCGCGAGCAGAAGCTTACCCGTAAGGTCGGCGAGATCCTGCGCGCCTGCGGCCTCAACGAGACCACGACCTTTGGCTTTGCCGCCCCGGGCGACCTGGAGAAGATCGGTATGTCCACCGAGGGTCGCGGTTGCCCCGTGGTGCTCATGAATCCGCTGGTAGCCGAGCAGACCGAGATGCGCCGCTCGCTGTTGCCGGGCCTGCTGCAGTCCGTGGCCTACAACGAGGCGCACGGTACGCCCAACGTGCACCTGTACGAGGTCGGCAGCCTGTTCCACGGTCGCGAGAACGCCAGCCTGCCCAAGGAGACCAAGTCCGTGGCGGGCGTGCTCTCGGGCCAGTGGAGCGAGCGGTCTTGGAACATGAAGTACCGTAAGCTGCGTTTCTTCTTTGGCAAGGGCATTGTCGAGGAGCTGCTCGCCCAGCTGCGCATCGAGAAGGTTCGCTTCCGTCCCGCCGAGGGCGAGGGCTATGCCTTCTTGCAGCCGGGCCGTGCCGCCGAGGTTCTGTCCGGCGGCACCGTGCTGGGCTGGGTCGGCGAGATTCACCCCAAGGCGCGCGAGACTATGGGCATCGATGAGGTCGTCGTTGCCTTTGAGCTCGACTTGGACAAGCTGATCAAGGGCGCCCGCAACCAGGAGAACTACCGCGAGTTCTCGCAGTACCCGGCCGTTGAGCACGACCTTGCTATCGTGGTCGACAACACTGTGACCTGCGAGGATCTTGAGCGTCGTATTACGAGTGCCGGCGGCAAGCTGCTCGAGGGCGTGCGTCTGTTCGATGTCTACCGCGATCCGGTCCGCATCGGAGCGGGCAAGAAGTCCATGGCCTTTGCGCTTACGTATCGCTCCGACGACCACACGCTCACCAGCGAAGAGGTCGAGAAGGCGCACCAGAAGATCGTCACCAAGGTGTGCAAGGGCGTAAACGGCGAGGTCCGCGGCTAGGTCCTGCACTGGGGTATGGGTCAGCGGTGGCTGCTGCCGAGTCCTACGTGACCGCTATGCTCGGTATGAGGCACCGTTGAGCCTGCATATATGACACGCGCATTACATAACGGCGTGCTGCTTTGTCGGCAGTGCGCCGTTTTGCTATGATAGCCCGCGGCGTGTTACGAATCTTACAATGCGTAACACTGACAAGGTGATTTAAGCGGCGTTGCAATTCTGTGCGCCGATAACCGGGAGGCGTGCATGCACATTCCAGATAATTATCTGTCCCCGCAGACCGATGCCGTCATGGCGGTGGCGATGGTGCCCGTTTGGGTCCACTGCATCAAGAAGGTGCGCGCCACGCTCGATCGCGAGCACATGGCTTTCCTGGGCATCTGCGCCGCGTTCTCCTTCTTGCTCATGATGTTCAACGTGCCGCTGCCCGGCGGCACCACGGGTCACGCCGTCGGCGGCGCGCTCATCGCGCTGCTGCTGGGCCCCGAGGCCGCGGCTATCGCGGTTTCGGTCGCGCTGGCGCTGCAAGCGCTGCTGTTTGGCGACGGCGGCATCCTGTCCTTTGGCGCTAACTGCTTTAACATGGCCTTCGTGTTGCCGTTTGCCGCAGCCATCGTGTTCCGTGCACTCAACAGCCGCCTGCACGACAAGAGCTGGGGCACCTCGGTTTCGGCCATCGTAAGCGGCTGGGTCGGCCTGTGCCTGGCGGCCCTGTGCGCGGCAATCGAGTTTGGTATTCAGCCGATGCTCTTTACCAACGCTTCGGGCGCGCCGCTGTACTGCCCCTTCCCGCTGTCCGTGGCCATTCCGGCTATGTTGATCCCGCATATGCTGGTTGCCGGCGTGGTCGAGGGCGTGGCGACTGCCGCGATCTACGGCTTTATCAAGAAGACGGCGCCGAGCGTTATCGTCGGCCCCGAAGCCGCCGATGGACAGCTTGCTGCCGAGGGCGCTGCTGCCAAGAAGACCTCGCTGGTCCCCACGCTCATCTTGGTTGCCGTGCTTGTCGTGGCCACGCCGCTGGGCCTGCTGGCCACGGGTGACGCCTGGGGTGAGTGGGACGCCGAGGGCGCCGCGACCGCCGTTCAGGAGGCCGGCGACGACAGCCTGCAGGCTTCGGTCGGTCTCGACACCCCGACCTTTGCCGACGCTCTGCCTACGGGTGATTACCTGCAGGCCTATTCCGAGGAGCAGGGTCTTGGCTTTGCCGGCCAGGCTGCCATGTATATCCTCTCGGGCGTAATTGGCGTGGCGGTGCTCACCATCGCATTTCGTTTGATATCGCTGACGGTTAAGGAAAACGGGGCTCATGGCGACGGTCGAGCTGCCTAGCTGGCTTGCGGTCGAGCAGCGTTACGAGCCCGTGGGGGCTCGGCATCGTGTGATGCAAAAGAACGTCCTGCACCTGGCGAGCCTGCTTGAGCGGGTTCGCCTGGGTGGAGGCGCGCACGAGGGCGGGTCGATGGTCGACCGCGCCCTTTCTTGCGTTTCGGCTCCGGTGCGCCTGGTGGGGATGTTCGTCTGCGTCCTGTGCGTGTGTCTGACGCAGAGCCCGCTGTACCTCATGTTGATGGCGGCTATCGCGCTGGTGCTGGTCGCGGTGCGCCCCGTACGCGGGCTGCGGGCAACCTTTGTGCCGGCGCTTGGCGCTGCAGGGCTCGCGGTGGTTCTGGCGCTGCCCGCCTTGCTGCTGAACGCTTCTGCCGCGGGCGCCATGCTCAAGATTGCGCTCAAGACCTTCATTAATGTGTCGCTGGTGCTGGGTGTTTCGTGGACGCTCACCTGGAGCCGCATGTCGGCGGCGCTCAAGATGCTGCACCTGCCCGACGAAGTTATCTTTACGTTTGATATGGCGCTCAAGCACATCGAGGTGCTGGGTCGCACGGCGCACGATCTGTGTGAATCGGTCATGCTGCGCAGCGTGGGTTGTGCGCCTGCGGGTTTTTCGCGCACCGACTCGCTGGCGGGTATCATGGGCATGACGTTTATCAAGGCGATGGAATGCAGCCGCGCGATGGACGAGGCCATGCTCTGTCGTGGCTTTGCCGGTGCGTATCCGGCGCCCGCGCGCGCCGGGTTTGGCTGGCGCGATGCGGTCTATGCGGCCGGCGTGACGCTGCTGGCAGTGTTGTGCGCCGTGCTGTAGGCGCTGCTGGTTCCGGCTGGGGATGCAAATGGGGAAGGGCGACGTTTTGACGATCGATATGAATAGCGCGGCGGGCACGAACGGTGCGGGCGGCGCCGAGGTCGCGCCGCTCATCGAGCTGCGCGACGTAGTGTTCTCCTATGCGGGACATACGGTTGTCGATGGTGTGTCGCTGCAGGTCGATCGTGGTGAACTCGTTGCCCTGCTCGGTCCCAACGGCTGCGGTAAGACGACGATTATGCGCCTTATTAACGGCCTTGAACTCGCGGACGCAGGGGCATACCTGTTTGACGGGCACGTGATCGATGCGGCGTTTCTAAAGGATTCCGCGACGGCCCAGCGGTTCCATCAGCGCGTGGGCTTTGTGTTCCAGAATGCCGATGCGCAGCTGTTCTGCGCTACGGTGGGCGAGGAAGTTGCTTTTGGTCCCGCGCAGATGGGGCTGCCGGCAGACGAGCTCGAGCGCCGCGTGCGCGATGCCATGGGGCTGTTCCAGGTTGCCGACCTTGTCGACGCCTCTCCCTATCAGCTCTCGGGCGGGCAAAAGAAGCGCGTAGCGCTGGCTGCCGTCGTGTCGATGAACCCCGATATCCTGGTGCTCGACGAGCCTACCAACGGACTTGACGAGGACTCTTGCGACATCGTGGTCAACTTCCTACTGGCCTATGTTGCTGCCGGTAAGACGGTCTTGATGAGTACGCATCACCAGGATTTGGTGCGACGCCTGGGCGCCCGCGCCATCTATATCGATCGATATCACCATGTGGTCGAGGCGCCTTTGCCGTCGTATGGAACCGAAAGCGGTGCTACGGACTAGTTGCTGCGTAGAGCGTGCGTAGCCGCTCGCGCGGCTTTGCCGTGATGGTATAGTTATCCAGGTTTTTATGGGGGTGGCTATGCCAAGCTGGAACATTCATATCGCTCAGACGGAGCGTTTGCTGGAGCGCACCGGTGCGCTTGCCAAGAGCGTGCGCGACCGCAATGCCTTTTTGTTTGGCTGCGTGGTTCCGGATATCTTCGTGGGCTATATGGTCCCTGGCATCGCCGATCCCATCCCGTACCGCATTACGCACTTTGCCAAGCCTGAGCCCATCCCTAAGCCTCGTGAGCATGAGTTCTGGGATACCTATGTGGCACCGTTGCTTAAAGGCGCACCCGCGGGCGAACCCGCTGAGGCTACCTCGATTGTCGAGGAGCGGGAGCGACTGAATCGCGTACACTATCCCCAGCGCTACAAGGATGCCGAGCCGGTTGCCGGTCCCGGCGCTCGTGAGTTCTCGCTTGCGTCCGAAGATGTGGCTCAGTCGTTGCTCGATTTGACACTGGGCGTCTGGTCGCATCTGGTGGCCGATACCGTATGGAATACGCGCGTGAATCAGTACCTGGAGGCGCACGGCGGCAAGCCGTGTGAGGAGTTCCGCATTAAAAAGCAAGGCGACTTTGACTGGTTTGGCAAGACGCTCGGCATTGTTTCCATCCCGCGTGCGACCGATCGCCTGTATACCGCCGCGACGCGTTTTGGGCAGTATCCCATCCATAAAGAATATGTGCTCAAGACCATTGGCGTTATGCACGAGATTGTACGCGAAAACCCCGGCGAGCCCGATCATCCGCCGTATCGCTTGCTAACCGAGGAGTTTTTCGATGCAACGTTTACCGAGGTCATCGAGCTGACCGAGGCAGGCTTTGCGGCTCGCGTTGCTGCTTCTGACGTTCCGGCAGTCCCCCTGATCGCTAGCTGCTAGCCGGCCGGCTTGACGGCGAACAGTTCACCCCAATTGACCAACAGCTCCCGTCGCAGGGCATCTTCGGTGGTACGTTCCTGATCGTTCTTTTGGATGTAGGGGATCCCTGCCTTTTTATGAATGAGTTCGGCGATGCTATAAAAGCTCTTCTTGTCCTTGATCTGGTCGTAGGTAATTTGTATGACATCGTAGCCCATGCTGGTGAGCGCGGTGGTGCGCTCGGCATCGGAGAGGCTTGCGGCTTCGACATCGTGGGCGGAGCGGCCTTGACATTCCAAGATGACGCCTGTGCTGTCGGTGCTGCTCTCTATGAGGATATCGGCGTAACAGCAGGTTTTGTCATACAGTGAGCGCGCGGCGTCGCTGAGTGGGATGCGCACGTTGTTTGCGATGTTGATGCCCATGCCGCCCTCGTCACGGGGGAGCGAGACAAGCATGGAGGTCTGTACTTCGAAGGGCGAGGCGGTCTGCCCCGTCATATGCTCGGCCGCCCAGCGCAGTTGTTTAACGCCGCGCAGGCCTGCGGCCTGCTTGGCGAACGCGGCGATATCCGTTGCGGTAAGAAGCGGCGTGCGCTTCCACAAGTTGGTGTCATTGCCCTTGGTGTCGTTAACTCGCTCCCAGCCGCAGTTGGGTGGAATGAACTTAAGCGAAATAGCTTCATCGAGTTGTTGTTGCGTTCGCTCGCAGGGCTTAAACACTGCAAAGGAGCCGCACATCTCGTAGCACGCCATGAGTAACTGGTTGCGTGAGACCTGCGTGGCAAGGCTGAGCAGCGTGAACTCCGGTGACGTGACATCAAACCCATGTTCAGTCTGCCTAAACGACCCC
>ERZ1106978.1554-NODE-1554-length-12683-cov-7.815648_pt1 | contig 12683 bp, 9 predicted proteins | sample MGYA00403689_ERZ1106978 | MGnify/ENA primary metagenome ERZ1106978 (study PRJEB35170, sample SAMEA104062434) | human gut metagenome | biome: human gut; feature: human-associated habitat; material: faeces | place: Denmark | collected 2012-08-02 ...
GGAGCGGAGATCCTTTCCGTTGACGTTGATGCTGTAATAGTGGAGATGATAGTCCGTATGCTCATAGCTCTTGTCCCGGAGAATACTCAGGGACATATTGGTCAGAGGCGCGCCGACCTCCCGGCCGCTGATATAATTATTGGCGATGGCGATGATGGAACGGTCCTTCCGGGTCAGATCGTGGAGGGCCACTTCATAGTCGGGACCTAGCGCTTTCCCCAAAAATTCGGTTAGCTTGATGTAATGCTGAAGAATCAGGTTGGAAGAGGACGTCATAAGATTCCCTCGTTTCATTTTGCATATTTTCAGGCTATGAAAATATTATATATGAGAAAGTCATATTGTCAAAGCAAAAAATAATGAGAAAAAATTATTATTCGTCCATCGAGGAAACGTGCAAGATATATAAATTTAAACAGCTAAACAGCGTAAAAAATATTGAAGATATGCAAAAAAATCGCAATAAAAGTTGACGACTCTTAAAAAACATGATAAAATAATCGCACAACAGGAAAGGGGCGGAGACAGGATCCTTGCTTGGCGTTCTATTCAGGCAGCCTGAAACGAGCCGCTCCACGATTCTTTTGTATCGGATACTGTCCGCCAGGCGCAGAGCAGGAAATGGGAAGCCCGCTCTTCGACGACCGGGGTATCTCCAAAAAAACAGGCGAAAAACGCCAAATTATGGAGGTAAACAAAATGGACAAGAATGCGAAGCACTATCCCCTGAACGTGACGATGCCTCAGCACTGCGCATATGTGGTGCGCGATCTTCCTCAGGCTACCGTTGAACAGCGCGAGCGCGCTCTGAACGCTACGCACTGGAATGAGTTTGCATTCCCCTCCGGCATGCTGACTGTGGATATGCTGTCTGACTCCGGTACCACCGCAATGACCAACCAGCAGTGGGCAACCCTGTTCCTGGGCGACGAGGCCTACGGCCGCAACACCGGCTACTATGTGCTGCTGGATACCTTCCGCGACATTTTCGAGCGCGGCGGCGAGAAGAACTGGAAGAAGGTCATCGACCTGGTCCGCACCGATTGCCGTGACATCGAGAAGATGATGGACGAGGTCTATCTCTGCGAGTACGAGGGCGGCCTGTTCAACGGCGGCGCTGCTCAGATGGAGCGCCCCAACGCCTTCATCATCCAGCAGGGCCGTGCCGCTGAGTCCGTCCTGATGGAGATCGTGAAGAAGATCCTGGCCCAGCGTCATCCCGGCAAGGTCTTCACCATCCCCTCCAACGGCCACTTCGACACCACCGAGGGCAACATCAAGCAGATGGGCTCCATCCCCCGCAACCTGTACAACAAGGAGCTGCTGTATGAGATCCCCGAGGGCGGCTCTTACGAGAAGAACCCGTTCAAGGGCAACATGGACATCGAGAAGCTGGAGCAGCTGATCCAGGCCGTGGGTCCCGAGAACGTACCTCTGGTGTTCACCTGCATCACCAACAACCCCATCTGCGGTCAGCCCGTCTCCATGGCCAACATCCGGGAGATCAACCGCGTGGCGCATAAGTATGACATTCCTCTGGTGTTCGACGTTGCCCGCTGGGCCGAGAACTGCTACTTCATCAAGATGAACGAGGAAGGCTACGCCGACAAGTCCATCGCCGAGATCGCCAGCGAGATGTTCTCCTACTGCGACGCCTTCACCATGTCCGCCAAGAAGGACGGCCACGCCAACATGGGCGGTATGCTGGCCTTCCGCGACCGCGGCCTGTTCTGGCAGAAGTTCTCCGACTTCAACGAGGACGGCACCGTGAAGACCGACGTGGGCGTGCTCATCAAGGTCAAGCAGATCTCCTGCTACGGCAACGACTCCTACGGCGGCATGTCCGGCCGTGACATCATGGCTCTGGCCTGCGGTCTCTATGAGAGCTGCGACTTCGGCTACATGCATGACCGCGTGCAGCAGTGCGAGTACCTGGCACAGGGCTTCTACAAGGCCGGCGTCAAGGGCGTCGTTCTCCCCGCCGGCGGCCACGCTGTGTACATCAACATGGATGAGTTCTTCGACGGCAAGCGCGATCATACCACCTTCGCCGGCACCGGCTTCTCTCTGGAGCTGATCCGCCGCTACGGTATCCGCGTGTCCGAGCTGGGCGACTTCTCCATGGAATATGACCTGAAGACTCCCGAGCAGCAGGCTGAGCTGGCCAACGTGGTGCGTTTCGCCATCGACCGCAGCCGCCTGACCCAGGAGCACCTGGACTACGTCATCGCCGCTGTCAAAGCGCTGTATGAGGACCGCGAGTCCATCCCCAACATGCGGATCGTCTGGGGCCACAAGCTGCCCATGCGTCACTTCCACGCCTTCCTGGAGCCCTACGCCAACGAGGAGAAGTAATTCCGGGAAATACAATTAAATAAAAAGATTTCAGCGCAGCATTTCCAGCAAGTTCCTTTGTCTCAGTTTTCATCGCGCCCGGGCGCTTGAATAGGTTCCGTCCCGTTTGGGTGCGCCGCTTGCGGCCACCCATCGGGCGTGAGCCGATCTGAAAAGTGCCACATCCGATCATCACACCAATCTGTGTCTTTAGGAGGGCAAACTATGTCAGACAAACACGCAACTCTGGAAAATCGCGACGGTTTTCAAAGCAAATGGGGCTTTATTCTGGCCTGCATTGGCTCTGCCGTTGGTATGGGTAATATTTGGCGCTTCCCCATCATGGTGCAGCAGTTCGGGGGCATGACGTTCCTGATCCCCTACTTCCTGTTCGTACTTCTGATCGGTTCCACCGGTATCATTGAGGAATTCGCACTGGGCCGTTGGGCACAGGGCGGCCCCGTGATCTCCTTCGGCAAGGCTACCGAGGAACGCACCGGTAATAAGCGGCTGGGCGAGGCCATCGGCGCGCTCCCCATCGTCGGCTCTATGATGCTGGCTATCGGCTACACCGTGGTCATGAGCTGGATCTTCAAGTACTGCTGGATGGGTATTTCCGGCAGCCTGTACGCTATGGGCACCGATATGGCGACCATCGGCGGCACCTTCGGCGGCACCGCTCCCGAGGCAGAGACTCTGGGCGAGGCCCTGAGCATGATGTTCAGCAATGGCATCTTCGGCATCGGCAACGGCGTATGGCTGATCGTGGGTCTGGTGGCCTCTTTGGCCATCATGGCATTCGGCGTGGGCAACGGCATTGAAAAGGCCAATAAGGTCATGATGCCCGCTCTGTTCTTCCTGTTTGTGATCCTGGGCATCTATATCTGCACTCTGCCCGGCGCCAGCGAGGGCTACAAGTACATCTTCACCCTCAAGCCCGAGGGCCTGCTGAATCCTCAGGTCTGGGTCTTCGCATTCGGTCAGGCATTCTTCTCCCTGTCTGTGGCGGGCAACGGCTCCGTGATCTACGGCTCCTATCTGCCCAAGGATGAGGACCTGCCTTCCTCTGCCCGCAACGTGGCCCTGTTCGACACCATCGCCGCTCTGCTGGCTGCCATCGTCATCATCCCTGCCATGGCAGTCATTCTGGGTGACGGCATCGTTGGAATGAAGGGCGGCCCCGGCCTGATGTTCGTCTATCTGGTCAATGTGTTCAACGCCATGCCCGGCGGCCGGATCGTGGGTATGATCTTCTACATCTGCGTGCTGTTCGCAGGCGTCAGCTCCATCGTGAACCTGTATGAGGCTCCCGTGGCCTTCCTGCAGGAGAAGCTCCACACCAACCGTGTGCTGTCCGTGGTCATCATCGGCGCGGTGGGCGGCGTGATCGCCCTGTGCATCCAGCCTTGGACCTCTCAGTGGATGGACGTTGTCTCCATTTACATCTGCCCGCTGGGCGCTCTGCTGGCCGGTATCATGTTCTTCTGGGTCATGAAGAAGGACACTGCTCTGGCGGCTGTCCACGAGGGCCGCACCGTCGGCAAGAAGGACATCAGCGGCTGGTTCTATCCTCTGGGCAAGTGGGTGTATTGCGCAGCCTCTCTGGCGGCCCTGATTTTGGGCGCCATTTACGGCGGCATCGGCTAAGCCTGTATACAATTTAAAAATGGAGCACCGGGATCGACCGGTGCTCCATTTTTTCACTTTTTCGAAAAATATGGCCTTTTGTGGGCTGCACGGGAAGAAAATGGATAGAAATGAATGGGTAGCTGATATGCGCATCAGATTCTTTATCCCCCAAAATGAATAGAGCGCTCAGCGAGAAAACTGGAGGGGAAATAGGAATAACTCTCATGAAAAGTGTCCGTAATACGGAAAAAAGTATCAGTTTTTTGTTTCTGTTCTGTTGACAAATGCGAATGATTCAGGTATCATATATAGCAACTATTTGCAGGTCTCTTGTGAAATGCTTGCAAAAAAACGAATTGGAGGCATGTATGAAAAGATTGCTGAGCACACTGCTTGCCCTGACCATGGCCCTGGCCCTGGTTTCCTGCGGCAAAAGCAACCCCACCCCCAACACTGGCAGCAACAAAACCGAGACTCCTTCCGAGACCGCTGACACGAAAACCGAGGGCAACGTCCACATCGGCATCGTGACCGGCTCCGTTTCTCAGTCCGAGGACGACCGCCGCGGCGCCGAGGCTTTCCGGGCCCTGTACGGTGAGGATATGGTCAAGCTGGCCATCTATCCCGATAACTTCACCGAGGAGCTGGAGACCACCATCCAGACCATCGTGAACCTGGCTGATGACGCCGACATGAAGGCCATCATCGTCAACCAGTCCGTCCCCGGCACCACCGAGGCGTTCCGTAAGATCAAGGAGATCCGCCCCGACATCCTGTGCATCGCCGGCGAGGCCCATGAGGATCTGCTCGAGATCGGCTCCGCTGCCGACCTGGTGTGCAACAACGACTTCGTGGCCCGCGGCTACCTGATCATCCGCACCGCTCACGAGCTGGGCTGCGACACTTTCGTGCACATCTCCTTCCCCCGTCATCTGGCTTATGAGACCATGAGCCGCCGTATCGCGGTCATGAAGGCCGCCTGCGAGGAGTTCGGCATGAAGTTCGAAATGGAGACCGCTCCCGATCCCACCTCTGACGTCGGCGTGGCCGGTGCTCAGGCTTACATCCTGGAGAAGGTCCCTGAGTGGTCCAAGACCTACGGCGAGAAGGCCGCTTACTTCTGCACCAACGATGCTCACACCGAGCCTCTGCTCAAGCAGCTGCTGCAGTACGGCGGCTACTTCATCGAGGCCGACCTGCCCTCTCCTCTGATGGGCTATCCCGGCGCTCTGGGCATCGACCTGACCGCTGAGGCCGGCGACTTCCAGAAGATCCTGGCCAAGGTCGAGGACGCGATCTGCGAGGCCGGCGGCGCTGGCCGCTTCGGCACCTGGGCTTACTCCTACGGTTACACCACCACTGCTGGTCTGGCCCAGCACGCGCTGAATGTCATCAACGGCGAGAGCGAGCTGTGCGACATCGACGATATCGCCAAGGCTTACCACGAGTTCTCTCCCGAGGCTTCCTGGAACGGCTCCAACTACACCAACGCCACCACCGGCGTCAAGGCCGACAACACCTTCCTGGTGTATCAGGACACCTACATCATGGGTGATCCCGGCTGGTTCATGGGTTCCACCGAAGTTGAGGTTCCCGAGAAGTATTTCACTGTGAAATAAGCAGCGTTTTTTCTCGCTCATTCTAAACTGAGGAGGAGGGGCGACCCTCCTCCTCTCTTATTAGGTAGGGTATCATTTATGGAAAGTAATACGGCTCCCCTGTTGGAGATGCGCGGCATCAAAAAAGACTTCTTCGGCAACCAGGTCCTGACGGACATCAACTTCACCCTGAAGGCTGGTGAAGTCCTGGGCCTGGCAGGCGAAAACGGCGCGGGTAAATCCACGCTGATGAAGATCCTGTTCGGTATGGACGTCATCCGGGAAACCGGCGGCTACGGCGGCGACGTCCTCATCAATGGTGAAAAAGTCACCTTTAATACGCCCTTTGATGCACTGGAGGCCGGTATCGGCATGGTGCATCAGGAGTTCTCTCTGATCCCCGGCTTTACTGCCACGGAAAACATTCTGCTCAATCGTGAGCCCCAAAAGAAGAACGTCATTTCCGAGGTGTTCGGCCCCCGGCTGAATACGCTCGATTATAAAAAAATGAAGACCAAGGCCGCAGAGGCCATTGACAAAATGGGCGTGGAGATCGACCAGAACATGGTCATCAGCGATATGCCCGTTGGTCATAAGCAGTTCACCGAGATCGCCCGTGAGCTGAGCAAGGACCAGCTCAAGCTGCTGATCCTGGACGAGCCTACCGCCGTTCTGACGGAGAAGGAGGCCGCGGCTCTGCTGGAATCCATCCGGGGCATGGCGTCCCGCGGCATCGCTGTTATCTTCATCACCCACCGGCTTCAGGAAGTCCTGAACGTATGTGACAAGGTAGTCATCATGCGGGACGGCAAGGTAGTGAAGGACACGCCTGCCTCCGAGACCAGCGTGGATGAGATCACCAGGTACATGGTGGGACGCAGCGTGGACCTCAGTGCGGTCCGGGAGGTTCGGGATTGTTCTGATGCCCGGACGATCATGTCCATCCGTAAGCTGTGGGTGGATATGCCCGGCGAGATCGTCCGGAATGTGAATCTGGATGTCAAGGAGGGTGAAATCCTCGGTATCGGCGGTCTGGCAGGTCAGGGCAAGCTGGGTATTCCCAACGGTGTCATGGGCCTGTATGAGGCCGGCGGCACCGTGGAATTTGACGGCAAGCCCATTCCCCTGAACAATCCCCGGAAGTGCCTGGACGCGCAGCTTGCCTTCGTATCTGAGGACCGCCGCGGCGTGGGCCTGCTGCTGGACGAGACGCTGGAATGGAACGTTGCCTTCCCGGCCATGCAGATCCAGAACAAGTTCCTGAAGAAATACGGTCCTATCACCTGGCGCGATACCAAGGCGATCCATGATGTGACGCAGGAGTATATCGACGAACTGAAGATCAAGTGCACCAGCTCCAAGCAGAAGGCCAGAGAGCTTTCCGGCGGCAACCAGCAGAAGGTGTGCCTGGCCAAGGCCTTTGCCCTGCAGCCCCGGTTCCTGTTCGTTTCGGAGCCTACCCGCGGTATCGACGTGGGCGCAAAGGCACTGGTGCTGGACGCGCTGAAGAAATTTAACCGTGAAAACGGCGTTACCGTGGTGATGATCTCCTCTGAGCTGGAGGAGCTGCGCACCACCTGCGACCGGATCGCCATTGTCTCTGGCGGCAGGATCGTCGGCATCCTCCCGGCCACCGAATCCTCCGAGACGTTCGGCGCGCTGATGGTCAGCCAGGTCAAATAAGGAGGAAGTATGGATAACACGACAAATACGCTTGCGGAGCAGAGCAAGCTGCGGCGGCTCGTCAACAGCTATGGCGTGCCCCACCTGATCATCACCGGCTTTTTGCTGCTGATGTTCATTCTGGCGCCGGTGGCTGGCGTGGACTTTGCTACGCAGATCACCAACGTCATCAACCGCTTCAGCTGGAACGCCATCATGGTGCTGGCCATGGTCCCCATGATCCACTCTGGCTGCGGCCTGAACTTCGGCCTGCCTCTGGGCATTATCTCTGGCCTGCTGGGTGCAACTCTTTCCATTGAATTCGGATTCACCGGCGGCATGAGCTTCCTGATGGCTATTGTCATCGCCACGCCCTTTGCACTGGTGCTGGGCGGCGGCTACGGCTGGATGCTCAACAAGATCAAGGGCGGCGAAATGATGGTCGCTACCTATGTGGGCTTTTCCTCCGTGTCATTCATGTGCATGATGTGGCTGCTGCTGCCCTACAAGAGCCCGACGATGGTTTGGGGCTTTGCCGGTAAGGGCCTGCGTACCACCATTTCTCTGGAAGGCTTTTACGATCAGTTCCTGGCAAAGTTTTTGCAGATCGACCTGAACCGGTTTGGCATCAATCTGGTGATCCCCACCGGCAGCCTGCTGTTCTTCGCTCTGCTGGCATTCCTGATGTGGGTCTTCCTGCACACCAAGACCGGTACCGCTATGACGGCTGTGGGCTCAAACCCCACCTTTGCCAAGGCTGCCGGTATCAGCGTGGACAAGACCCGTCTGCTGTCCGTGGTGCTTTCCACTTGGCTGGGTGCTGTGGGCATCCTGCTGTATGAGCAGGGCTTTGGCTTTGTACAGATCTATATGGCACCCCTGAACATGGCGTTCCCCGCTGTGGCGGCTATTCTGATCGGCGGCGCCAGCGTGAACAAGGCCAGCATTACCAACGTTATCATCGGCACGATCCTTTATCAGGGCCTTGTCACCATGACACCCACCGTGATGAACGCCATCGTGCATCTGGACATCAGCGAGGTCATCCGGATCATCGTCTCTAACGGCATGATCGTTTACGCTCTGACCCGTAAGACGGAAGGAGGGAAATGAGCATGAAAAAGACGAATGTACCCGGCAGCCAGAGCTTCGGACAGAAGCTTTTGCAGTTCATCCGCAACAACACTGTCCCTATTATGTTCATCCTGATCTGCGCGTACTGTATTCCGCAGGCGGGCTTTTCCTGGTCCTACCTCTTGAATGAGGTCATGACCCGTCTGGGCCGTAACGCATTCTTGATCCTGAGCCTGCTGATCCCTGTTATGGCAGGCATGGGTATGAACTTCGGCATGACGCTGGGTGCCATGGCCGGTGAGATCGGGCTGATCTTCGCCGCTGACTGGCAGGTTTGGGGCATCCCCGGCATGATCCTGGCCGCCATCGTTTCCATCCCCATTTCTGTGGCATTAGGCGTGATGATCGGCAAGATCCTGAACCGCTCCAAGGGCCGGGAGATGATCACCAGCTATATGATTTCCTTTACCATGAACGGTGTGTACCAGTTTGTGGTGCTGTTCATGATGGGCCCCATCATTCCCATCGTTCATGATTCCCTGAAACTTCCCCGCGGCTATGGCATCCGCAACACCGTGAGCCTGCTGAGTATGCGCCAGAGTCTGGACAACCTGCTGGCTGTTCAGGTGGGCGGCGTGAAGATCCCTGTACTGACCCTGCTGATCATCGGTCTGGCCTGCCTGTTCATCGTTTGGTTCCGCAAGACCAAGCTGGGCCAGGATATGCGGGCTGTGGGTCAGGATATGGAAGTGGCCCGGGACGCCGGCATCAATGTGGAGCGCACCCGCGTGATCTCCATGGTGATCTCCACGGTGTTCGCCGGCTTCGGCATGATCATCTATCTGCAGAACGTAGGCAACTTCCCCACCTATACGGCCCATACCCAGATCGGTATGTTTGCCATCGCAGCTCTGCTGGTGGGCGGCGCCTCTGTGGATAGGGCGAGCATCGGCAACGTATTTTTGGGCGTGATCCTGTTCCACACCATGTTCATTGTGGCACCCAAGACCGGTGCTGCCATTACCGGCGACTCCATGATCGGCGAGTATTTCCGCGTGTTTGTGTCCTATGCGGTCATTACGCTGGCTCTGGTCATGTATGAGTCCAAGAAGCGCAAGAACAAGAGCCTGGCAGGCCAGCAGTTGGCTGCCGAGCAGGCTGCGGAAGAGGAGGCATCGAAATGAAAGCAAAGCGGAGACTTCTCTTTCAAATCTTAGCGGTGGTCCTGCTGGTGGCGATCGGCTATACCATGACCATCATTGGCCGTGGCCATACGATCTATCTGGACAGCAAGACTCTGGAATATGACGGCCAGACCTACAAGCCCGCCTATAAGACGGTGGTGTATGTGGATGGTCAGCAGGTAGCCAAGCTCTACGACAAGGAGCGCGGCGTTGCTACCTGCATCGGCCAGATGCTGACCGTGACGCTGGAGATCACCCAGCAGAAGGGCGGAACGGAAGAGGTTTATGCCTATAACATCCCCGTTCCCCGGAAGATGGACAATGTGATCATCAACCTGCCCGGTTTCCTGGCGGGACTCCCCGAAGAGGCGTACCTCAGCGAGTTTATCCCCTCTCCGGACGAGGTGGCGGCAGACGAGACCGATGTTCCCTCCGACGATGATTTCGGCATGGAGGATATGGGCATGGGCGACGAGTCCGCAGCTCAGTAAATCGGCTGAGAACGGCCAAACCAAAATCCAAAATAGAACGGCAGCCCTCACGATGAATCGTGAGGGCTGCGTTTTTGCATATAATACCCGCATATACGGCAAGAAGCAGCCGGTACGGTGGAAGGAGGGGTGTGGGCAATATAATATAGGAGAGCCTCTGCACTCCGGGGAGCGGGAAGCGAAGCACCTATGCTGACCGGTCCGACTATGCCACGTTTTTGCATTTCCGACAGCGCTAAGCCCGGTGTATTCAAGGGGGGATTGGGTGTAGGGTGCAATCAAACGTAGGAAGAGATCGTAAAATCCGTCCCATCGGCTAAGGCCGATGGGACGGATTGTTATCTGATATGGAAACCGATCAGGCGTTGTTAAGCTGCTTCTGGAGCCAATCCTTGCCTTCCACGAAGCGGGAGACGATGTAGCTGACCACATAGTCGCCGGCGGAGTTGATCATGGTAGCGGGAGGGTCCACCAGATTGCCGATAGCCACCAGAATGGGGAAGGCCAGTTCCATCTGCGTGGGGAAGAAGATGGAGCAGATGATGTACTCGCCGATGTAGCCGCCGCCGGGAACGCCGCTCATACCAACAGAGGACAGGACGGCCACCAGAACGATGAAGGGCAGACGGGACCAGGAGAGCTGCTCGCCGAACACGCCCAGCACGAAGGCAATCTTCAGCACGCAGGAGAAGCAGGAGCCATCCATGTGCATGGTAGCGCCCAGGGGCAGCACCATACCGGCGATATCCTTGCTGACACCGGTCTCCACGGCTTCCTCCATGTTGGTGGGGATGGTTGCCACGGAAGAGCAGGTGCCCAGAGAAACAACGGCAGGGCGGGCAATGTGCTTGAACATGATGCCCACGGCACCCTTGCCGCCGCCGAACCACGCGAACAGGGGGAAGGCTGTGAAGATATAGATGAAGCACAGGGGATAGTAGACCAGCAGGGCGCGGCCGTAGCCCTTGGCGACCTCAGAGCCGTAGGTGGCTACCAGATCAGCGAAGATGGCGAAGAACGCGATAGGGGCATAGTAGGTGATGATCTGGACGAACTTCATCATCACGTCGGAAAGGCCGGCCAGCCACTTGCCGATGCTGGAATCCTTGCCGCCGGTCATCTGGACGGAGAAGCCGAACAGGATAGAGAACACGATGAGAGGCAGCATGGCCCGGCGGCTCAGCAGGCCCACAAAGTCAGAGGAGGTGAAGAAGTTGACGATCATCTCCGTGAAGGAGGCGTGTTCGCCGATCTCCTCAGCCACCATATCTGCCCAGGGAGTCAGCACTGGGGGGAACAGCTTCATCAGCACGAACATGAGCACAGCTGCGATGGCGCCGGTGATGACGAAGGTGCCAACGGTGACGCCCATGATCTTGCCCGCCCGCTGACGGCTTTCCATATTGGCAACGGAACCGGCGATGGAAGCAAAGACCAGAGGCACCACCACACAGAACATCATGTTGATGAATACGGTGCCCAGGAAGGCGATGTTGTGTCCCCACTTGGGCCTGAACCAGCCCAGCAAAGCGCCGGCGACCATGCAGCTCAGCAGGATCGCCAGAAAGCGGTAGTTTTTTGCGACAGATTTCTTATCCATAAAACACACTCCTTTTGGTTTGGATAACAGATATGTTGGTGCAATTTATCAGTTCAGAGAAAGCTCCTCATCCGTGACCTCGCCCTTGCAAACAATATTGGTGGGACCTGTGAGATAGAGGTTTTGGACGGTGCTTCCCTGGAGATCTACGTCTACAATGAGCTGGCCGCCGGTCATATTGACTCGGACCTGCCTGCCGCTGACTTTACCCATCAGGGTCAGGGCGGTGACAACGCAGCCGGTTCCCGTGCCGCAGGCATAGGTAAAGTCCTCCACGCCCCGCTCGAAGGTGCGCTCAAAGACCTCGTCCTCACCGGTGAGCTCGCAGAAGTTGACGTTAGCGCCCTTGGGGAATTCCGGATAGAAGCGGATCTTGCGTCCCAATTCACGCAGCGCGTTTTCATCGGCCTGCGCCAAATTGGGATACGGGACCACAGCGTGGGGGAGTCCGGGATCTCCTAATTCTAAATAGGAACATTCATAGCGAACGCCGTCGATCACCACAGGTGCATCCAAACGGACCGTGGTGGGATCATTCAGACGAATCCGATAGAGACGCTGGTCGATGCGGTGGCCTGTCACCAGACCGGCGGTGGTTTCTACACGCTGGATCTCGCCGGCCAGACCATTTTCGTAGCCGTAGCGGCAAATGCAACGGGCGCCGTTGCCGCACATTTCACCGAGGCTGCCGTCAGAATTGAAAAACAGCATCCGATAGTCACCGCCCTGAAGCGGGGCATCTACGATCATCAGACCGTCGGCCCCAATGGACAGATGGCGTTCGCACAGAGTGCGGGCCAAAGTGGGAAAGCAGGTTTCGGGAAGATGCTCTACCATATTATTTATAATGATAAAGTCATTGCCGGCACCGTTCATTTTCCAGAACCGCAAGTAAATCACCTCAAAGCTTGGTATGATATTGTATTATAGTAAAGCAAAGCTGGAAAAAACACTGGATATTGTGCGGAAAATCATGCAAAAAGTGCTTCTGACAAAAAACCCGAAAAAACTCGAAAAAAATGCTTGACATTTCAGGCATGTTTTGGTATCCTAATAAAGCTGTTTGACGGCGATGAAGTGAATGAGTCGGGTGCTTGAAGATCTTAAAAGA
>ERZ1106978.1572-NODE-1572-length-12574-cov-10.192667_pt1 | contig 12574 bp, 5 predicted proteins | sample MGYA00403689_ERZ1106978 | MGnify/ENA primary metagenome ERZ1106978 (study PRJEB35170, sample SAMEA104062434) | human gut metagenome | biome: human gut; feature: human-associated habitat; material: faeces | place: Denmark | collected 2012-08-02 ...
AGGATGCTATTGCAGCTTTGCAGAAACTGGTAGGAGAAGGAAAATGGGTAACCAATATCTCTCCTGTTGAAAATGGTTTCACTGTAACCATGAGCGATGGTAGTACTCAGACAATAACCGGTATCAAAGGTGCTGACGGTAAGAACGGTACCGAATGGACTATCGGTGAAGATGGTTTTTGGTATAAGGACGGTGAAAAGACCACTTCTAAGGCTGTAGGTGAAGACGGAAAAGCAGGCGTAACAGCTCCTTCTCCCAAAATCGATGCCAACGGCATGTGGGTAGTTTACGAATGGGATGCTGCCAAAGGCGAATTCGTAGAAAAGATTACTGAAATTCCGGCTCAGGGAACCAGTGCATACGTAGTGGAAAAAGATGGTGTCTATGTGCTCCATATCGCTGACGAAACAGGTAAGTTTCAGGATATTACATTGCCTGCCACTTCTGATGCATTTGTAGTGGAAGCTGCGGCTGCCAAGGTGAAGGTGGAATTTGAAACAGCGAAGTGGACTAAATGGAACGCTACAAAAGATGAGTCTAAAGCATTGCTGAAGGCTTTCCCGGGAATTGCTGACATTAAGAAGAATGAAACTGTAAAACAAGGTGGCAATCTGCCTTTGATTGTTACTCCTGCCACAGTTGAACTGACTGACAATTTCTCATACAGTTTGTTGGATGTGAAGGGTAAAGTAGCCGATATTATTGTTTCTACTCCTTCTAAGGGCTTGCCAGAAGGTACTACTTTTAAGGACGGAGTAATGCAAACAAGAGCAGCCGGTGCTAACGATTGTCTTTGGACTTTGAAGGTAGAACCTGCCTTTGATGCTGTTAAAAAGACTTATGCACAAGTTGAAGATGCTTCTTTGCTGGTGGAAAATGCAAAAGGAACAGTGGTAAGAACTGCCTTTGCTTATCAAGTGGCTTCTAAAGATATTAGCGGCGATGTAAGTATTACTCCTGCCAGCCCTGCATCGGCAAAATATGCAGCAACAATTGATGTGTTTGAAAAGCCATCGGCTACAGAAAGTGCTATGTTTGCTTTGGCTAATCAGTATGACGGTTACTTTGTTCTTGAAGCAACCAACGCTGTTCAGGTTGAGAAATACGGATTGTCTATTGAAGGCAGCAAGCTGACTATTGCTAAGATGCCGAGCAGTGACCTTTCTATTCCTGTAACATTGAAATTGACAGCTCTTGGTTTGAATGGTTCTGTTCTTTCTAAAGAAGAAACATTCACTATTTCTCAAGGTGTGGAAGCAACAGGCGAATTGGCTGACAAGTCGGTTACTTTGGCTGCTAAACCTGCAGATGCTGCATTGAGATGGAACATTGCAGACCTTGGTCTGAGTGCTGTTCAGCTGGATAACTTCTTGAATAGTAATGGGGCTAATGTGAAGTTGACTGCAACTCGTTATGATGCTGAAGCAGATACTAAATATGTAGCTTATAACCAAGCTGTCACATTCTATAATGCTAAGGGTAAGGAGACTACTTACATTAGTGATGACTCTAAATGGGATAATGGCGATGCAGTGACATTCGGATTTAATTTGGATGCTACAGCTGAAAGTGCAACACTTACCGGTTATACAGCAGAAAAGTTCTTGCCGAAAGAATATGTATTGACATTGACTTCTACCAACGGTAACACTGTTATCTTCTCTGCAGAAGCTACATTGACAGTTTCTAATCCGACTACTGCTATTAAATTGAATCCTGCTTTCGTAGAAAATGGAATTCTGCAAATCACCGGTGGTAAGTCAATTGCTACTGATTCTGAAGTGAATTATACATTAACCGATGGTATCATTGTCGATAAGACTTATATTACAGATGGTATTAATTCAGTAGAATTTACCGACTTGGATCATGCTAATTATGAAGAAGAAGGTGGTAGTGATAACACTCATTTTGCATTCCCGAACTGGATTGAAACTTCTCCGACATTGAAAGCTAATAAGTGGAGTGATGATGAAGACGTAACGGATGCTGCTCAACAAATGTACAAGGTACGTAAAGTTCGTGCTACTTATCCATTGTTTGGTAATGACAAGAATACCGTAGATTTTGATTTTGAAGTTATCGTTAAATCAGAGGTTTATAGCGAAGATGCTTCTAAAGCAATTGTTATGAATGAAGATAAATTGTCTGCTGTATATGGCGGTAAGGACAAGACTAATCAGATTGACATAACTAAAGCTATAAAGAGCAATGTATTTGTTGCGGGTTCTGATAAGGGTAAGACTTATAACTTGTTTGCTGTCAAAGGTGGTGACATTAAGGTTAATGGTTATCAATATGGTACTATTCCTTCAGTAGCCAGTGCAGATGGTAAACTTGAGTTTGCTGTTGATGCGAATGATATGATGATTGAAATTGCTGTTGCGGATATGAAGGCCTTCGGATTTAAGTCTGACGCAATCTTGAAAGCACAGCAAGGAACAGCTAAATATTATTTGTTGGCTAAAAATGATGCAACCGAAGGTGATGCGGCTTCTAAAGAATATGTAGACGTTAAAACTCTTGCTGACATTTGGAGTGATAACGATGATGTTTTGGGCAAATATTATGTAGAAGCAAGTGGGCATACTGGTTATTACGTTCGTAAATATGACAATAATGAACCTGTAAAAGTTGCAGCTGAAGATAAAGCTGTTTATGACTTATTTACAACTTATGCAGGCAAGGTTAACTTTGCAGTAGTGAAGGACATAATAGTTGGAGAAACAGCAGCAACAAATGCCGATGCTAAGATTGCAGGAGTTTATCTGAAAGTAGTTGATCCTGAATATGCAAAAGCTTTGATTAAGGATGTAGATAACTTCGATGGAACTAAGAATCTTAATGACTTTACAGGCAGCACAATTATTACAGCTGTTGATAAGTTGTCGGAAGGTGTAGCAGAATCTGCACCGGTTGAAATGCAACTTATTGTAGTAGATGCTTGGAATAAGACGATGACTGTTCCATTTACTATCACTCTGAAAACAAAGTAATAAAAAACTGAATAATTTGAGTCTGCCTCCTCTTTAGTGGGAGGCGGCTTCTCATTCTCAGTTGAGAATTATATCCCATTCAATCGGGAAGTGAATATCTTCGGTAACGGATTCTATTCACTTCCCGATTTTTTTATTGAATTTGATTGATGTGATATACAATTTCCCTTGGTGGTACATATATATATGCAGGTTCATGCGTACGTACGTGTAGCCCGATACATACGTACGTGTAGGCTTACGCATACGTATGTGTGGCCCGATGCGTACGTACACATTTTACAAATAGGCAGCTTGCACTGTATGTTGCAAAAAGACCTTGAGGATTTTTAAAAACATCAAGGTCTTTTTTGAAAACACCACCTTCTTTTTTAAAAAGCTCGGCATGTTTTTCCTGTAAGGGCAGAATGCATCCCCTCACCAAGTCGGTTATTCCTTCTTCTCCGTTCATCCTTTCATTTTAGCCGAAATGTGCGGATAATCAGATTGTTAAGAATGACAGGACATCCCTTCATCCTCCTTTCAGCCGTGCTTCCCAAGTCCCTTCACAAGCTGCCTTCAGCCTTTATCCTGCCGGAAGAAGTTTTACGAATGAAAGGAGGCTGAAAGGGTGGTGACACAATGTTCATTCACTACCGGACCCCCATCAATAGGGCGTTTCAACGACTAATGAAAGGAGAAAGGGAGAAATCCTTGAAATCTCAAGTAAGCTTTTGATTTGCTCTTGCCGTCAATGGTTTCATCGCTATTGGTAAACCAAGCCGCGAAGCGTAAAGCCTTGTTGTTTGGGAAACATTACGCCAAAGACCCATCGGGATGAGAGGTTGTTTCTATTTTGGAAACAGCTGCATCTTTTCGTAATTTTCCCTTTTTAAAATACTGTTTTTATGTTCTGATATTTGTTGGGTATGCTGTTTTTATGTACTTTTGAACCGTTATTTTATTGAGTATCTGTTACATGAAAGAACACATATCTCTGATTTTTACAGTAGTCTTTTCAAGATCTTGAAAAAACAGACCGGTTTGATACCTGTCGGGCTTATAAAGGATGATAAGAGTTACGTTTTAAGCAGCATACTTCCCACAAGATATAATAAAGAAGAAACTAACACGATAACAAATAAATATTATGAAGAAAATGCTATTGTTCACCTTGTTGGTAGGTGGATTATGTACAACTACACCCGTAGTACAGGCACAAGAAAGGTTGCCGGAGTACTTACAGGCGGAAAAATTTACTCAGGAGAAACTGAACACCATGTTGTTCTCTACTGTGGTAGACCCTCATTGGTTTCAGAAAGGGAATAACTTCTGGTTTCAGTATAAAACAAGTGAAGGTACCTTTTGGTATGTGGTAGACCCTTCGGCACGCAGTAAGAAGCAGCTTTTCGACCGTGATGAAATGGCCTCGCAGCTGACCGAAATTGTAAAAGACCCTTTTGAAGCGCGTCATCTTCCCATCAGGAACTTGAAAGCTCAGGAAGACGGTCGTACTTTTACTTTTGAGGTGGTATCTTCTCAGGATGCCAAGCCCAAGAAGGAGGATAAGGAGAAAAAAGATAAAAAAGGCAAGACCGAGAAAGAAGTCTTTTATTTTTCCTACGATTATCCCACCCGTAAGCTCACTCATCTGAAAGATAAAGAAAAAGAACCCAAGAAAATCAGATGGGGATCAATCTCTCCTGACGGAAAGACGGTGGTTTATGCCAAAGACCTGAATCTTTATCGTATGAGCCGTGAAGATTATGAGAAGGCAAAGAAGAATGAAAAGGACAGTACTATTGTCGAAATTCAGCTGACCAAAGACGGTGTGGAAGATTTTGGCTACGGTATTCCTTACAGTACGCTTAACACTGATACGCTGTGTAATGGCAAGCGTCGCAGGGTGTATGGGGTGTGGTCGCCCGACTCCCGTCATTTTGCAATGACCGTTTCCGATGACCGGGCCGTAAAAGAGTTGTGGGTGATTAACTCTATGGCACAACCGCGTCCTACCCTGGAAACTTATAAATATCAGATGCCCGGTGAAAAAGAAGCTCCGATAGAACATTTGTATTTGTTTGATATGAGTGACAACAGCCGGAAAGAAATAAAGGTGGACGCTTATAAAGATCAGACTTTGGGACTCTCTTACAGTCCGTGGCTACAGAAACAGCGTGATATGGAAGATCAGCCTTCAATCTGGCTGGGTGACAATAACCGTTTCTATCTTTCACGTAAAAGCCGTGACTTGCATCGGATAGATATTTGTTCTTACACTGTGGGGCAGGATTCTATTGTTCCTGTTATTAAAGAGCGTATGAATACTTATCAGGAAACGCGTCCTTTGCATCTTTTGAGCAATGGAAAAGAACTGATACAGTGGAGTGAACGCGACGGTTGGGCGCATCTTTATTTATATGATGATAAAGGTAATCTGAAAAACCGTATCACAAAGGGACCTTGGCATGTGGAAGAAATATTGAAAGTAGACAATAAAGCGCGTGTCATTTATTTCACTGCCAATGGTATGAACCCGAACGAGAACCCGTATTATGAGCACTTGTATCGGGTGAATTTGGATGGTAGCGGACTGAAGCAACTTTCAAAGGGGGATTATTTCCACCGCGTGGAAGTGGATGATGAGGCTCGTTTTGTGGTGGATAACTTTTCACGTGTCAATACAGTGCCTTGTGCCGACTTGCTGGATACGAACGGTAATAAAGTGATGACGATTCAGGAAAGTGATTTCTCGCAGCTTTTTGCTGCCGGTTACAAGTTTCCCGAACCTTTTAAGGTGAAAGCTGCCGATGGAGTGACCGACCTTTATGGTGTGATGTATAAACCGTTTAATTTCGATTCTACAAAGGTATATCCTATTGTAGACTATGTTTATCCGGGGCCGCAGGTTGAAGGTACGGTTTATCCGTTTACCCGTATGACTCCGCGTACAGACCGATTGGCACAAGCCGGTTTCATCGTCATTTCGGTAGGACAACGTGGCGGACATCCAAGCCGTTCCAAGTGGTATCATAACTATGGATATGGCAATATGCGCGATTATCCCTTGGCCGACCACAAATATGCTATCGAGCAGTTGGCAATGCGTTATAATTATATAGATATAGATAAAGTGGGTATTCACGGACATTCAGGAGGCGGATTTATGAGTACGGCTGCCATGTGTCAATATCCTGACTTCTTTAAGGTTGCCGTTTCATGTGCCGGAAACCATGATAATAATATTTATAACCGTTGGTGGAGCGAAACGCATCACGGAGTAAAGGAAGTGGTAAGCGAAAAGGGAGATACTACCTTTGTTTACAAGATAGCGACCAATCCTCAGATTGCTAAACAGCTGAAAGGCAATTTGCTGCTGATTCACGGTGATATTGATAACAATGTACATCCGGGTAATACACTGCGCGTGGTTGATGCATTGATCCGTGCCGGCAAACGCTTTGATATGCTGATTTTACCGCAGCAGCGCCACGGATTCGGTGACATGAATGAATATTTCTATTGGAGATTGGTGGATTATTTCTCAGAACATCTGAAAGGAAAGAGTGAGAAGTCTGTGGATATTCCCAAACGTTAGTGAAGATTATACATTGCAGGGACTCAGTTCTTGAGCCCCTGCAATGAAAAAATATCTATTACAGCAGACCTGCAATGTAAGCTTTCATTTCGGGCACGGCAGCTTTTGCTTCCAGATATAATTTATATTGGGCTTTTGTGCGTACCAAATTGTGACCTTCATACTTGGTTTGGTAATACGTATCACCGTTGATATAGTCGGCCAAGAAACGTACAGCCTGCATATATGGGAACAAGGTAGCAGCGTATGGCAACATCTCAATTTCAACCGGAGTCAGGAACGAACGGGCTGATTCAATGTATCCTTTGGCAAATGCCTTGAAAATCTCCATATTAAAACGGACATTGTTCAAATCCTTTTCGTCTTCTTTGCCTGTATTGGCTGCCGAACGAAGGAAGTCACCGAAATCGGAGAAGATGAAGCTGGGCATGACAGTGTCGAGGTCGATAACGCAAAGCACTTTACCGTCTTCATCAAACAACATGTTGCTGACTTTAGTATCGCAGTGGCAGATACGTTTCGGAAGTTTGCCTTCGCGGAACAGTCTTTCGGCACTGCACATTTCGTCGGCATCTTTTTCAATGGCATCAACGATGTCCTGCACTTCGCTCAGTCTGCCGGCTGCATTGGTGGCAACGGCTTCGCGCAACTGTTTCATGCGGAATTCCATGTTGTGGAAATCAGGAATAATTTCACCCAGCTGTTCGGGCACATCGGCCAACATAGCTTGGAATTCGCCGAATTTCAAACCTGCCAAATAAGAAGAGTCGGGAGTGACAGCTTCCAAAGTCTGTGAACGGGGAATGAATACTGATACGCGCCAATAGCCTTCGCCATCATAATAAAAGGTCTTTCCATCGGTAGCCGGAAGGAAACGGAGCACTTTGCGGTCGATGTCTGTTTCGTTCTGTGCTTCCAGCTTTTTGCGGATATGACCTGTCACCACTTCGATGTTGTGCTGTAACATGTCGATGTCGGTAAATATCTGATGGTTGATACGTTGTAATACGTAATCAGCTTCTTGGGGATCGACAGTTTTTACTAAATAAGTTTGGTTGATCAGCCCTGAAGTCAGTGCTTTTACTTCTTTTACTTCGCCCACCTCGGGGAATTGCTTGATAATTTGATTGAGGTTTTCCATAGATTGTTATTGTAATAATTATGAATAATCACGGATTATAATGAGACAAAGATAGCTTCTTCTCCTTAAATAAGGAAAAGAAGCTATCACAATTTTATTATTTATTATAAGAATAGGTGTGTTATTTCTTCAAATCAGTTTGGAACATACGGTCTGCGCGCAGTAAATGACGCCAGCAGGATACCAATTCCTGTGATTCTTGTAGCACGTTAAGGTATACCATGGAGGCTTTTACGTTCACGTCACGTTCCTGTATGCGGTCCATTTGCTGTTTTCGCAGGGTGGAAATCTTATTTTTCAACAAAGCTCCTTCACGCAGCAAAGCATCGGTTTGAGTGTAATCCTTATTGGCAAGCACTTCTGTAGCGCGAGCCATCAGTGCGGTCATTTCGTCGCGGACAGGGATAAATTCATTGGTGGCGCGTTCTGATAACGGAGTGAATTTATTGTCTACGTGCTCTTTGCAAGGGTCACAGATACGTTTCAGACAGTAGAGCATTTGTTCGCAGCTATTACTACCCAAATGGAACCAGGTGTTCTTTTCGATGGCGGTAAAGTTGTCTATGCGGCGCAGACCCAGAATCTCTTTGCGGCGTATTTTTTTCAGCATTTCCTTCTGGCTGTCAGTATTGCTTACGGCTTTACGCAGGGCTTTCAAATTCTCGTTGATGAATCCGTCGGTTATTTGACGATAAGTTTCGTTGGTAAATGTCATTTCGGCTACCAATGTATTATTAACGTGCTGGCGGAGCAATGTCCAACGTTCTTCTTTGTCTTTGCTGGTAATGAGGCGTGCGAATATATCGTCTTTACCTTTATCTTTCTGTTTTTTGCTGTAGTTGATATTGCTACGCACCAATAGGAATATGGCGAGTGCAATCAAAGCCAGCATAGCAAATGTGCCGCCGTAATACATAATGAGTGTTACCACAAAACAAATAGTGAAGGCAGCTCCGGCAGTAATGAACCAACCACCGATGACGGAAAGAACTCCGGTGATGCGATAGACAGCACTGTCGCGGCTCCATGCACGGTCGGCTAACGAGCTACCCATGGCAACCATAAAGGTAACATAAGTGGTAGAAAGAGGAAGTTTCAGAGAAGTACCCAAAGCAATGAGCAGACCTGCCAATACCAGATTGACTGAGGCGCGTATCAGGTCGAATGCAGCACCGTTTTCCATGATCATAACATCTTTGCAGAAGCGGCTGTCGGCCCAACGTTTCAAGTTGTCGGGCAATACCTTGGCTATGTTTTCTGAAGCGGTCATGGTGGAACGGACAATACTACGTGCCACGGCTGATGAACCGAACATTTCATCGCCTTCATCCTGGCGTGAAAGGTCTACCGACGTTTTTACAACATTTTGCGCTTTCTTCGAGGTTATCAGGGCATATACCATAATGACTCCTGCTAAAAATAAGAATAAGAATGGGGTAGTGGCGGGACCATTCAGTGAATCCATCAGATAACCCATCGGATTACCATTGCCATTCGCCATGAAGTCGGTATATGCGGAGAAACCGGCTAAGGGCACACCGATAAAGTTCACCAGGTCATTGCCGGCAAAAGCCATGGCTAAAGCAAAAGTACCCAACATAACGACCACTTTAAATACATTGATTTTGCACCAGTGCAGTACTTGCATCAGAATGGTGAAGAATACAAAACTGCAACTTACCAACATCAGAGTGTTCTCTTGAATCCAATGCTTGTTGTCAGGGGTCATAAAGGAAGAGTCTTTCAGTCCTTTTATCAGCATGAAATAGATAATGGCTGTTACGGCAACACCGCCAAACAAACCAATGGTGTATTTCAGTTTCTTGGTATAATTAAAGGTAAAGAGAAGGCGTGAGAGGTATTGTACCAATGTACCGAAGAAGAAGGCTACGGCTACCGAGAGGAAAATACCCAAAATGACGGACAAGGCTTTTTCTGTATTCAGCAGGTCGGCAAAGCCCAACATGCCGGTTTCGTCTCCTGCTATCTTGATGAGGGCTAATACAAAAGTACCTCCCAGCAGTTCAAACACCATAGATACAGTAGTTGAGGTAGGCATTCCTAAAGAGTTGAAAATGTCCAGTAAGACGACATCCGTTACCATAACAGCCAGAAAGATACACATCAGCTCCTGAAAGTAAAATTGTTCAGGGCGGAAGATACCGTGACGTGCGATGTCCATCATACCATTGCTCAGTGTGGCGCCAATAAAGATACCAAGGGCGGCGATGGCGATAATGGTTTTGAATGATGCTGCTTTGGCACCGATAGCGGAGTTCATGAAGTTTACTGCGTCGTTACTGACGCCTACTACCAAATCGAATATGGCTAGCAGAAAGAGGAATACGACGATTCCCAAAAACATTGTTTCCATAAATTTTGTTCACTCTATTTTTAATGGGTGCAAAGGTAGAAGAGCTATGTTATGATGAAATGTCATATATGTTACATTTGTGTTACAATCCGGGTTTTAGGACAAATATGAACCGATAAATAATATTTCACCTTTTTGTGTGGAAGATATAAACTGAAAATTCATACCTTTGTAGCCCAAATACTTAATCTATAAAAAATGTCAGAGGCTAAGAGAATAAAAACCGCATTGGTATCGGTTTATCACAAGGAAGGTTTGGATGAGATTATTACCAAACTACACGAAGAAGGAGTAGAGTTCCTCTCAACAGGCGGAACACGACAGTTTATTGAATCATTGGGTTTCCCGTGCAAAGCGGTAGAAGACCTGACTACTTACCCCTCTATTCTGGGCGGACGTGTAAAGACACTGCATCCGAAGGTTTTCGGAGGTATTTTGTGCCGTCGCGGTCTGGAACAGGATATGCAACAGATTGAGAAATACGAAATTCCTGAAATAGACTTGGTCATCGTAGATTTGTATCCGTTTGAGGCAACTGTAGCCAGCGGTGCGGAAGAACAGGCTATTATCGAAAAAATAGATATAGGCGGTATCTCATTGATACGTGCTGCTGCAAAGAATTTCAATGATGTGGTTATTATTGCCAGTCAGGCACAATACAAACCGTTCCGCGATATGTTGCTGGAACATGGTGCCACTACTTCAAGAGAAGAGCGCCGTTGGTTTGCCAAAGAAGCATTTGCTGTTTCATCTCATTATGATTCGGCTATCTTTAATTACTTTGACGGTGGGGAAGGCTCTGCTTTCCGTTGTGCAATGGAAGATCAAAAGCAGCTTCGTTATGGAGAAAACCCGCATCAGAAAGGTTATTTCTATGGTAATTTGGACGCGATGTTTGACCAAATCCACGGAAAAGAAATTTCTTATAACAACTTGTTGGATATCAATGCTGCCGTTGATTTGATTGATGAATTTGATGAAATTACTTTTGCTATTCTGAAACATAATAATGCCTGTGGCCTGGCTTCACGTCCTACTGTTCTTGAAGCATGGAAAGATGCCTTGGCAGGTGATCCTGTTTCTGCTTTCGGTGGTGTATTGGTTACTAATGCGGTTATCGACAAGGAAACAGCAGAAGAAATCAATAAACTCTTCTTTGAGGTTATCATAGCTCCTGATTATGATGTGGATGCATTGGAAATTCTGGGGCAGAAGAAGAACCGCATTATTTTGGTGCGTAAAGAAGCCAAGTTGCCCAAGAAGCAGTTCCGCTCTTTATTGAATGGGGTGTTGGTTCAGGAGAGAGACTTGGATGTGGAAACTGCTGCCGATTTGAAACAAGTAAGCGAGAAAGCTCCGACGGCTGCCGAAGTGGAAGATATGTTGTTTGCCAACAAGATTGTAAAGAACAGTAAGAGCAATGCTATCGTTTTGGCTAAAAACAAACAATTGCTGGCAAGCGGTGTGGGTCAGACTTCACGTGTGGATGCCCTGAAGCAGGCAATCGAGAAAGCCAAATCGTTTGAATTTGACCTGCATGGCGCAGTGATGGCAAGTGATGCTTTCTTCCCCTTCCCCGACTGTGTAGAACTTGCAGATAAGGAAGGTATTAAAGCTGTCATCCAGCCGGGTGGCTCAGTGAAAGATGAACTCACTTTCCAGTATTGCAATGAACATGGTGTAGCTATGGTCATTACTGGAGTGCGTCATTTCAAGCATTAATATTTACAAGGAATATAAATAATGAGGAATAAAGGCTTTCCGTGGGGAATTGCATGAGGCGAGGCTGTATAAGTCTTTATTCTTCATTATATATTTATATTTTCCATATTAATTTAATAAGATCCTTTTATTACAGAGAAGAAAGATTATGGGATTATTTTCTTTTACACAAGAAATAGCAATGGATCTTGGAACTGCCAATACCATTATATTGAGCAATGACAAGATTGTAGTGGATGAGCCATCGGTGGTAGCACTCGACCGTCGCACTGACAAAATGATTGCTGTCGGTGAACGTGCAAAACTGATGTATGAAAAGGAAAACCCAAACATCCGCACTGTGCGCCCGCTTCGTGATGGTGTGATTGCCGACTTTAATGCGTGCGAGCAGATGATGCGTGGTTTGATAAAGAAAGTGAATACGGGGCGCCGTTTGTTTACTCCTTCACTTCGTATGGTGATTGGTGTTCCTTCTGGTTCTACTGAAGTAGAGCTGAGAGCAGTACGCGATAGTGCTGAACATGCGGGCGGACGTGATGTATATCTGATTTTTGAGCCAATGGCAGCTGCTATCGGTATCGGATTGGATGTAGAAGCTCCGGAAGGTAATATGATTGTAGATATAGGTGGTGGTTCTACCGAAATTGCGGTTATTTCATTGGGAGGTATTGTGTCGAACAATTCTATCCGTATTGCCGGAGATGATTTGACAGCCGATATTCAGGAATATATGAGCCGCCAGCACAATGTGAAGGTGAGTGAAC
>ERZ1106978.1577-NODE-1577-length-12536-cov-55.323772_pt1 | contig 12536 bp, 7 predicted proteins | sample MGYA00403689_ERZ1106978 | MGnify/ENA primary metagenome ERZ1106978 (study PRJEB35170, sample SAMEA104062434) | human gut metagenome | biome: human gut; feature: human-associated habitat; material: faeces | place: Denmark | collected 2012-08-02 ...
AGCATCACCAGCTCCAGGCTGTGATTTCCATGCCCTCCGGCGTCTTCAAACCCTACGCCGGCGTCTCCACTGCCGTCCTCGTCTTCACCAAGACCGGTGCCGGTGGGACGGACAAGGTGTGGTTTTATGATATGAAATCCGACGGCTTCTCCCTCGATGATAAGAGAAATCCCGTGAAAGAGAATGATATCCCGGACCTCATCTTCCGCTTCCATCATCAGGACGCGGAGGCAGAGCGCAAGCGCACCGAGCAGAGTTTCTTCGTCCCGAAGGAAGAAATCGCTGCCAATGACTATGATCTCTCCATCAATAAGTATAAGGAAATCGAGTACGTGCCTGTCGAGTACCCGCCGACGGCGGAAATCCTCGGTGAGCTTCGTGCGATTGAGAATGAGATCGCGGCTGGGCTTGAGCGGTTGGAGGGAATGCTGAAATGAGTGTACATAATGTTTGCTTTGAGGAGAAAACGATGGAAAATGGTTAAGTTGAGCAAAATTATTACCCAAGTACGTGGGGTTTCTTACAAGCCAAATGATGTCATACTTGAGAAGAAGGCTGGGTATACCTGCCTTTTGCGAGCGAATAACATAGATAGGGGTGAACTCAAGTTTGATGATGTCGTTTATGTTGACTCTGCTCGTGTTAAGAATACACAACTCCTACGGGCTGAGGATATACTGATATGTGCATCTAGTGGTAGCAGACATTTAGTAGGGAAGGCTGCATGTGTGATTGGTGACATGAATGTAACGTTTGGTGCCTTTTGCAAAGTAATTCGTCCATTAGCGGAATATGCACCATTTTTAGGATGGTTTTTCAAAAGTCCTCGATATAGAATGCAAATTTCGAATGCATCTGCGGGGGTGAATATCAACAATATTCGTGCTGAAGATATTGATAATATGGAAATTGATCTACTCACAGTAAAACAGCGTGAAGAAGCTGTGCGTAAATTAAATGCGATTACCCACCTCATCTCCCTTCGCCAGCGGCAGGCGGAGAAACTGGATGAGCTCGTCAAAGCCCGCTTCGTCGAGATGTTTGGGGAGTGCAAATATGGGGGGGATCCTTTATCGAATGTGTGCAAGCTGATAACGGACGGAACCCACCAGTCACCTCAATTTGTAGATGCAGGGATTCCATTTCTGCTAGTCTCCAACTTGGTGCATAATGAAATAACGTATGACACGGAAAAGTTTATTTCGAAAGAGTCATATCAGGAATTAATTAAGCGGACTCCCGTAGAAATCGGAGACATTCTGCTCTCGATTGTCGGTTCATACGGACATGCGGGCGTGGTACGAACGGATAAGCCATTTTGCTTCCAGCGGCATATCGCTTACATCAAGCCAGATTTTTCTAAACTGAATAGCGAATTTCTGCATCAAGCGCTGTTGTCAGATGCGGTTAAGTACCAAATGGAGAAACGCGTGAAAGGGATTGCACAAAAGACGCTTAACCTGTCGGAGTTGAAAAAGATCGTTGTCCCAATCCCCCCGCTCGTGCTACAAACCGAATTCTCTCACTTCGTTCACGAAGTCGATCGTGAGAAGGAACGCATCCAGAGGAGCGCGGCGCTGCTCGAGACGCTCAAACGCTCCCTCATGCAGCAATACTTCGGCTGATGATACGAGAATGGCGTCAGGCAGCAGGCATGCAAGACAGGTGCGCAGGCAGAAACACCCCCTTCCCATCGGGAAGGGGGGCAGGGGGGATAGGGAGAGTCATGAGCAGGCAGCAGGTCACACCGTATGGGACTAACTACGACTAAGAGCGAGCGGTTTTCTGTCTGCGCCAACCGTAGTCAGTCTCATCTGTGCCGAGCGACTGCCAGCGCACCCGTCTCCCTATCCCCCGCCCTGCGGGCGGCCCCTTCCCGATGGGCAGGGGCTGACGATACGTGTTTAGCGCTTTGTAAAATGTTCTTTTTTATCGATCAATAGGAGACAGCATTATGCTTAGACGTAGGCCGCCCGTCGATTCGGCGTTGAAGCAACGGGCGAGGGAGCTTCGGAATCATATGACGCAGGAAGAGAAGAAGATCTGGTATCAGTATCTAAATCACTGTGGATACTCTTTCAAACGGCAGTATGTGATTCCTCCTTTTATTGTGGACTTTTATTGCGCGGAGGCGGCTCTTGTGGTTGAAATTGATGGTTCGCAGCATTATACAACGGAGGAAGAGGAGCTGTATGATCGGAATCGAACAGCTTACTTGGAGTCTTATGGACTGATGGTGGTGCGGTTGAATAATCGGCAAATCAATACGCAGTTTCGAGATGTTTGTTGGTATTTGTCGAATCTGATCCAAAGACGTATCACCGAGCAGAAGAATATGGGGAAAGTGTAAATCTGTGAAATGTCTACCCCCTTCCCATTGGGAAGGGGGGATAGGGAGAGCCATGAGCAGGCAGTAGGTCACACCGTATGGGACTAACTACGACTAAGAGTGAGCGGTTTTTTGTCTGCGCAAACCGTAGTCAGTCTCATATGTGCCGAGCGACTGTCAGTGCACCCGTCTCCCTATCCCCCGCCCTGCGGGCGGCCCCTTCCCGATGGGAAGGGGCTGACGATACGAGAATGGCGTCAGGCAGCAGGTATGCAAGACAGATGCGCAGGCAGAAATTACCCCCTTCCCGATGGGCAGGGGCTGACGATATGAGAATGAGGCTATGCAGCACTCGTGTAAGATTCTGCGGAAGAAGGAGCTTTTTTCTTAAGCGGTCTTGCCGCAAAAGAGGTATGATAAGGGAAAGGTTCACGTGGTCAAGAGAGGAGTCAGGCGATGGGGAATTTCGATTTCTTAGAGAAGGATCCGGCTTACGGTATGTTTGCGAAGTCAGCGGAGAAGGCGGAGGGGCTTTGCCGCTCGCATCCTTCGCTCTCGGCGCTCCTTTCGCGCAAGACGTTGGAGCTTGCGGTGAAGTGGGTTTATCAGGTGGAGGGGATCGAGGTCCCACAGCAGGCGAATCTGCAGTCGCTCCTGCATCATCCGGATTTCCGCGATCTGATGGATCATGAGCCGTGGTATCGGTTGCAGTTCATCGTGAAGATGGGAAATCTTTCGGCGCATGAGGAGCGGGAGATTTCTTTCGAGCAGGCGGCGGAGGCGCTGCGGAATCTTTTCGATTTCCTTCTGTGGATTGATTATTGCTATGGGCGTTCCTATGAGGAGCGGTTTTTTTCGCTGTCTCGCATACCGGAGGCGCATGAGGCGGTGAATGAGAAGCGGATCCGTGAGCAGGCGCGGCTTCTGGAGCAGCAGGGGGCGGAGAAGGAGCGGCTGGCAGCGGAGCTTGCAAAGGTGCAGGCGGAGCTTCGCGCGATGAAGGCGGCGAGTGAGGAAAATCAGGCGAAGCGCACGTATTCACTTCGCCCGATCACGGAGCTGTCGACGCGGCAGATGTATATTGATGTGGATCTTCAGCTCGCTGGCTGGCAGCTTTCTGGTTCGCGGGCGAATGTGGCAGCCGAGCTCTCTGTCCGCGATATGAATGGTGTCCTGGGGGCTGTGGGGAAGGCGGATTATGTGCTTTTCGGGAAGGATGGAAGGCCGCTCGCGGTGGTGGAGGCGAAGCGGACGAGCCGGGATGCAAAGGCGGGGGCGCAGCAGGCCAAGCTCTATGCGGATGCGTTGGAAAAGATGTATGGCGCGCGGCCTTTCATTTTTCTGACGAATGGGTTTGAGACGCATTTCTGGGATGATGTGCATGGGACGCCGCGGCAGGTGAGCGGGATCTTCGGTGAGGAGGATCTGGCGCGGCTGATGCAGCGGCGGTCGGAGGAGCCAAAGCCACTGTCGTCGATCCCGATCGATGACAGGATCACGAATCGCGCGTACCAGAAGGAGGCGATCCGTGCGACGCTTTCGGAAATCGAGCGAGGCAGGAGGAAACATCTCCTGGTGATGGCGACGGGGACGGGGAAGACGCGCACGGCGGCGTCGCTGGTGGATGTGCTTTTGCGCGGCAATCGGATCACGCGGGTGCTTTTTCTGGCGGATCGGACGGCTCTGGTGTCGCAGGCGAAGGAGGCTTTCAAGGCGTATCTTCCGGAGATGTCGCTGTGCAATCTGTGCAGCAATAAGGAGGATGCGAATGCGCGTATCGTCTTCTCGACGTATCCGACGATGCTGAATGCCATCGATGGGCGGCGGACGGAGACGGGCGCGCGGCTTTTTACGCCGGCGCATTTCGATCTCATCATCATCGATGAGAGCCATCGGAGCATTTTCAAAAAGTATCGGACGATTTTTGATTATTTCGATGCGATTCTGGTGGGGCTCACGGCGACGCCGAAGACGGATGTGGATCGGAATACGTATGATTTCTTCGAGAGAAAGCTGGGAGTACCGACGTATGCCTATAGTTATGAGGAGGCGGTCACAGCGCATTTCCTCGTGCCGTATAAGAATTATGAAGTGAAGACGCTTTTCTTGCATGAGGGAATCACGTATGATAAGCTCACGCCGGAGGATCGGGAGCGGTATGAGGAGGATTTCATCGAGGATGATGGGAGTCTCCCCACGTATGTATCGGAGTCGAAGATAAATCGGAAGGTCTTCAACCGGGATACGGTGCGGACGGTCATTGAGCGGTTGATGGAGAAGGGCATCAAGGTCTCTGGTGGGGATCGGCTGGGGAAGACGATCATTTTCGCGGAGAATAAAAAGCATGCACAGTTCATTGTGGACTGTTTTGATGAAATGTATCCAGAGTACCATGGGCATTTCGCACGTCGCATCGTCTGTGATGATTCGTATGCGGAGACGTTGATCGCAGATTTCAAGAATCCGGATAAGGATCCGGTCATCGCGGTGTCGGTGGATATGATGGATACGGGGATCGATGTGCCGGAGTGCGTGAATCTGGTCTTTTTCAAGAAGGTGCGCTCGAAGACGAAATTCTGGCAGATGATCGGCCGCGGGACACGTCTCGCGCCGGATCTTGTCGTGACGGACGGCGAGGGGGAGCATGTGGGGAAGCGGTATTTCCTCATTTTTGACTATGGGGGAAATTTTGATTTCTTCCGCGAGCACCAGGAGCCGGTGAAGGAAACGGCGGTGAAGAGTCTGTCGGAGAATCTTTTCGAGAAGCGTGTGCGTCTTATCCGTGCGCTGGAGGGGAGTGAGTTCTCAGGAGAGGGCTACCGGTCCTGGCGGGCGACGCTCGTGAAGACGGTGCAGCAGGAAGTGGCGGCCTTAAAGACGGAGCTTGCGGCGGTGCGGCTGCATTTATCAGCGGTGGAAACGTACAAGAAGGAGGAGGCGTATCAGACGCTTTCCGATGAGGATGTGAAGGAGCTGGTGAAAGAGCTCGCCCCGCTCGTCACAGATGAGGAGATGGATGAGGCGGCGAAGCGTTTCGATATTTTTATGTATGGCATGATGCTGACTTTCCTCACGGACCGAAAAGCCTATGAGCGGGCGCGGGAAAGTCTGAAACAGACGGTGCATGCGTTATCGGGGAAAAACGGCATCCAGGCGGTGCGGGATGCACAGCCGCTCATGGAGGAAATCCAAAGTCCCACATTCTTCCCTTTGATAGATTTGCTGAAGATGGAGGAGGTCCGTGTGGGGCTGCGGGATCTCATGCAGTATCTCGAGGAACGCGGCTCGGGGCATTATATCGTCACAGCGTTGCAGGACCCGGTCGTTGCCGAAGGGCTGGGTGAGCCGCTTGCTGAAGAGCCGCTCGAAGACTACCGGAAAAAGGTGGAGGGGTATTTCACTGACCATGCAGATGATGTGCCAGCGGTCAGAAAGCTCGTACACAATGAGCCTTTGACCAGTGAAGACTACGCGGCACTCGAGCGCATCTTCGAAGTCGAGCTCGGTACGCCTGAAGCCTATCGGGCGGCGTATGCGACAAAGCCTTTCGGCCTTGTGGTACGGGAAATCGCGAAGCTCGATCCACAGGCAGCGGAGCAGGCCTTCTCTTCTTTCATCAATGATTACAGTTTGAACGAGAAGCAGATCGCTTTTGTCAGGCAGGTCATCAATTTCCTTACGGTAAATGGATATATTGATAGTCCGGCTCGCCTCATGAGTGCACCTTTTGACAGGTACAGCTGCGGGGATATCTTCAGTACGGCGCAACTTGTGGATCTCAGCCATGTGGTGAATACCATCCGGGATAATGCGGTGAGGATCGTGGACGGTAGGAAATAAGGGATCAGCGTTTCCCTAGTTACAAGTCACTCGAGGCTCATAATTCCAGACCACGAATCCCTGCTTTCAAACTTCAGTGTGGGAGGGGTGCATGATTCATATAGCGCCCCGCCCCTTAAAAAATGGTTCGTTACGCTATGAGACATCCGGACGGGAAGGGGAAGCCATCAAAAAAGCCCCTTTGGCAGGGGCTTTTTTGATGGCTTGCTTTTTGTCTGTCGCACTTCGATTTTCTGGCGCGTGGCATCGTGAGCAGGGATGCTCACAGGGCGAGGCGGTAGATCTCTTCGAGGTCTTTGGCGGAGAGGCTGACGAAGCCGTGGAGGAGGCCGTCTTTGGCGCCCTTCCATGCGATGGTTTTCTGAGCCATTTCGGAAAAGCGGGTGTCGTCGATGCCGATCTCTGTGAGGGTGGTCGGGAGGCGGAGCTGTTTTTTGAAGTATTTCCGCAGGCGTTTGATACCCTTCTGCGCGATCTTGATGGTGTCCTTGCCTTTGGGGGAGACGCCCATGACGCTTACGGCAAAGCGGGCGATGCGGGGGGCGGTGGTTTCGTCTAGGACGTAGGTGAGGAAGGCGGGGGTGAGGATGGCGAGGCCGAGGCCGTGGGTGATGTCGTAGTGGGCGGAGAGTTCGTGCTCGATGCCGTGGCAGGTCCAGGAGACGGCATGGCCGCTGTCGATGAAGTCGTTGATGGCCCAGGAGGCGGTCCAGAGGAGGTTTGCGCGGGCATCTTCATTGGCGGGGTCGGCCATGGCGATGGGGGCGTCTTTCATGACGGAGCGCATCATGGCTTCCATGTAGGCTTCGGTGGCGGGGAAGGTCTCTTCTTTCTGGAAGTAGACTTCCATGATGTGGGAGAGGATGTCGGCGGAGCCGCAGGCGGTCTGATAGGCGGGGACGGTGTAGGTGTTTTCGGGGCAGAGGAAGGAGACGGAGGGGCGGAAGGCTTGGGCGGTCCATCCGTATTTTTCTTCGGTCTCGGGGTTGGTGATGACGGCGCTGGCATTCATTTCGGAGCCGGTCGCAGCGATGGTGGGGATGGTGATGAGGGGGAGGGCGGTGTCGATGGCGGCGCGGCTTCGGATGAGGTCCCAGGGGTCGGCGTCGTAGGGGGCGCTGCCTGCGATGACTTTGGCGGTGTCGAGGACGGAGCCTCCGCCGAGGGCGAGGATGAGGTCCAGACGTTTTTCGCGTACGAGGCGGATGCCTTCGCGGACGAGGCCGATCTCGGGATTTGGCTTGACGCCGGAGAGGCCGTAGCAGTCGACATTGGCTTTGCTGATTTCTGCGAGGACTTTGTCGAAGAGGCCGCTCTTTTTGGCGGAGCTGCCGCCGGTGATGAGGAGGACGCGGCTGCCGAGGCGGCTGATCTCTTCGGGAAGGTGGGCGAGCATGCCGTTTCCGAAGTAGACTTTGGTGGGGTTATGGTAGATGAAATCGTGGGTCATGGGGATGCCTTTCTTGTCATGGGTGACTAGGGAAATGCTGATTGAATCATTTTTCTTTAAACTGGTTTGGTGGGTTCTATGGGTTCATAGGGCTCAACAGGGTAGGTGTTCCTTTCACTTTTTCGGCAGACTTGGATTCCTTGTCTCGGCGATCCATTTTGTGAAATCTTCGGGGGAGATGCCGAGGTGTGCTTCTGCCCAGGGTTTCCATTTTTCGGATTTTTTACGCGCGGCAAGGATGTCTTCCATGGAGGTGCCGGTGTGCTGTTCTAAGAGGTAGGCGAGGCGGAGCCAGTGGTTCGGGTAGCCGTCTTGCAGCAGGGGGATGGCGCGGTCTTCGGGGATGCCGTAGAAGCGGTGAAGGCGGCGGGCACGATGGCGCAGGAGGCGTTCTTCGTAGAGCGCAGCGGTGAGACCTAGCTTTTTCTGGATGCATCCCCATGGGTCATCTTTCCGCATGTCGAGGATGGTATCGATGGGGACTTCGGCGAGGATGGAGAGAAGGGCGGCTTTGTCGATTTCAAGGAAACGGAGGCCGCTTGAGAGAAGGGCTTCTGCTTTGTCTTGGGGGATTTCGTACTTGTAGTGGATGCTTCGGATCTGGTCGTCTAATGTGGGTTCGCTGCGTTTCATAGGGGGGCTCCTTTCGTGCAATGAATGGTTTTCTCTATTGTAACATAGATGGGAGAGGGGTTCGGGGGCGTGTTGCCCTTTGAGTGTTTGCGAAAGAGGGGGAGCAGGTTCTATAGGTGTTCAAGAGGTTCAAGAGGTTCAAGAGGTTCAAGAGGTTCGACGGGGGTGGTGCGGCGCATTTCGCCATCCTGAGCGGAGAAAAACGTCGTATGTTAAGGAAACGCTGATTCAATCGCAGAATCAGATTTCATATGGATTTTTATACATAGTGTCGTCGACATTCTCCTTAAATAGCTCGCTATTCGCGTCGAATGTCTCCTCGCTCTGTATAAAAATCCAAGAATGAAATCTGATAACGATTTAATCAGTGTTTCCTTGAAAATGGCTTATCTGAAACAGGAGAACTGAGTCGAAGTATCTAAGCGCCGCGGAGTAAAAAATGGCGATGTCCGCAGGATGGATGATAGAAATCAGATGTCTGATATCTGATGTCTCCCAGTTTCCTAGTCTAAATCCCTAGCTGCTTATCCCTAGTCACCAGTCATCAGATGCAAGCAAAAAGCGCCTCCGTGAGTCGGAGGCGCTTTTCTTAGCTTTCGCGGAGGGCGCGTTTCAGGATCTTGCCGGTGGCATTTTTCGGAAGTGCGTCCATGGGGATGAAGCGTTTCGGGATCTTGTAGCTGGCGATATTTTTCATCATGTATTTGCGGATCTTGTTTTCGTCGAAGGTGTAGCCTTCTTTCATGACGACGTAGGCCCAGACGACTTGGCCGCGGAGGGCATCGGGCTGGCCGACGACGGCGCATTCTCCGACGCCTTCGACTTCGTAGATGCAGTCTTCGACTTCGCCGGGGTAGATGTTTTCGCCGTTCACGATGATGAGGTCTTTCAGGCGGTCGACGATGTAGATGTAGCGGTCTTCGTCCATGTAGGCGAGGTCGCCGGTGTGGAGCCAGCCGTCTTCGGTGAGGACTTTCTTGGTTTCTTCCGGTTTGTTCCAGTAGCCCTTCATGACGTTGTCGCCGCGGACGAGGAGCTCGCCGACGGTGCCGGGGACGTAGGGGCCGTTCGTTTCGACGGAGATCATGGCTTCGACGCCGGGGATGGCGGGGCCGCTGGTCAGGTACTTGGGCTTCGCTGTCGGCAGGACGCAGACGACGGGGGAGGCTTCGGTGAGGCCGTAGCCTTCCTGTACGGGGTGCTTGTATCGCATGAAGAAGGCCTGCGCTACGGGCTGCGGGATGGAGGCGCCTCCGGAGATGAAGGTGTGGACGGTCTTCATGAGGGAGGGGTCGCCCTTGCGCGCAAGGAGGTTGTACATCGGTGGGACCATGATGGCGATGGTGACGTCGTATTTCACGATGGTATTGATGATCTCTGATGGTGTGCGCGAGCGCAGGATGACGATGGTCGAGTGGGCGTAGAGGCTGCCGTGGACGATGGTGGTCATGCCGTAGCAGTGGAACATCGGTAGGACGCAGAGGACTTTGTCTTCCGGCTTGAAGATGATCCGCGCGGTGAATTGTTCTACGTTTCTGACGAGGTTTTTGTGTGTCAGCATGGCACCTTTGGGGCTGCCGGTGGTGCCAGAGGTGTAGATCAGGGCGCATACGTCGTCTTCGGTGAGGGATGCCGGGAAATCAGGGGCTTCGGGGAGCGGTTCGTGTGATTTCTCATCCAGCTCTTCGATGGAAATCGAAGGGACGGAGACGTCCATGGGGGTGTCTGTGATGAGGAGAGTGCTTCCCGAGTCTTTCAGGATGTAGTCGACTTCGCGGTCTACGAGGGAGTTGTTCACGGGGACGATGATCGCGCCGAGGCTCACGACGGCCATGAAGGCGTAGACGAATTCTGCACGGTTCGCGGAGTAGAGGCTGACGCGCTCGCCTTCGCGGACGCCCAGTGCGTAAATGGCATTCCGGTAGCGGTGGATGGCGTCTTCGAGTGCGCCATAGGTGACGTCGACTTCGCCGGTGAAGGCCAGATGGGATGGATCGGCGCCTTTCATGATTTCATGTAGGAACATTGGGGGGACCTTTCTGTGTGTGAAATGTGACTGGTGGCTAGTGGCTGGTGACTAGTCACGGGGAATGGTGGCTATGGTTAGCCCTTGGGCTGTGCAGCCCTTTGATGGCGAATGAAAGCTCTGCCCGAAGGAGAAATGGTGGTACGGCGCATAAATCGAGGGCGCATGCCCCATTTGTTCTGGCAAACACAGCCTGACAAGCGACGTTTTCCGTCGGGGGCAAGGCGTGATGCGCATAGGCGTTTTTCAAAACGTCAAACCGGAGGGAGCCTTCTTCGGCAACATTTTTATTATGAATTTATCTTATCTATTGTAACAGATAACGCATGATGGGTTCAAGGTGGGATGCGGCACGCCCGTGGGGCGTGCTTCTTGATGGCGGATGAAGGCTCGGCTCGGCTCGAATGAGGAATTAGAAATGGTGGTGCGGCGCATAAAAATATAGAAGCGCCGCGGAGTAAAATAATGGCGATGCCCGAAGGGGAGTGGACAGCAGGTTTCCTGTTTGGAATTTCCAAACGTTGACCGCCAGAACGCGAATGACAAAGATTTCTCGCTGGCGCTCGAAATGACGATATGAGGGTCTGACGGCTGATGTCTCCTAATCCCTAGCCACTCATCCCTAGTCACTAGCCACCAGCCACTTCTAATTCCTCATTCCTCATTTCTTCCCCTATATGATATAATAAAAATGTACTTGTGCGAAAAAATGTAAAACGTACAGATTTTGATTTCCTCTCTCATCTGTCTGAGGAAAAAATTCCGTCACAGGAAGGAAGAATGAATCATGGCAACAGCAATGGTAATTGGTGCCCAGTGGGGCGATGAAGGTAAAGGCAAGATCGTAGACTATCTTGCGGCGAAAGCAGATGTAGTCGTCCGTTCCCAGGGCGGAAATAATGCGGGTCACACGGTCGTGACCGGGGGCAAAGCGTATCCGCTGCGTCTCATGCCGAGCGGCATCATGTATCCCGGTACCATCTGCATCGTAGGCACTGGTGTCGTCGTGGACCCGAAGAGCCTTTTGGAGGAAATGGAAAATCTGGAAAAGCAGGGGATCGATGCGAAGCACCTGCAGATCTCCACGCGTGCGCAGGTGGTCTTCCCATACCACATTCGTCTCGATGAAGCGGAGGAGTCCAGAAAAGGCAGCCGCAAGATCGGCACCACGAAGAATGGCATCGGACCGTGCTATGCGGACAAGATCAACCGCATCGGCATCCGCATTTGTGACCTGATGGATAAGGAAACGTTTGCAGAAAAGCTGAAATATAATGTCGATCAGAAGAATATGCTTCTCGAAAAGCTCTACGGCGTGAAAGGCTTCGACTATGAGCAGATGCTTGCTGACTATCTCGGCTATGCGGAAAAGCTCCGTCCTTATGTCAAGGATACGAACTACACCGTGCAGAAGCTGGTGAAGGAAGGCAAGAATGTCCTCTTCGAAGGCGCGCAGGCATCCATGCTTGACTGCGATAACGGGACTTACCCATTCGTCACCTCTTCCCACCCGACGGCAGGCGGCGCTTGCATCGGCGCGGGCATCGGACCGCACAACATGCAGAATATCTTCGGCGTCGTGAAGGCGTACAGCACCCGCGTCGGCCAGGGCCCGTTCCCGACGGAACTGCTCGATGAGACAGGCGACTATCTCAGAAATACCGCGCATGAATTCGGCACTGTCACCGGCCGTCCGCGCCGTATCGGCTGGCTCGATACCCGCGCTGTCCGTTATGCGGCAGAGCTGAACTCTTTCGATTACCTTGCGATCACCCGTTTGGATATTCTGGATGATATGGAAGAGATCAAGGTCTGCACAGGCTACGAATATGAAGGAAAGGAAATCGAAGAATATCCGGCTGACCTGAAATTCCTTGAAAAGATCACCCCGGTCTACAAGACCTTCAAAGGCTGGAAGCAGAAGATCTCCGATATCAGAAGCTATGATGAGCTTCCGGCTCTCTGCAAGGAATACCTCGAAGGCATCTCCAAGCTCATCGGTGTACCGATCGGCATCGTATCTGTCGGCCCGAGCCGTGAGCAGACCATCGTCATCAAAGAAGTATTCTAAGGCTCTAAGAATGAAATGCAAACGAGGCTGTGAAGAAATGAATCCTCATTTCTTCACAGCCTCGTTTTACTTTGCTTTCATTTGGCTCAAGGTTCAGGGTTCAGGGTTCAGGGTTCAAGGTTCAAGGTTGAGGTGGCGGCTTCGCCGCAATTATATGTGGGGCGATGCCCGATCAAGAATCATTCTC
>ERZ1106978.1579-NODE-1579-length-12532-cov-240.230184_pt1 | contig 12532 bp, 9 predicted proteins | sample MGYA00403689_ERZ1106978 | MGnify/ENA primary metagenome ERZ1106978 (study PRJEB35170, sample SAMEA104062434) | human gut metagenome | biome: human gut; feature: human-associated habitat; material: faeces | place: Denmark | collected 2012-08-02 ...
GTAGGCAGACTGGTAGAGTAAGTCGGCGTCGGCTTCTTTTGTCGGGATTTTTCCTCCTTCGTCGCAGATGCTTACGAGCACAATGAGGCTTCTGCCGTCGGCTCCTTCGAAGGCGGCGAAGGTCATCGGCAGCAGACTGACCGTCTTCTTGACGTCATCTTTTTCCTGCTCCGACATGAGATTGATGAAGTGGAGCATCACCAGTCCGTTTGATTTCAGGAAGACGAGATTGCCGCTTTCATCCTTGTTGAATTCTGCGACTGGATAAACGTGCTGCCATTCCTTGATGCCTTTGTAGTACTGGTAGTCGGCCTCCATGAGCGGCACACTCATTCTGAAATTGGTGACACTCAGCTTGGCATCATCTTTAGCGATGCGCTCCAGAAACCGTTCTACGGTTTTCGAACTGACCATCAACTTGTTCTGTTTGTTGATTCTTGTAATAGTAAACTTCATATTTCTGCTAATTTATTGATAGGGTGATACTTAGGATTGTCGATGACTTTGCCCAGCTTTGCCCGAAGTGTTGGGTACGAGTGCCCGACTATGCCGGGCACTCGTGCCCGTCGTCTCGGTCATCCGTGCTCATCGTGTTGGTCATCCGTACCCGTGTACATGGGTACGGATACTCATGTACACGGGTACGAGTGACCATGTACGTGGGTTAAAATCTTTATCGGCGTGCGGCTGTTAATAGTTGACCTCTTCTGCATAGCGGTCGAACCTCATGTTGGTGTATCCATGTTGCTGGCACCATTTCAGCACGTACTGCTGCTGTTCAGGCACGAGTCCTGTCTGTCCTAATTTATAGCGATAGTATGAAGTCTTGCTTCCGAAGTAGGAAGTCATGTGTACTCTGAAACTGGCTTCGTCTTTACGCTTCAGTTCTTCAAGAATATTCATAAAGCCGTATGCCATTTTCATCATCTGCAGCTGCAGGAAATGTTCGCACTTGTTGTCGTGGTAGGCATCGGGATAGATGGCGTAGCCTTTGGTCTGTTCCGGTTTTTTGTAGGTTACGGACAGATAGTGTGCACATTCCTGAGCCAGTGGACATTGCTGGTTGAAGCAATAGTCCCATGAGTTGTAAGCACTTTCTTTGTTGAAGTAGAGTCTGACTAAATCTGCTTGTGTCATTGGTTTTTGGGTTAAATGTGTATAAAGTGGTTTCACAGGAGTCGTAAGCTTCTAGGTGGAATCGGCAGGAATTTTTCCTGTTGGTTGCAAAAATACAAAAAAATGTTCGAAACCGCAAGCCTTTTCCTCCACTTTTTTAATGTTTTTCTGCGAAAACAATAAGTATTCCTCTGCTTTTTCGCTGAGAATCCCCCGTTTTTCGCCCGAGTGTGGCAATAGGTGGCAATAGGTGATAATAGAAAATGCCCTTATTGCAACGCTTAAATAGCTAAAAACCAATTGGTTAACTTGAAGTGTGGCAATAGTGGCATTAGTTTTAGAAAAACGTTTCCTGTAATATAATGAAGAAAGATGCACTTTCCCTTTATCCCTTATACTTATTTTCATTCGGAAAAGACAAAAAAGTATAAATAGTGAATCATATAAATGGTCAAGTGAAATATTATCATTATCTTTGTAACTAAAATAATAGGTAACAAAACTATGACGCCAGAAGAAAAAGCAAGAGTCAAAATAGACCAATGGTTTGCTGATGCAGGATGGAAGGTTGTCAATCGGGATGAATACGAGCCTACCATCTCAGCCGTAGCTATTCGTGAGGGATTGCTTAAAGGCAATCTTGAAGCAGATTATTTCCTGTTTATCAATGGGAAAGCTGTCGGTGTGCTCGAAGCTAAACGAGAGGAAATTAATATTTCTTCCAATATTGTGAGTGAACAGGCTATCACATATGCAAAGAGTGTACCTGACTGTTATCAAGCCTGGCAAAAACCTTTGCCTTTCCTTTTTAAATCAAATGGCAAGGAAATAGAGTTTTTTGATTATAGACATCGTGAAACTTCAGAATGGGAAACTATCAGCCGCATTCTTACTCCTAAGGAAATAGTAAAGATGTTAGGTATAGACGACCCTTTTGCCGGACTTCCTACATTGAATAAGAAAGGTCTGCGAGAATGCCAATATGAGGCAGTCACGGAATTGGAGAAGAGCTTCCGTATAGGGCAAAATCGTGCATTGATGGTTCTAGCTACTGGTGCCGGCAAAACATATACGGCATGTCTCACGGCCTATCGCATGCTTAGCTATACTCCTATGCGTCGTGTTCTGTTTCTTGTTGACCGCAATAACCTCGGAAAACAGGCAGAAACAGAGTTTGGCACATTCCGCCTTACGGAAACTGGTGATGCCTTCAATACTATCTATGCAGTCAACAGGTTGAAGTCGGCTGAAGTACCAACAGACAGCAATGTGGTTATCTGTACCATACAAAGATTATTCTCACTCTTAAAAGGAGAAGAGATTACGGATACAGATGATGACGATGAAGATACAGCTGATGGTGAAGTAACATTACCAGACAACCCAAACTTACCACACGATTTCTTCGACCTTATCATTATAGATGAGTGTCACCGTTCTATTTATGGCAACTGGCGCAAGGTGCTAGAATACTTTGATACAGCTCGCCTTATTGGTCTTACAGCGACACCAATTCCAGAAACGATGGCATTCTTCAACAACAACCGTGTTGTAAACTATACGCTTGAGCAGTCAGTCATAGATGGTGTCAACGTCGATAGCCGCATCTATCGAATCAGAACAAAGGTAACAGAAGAAGGTGGAGCTATCATGCAAGGTCAGAAAACCAAAGTTGAGACTCGATACACTGGTGAAGTTAAAACCGTAAGCACAAAGGAAACGAAGACTTATACGAAAGAAGAGTTAAATCGAAGCATCATCAACCCTGCCCAGATAAAACTTATTCTTTCCACTTATCGTGATGCTGTCTATACAGAAATGTTCAATGACCCTCAAAGAGAGCCAAACATGGACTATCTGCCCAAGACCCTCATCTTTGCGCTCAACGAAAACCATGCAACAAATATCGTTCAAATTGCTAAAGAAGTTTTTGGACGCACGGATGACCGCTTTGTTCAGAAGATAACCTATTCAGCAGGAGATAGCAATGAACTGATACGCCAGTTTCGTAACGACAAGGACTTTCGCATTGCCGTAACCTGTACTCTTGTGGCAACAGGAACAGATGTAAAGCCTCTGGAAGTCGTGATGTTTATGCGTGATGTGGCTTCAGCTCCCCTCTATACACAGATGAAAGGGCGTGGAGTCCGGACAATAGGTGATGAACAGCTGCGCAACGTGACACCTAATGCAATAAGCAAAGACTGTTTCTTCCTTGTTGATGCAGTAGGAGTAACCGAACATGAGCATATCATACCAGGTCAGTATGAAGGTCCAGAGACAGAGACCATCACATTAAAAGAACTATTGGAACGTATCGCTCATGGAAATCTGCCAGACAATTACCTCAAGCGGCTTGCTGCCACATTATCCAGACTTTACAATAAGGCAGATAATGCACAGCGACAGGAATTTGTCCGCATCGCTCATGATGACATGCTGGAAATTGCTCAACGCATCTATAATGCTCTCGATCCTGAGCACCAGCCACAATTGCCACCATACGTAGATATCAATGAACCTAACAATGAACGTAAGGGTTTGGTATCTCCGATAGCTAATCATGCCAATGTCCGTAAGTACATACTGATTCTTGCAGCTGGTTTTGTCAACACACTGATGCCTGGAGAAGATACGCTCATATCCAAAGGTTTCTCTATAGAAGAGGCTCAAAGTACCACAGATGCATTTGAACAATATTGCTGCGACCACTGTGATGACATAGAAGCTTTACGCATTCTATATAATAACGAGGGCGAACCTATCACCTATTCCATGCTGAAAGACTTGGAAAACAAGTTGAAGATGGAGAACAACCGCTTTGCACAAAAGCTCTTATGGAATTCATACGCCATCGTATATGGTGATAAAGTACGCCGCACGACCAGGAAGGAAGAATCGGAGGCTCTTACCAACATCATCCAACTGGTACGCTTCGCTTACCATCAGACCGAAAAACTGGAAAGTGCCTATCCTACGGCTCGAAGTATGTTTAATCTTTGGTATGGTCGAAAACAGATGGATATAACAGCGAAGCAGAAAGATTTGATAGGCAAGATAGTGGAATACATCGCAGCCAATGGAGCCTGCAACGTGCGAGAGATAAGGAAGAACGATGTCACCCATGCAGCCCAATTGATTGCAGCTTTCGGAAACATGAAGAAAGCTGACGAGGCTTTGGATTCCGTATATAAATTTATAGTATTAAGAACAACTGCATAGTATATAGATATGGCTAAAAATATAACAACTGAGCAAACGCTCACAAAAAAGGTATGGAATCTTGCTACGACATTAGCAGGAGTCGGAGTAGGATTTACAGATTACATCACACAACTCACCTATCTTCTTTTCTTAAAGATGGATGACGAGAATATGGAACTCTTTGGAGAGGATTCATCCATACCTGTTGGGTATAGATGGAAAGACTTGACAGGCTTGGATGGCTATGATCTCGTAAAGCAATATGAGAGTACACTCAAACTATTAAGTCAACAAGATGACCTCATCGGCACCATCTATACCAAAGCACAAAACAAGATTGACAAACCTGTCTATCTTAAGAAGGTAATCACTATGATAGATGAAGAGCAATGGCTCATCATGGATGGTGATGTAAAAGGTGCTATATATGAAAGCATCTTGGAGAAAAATGGTCAAGATAAAAAAAGTGGTGCTGGTCAGTACTTTACCCCACGTCCACTGATTAAAGCTATGGTTGACTGCTTGCAACCCCAAATTGGTGAGACTGTATGCGACCCCGCCTGTGGTACTGGTGGCTTCTTGCTTGCTGCCTACGATTACATGAAGGAACAAAGCCAGAATCGTGATAAATTGGACTTTTTGAACAACAAAGCGTTACATGGCAATGACATCACCCCACTTGTGGTTACACTTGCCTCCATGAACCTTTATCTTCATGGTATAGGCACAGACCACAGCCCTATCGTATGCGAGGACTCTTTGGAGAAAGAACCTTCCACCTTAGTGGATGTCATCCTTGCCAACCCTCCATTTGGCACACGCCCTGCCGGTTCTGTTGAAATCAATCGTCCAGACTTCTATGTTGAAACCAAGAACAACCAGCTCAACTTCCTTCAGCATATGATGCTGATGCTCAAAACTGGCGGACGTGCAGCAGTAGTCCTGCCAGACAATGTACTTTTTGAAGGCAACGCAGGAGAGACCATTCGCAAGAAACTCTTATCAGATTTCAATCTCCATACCATTCTCCGTTTACCTACAGGTATTTTCTATGCACAGGGAGTAAAGGCAAACGTACTATTCTTTACCAAGGGACAGCCAACTAAGAATATTTGGTTCTACGACTATCGCACTGGTGTAAAACACACCTTGGCTACGAACAAGTTAGAGCGTCACCACCTCGATGACTTTGTAACCTGCTATCATGCTGAGGACATCAATGCCCGCAAAGAGACATATGATGCAGACAAGAACCCATCTGGCAGATGGCGCAAGTATAGCATTGATGAAATCATGGCTCGTGACAAGACAAGTCTTGATATCACTTGGATAAAACAGGGTAATGATACTGAAGATTTACCATTGAGCCAATTGATGTCAAACATCAAGGAACAGAGCATGAATATCAGCAAGGCCGTAAGCGAGTTGGAGAAATTATTGAGTGGAATAAAGGAGGTATAAAATGGACAAAAGTTTGATAAACACTAACATCGAACAGCAGTTTACTGAAGTCGTAAATCTGATAGTTCAGCATCGAAGTAAAGCGTCTATGGCTGTCAATAAGGAGATGCTGCTCACAGCGTGGCATGTAGGTGCCTATGTTTCCAAGAAGTTAAAAAGTGAAGAATGGGGAAGCAAGGTAATTTCCCAACTATCTGAATATATTCGTTCTCAACATCCTGAGATAAAAGGATATAGTAGAAGAAACATATATAATATGGTGATGTTCTATGATGAATATTCTACGGAAACTTTCACTACGATAGTAAATAAGTATCTTGATGCTGAATTTGTGCAGCCAATGGCTGCACAAATTGAAGTAAAACAATTAGTATCGAAAAGTAAGGCAATACAATCAAAAAATGGTGCTACTGCATTTGTGCAGCCAGTGGCTGCACAAATGCCTAAAATTTTGGAGTTGACAACGTTCACTAACCATATAGAAATACTATGTCGTTGTAAGCGTTATGAACAGCGGTTATTCTATATTCTTTATGCACATAAAGAAAAACTAGGAAAAAGAGAGATGCAGCGCTGTATTGACAATGATACTTTTTCCAATCTTCTCGGAAATAAAAGTAATATGTCGAAGGGATTATTAGAGCAATATCCTGATGCTCCTATTATGTTTAAAGACACTGTGTTTTTAGATTTTCTTGGGTTGCCAAAGAAATACAATGAAAGCAAATTAAAGAATGGATTAATAGAGCATATGAAGCAATTTATTCTCGAATTAGGTAAAGATTTCATCTTTATGGACCAAGAGTATCCGCTCACCGTTGGTGCATCTACCTATAAGGCAGACTTGCTGTTTTTTCATCGCGGTCTCCAGGCACTTGTTGCGGTGGAATTGAAGAAAACCAAATTCCATCCTCGAGATCTTGGTCAATTAGAGTTTTACCTTGAAGCTCTTGACCGTGATGTGAAACGTTCCAACGAGAACCCTTCTATAGGCATCATTTTATGTCCTGATGTGGACAAGGTTGTTGTTGAATATGCTATGAGTCGCAGCATGAGTCCTACAATGGTGGCGGAATATAAGCGTATCTTAATTCCGCAAGAAAAAATGCAACAACAATTAAGGGAATTCTGTCAGTTCTTCTCAAAAGAAGATAAATCTTAAAATTAATAGACGAATTAATAATGGACACAAAAGCATTAAGACAAAAGATACTCGACCTTGCTATTCACGGCAAGCTCGTTCCACAAGATCCCAACGATGAGCCAGCATCGGTGCTGCTCGAACGTATCCGTGCTGAAAAGGAAAGACTCATCAAAGAGGGAAAAATTAAGAAGGGAAATAAGTCTGCAAAGACTTCTGATAAGCCGCATTATCCGTATGAGCTGCCGAAGGGGTGGGTGTGGACAACTGTTGAAGATGTTTGTTCTAAAATAGGCTCTGGCAGTACGCCAAAAGGTAGCAACTATTCAAAAGAGGGAATTCCTTTCTTTCGATCGCAAAATGTGTATAATTCTGGTATAGTAATGTCTGACATAAAATATATATCAGATGAAATTCACCAAATGATGATAGGAACAGAGGTTGTTGCTAATGATTTGTTGTTAAACATCACAGGTGGCTCATTAGGAAGATGTGCTGTCATACCTAGTAATTTTGAAAAAGGAAATGTTAGCCAACATGTTTGTATTTTGCGTCCAATAGTGATTAAGCCAGAATTTCTACATTGTTTCATCCTATCTTCATTCTTTGCAAAAAGTATGAAAATAACGGGAAGTGGACGTGAAGGACTTCCAAAATACAATTTGGAAAAAATGCTCTTACCATTACCACCGGAACAAGAACAAGAAAGAATTGTGGCAGAAACAAAACGATTGCAGAGTTTTGTTGATGAGCTTGAAACAAGTTGTGAAAACATGACAAAACTTGTAGCACAAGTCAAATCCAAAGTTCTCGACCTTGCTATTCATGGCAAGCTCGTACCACAAGATTCGAATGACGAGCCTGCTTGCGAACTCTTGAAACGCATCAATCCTAAGGCAGAAATCATAACTGATAACGGGCATTATCAGAAGGTTGTGCCGTTTAAGTTACCAAATGGATGGAGCTGGACTACATTAGGAAGTATTACAAATTATGGAAGTTGTACAACTAGTGACGTCCTGCAGATACCCGATTCAGCATGGGTGTTGGAATTAGAAGATATAGAAAAAGATAGTGCCAAAATTCTTAGCATCCATACTAAAAAGGATAGGGAAATCAAAGGAGTTCGGCGCAGTTTTAAGAAAGGTGAGATATTATATTCAAAACTTCGAACCTATCTTAACAAAGTGTTAGTTGCATCGCAAGACGGTTTTTGTACTACAGAAATCATCCCAATTTCTGTATCGTCAGTAATTGATAACATTTTTTTGTGCCATGTTCTCCGTTCTCAATACTTTTTGGACTATACGTCTGTGTGTGGTTATGGTGTAAAAATGCCAAGATTAAGTACTAAGGATGCACAAAATGGTTTAGTCCCGCTTCCTCCAAGAAAAGAACAACTGCGCATTGTTTCAAAAATAGAAGAGTTATTTCATCAACTTGATATAATAGAAGAGAGCTTATAGGCTCTCTTTTTTCGTTTATACCATATTACATTTAAATTAAGTATAATATGGTAACAAAATTCAAGGATTATCTTGTCAAGGAAAACTTGACAGAGAATACAGTTCGCTCTTATGAATGGACTGTGAAGTATTTTACGGAGCATTATTCAGTAGTGAATAAGAAAAACCTCTTGGCATATAAGGGGTATTTGGTAGAGAACTTCAAACCGCAGACTGTCAATTTACGTTTGCAAGCTATTAACAAGTATCTGGAGTTTATCAAGCAGGAAAAGCTAAAGATGAAGTTCGTCAAAGTTCAACAGAAGAACTTTTTGGAGAATGTAATCAGCGATGCTGATTATAAGTTCTTCAAACGTAAGCTAAAAGCCGACGGACATGATGAGTGGTATTTCGTTGTTTGGTTTATGGGTGCCACAGGTGCACGTGTTAGCGAGTTACGCCACATCAAGGTAGAGCATGTAAAGGTAGGGTATCTTGACCTTTATAGTAAAGGTGGCAAGATACGCCGTCTGTACATTCCGAAGAATTTGCGTTTAGAAGCAACAAAGTGGCTTGACGAAAAAGGAATCCAATCTGGATATATTTTCCTAAATCATTTTGGAGAACGCATTACAACACGTGGCATCGCTCAGCGATTGAAGCATTTTGCGGAGAAATATGGAATGAACAAGAACGTGGTATATCCTCATTCGTTCCGTCATCGTTTTGCCAAGAACTTCCTTGAACGCTTCAATGACATAGCTCTTCTTGCAGATCTCATGGGGCATGAACGCCTTGAAACAACACGAATCTATCTACGCCGCACAGCAAGTGAACAGCAGAAGCTTGTGGACGAAATTGTTATTTGGTAATAGGAATTTAGCCACCGTAGGTAATTTACTTACGATGGCTAATAATCCATGATTATAATGCAGTTTCAATTGCTTCAAGTTGAGCAAAGATGTCCTCTATTTTAGAAACAATTCGTTTTTGTTCTGCAAGAGGGGGAAGCGGAACAGAGATAGCTTCAATTTTTGATTTGTTCACAATTGAAATTGTTACTGCTGATGATTCTGAATTTAATTTGTCGTTAAACAGAGGTGATGCACATAAATAAAAAAGGAATACGCTATCCACGACTTTTGATGGAATTGCACAATTTATCTGTTGGTTTGTAGCACCCTCATACATCAGATAACCGACTTTACCAATAGTTCCTATACAACATATTGCAGTTGTACCCTTAGGAACTACTCTTGAAGCCCTCTTACCATCTTCTGACAAATATTCTGCAGCTTTATAGACATGACGTCCTGCATCTAAATCTGCGGGTTTAAAAAATGGGAAAATACCGCCATAATAACCACAGTTAGATTTACTTGGTGTTGAACCTGTTACTATCTTGCTAATATCTTTTAATCTGCAAATAGTCCATCCCACAGGTAACTTCTGATAATGCCCGTTATCGGTTATGATTTCAGCCTTCGGATTGATGCGTTTCAAGAGTTCGCTAGCAGGCTCGTCATTCGGATCTTGTGATACAAGTTTGCCATGAATAGCAAGCTCGAGTATTTTGAATTTTGCTTGCTTGATAGCAGTATGTAAGTTTTTTGTTCCCGTTTCAATGGTAGAAACAAAGGACATCAATCTATCTACTTCATCCAAGATTCGTTTTTGTTCCCCTATTGGAGGTATAGGTATGAAAAAATTCTTTAACACATCAAATGGGGGAATGTTTTTAATGGCAGTTCCTTTGCTATTTCTGTAAGCTTCATCTTTAAGAATGAAATCAAAATACAGTAAATAGAAACGTTCAATCTCTTTGCTAAAAAGACGAATGAGCATCAACGCTTGATTAATAATACCTTCCTGCATACCGGCAGGCAAAACATACGTTTCACCAATTGTTCCAGCACAACTCACGATAATATCATATGGCTGTACAGCAAAACCAATTAACGAATCATATTTTTCTTTGGTTATATAATAAGAGCCAAGTGTACAGTCTTTATGAATAGCATTTTTCTGTTCATACACTTTGTAGCTTTGACTACTTTTAGGGACAAACATAGCTTTGGTTAAGCTACTTCCAAATGGTCCTTTTTTATAGAATGCCAAATCATCCAACTTGCACCACACCCATCCCTTAGGCAGTTCAAACGGATAATGCGGCTTATCAGAAGTTAAAAGTAGTTGCAGTCATATTCTTTTCTTTTACTAATAAACGTTATATTCCCACCATTCCTTTCCCAAATCATTTGTTTTCTCCCGAATTTACAGTACTTTTGCAGTAAGTATCTGATTAAAGATTAAAAGTGTGATTTATAATAAGGTATAGATTATGCAATTCAAGAATATCATATTTGATTTAGGTAATGTCCTGGTGAAGCTCAATCCGGAAGGATACATCGGGGCTTTCAAGGCGATAGGAATGGGGGAACTGGCGAATCCGAATCCTCAGAGTGAGGGGATGAAGCTGATGAGCAAACTGGGTGTGGGAATGATTACCACCGAAGCATTCTGTGATGCATCCATACCTTCCAGAACGTGAAGTTCGATGATTGGCTTTCACTTCGATTCTGACGGAAATGTCAGAATCGAAGCTTTTATTAAAAGGCATCAGAATGATTTGTCAAATGGTGTCAGGCAGGCATAGAGCGGAACGTTGATCATCCAGTCTTGATCCTTATAGGGAAGCATGGAGTAGCGAAGTCCCTTCAGTTGCGGATTGTTGGTGATGAATGTTCTGAGAGATTTCGCCTTAACGTTCACCTCTGCCTTTACTTCTATCGGTATAACCCTGTCGTGCCATTGGGTCAGGAAATCAATCTCTATTGTGGAGTTATCCACAGCATGATAGTATAATGGAATATCCAGGCTTTTCAGCTGGGTGAAGACATATAGTTCTGTAAAGGCACCTTTATATTCAGAGAAAATGCCATCGCCCACCAGCATCGATTCTGCTGAAGTCTCTGCCATCGCTCCCATCAGTCCCACATCGAGCATGAAGAGTTTGAAGGCGTTCAGGTCTTCATAGAATTTGAAAGGGAGGCGTGGGGTATTGACTCTCTGAACCTTATATGCCAGTCCTGCATCTATCAGCCATTGGATGGCCAGTTCGAAATCTGCGGCTCTGGCACTTTTCTTCACGGCTCCATAGATGAACTTCTTGTTCTCTTTGGCAAGTTGGGCAGGGATACTGTCCCACACCATATTAATGCGAGGCACTTCTCTATCTGGTGCGTGCTTCGAGAAATCTCGGCGATAGTCTTGTATAATCTGCTTTTGGATGGAACGGACTTCCTGTAGTCCCTTCTGCTCTACATGGGCGAGTACGGCGGCTGGCATTCCTCCTACATAATAATATTGTCGCAGCAGGCTGATCAATTCTGTTTCCAGTAAATTGATGACGTTCCAATTTCCTTCTTTCAAGATGCTTGCCAGTTTCGCTTTTCCCATAGCATCGAGGAATTCGATGAAGTTCATCGGGTAGAGGCGCAGCTCTTCTACTTTTCCTACTGGATATGATACCCCGCTATGGAGTGATATTCCCAGTAGGGATCCTGCCACGATGATATGAATATCAGGAGCATCCTCGCAAAAGAACTTTAAAGTTTCTAATGCTTTAGGACAATCTTGTATCTCATCGAGTACCATAAGTGTATCGTTGGGGGTAATATCTACCTGGCTGATGGCGGAGAGTGCCATCAGTATATCAGCTGTTGTGCCGCCTTTTTCAAACACTTCTGCTGCCTTCTGATTTCTGTCGAGACTGAAGAATGCAAGTTTTTTATATTCTCTTTTTCCAAATTCTTGCAGGATATAGGTCTTGCCTACTTGTCTTGCTCCGTTGAGAATCAGAGGTTTATGGTTCTGCTTGTTCTTCCATTCTACGAGTTTGTTATAGATGCTTCTTTCCATGATTTACACTTTTTCTAACGAATAATCGTATGAATTCCGCACTTTTTCTGACGAATAATCGTATGAACTTCACACTTTTTCTGACGAATAGCGGAGCAAAGATACACTTTTTCTAACGAATAACCAAGGAAAAGGCCGACTTTTTCTCTTTTTCCTTTAAAACTTAATATTTGTTATACATTGAGGATAATTCGCTTTTTCCAATAAAATGTTATACCTTTGTGGGCTCATAATAACTAACAAA
>ERZ1106978.1590-NODE-1590-length-12464-cov-2.843662_pt1 | contig 12464 bp, 9 predicted proteins | sample MGYA00403689_ERZ1106978 | MGnify/ENA primary metagenome ERZ1106978 (study PRJEB35170, sample SAMEA104062434) | human gut metagenome | biome: human gut; feature: human-associated habitat; material: faeces | place: Denmark | collected 2012-08-02 ...
GTCATCCGTCTGTCGGCGTGGATGGTTATCGTGTCGATAATAGTGAGCCAGAGCTTTTCGTCAAACTCGGTGAGGGCATCCAATTCCTGTACCTCGAACATAAATGCTCCGATGGCTTCTGCTTGGGCTTCCCGTGCCGCCTTTGTGGCGCGGAGCTGCTCAAGCTGTGCCTTGGCTTTTTCATACCGCTCTACAAACCCATTGTACCGGGCGGCGTATTCTTCCTGGTTCTGTGCCGTTTGCGAATTCTCTGCGATGCAGCGTTTTGTCAGTTCGGTCACCACATCGATTTCCTCAAGCAGGCTTTCAATTTCTGCATCAATACCCGTGCAGTCCGTCAGCGTAGCCTGCATCAATCGGCAATCCTCAAGGATGTTGTCTTTGCTTTCGATGATAGCGTTAAGGGCGGTCACGAACCGCACTTTAATGGTTTCCTCGTCCAGATGCGGCGTTTCGCATTTGTGCTCACCCTTGAATTTGCCGTTGCATTGCCAGATGACCCTGCGGTATTTTGAGGTCGAGTTCCAGACTTTCGAGCCAAAGTAGGAGCCGCAGTCCCCGCAGACGATGCGGGAAGAAAAAATGCTCTTTCCGCTGTACTGGCGGCTGATCTGCTTGCGCCGCGCAAGCTCCGTCTGAACTTTGTCGAACTCTTCCGGCGTAATTATCGGCTCATGGCTGTGTTCCACATAATACTGCGGCACCTCGCCCTCATTGGCCTTCCTCTTTTTTGTGAGGAAATCGACCGTGAAGCATTTCTGAAGGAGTGCAGCGCCCTTGTATTTCTCGTTTTGAAGGATGCTTTCCACTGTACTGGTCTGCCAGCGTTGTTTTCTCGATGGAGTCGGAATCCCATCTGCTGTCAGCTCCTTTGCAATGGCCCCCGGCGTCAACCCCTCCATGAATCGAGTATAAATCCGGTGGACAACGATTGCCTCCTCCGGAACGACTTCTGGAAAACCGTCCGCTCCTTTGCGATAGCCGAGGAACTGCTTGTATGGGAGGTTGACCTTTCCATCGGCAAACCGTTTTCTCTGTCCCCAGGTAACATTCTCGGATATGGAGCGGCTTTCTTCCTGTGCCAAGCTCGACATGATGGTGAGCAGCAGTTCGCCCTTGCCGTCAAAGGTGTAGATGTTCTCTTTTTCGAAGTAGACTTCTACGCCTTTTTCTTTCAGTTTGCGGATGGTAACCAGGCTGTCGACCGTGTTTCGGGCGAAGCGGCTGACCGATTTTGTGACGATGAGGTCGATTTTGCCGGACATGGCATCGGCGATCATTTCATTAAAGCCGATGCGATGCTTGGTATTCGTGCCGGAAATGCCCTCGTCGGTGTAAACCTTAACAAACTCCCATTCGGGATTGCGTTTGATGTATTGCGTGTAGTAATCCACCTGTGCCTCGTAGCTGGTGAACTGCTCATCGCTGTCTGTGGACACTCTTGCGTATCCTGCGACCCGCCGTTTTTGTACAGCCACCCTGGAAAGGTGCGTCAGCGGATTGATGGTCGGCGGAATGACTGTGACCGACCGTGCTGCTGTTCTGCTCATACCTTATGCCTCCTTGCCTGCAGTGCCCGTTGCCGAGCCTGTTCTTTCATTTCAGGCGTCCAGCTTTCTGCTCTGGAGCGGTCTTTCCATCGTTTAACGATTTCAGAACCGTCGTCCATGCAGTACACGACCACATTGTTTTTCTCTGCTCTGATTGCCGTTATTTTGCTTCTGACCATATCGCTGTCGATGCTGCCCTCTCCCAGCACCTCGCAGGTGAGGACTTCGAGCGTTTCTTCTGGAATCCGCTTAGCGGCACACTCGGATTTTCCTTTTGTCTGGAATGTAGTGCAATTCCAGTAATGCTTTTTGCGGTAAGTGACGCGCTTATATGTGTTGCCGCACAGTCCGCATCGAATCAGTCCCGAAAAAGCTGAATGAGTCGGTTTTTTGCGGTTGGAAGTCTGTTGCGCCAGTATTCTGAGCCGCTCCTGTGCCTTATCAAATGTTGCCTGGTCGATGATTGGCTCATGCGTTCCCTCGGCATAGTACATCGGAAGCTCTCCTCGATTGGGTAACAGCTTCTTTTCAATATGATTGTTGCGGTATCGCTTTTGCAGGAGCGCATTGCCGAGGTACTTTTCATTGGATAAGGTATTCCGCATCCGCTCCGCACACCATGTGCCGCCGAGAACACCTTTATGTCCTCTGGCATCAAGGTCACGGCAGATGGAACTCATGCTCTCGCCGCCGTTGAACCGTGCAAATATCTCTCGGACGATGGCAGCGTCCTTCTCATTCACCCTTATGCCGTCCGGCGTGATGTCATAGCCGTACAAAAAGCGGAGGTTGATGATTTCTCCGTTTTCAAAGGCTTTTCGGACACGCCATTTCTGATTTTCACTGGCTGACAAACTCTCTTCCTGTGCGTAGGACGCCAGGATGGTCATCATCAGCTCACCGTCCGTACTCATGGTGTGGATGTGCTGCTCTTCAAAGAACACATCTACGCCCAGGCTTTTCAGCTCTCGGACAGTCTGAAGAAGCGTCACCGTATTTCTGGCGAAACGGGATATGCTCTTCGTAATAACAAGATCGATGTTCCCTTGGCGGCACTCCTCAATCATGTGCTGAAACCCGGCTCGTTCTCTTTTTGTGCCGGTCACAGCCTCATCGCTGTAAACGCCGCAGTACATCCACCCGTTGTGGCTCTGAATCATTTTACTGTAATAACTGACTTGAGCGGACAGCGAATGCAGCATGGCATCCTTTCCTGTGGAAACACGGGCATAAGCGCAAACACGCAAAGCTTTCGGCTGTGCGGGTATTAGGGCATCGACCCTTTCTACAACTCTCTCCATGTGATTCACCTCCCTTGGTGTGTGACATATTACCTCTAAAAACACGATATATCCAGCGATTTCAGCGGAATATACTACACGAAGATATGCCGTATTTATTGGCTATAATTGTATCGATCTTAGCGTACTCTTTGGCTGATATCAGCCCCTTGGAACGCATACTCCGGGCGAGCGCCATCGCCATTTGGTAGGCAAACAGGCGCTTATCGTAATCACTCATGGTCGGCCTCCTTCCTGCGGGATTTCAAATAGCAGTCACGGGAGCAGAACACCCGATGGCTGTTGCCATAGCTTTCAAACTGCTTCCCGCAATGTCGGCAAGCGAGTGTGTAGTACGCTTTTCGCTGCACTCTTTCGGGATGTGCGTTCCACCACGCCATTCGGCAAGCATCGGAGCAGAACATCCTTTTCCGTTTATGCGGTGTCTGCTCAAGCGGAGCCAGGCAGTTTCGACACAGGGCATTTGAGCTCGGTGTCTCTTTGATCTGCACAGGATGCCTGGCGCAAAAGGACTTTACTGTGTTTAGCGGTAGCCCTGTTATAGCGGATATTTTCTTATATCCGTAGCCCTGGTGTTGGAGTTCCACAATTCGTGAGCGTTCCGTGTCTGTCATAGTGATTGATACCTCATTCCTGAGAAATAGCGTTTCTCGCTATACCCAGAGAAAAGGCACTTTTGTCAGGGTAAAATGGGCAAAAAAATAACGCCCTCCACGGAAAAATCCGCAGAGGGCGTGTGATAGGTTCGGTTTACTTGTTCGGAATCTTCAGCTTCATGCCGCTGTAGATGACATTGCTTTTCAGCCCATTCAGTCTGACGATTTCCTTATAGCGGCTGCCGTTGCCGAGATACTTCTTGGCGATTGCCCAGAGGGTGTCACCATGCACCACGGTGTGGATGCGGTAATCCTCGGAGGGTTTCGTGCCTGCCACGGCAAGTGCAGAGGTCTTGACCGGCGACATGATGGCGTACCTGCCGGATTCATCCTTGTTGATGACGGCACGGTCGCCGCTGACCTCAACCACATACCAGCGGAGCTTCTTCACCCAGCTGGGAATGGCTTTGCCGTTATAGTAGGTGCTGCCCGTGATGGTCACGAGGTCACCGGCCTTGATACCTACAGGTGTGGGCTTGACCGTGTCGGCAGGTTTTACATCACCGCCGAGAGCTGCCGTGACCTTGGATGCCAGATCACCCATACGGGCATACATCCAGTTACCGGGACAGGATTTATTCGCAAACCATCTGTGGACGGTCAGCACCATCTCGTCAGATTTCGGGGTGTAGTTCAGCGTCTTGGCCTTATCGCCCAGCCAGAGCAGCTTGGTTTTGCCGTTGCGCTTGCAGATGTCGGTGCAAAGCTCGATGAGTCTCTTGTACACCACATCCTTAAAAGCGTAAGGCTCGGTGTTGTCGCTGGCACACTCGATGGTGATAGCTCTCTGGTCGTTGGCTGCGGAAGAGGAACACCAGGAGCGGTTCTTCTCCTCCACATACATTCCGACCCGACCATCGACACCGATGCCGTAGTTGCTGCTTGCCTGCCGTGAGGTCGGCAAGAAGATGTTGCCGAGCGTTTCAACTGAGCACTGACCCACCACGCAGTGAGGCGTGATGCGGTCAATGCTGTGGGTGCGCTGCCCGGAGTGGTTCGGGCTGAGTTTGGTGTAGGACACCAGAGGGCTGTTCGTGTAAGCCATATTATTCATCCTCCTTTTCACTGCGGTCATGAAGCTGCTCCAGCACGGATTTCAGCTTCTGCGGGATGGGCAGTCCCAGGTATGCAGCGTTTTCCAACAGGGACACGCCCTCGTTCGATAGGTAGAAGAAAATGACGGCAGTACGCATCACCGAGCCGCTGCCGATGACACGGGTGTCGAGAATATGCCCGATGCCGACCAGAGCGAAGATGAGCACCTTTTTGAAAATGCCCTTGAATCCGACTTCGCTGGACAGCTTCTTGTCCACCACGGCGCACATGATGCCGGTGATGTAGTCGATGACTACGAAAGCCAGAAGTGCGTAAAGCAAGCCGTCACATCCTCCCAAGAACCATCCGAGCCAGCCGCCGATTCCGGCGAACACCACCTGAATGGTCGTCCAGAATTCTTTCATGTTGTTTGTCCTCCTTTGGAAGTTGAATTTGTGTATGAAAAAAGGCACTCCGCAGAGCACCTTGATTCCGAAAAAATATTCTTTATGTTACTGTGGTCAGCGACACCGTGTGCCACGAGGACCATGTGCCGCCATAGTTTCCCCGGATATACATCCTTGAACCGTCATAGACGGTGTACCGCTGTTGAATGAAGTAGCTTTCCGGCAGAAAAACCTCCAGCATACCGATTGTGGTGGTCGGAAAGTGCTTTTCCGTGGAAGCGGAATACGCAAAATAGTAGCCGGGAGTCTTTACATTGTTGAGGTCGGTGGTCGAGCCGTCCACTCTACCCATTTTGCCGTGGACATTGACGCCGTTCATGTGGATGCTGCCGGCAACATCCAGCGTGGCCTGCGGGTCCGGCGTGTTGATGCCGACTTTCTTTTTACGAAGCGCAATGAGCGGAGTCCCTTGCGGTACAGTAAAATACAGATCCAGACTGCTCAAAGAATAGAGCTTGTCTTGGATCTGTAGATGAAAGTCGTAGGAACTGTTTGCATCCAGACTGCACAACTCCAAATTGGAGTAGCTGAAAGAGGTTCCGCTTTTTGTCGTTCCGGAATAGATGCTGGTGTAGCTGCCGTAACTGCTCTCACTGGGTTTCTTGTACCGATACCGCACATAAACCACGCTGTTTTTCTGCGTCCCGTCTACGGTCACAGCAGAAATAGAGCCACTGAATTTGAGCTGCATTTCCGCTTCGATATCGTTGGTTCGCCGGAGCGTTATCGAGGATATTTTCGGCTTGGTGTACGGAATGACCGTCACCGTCTGTGAAGTTTCGGCGGTGTAGCCGCGGGAGTCCGTGACCGAGAGCGTGACCGTCACACTGCCGGACTTGGCGATCTTTCCGACTGTGATAGCAGACCCAGTTGAATTGGATGCGGATAAACCGTTGCAGGAAGCGGTATAGTTGGAAATGGACGCTCCGTTCTTCGCAGTCGCTGTTCCCGGTGTAACCTTGAGAGTCGAGTAGTCCTGCACGAACAGTTGGTCGTTCCCCGTGAGGTTCTTTGTGGTCGTGTAGCTGTCGGCATAAGTGAATCCGCTTATGGTCGGAGCAGAATTGGTTGCCGTGGTCAGTACCGTGGCAGTCTTGCTTGAGGTGCTGCCGATCTGCGTAGACCCACTGTAAGACGAAACCGCAAAGGTACCGGTGAACGACTTGATGGATGCCATTGCATTCAGCAGTGTCGTCCTCTGCGCCGATGTCAGCGTGACTGTGCGGTTCGCAGTGCCCTTCGACCAGGAAAGCCCGGAAATAGTCAGGATGGTCGTGCTGCCGTTTTTGAGCACCAGCGTATTGGTGTAGGAGGCTTCGTACACGGTCACATTGATGGTAATGGAAACCGTGGCATTGTCCGCCGTCACCGTGTTGACACTATTCACCACAGCACCGCCCAGCGTCTTGACCGTGGAACTGCCGGAAGTGCCGTAGACATGGTTGTACTGCCGCCTTGCTCTGACCCTCACCGTGTAGCTTGTATTCGGTGAGAGCGAGGTGATCGTCACACTGGCACTGGTGGATGCCGTCGTTGAGAACTGCGTCCAGCTCGAACCGCCGTTTGTGCTGTACTGCCAGACGTCCGCCGTGGCAGAGGATGTAGCGGAGATTTTGAACCCGTTTGCCGTGACATTCGATGTACTGAATGTAACTGTGGGAGCAGAGCGGTCAATGGTAGTCAGCGTCATGCTGCCGCCGTATTCCTGTGAACCGTAGATATAAACACGGGTCGAGAACCCGACCGCAATCGTTTTGCTGCCGTTGCTGTTGTGAGCTACAGTAATCGTGCCACTGACAGAACCTTTCTTTGCCGGGAAAACACGGTCATCCCAATAGGTACGTTCCTTTGAGTAGACGGTCGTACCATTGATCGTTACAGTGGTCGTGTCAATGGTGTAGTAAGTGGATGCGCCACCGGTAGAGGTCAGCGTCCAGGAAAGTGTCGAGCTGTTACCGACCACATTCACGCTTTCTGAAATGTCCAGTTGAAGATAGCGGCCATCGTATGCCGCGCTTTTCCAAGTTGCCATAGCTTTCCCCCCTTAATCCAGAATGACGATGTTCAGCCCCTCGGACGCCGTCGGCATCGGGACAAACTTCGTTTTACCCACGGTCAGTTCGCCGTCCACCGTAGTTTTCTTGGTCTGCGTTTCGTCCTTGTTCAGGGTGAAAATCACCTCATCATTGTAGTAACCGGCGAACTCCGTGTTCGTGATAACCGTCCGCTGGGACGATGCACGGTTGGATACTTCGATGCCCCGCTTGTCGATCTTGACCTCCTGCGTGTAGATCTCGTTGGGAGCGGGCGTCCACTTGCGGGGAATTGCTCCTTCGGAAATCATGATGTCGGCGAGATAAATGGACGCATCCCGACAGTAGCAGTAAATTCGCAGCGTAGGGTCGGTCACATCCGTGAGCGTCACGGAATAGTCCGTCCAGTCAAAAGCGGTGCTCTTATTGAAGAGATACGCAGTTTTGTTTCCGTTGTAGGTCACATAGAAATACCCGGACATGGTCGAGGTTTTCTTTGCTCTAACCGAGATCGTATAAGTGCCGGGAACCACCCCTCGGATGTACTGCGACAACGAGGAGTATGCGCCCAGCACAAAGCAGGAGTCGGAAATGGTGTTGTTCTGGGTATCGGTGGAGGTATCTGTTTTTACCGTACCGGAGTAGCTCCAATCATCCGTGATGCCGTTCAGCCCGGAAGAGTTCTGCACATAGTTGATGCCGCCGATGTACTGCTCCTGCATGGTGACGGACAGTCCATCCACGGTGTGTTCCAGCTCCGAAACACGGCTTTCGGAGTTCAGTACCCGTTCCTCCAGGACGCCCTGGTCGTCGGACACTGTTTCCACCGTTTCGGTAAGGGTCGCCACATAGCTGTTCAGCCCGTCGATAGTCTGCTGGAACTGTGCGTCCTTCTCGGTCAGAATGGAAATGGTGGTGCGGATCGTTTCAATGTCGTTCTGCACCACCCATTCATTGCCGTTCCATATCTTCGTTTCCGGCGGGGTCACAGAGGTGTCCACCCAGAGCTGCCCCTCATAGGGGTTCTCCGGCGGCGTGTCCGAGGTGACCACATCGCAGAGACTGATAATCGTGAACTGTGCCGATGCGATCATCTCACCACCTCCTTAAAGTGCCACAACGACCATAAAGGTTGCCTTGGTATCCACATCGGTGCTGGACACCGACAGGGTCTTGCCGGTCTTGCTGCCGTTGGTTCCCCAAGAGGTATCGACAACACCGTCTTTGTTGTACTTCGTCCAGGTGTAACTGCCGTTCCCGGCCGCATCCACCTCGGAGCCCGCCTGGTAGCAGACGGCGGTCAGCACGGTCGTACCCTGGCCGTTCTTGAACACATCGCCGCCCGTGGAGGTGACGATGATCTGCAACGGGTCGGAGTTGTCGATGAAGGTCGCCACATCGAAAAACTTCGTGTTATAAGAAGCGGATGCGGAATCCGTATCCTGGGCACAGCACTTGAACACAGCGTAGCTGTTTACCGCTGTTGCGTAGACCGTGAGGGTATTGGTGGCCGTGCCGGTGTACTTGTCGGCAGCGTCCGAGAGCTTGCGCCAGCCGATGCCGAAGTCTGCATCATAGCCGGTGGAAGAAGTAGCGGTGACGGAAGTGTCCATGACCGCCCACTTGTAGCTGACCTTGGTGGTGTCCACCGTAGAGCCACGCCACAGCTCGGCCTTGGCGGTCAGACTGGCGACTTCCTCGTTCTTGAACACATTTCCGTTGGGCGTGGTGACCAGCAGGTCAACGATGCCGGAGCCGTTGACCACACGGGAGAAGGAAATGGTCAGTGGATGGGTCAGCGACAGACCGGTGCTTTCGTCTTTGTAGGTGATGACACAGCGGTAGTCGATGCCGGGCAGCTCCGCCATGACATTGACCTTGACCGTGAGGATGTGGCTCTTGGCACCACTCAGTCCGTAGTTCGCACCTGCGGTAATGGCGGTGTTGCTGTCGCCCACATACCACTTGACCGAGGTGACATTGGCGGTGGCAATCTGGTCGGCAGTGGTGCCGATGACATACAGACTGGGTGTCAGAACGAGGTTCTTCGTTTTCCAGTCGGGGGTGTAACTGCCGTTGTCGGGGTTATACATCTGAGTCTTGGCGAGGTTCGAGCCGATGTACCCCGTCAGTGTCAGTGCGTCATTGTAGTCGATGATGGTAAACTGGCCTTGTGCTTTGCTCATGTGAGAAGCCTCCTTTGAAGTTGTTGTATCTGAACCGGACACTGTGCCGGCTTCTGTTGTGGGTTCTGCGGTTGCCATAGTGAATTCCTCCGTTATAACAGGCTCTGCCTGGTCGTGGTGTCGATGAGGTCACAATAAAAAGTGGCGCGGATTTTGACATCCGCACCGGAAATGACCACGGACTTTGCACCGCCGAAATGCTGTTCATTCCAGACTTTGTCCGCTTCCGTATCCTCCGACACCCTTGTCCAGATAAACTGGTTGGCATCCAGCGTATCGGTGATGTCCTCGTCCCAGGAGTACACCTTAGCGGAAAGCAGCGTTTTCACATTACCGTTCTTGAAGATGTTCCCGTTGGACGAGATGATGTCCAACCGGAGCATTTTCTGCTTCTCGATGGTAGTAATGCGGTCGCTGACCTCGGTGACCTCCTTGCTGGTGGCGTAGGCACGAAGCACGACTTCGCCGCTCTCCAAGTCCCACCAGGACGAGCCATCCTGTGACTGAATGACACCAGCCTTGATGATGTTCGCCACCAAGGAGCCGGAGGTGATGAAGTCCGCTACGATCTGGCCGTCTGCCGTGATGGCAGTTTCATAGGGACCGTTGTAGCCGTTATGGGAAAAGCCCAGACCGCCTACATTCCACCGCCAGACATTCACAGCATCGTCAATGGAGGGTGCGTCCAGAATGAGCAGCTCATAGGGCTGTCCGTTTTCCTCGGTGGTATGGATGACCACATAGCCGCCGCTCTGACCGGTGATAAGCCCGGTGGCTTTGCCGATGGCGGTTTGGAGCAGCTTCGGAAAGCGTCCCACCGTGGACTCCACCTTATCAACCGTTGATTGCACCTCGGAAATGGTGGTAATCATACTGGACTTGCTCTGACCGAGGGAAATGCTCACATACCGTTCGGCAAGAGTGTCGTACACGGTTTCAATGACCATAGCCGACACGCTCACACCAAGCAGTGAATGCCGGATGGTGACGGTATCGCAGAGATTGACCCGCTCCAGGAGTGCCGAATACTCTGGCTGTTTCCAGAGCGGCTCAAAGGACACCTTCACTGTGGGAATGGTCGCTCCCAGCGGATTGGCTTTGATGTAGCTGTTGGCTTTCGCTCGGAGGGCATCCTCGGTCACAACTCCGTCAAATTGGTCGGAGAAATCCATGATGAGCGTTTTTGCCCGGACGATCTCCGAGGTCACAATGGGGAGCGTGACCTCCGGCAGCGTGACCACCGTTTCGATGTCCGATCCTTCTGGGGTGTATACGGCATACGGGAGCAGTGCGGTATATACACCGCTGTTGTCCTCGTCCTGCTCCATGGCGGTGAGGTTCTTGCCGTATTCAATGACCACTCCGGTCTTCTCCCCACGGTGCGAATGGAACTTCACCGTGAAGTTGTCCCATTCAAACTCACCATACCATTTGGAGAGCATGGAGCCTTCCGTGCCGCCGAGACAGGCTCTGACGCTTTTCGGCTGCGTGACGGAAAACGCCTTTGCATCCGAGTAGTCCGTCCAGCCCGTGAAGCGTGTATCTCCGGCAAGGAGCTGCGAGAGAATGAGCTGTGGAGAGCGGCCCTCCGTCGAAAACGGCAGCACGGGAACATTGGCAAGGTCATAGGAAATGTGCTGCCCATAAATGGTGACGATGCCGTTGAGCGGCTTCGTGATACGGTAGATGCGGAATGCTTGGTCAGCGGCGGTGTCGTTGGGCTTTGCTTTGATGATGCACTCCTTTGTGATTAGCCCATAGTGCTGACCGCTCACCGGGTATTTGAGTAAGCACTCAAACACACCGTTCCGCTCCTCGGTCACTTCACAGGAAATGGTGTCCGTCAGCACTCCAAGACCGAATGAACTGAAATCTGTAGCGTTTGCGGGGTAAAGTACAGGGATCATAGGCAGCACCACCTTGGAATGACCTCAATCCTTGACACATCGCCATTGCAGTTAATGGTGCAAACACCCGGCTTGAGGGCTGGAAATTCCGCTCCTTTGACTGTGTCGTTTTTGAGGGCAGTGCCTTTGAAGCAGTTCATCAGCTCACTGTCGATCTCGATGTACTCATCCAGATTGGAAATCATCATACCTCGACCTTGGGGCTGTATCATTATTACCACCGTACCGCTGCCATAGAGCTTAATATACGGTCGACTCTCAAAAGCAGTGGGATTTGTAATCGTCAGTACAGAAGCGTCAGCCGACACCGTCTGCTGTCCCGCAAAACTGTATTTGTAGGGCTTGCAGTTGAAGGTAACCGTAAAACTTCCGACCTTGTTCAGCTGCTCCTCAATGTCCAGACTGCCGGAGATGACGCCGTAGCGGAAATACTCCGCATCGTAGGAGTCAGTGATTTCGTGGTATCTGTCCGGCTCGGAATAAAGCCAGCCCTTAATGTCCCGCAGGACAGCGGCGAGTGCGGCTATATTCTTCCGAGCGAGGAACACCGTGTAGGTCACCTTGATGTTGGCAAAGCGGCGGTTCGGATTGATGATGTCGCCGCTCCTGCCGGGAATGGAGATGAACTCCGCATCGTACTCCGGTGCGGAGAACACATCCTTCTTCTCGATATGCAGACCGAACTCAGCGGAACTGCGGCCGTTGTAGGTAAAAGAGGTCATGCGAATACCACTCCTTTCCGCTGGGCGAACTGATTCGCCGTTTCCATGACTTCGTTGGTGAGCTGACGGATATCCTCACTGCTGTAATTGTTGAAGGTGGCGATGTTCAGAGCGATGGTGAAAGCGGACGCCGCCTTGCCGACCACGCCGTCCACGGCGGAGCGGATCGAGCCGTTCACATCAAAGTCGGTGGGCAGAGCTGTCTGCATATCATGGGCAAGGTCGCCCATGACGCCGTTGATGTCCTCTGCCATCCCTTCGGCGGCTTTGACCGCTTCATCGCCGTTGTCGTCAATGGAGCCAGCAAGACCCTTGACCAGCATTTCACCGACCCACGCCATCTCCTTCGAGGGCGAATGGATACCGAAGAAATCGCAGATGCCGTCCCAGATGGAGGAGATCCACCCGGACACCTTATCCCACAACCACGAGGCAAGCTGGGTAATACCGCTCCACAGTCCCTTGACGATGTTGCCGCCAATCTCCACGATTTTATACATCAGAGAGCCGAAGGCTTTCACGATGCCTGCAATGATCTGCGGCACCGCCTTGACGATCTCCACGATGATGGTAGGCAGGTTCTGGATCAGCGACACAAATAGCTGCA
>ERZ1106978.1599-NODE-1599-length-12405-cov-3.056113_pt1 | contig 12405 bp, 10 predicted proteins | sample MGYA00403689_ERZ1106978 | MGnify/ENA primary metagenome ERZ1106978 (study PRJEB35170, sample SAMEA104062434) | human gut metagenome | biome: human gut; feature: human-associated habitat; material: faeces | place: Denmark | collected 2012-08-02 ...
GGATTACCGCATTTCCGGCCTGTTGGCCTATATCAACAGCCATTTGGAAGAGCCTATGGACGTAGCTTCCCTTTCTGCTTTAAGCGGCTTAAGCTCCTATCACATGATGCGCCTGTTTAAACAGGAAACCGGCTATACGGTTGGAAATTACATTACGGAAAAGCGGCTGATCAAGGCAAGAGACCTGATGAGCCAGGGCACCTGCGCCACACAGGCCTGCTACCTCTGCGGTTTCCAGAACTATTCCTCCTTTTTACGTGCATACAAAAAACGCTATCCAGGACGCCCCAAAGACATCCTGAACAGCGTTTAATATCCTGTTTCACTTTATCCAAGTGTAGTATAGCCGTAAGCATTTACCAGTGCATCCAGCTTTATTCCCTTTTCGCAAAGAGGGCATTTTCTGTAATCATAATAAATATAATCGTCGCGTGTCATCTGGCGCGCCCGGTGCGGCACGAGCGGAATGTTTTCTTCGTATAATTTATTTTTGGTGCCGTAGTGCGGCGGATTGCCTATTTCCTCACGGCTGGTCGCAGCTGAATCTATCTCGAAAACAGCATCGAGGTGCTGTCTGTGGACCAGATGGGTGAAGATGCTTTGGGCCATGGTGCTGCGGCAGATATTGCCGTGACAGATAAACAGGATCCTCTTCATACTGCGTTCTCTCCGAAATCTCATCGTTGCCCTCATTATACCACACATCGACCTTTTCGTCGAGAACACTTTCCAGATACGCAGAATCCTCGATCATTCGCAGAAGCTCCGCCTTGGATAGATTCTGTGCTGTAGCCTGCCGGATGTACCAGCGGCGCTCCTCTGCGGGCAGCTCTGCCTCCATGATCACAACGTTCTGTGTCCAATTCAAGTGCAGCGCTTCGCCAAGCAGTTCCGGCGTGCCGCTGTACAACTGCCAGAAATCCCGCATCCGGCGCACATTGCGCGGAGAGAAGCCGGTCATATCCGGGTATTGTTCTTTTATGAACTCCGCAGCAGCTACCGCTGCACCCTTTTCCGAGTGGGCACAGACGGCCTTGCCGGTTTCGCAGTACAGCTCCATCTGCGGCAGATCTGCTTTCATGACAGATTCCAGTGTGGCAAACATTGTGCTGTAGTCCACAGCCTTTCGGATATTCATAGTTTCTCCTTTCCGGCGCACAGCGCCTGATTCAACGCTCAAAGCAGAGAAAAGCACGGTAACATCGCCGTGTTTTTCTCTGCCTTGACCTGTTTCAGATAACTTGTATGATCTGCTCCCAGAGCAGTATGTGCTTTTCATCAATGGCCCGGTTGTCGTGGTAATGGCCGAACAGCCAGTAGTGATAATGTGCTCTCTCCTTGACCTCCTGCAGGAAATCTGTGAGCGGGTCTGCCTCATTGTGGCGGTTTTCCATGAGAGCAATGCTGGTGGGAGCGCAGTGCGTGATAACATAGTCCACCGCCCAATCGACCTTAGCCAGATTTTTCCGTGCTTCAGCGTACTCCTCCTCAGAAGGCATCTCCTGCGCCCACCACGAAATGTGATTGATGCGATACCTCGCTCGGGGCTTTCTCTGCAGCATCAGGAGCTTTCGCTCAAAATCCGGAGCACCCGGTTCCAGAATGCCGTCCTCCGTATCATGGCTTTTTGCTCCGCCCATGGTAAAGAAGTGATAGCCTTCCAGCTCGAAGACCTGTCCACGCATCAGGTGCAGGACATGAGAGCGAATGCGGTGTACCTTGCCGCCGTGCCAGCCTTTCACCGGATATCGTTCCAGTGCGTCGTAGTTCTCATGATTCCCGCAGACGAAGGCCAGCGTGAACGGAAGACTTTCCAGCCAGTCCAATGCAGCCTCGTCACGGCCGTCTCCAAACCACACACCACCAAAGTCTCCGGCACAAATCACGATGTCCCGCTTTGTCATTTGTGCCTGCTCCGGGAAATATTTCGGCTTGAGGCGTTCAAAGTTTCCGTGGCAATCACCGGTTACAAAAATCATCTTTCCGCCTTCTTTCAGTACATAATTTTCTGGCAAATCTCAATGCCACCCTTCAGGGTGACTGCGACCTCATCCTTGGATAGGATTTTTACTGTCTCCACCAGTTGGCGAACGGCGCTCTCGTCCCACTCTGTAATGTAGGGCGATGCGTTTTCCAAGGTCTGTGCAGCATCCATGATGCGCTGATTGGCTTTTGCCTGTTCCTTGTTATCTGCGAGGATCCCGGAACGATTTTCCTTTAGGAAAGTCTGTTCATCCAGGATTTCTTTGAACTGACCGCCATAGGCGGCAGGATCATCCGCGGCCTTTTCCAGCAGTGTTTGGAATTGCTGCTCCAGTTCTCTCAGCCTGCGTTCAATATCTCCCAGGCTCATCGTGCCGCCGGGGAATGGGATGATCTCCGTTTCCATGGCATCTGTGATCTGCCGAATCAAGCTATTCTTGTCGGCCATAGCTGTGTTCAGGGCTGCGAGGATCGCTTGCTGGAGTGGTGCTTCATCCAGTGTGGGCGAATTGTGGCAGTATTTCTTACCGTAGTCCAATCGGCTCACACAGCGCCACACGACTCGCTTTTCACCGTTTCGTGTCCATGTGCAGCGGCGATACAGGGTCCCGCACTCACCGCAGACCAACCGCTCCGAGAGCGCATACTTGCTGGCGTAGGAGGCCATCCCTGTGACTGCGTTTTTAGAAGGACTCTTTGCTGCATTCCGCCGTGCCATCTCCGCCTGTACGGCATCATACTTTTCACGGCTGACAATGCCCTCGTGGTGATTTTCAATGAGGTACATGGGAAGCTGGCCTGTATTCTTGATGGCCTTGCGGTTGATAAAGTCCTGCCGGAAGGTCTTCTGCATCAACACATCACCGCAGTATTTTTCATTCTGCAGGATGCTACGGATGCGGGAAATGGTCCACTCCGGAGAATCCTCGAAGCACTTGACGCCTTGCTGTTCCAGTTCCTCTTTGATCATCCGCAGGCTGGCTCCGGTGAGATAGCGCTCATAGAGCCATCGGACGATTTCGGCCTGTTCCGGAATGATCTCCGGCTGACCATCCTCACCTTTGCGGTAGCCGTATAGCTTTTTATATTGGATGCTGACCTTTCCGGCTTCCATGGCACGGCGTTTACCCCATGTGACATTGGCGGAGATGGATTCACTTTCAGATTGGGCGAAGGCACCGGAGAGGGTGATCCGCAGCTCACTGTCCTCCTCCAGAGAATTGATATTTTCCTTCTCGAAGATGACTGCGATGCCAAGCTGTTTGAGCGCCCGGATATAGTAGAGGCAGTCCACCGTGTTGCGGGAGAAGCGGGAAACCGACTTGGTCAGGATCACATCGATTTTCTTCTGGCGGCAGTGCCGGATCATCCGCATGAAGTCCTCGCGCTTCTTGGCCGAGGTTCCGGTGATGCCCTTGTCCGCAAAGATGCCAGCCATCGTCCAGGCGGTGTTGGACATGATTTTATCGGTATAGTACTCTTTCTGCACCTCATAGCTGTTTGCCTGATCCTCCTCTTTGGTGGAGACTCGGCAGTAAGCTGCCACCCGGAGCTGTCTGCGGGCTTCTGCCTGACGGGTGGCTTCCGGCTTGGCAGGGATCTTAATTACTCTTGGGGCATCCTCTTTCATTGCAGGTCGCTCCTTTCTATGATTTGGCCATTTTTTAATCGCAGTTTGACATTTTGGCGGGTCACCAGCACCTCGGACACGGTGCTTTTCAGAAGATCAGCGTTCAGTTCCGCCACGCATTCGAATGCGGAGAAGAGGTGCCGGAGGCGATTTGTTTCATATTCTTCATCCCCCAGCGCAGCATATTGCTCTGCCGCAAGCCGGAGGATCAGCGCTTTGGCGTTGTCCTCGTCGATCGGCTGTTGTTCCAGAGCGTTATCCAGCGTCTCCTGTGTCTTAGAATGTGTGGCTGGCGTAGGACTGCGCTGATGCCGTATGCGGTCTGGGCAATTTGCAAGGCCGTTGAGCAGGTCGGTGACACTTTGCTCCACCTGTTCAGATGGCGGTGTGCCACAGAGCCTGCGCAGCACCTTTTGGGCTTCTGTCTTTTTCGGAAGCTGGGGCTTGTTTGAGCGTTTTTCATTTGCTGCGATGAGCTGTTCCTTATCTATGAGCTTGGGATATTCTTTTTCTCCGGTGTAGCGTGCGTCCGCCAGAATACGGGCGACCATATTTTTGTTCCAGAGCCGTCCCTCGTCGTATGGGATATCCTGCTGGCGAAGCGACTCCGTCAACTCATTCAAGGATTCTCCTGCAATATATCGGAGGAAAATCTCCTGCACAAGTTTCGCCTCTGATTTCTGTATGACGATCTCACCCAGAGACATCTTGTAGCCGAAGGGCTGCTTCCGGTTTCCCATCACCGCACCGTCCTCTCTATGGACTCCCGCAGCTCCAGCCCATTTTTCAGGCAGAAGCGGACGGAGTCGTTGTTCTCTATGATAATTTTCTCAACGAGTTCAGCAAACAGTTCCGTGTCAAAGCTGTCGAGGAATTCCGGCCCCCCTTCCAGGATGTCTATCAAGTCTCGTGTTTGCAGGGCGGTCATGTCGCTCTCAGCATCCATCAGCTTTTCTTTTTCCAGCTTGGCCTGCCGGAGCTGCTTGGTCAGCTCATTGGTTTTGGCTATAAAAATGTCAGGATCAACAAGGCCCTGCTGCTTGAGGAAGGCCAATGTCTGATTCTGACTGGATAGATCTGATATTCTTTTATTCAGGGCGACGATGTCAGGACTCCAAAGCATCCTGCGATTGCGGATCAGCTGGAGGTTTGTAAGCATCTGTTCCAGAATGGGGATGCTCTGATGTTTCAGCTTGTAGTATAGGCGGCAGAAGGATTCACATAGGCTTGTTTCGGAAATTGGCATTAACGGGCACTCTTCACGATTCGTATCGTGTCTCATGCAGCACCAATAGTATTTACCTCTTTGCGGTTTCCTTCGCAGTACTGTCCCACAGCACCCACAGATAGCCTTTCTTGAGAGAGGATGAATCGTCTCCGATGGAGACTTCCCATAGTTTTCCTTTCGCATTTGGATAAGTATTTGAACTTTTGTGAAGACTTCTTTCGAAATAATAGGAGGATGAGTCCCTTCTACATAGTACTGCTCACGCGCCCCTGTATTTCTGTGCCGAACCGCAGGAATTGCTTCAGTTGTATAGGTCTTCTGCCATAAAGAATCACCAATATACCGTTCGTTTGTGAGGATGTAGTGGATTCCACCAGCTCGCCATGCTTTATTCTGATTACTAAGTACACCAGCTTTATTTAATTTGTAGGCGATCTGCTCTTTACTGATGCCGTTAAGATACCACTGGAATATTTTGCAGATAATCACGGCCCGTTCAGGATCGATTTCGATTTTTTTGTTTATGATTCTATAGCCATAAGGTGTGGAGGGTGGAAGAAACGTTCCGCTTTCCATCCTGCGTTGATAGCTCCATCGCATATTTCCCGAGATAGACTCGCTCTCTTTTTGGGCGAAGGCAGCGTAGATGGCGGTGATGAGCTCACTGCTCACATTGACAGTATCGATACCTTCACGCTCGAATCGGACGTTGACACCCAACTCTTTCAGTTCACGGATATTCTGAAGGCAGTCTTTGGCGTTGCGGGCAAAGCGAGAGATGGACTTAACAAGGATCTGATCAATCAAGCCCCGACGGCAGTCCGCCATCATCCGCTGGAAGTCATCCCGCTTAGTCACTGAAGTTCCTGTGATTCCCTCATCCGCATAGATGTCGACCATGCGCCATTCGGCCTTGCTTGAGATCAGTTCCGTGTAGTAGCGGTTTTGGGCCGCGAAGGAATTGAGTTGATCCTCGGAGTCTGAGCTGACACGAGTGTAGGCTGCGACCCGCAGCCGCACATTTTGAGGCCGTTCTGTAGGTTCGATTTTTATAACACGGGGCTGCTTTTCTGCCAGTGCCGTTGCACCGTCTACCAGCCGCTTTTCATCCATGTCCGCTCACCTCCTTTTTTGCAACACAAACACTACCACAACAGCGCCCGAATAGCTACTGAAAGATGAAGGAAATCAGAGAAAAAACATGACTTCAACGCCGTTATCCGCAGCAATCCGTGCGGCGATTTTTCTCAGTTCTTTTTCGGTGAAAATGCCGCATTCCCGGAGTTTTCTGAGCAGGATCACAATTCCATAGTAATTGATATTGGGGTTCATAGTTACGCTCCTCCCTGTATCTGACCATCTCTGCGGCACAAGCATGGGAACCGTCCGAGGAAGGGATCGATAGGAGGCGATCGTTGGACCGGCGAACAAAGGAGTGAGGAATCGAATGCAAAAATATCGGAAGGTGTGGACAGTTCCCATGCTTCTGCCGCAAGAGTGTGGTCGCTCCGGCGACGGAAGCAAATGCTTCCATCGCCGGAGCGGCCAGAACTTTACGGTTTTGTTTGCCTGTATTCGACACTACTTCCCCAGGCAGGGCGGCAACTTGAACTGTGCTGGCGCACATCACGGGACTCTCACCCCTCCGAGGATCTCTCGAAGCTGCGTACAGGAGTATCATTATGGGCTGACGGGATCATGGCGGGGACAGCTTGCCAAGGCTGCCCTGGCCTGAGTGGGTATCGCTCTGCACCTTATTTGGCCGTCCTTTGATGCGGAATTGCTCCGCACAGGTGGTCATCGCGCACTCGGTCTGACGCTGGCTCCGTCGGCTAATGTATTCAAGTTGCCGGATATGACCGCCTGGGCGGTGTTTTTCAAGGAACAACGCCGCTGATTTATCAGCAGCAGAGTGAGGTTCAAAGCCCTCTCACTCTATTAGCCGTTGAAAACACCGTTTGCACCAAACTTTTTTGTCATCTCAGCATCTTTTTCAATTTCTGCAAGATACGGATCTTTCGATTATGGATCGTCATTCGATGGACACCCATCATTTCTTCCAGCTCACGCTCTGAGCGCTCGTCGAAAAACAGCGCATGGATCAAAGCTCTTTCTTCTTCGCTCAACTGATCCAGTGCGGCCCGTAAACGAAATAGATTGTCTTTCCTGATTACGGCATCCTCGACGCCTTCAGCATCGTCCGCAAACTGGCACTTCGCAGAATATATAAGCCGCTCCAGCGAATCCTCTTTGCTGGGAACATAACTTTCCGCACCATTCTCGGCATTTTTCCTGCGCTGTTCGCTTTTCAGATCCACCTCCATGTATTTCATCTTGCGGTCACTTTTCTTCAAGACTTCCAGCACATCCGGGCGCTCTTTTAAGCAGGGATATATCTTCAAATAATCAACCCGATACGGGTCATTGTGATACGACATTTTCTGTCCTCCGTTTTTGAGATTTTGTGGTGAAGCAAATCTCGAAAACGGAGGGCCACGGCAGCGTGGCAAAAGCGCCCCAAAATGCAAAAAAGCTCCCGGAGCGCAATGGCTCCGGGAGCAGGACGCAATATTAGAATGATAGACTGTCTGCGGCGCAGGAGGACCGTACAGATCCGTACACAAGGGGCGCAAACCGGCCTTGTGGTGACCAACAGCGTAATATCGTCTCCTGCACAGCAAAAAAATCACCCGCCCGCATCATCTATCGGACGCATCCGATAACCAATGATAACGGGCGGGCAACCTCAACCGTGACCTGCTGGACAACCTCCTGTATGACTTTTCTATGACCTCTGCTGCAGCCTGCTACGCAGCCTCCTGTACGACCTTCTCCGTAACCTCTGGAGCAACCTACTGCGTAACCTCTGCTACAACCTCCGGAGCGACCTCAAGCAGCTCTCATTTTATGTGCAAATACTTTTTAATGACCTCGGCATGCTCTAACGCCAGATAGGGCTTTGCCGCCGTATAGTATGTCTGAGCCATAGAGAGATTTCCTTGGAATCCCATGGCGAGAATCGCATACATGTTCAGTTCGCTGTCCTTCGGATCGAAGCGCAGAGCATCAATGGTCGTCTTTTGCGCCAGAATATAATCCTTGCACTCCATCTTCAGGCGAACATATCCCTTGGTGATCTGCAGGTACAGGGACTGATAGTACATGGACAACTGCATCAGCCACAGTTCATGTTCACATCTTGGGAGTAACTGTCCTTTATATATATCGACTGCGCTGTGGTAGAGGGAATGCCGCATATCCGGGTTTTCTTCTGTTTTCAACTGAATGCAGGCATCCTCAAAGCGGTCGAAATCCGTATGGATATTGAAGTTGGGATTGATCTGGAATGTACCATTCTTCCCGATGACCAGCTTGTCGAGCCCGATGACGGAAAGAGTACGCCGCAGGCGGTAAACGATATTATTGACGACCTTATATGGCGAATCGAGTTCGTCGTATGGGCAGATGATCTCTGCCAGTGTGTCAACAGAGAAATTCTTTTTGTGATTCAGAATGAGATATGCCAGGAGCAAGTAGCACTGGTCCGCTTTAATATCTTCTCCGGTCAATGTCCCTTTGGAGCTGATAATCTCCATGCCGCCAAAGAAATTAATATGGATGTCCTCCGGATTGTATTTGGAGGCTTTTGTTGCTGCCAACAGGGACTGCTGCTGTTTGATTTCGTTGAGCTCCACAACCACTGCATAGGAAGCGATGAATAGGAAAACCGGGTCATCCGTGTAACGGGTCGGATCGTCCACGGCAATGAATCCCTGATTAATCCGTTTGGAGAATGGTGCCGCCAGCAGTGTAGTCACCCCATACTCCCGAAAAAAGGCTGCTTCATCTGGATAGACTTTCTCTAATCTCTGCAAGTCAGAAATCACGACCGGTTTATTGGCCCGAAGTGCTTTCCTCCATCTCGGGAACTTCTCCATGGGCAGGCATTGGAGCATATCTCTCTGCGCCGACACACCATCTTTGCACCATTCATAGGTAATAACGCCGATTCCAAGATCCCAGTCAGCTTCCACCACAGAGGCTCTTGATGCGCCATAAAACTCAGCCGCACCCTTCAGAAGGCCACTGATGATAGCGTCTGAATCCTCGGTGTTTCGCAGACTGGCCTCCAATACGCTCATTCCAAGATGGAACGCACTGCATTCAACAAGCGGTGTGGTTTCCTGCATGATTTCGCTGCTCATGAATATGCCCCCTTTGATTTGTAAAAAATACAGAGACCGTCCAATGTAACTCGGGCAGCCTCTGCTGTGAGCCGCACAGTATGGCTGAGCGGTTATGTACTATAATATTGTCTTGATGAATGCAGCAAGCGCCTCGCGCTGATCCTCCTTGAGAGCCGCAACACTATCATCTAATTCACTCTTGGCGTTAGGTGAATTTGCCGTATCGTTCTCCGTAAAGAACTGCGCCAGTGTGATTCCGCAAGCGTCACAAATCGCATTTACCGTTGGCAGGGACGGTTGGTTATTTCTCTTGAAGATATTGCTGATCGTTGTCTGTGACAGTTTGGACTCCTGCGCTAATCGGTAAATTGTCCATCCACGCTCATCCATTAACTGTCGAATCCGCTGTTGTGCATTGAACATTGGTACCACCTACTATGCTATTAGTATACACCTCATTTGATTGCCTTTATAGAAATCATCGGTATGGTATATGGTAATCAAATGATATGTACCCGTTATGCTGCCATAGATAGGGGCGCGGAGAAAGTTATTGGAATTTTATGAATGGAATCCCACTGATGTTTCTCAAAAAAACAAGCAAGGAATCCAAACACTCAGGACTTCCTTGCTTGTGAAGATAATATAGAGCAGGAAAAACGGCCATGAGATAGCAAATCAATTGTTGCGTAGGGGACCGAGAATCCCTCGCACACGATTTTTGAATTTGGCCTTCTTGTGGTTCTTCTCCAGCAATGATGCTGTATCTTTCTCGCAATTATAGCAGACCATACGGCCTTCTGGAACTGGGCAACCGCAACATACGCAGGTGTCTACTTGCCGTATATAGCGCAATTTGGTTTTCGTAATGCATCATCTCCTGCTTTCGATATTTCCTGCGCTAATACATAATTCTTTTTGCTTATATAAATCCATCGGGATTTTTCTGTTGCCAGTTCCATGCATCACGGCACATGTCCTGCAAAGATCTTGTGGCTTGCCAGCCAAGCAATACTTTTGCCTTTTCTGCCGAGGCGAAGCAGACCGGGATATCTCCCGCCCGGCGGCCAACGATTTGAAAAGGGATATGAATCCCAGTGGCGCTTTCAAATGCAGAGATCAACTCAAGGACGCTATGTCCCATACCTGTTCCCAGATTGATTACTTCCACGCCATGATGCGAAGTGCAAAACGGAAGCGCGGCTGTGTGTCCAGCGGCAATGTCCATGATATGGATGTAATCTCGGATACATGTACCATCCGGCGTATCATAATCAGCGCCAAAAACGGATAGTTGTTTTCGCTTTCCCATAGCTACCTGCGTGATATACGGCATTAAGTTATTGGGCGTACCGTTGGGGGCCTCTCCAATAAGGCCGCTGGGATGTGCGCCCACCGGATTGAAATAGCGAAAGATGACCGCCGAAAAATCCAGAGTCGCCGCAGCATAGTCTGTAACAATCTGCTCGATCATATACTTCGTCCATCCATATGGGCTTGCGATGTTGCCAGTGGGACACGCTTCTGTAATCGGCAGCGTGGATGGATTGCCATAAACCGTTGCAGACGAGCTGAAAATCAAGTTTTTAACCTGATATTTGCCCATGGTTTCCAAAAGTGTGAGGGTACTGTCAAGGTTTCCTCTATAATACTTGAGCGGCTGCTGAACAGCTTCCCCCACAGCCTTATATCCTGCAAAGTGCATGACCGCATTGATCTCATGCTGTTTGAAAATTTGTTCCAAAGCCGCAGAATTCTGAATGTCCACATTATAGGTCCTGACACTCTTTTCGGTGATTTCCCTTATTCTTTCCGGAACTTCCTGAGAACTGTTATAGAAGTTATCTGCGATGATCACATCATATCCCGACTGAAGTAGTTCAACTGCCACATGGCTGCCGATATATCCCGCTCCGCCGGTAAGTAAAACGGTCATTCACTGCTCTCTTTCTCCGCATTGAGTGGAAGATACTCATTCAATAGATCCTCATGGATTTTGTCCAGATCTGGGACGACCACCGACATACCTCGGATAGAAGCATAATGGTATGCATCATCTGCTGGGACACGATAACTGGAGAGCTCCGCACTTCCCATAATCGGGATGCACTTCGCCGCCAGCAGCATAATTTGAGAGTTCGTCATGTCAGTTGACAGATATGGCAATACCTCATCCAACAGTTTCATCAGGTCTGCCGCATTGCTCTGGCGGAACTTGGTATAGATTGCCTGCAGCACATTGCGCTGACGCTGGGTCCTGTAAAAGTCATTGTCAATCTTTCTGATACGAGAATAAGCAAGAGCCTTTGTTCCATCCAGGTGGTAAACACCTGACTCTGTGCCTATATTTATTATCCTGGCTTCCTTGCTCGTCATCTCAATGTCTACACCGCCAAGTATGTCAATCACGCTCTGGAAGCCAGAGAAATCAACCTCAAAGCACCCGTCAATAGAAACACCGAAATTAGTATGTAATGTATCCATCAGCAGAGGAAAACCGCCGAAAACATAGGCGGCATTCAATCTGTTATCAGAATAGCCGCCGGGGATCTGAACATATAGATCCCGCAAAAACGAGATCATCGATATTTGCTTTGTATCTGGGTTGATACTGCACAGGATCATGGAGTCAGAACGCTGCCGCCCCTCTCTCTCTCGTCGATCCTGACCGACTAAAAGAATATTGAGCAGGTCATCATCCAGGAATGGTTCGATCTCACTCCAATCGACTTCTTCCGGTTTGAGTTCGATGATATCTTTCGGCTCGTTGCTTGTATCGGTCTCGAAGTCTTCCTGGTCGGGAGGGATAACATCTACTGTGTCTGGTACCTTGTTGATCTTATCCAGCTTTGTTTGGACATACCAAAAAGCCGAAACGGCCAGAAGCAGAACTGTTGCTACACATACCAGTGCTACGATTTTTCTCTTTTTCATAAGCTTCTACCACCTTAGTCAGAAACTTTTCAAACAAGTATCGCTCGAATCCAATGTTCTCTTGAGATTATTGATAGCGGTTCTTGTAATACTTCTTATAATAGCCGCCATCCTTCTTCTTAATGTTGTTGCGAACTACTCCGAGAATCTTGCTTCCACTTTTCCTCAGTTGTTCTATGACCTCGATGGCCTGCCGGTAGCGGACTTGATTGTCCGAAATGACAAGGATTGTTCCATCGCATTTGGCTGCTACGACGGCAGCGTCAATGACGCTGCCAAGCGGGGGGACATCGATCAGCACATAGTCGTAAGACTCTTTCGCCGCCTTCAAAAGCTCTTCAAAGTATTGCCCGCTCAGCAGCTCTACTGGGTTGGGGGGATACTTGCCTGCAAACATGATCGACAAATTATCGTACTGCGTCTGATAAAGACATTCTTTGACA
>ERZ1106978.1602-NODE-1602-length-12381-cov-2.801152_pt1 | contig 12381 bp, 9 predicted proteins | sample MGYA00403689_ERZ1106978 | MGnify/ENA primary metagenome ERZ1106978 (study PRJEB35170, sample SAMEA104062434) | human gut metagenome | biome: human gut; feature: human-associated habitat; material: faeces | place: Denmark | collected 2012-08-02 ...
ATCAGAAGTGCGATGGGCTGCATTTTTGCCCTTACTGTAGAAAATCGAATGGCCAAGTTCAAAAATAATAATATAGCTACGTTCTATATTCGATGTTGGCCAAGCTGGCGAAGTTCGATTCTGAACGAAGCTGCGTTATAAAAACCGAACTTGGCCATTTAACTTGCTTGTCTAGGAGGCTGGCCGAGTTCGCGGGGAAGCGAACCGCGCCACAGCGTCAGCGCGGCTGCTCCTCCAAATGCTTCTGGGCGAAGAGGGAGACAACGGCACTGAAGCCGAAGACGAAGTAGTAGCTGGCGATGCGGAAGAGCATCAGGGTGCTCATGGCCTCGCCGTTGGACAGAAAGGAGCTGAAGACGAGGAGGAAGGCCGTTTCGATGGACCCCATGCCCGCCACGTTGGGCAGGGCGTTGGAGAGGAAGAGCATCAGGCTGGCAAGGAGCTGCACCTGCCAGAAGGTGAGTCCGGTGTCCAGCCCCATGAACCGCAGCCCCATCCACGGCAGGCAGAAGAGCAGGAACAGCTTTACGAGATGCACGCCCAGAATGGCGGCACAGCGGGGCTTGTCTGCCAGCAGATGGCGGCTCTCGGTGCTCAGGGTGTCCAGCTGCTCCAGCCAGCTTTCCCGGCGCTCGGCCCAGCGGCCCGTGTCGGGAAGAAAATGCAGCAGCCAGCGGGCCAGACGCTGCACCACCGGCAGGGCGCAGAGGGCGATGAGCCCCACGATGACGCCCGCCACGACAGCGTAGGCCCCGGGCAGATACCGCAGTACGCCGTCGGAGTGGGCCGCTATCCAGGGGCGGCCCGCCAGAAGCAGCACGGTGGCGTAAAGCAGGACGGCTGTCTTGTGGAAGACGTATTGCAGGGTCATCAGCCCCACGCCTGGGCCGACGTCCAGCCCGCGCCGGTGGAGATACCACGTCTGAAACGGCACCGACCCTGCGCCGAGGCCCACCACATTGCCGAAGGTCCCCATCCATGCATTGTCGATACCCTGCCGCAGCGGGAAATGGGACAGGCGGCTGCGGACGATGAGCCAGCTGGATACGCCCTCGAGAAGCGGGTAGCTCAGGCCCACGGCCAGTGCCAGAAGCCCCTGCCCGAGGGTGAGCCGGCTCAGCGCCTCGGAGATCTCGGCCCAGTGCTCCCGGAAGATGAACACCACGATGCCGGTCAGCAGGGCCAGAACGCCCAGCGAGAGCAGGGTCTTTCGGCGCGAAGGGGCTGGGGAGGCGGACGAACTCATGCGGGGACTCCTTTCAAATTTCAACAAAAACGGACTGGGATAAACTCTTAGGAGAGTATATCACAGTCCGGAGGTGTGTTTGTGAACAACTGCCAAATTTTTTGCCTCAGTTTCGGCAGAATGATAAAGAACGGGGAGCTTACTCGCCGGTGAGCTCCTTTACAGCCTGTTGTAAACTGTCAGAAAACGCCTGCTTGGAGTAATGACTCTCGTAAAGCTCACGGCAGGCGGGGCGCATGGCGGCAAGCTTTTCCGGGTGCTCGATGGCCCAGGCCAGCCGCTCGGCCAGCTTTTCGGGGTCGTCGTCCTCGTAGACGAAACCGTCCACGCCCTCGGTGATGAGCCCGGCGGTGCCGGTGTGCTCCGACACGATGGCGGGCTTGCCGAAGATGAGGCCCTCAGTGACGAAAGTAGGCATGGGGTCGTCGCGGGAGGCGCAGACGAGGCAGGTACACTGGGCCATCAGGCTCTTGATCTCGTCGCGGGTGAGCCGCTTGACATAAAAGACGTTGTCGGGGCAGTCAGCGGTCAAGCTCCGCACGGCGTCCATCATCTCAGCCTCTGCGGCCTTGCCCACGAAGAGGAAGGATGCCTTCTTCATGGTCTCAGGCGGCAGCAGCCGGATGGCCTTGCAGAAGATGTCCTGACCTTTCCGGTTCTCGAAGGAACCCACGGTGGCGAACAGAGGCCGCCCGCCCGCATAGCTCAAATCGTAGTGGGAGAACTTCTCGGCGGCGTAGTCCGGCAGGCCGTAGATGAGGGGCCGGATGTTGAACTCCGGCCGCACCGAGTGCATGGCGTTGGCGGCGTGGCTGCCGACGGAGTAGAGCCGGATATTTTCGCCCAGCTCTCTGGGGATCTGGTGGGCGATGTGGGGGTAGCCTGCAAAGGCATCGTGGAGCCACCAGAGCACCGGCACCCGCGCACCGCTCAGGGCGCGGACGGCCCGGGCCTCCACGACGGTGTTGGCCAGAACGAGGTCGGCGCAGAGGGCCAGCCCCCAGAGCAGGGGAGACTGGACACAGCCCTTGCGGGTGATGACGCTAGCTCCCGCCTCGAGGAAGAGCGGCATGGAGCCGCCGTCCTCAGGGCCGAGGACGACCACTTCGTAGCCCATGCTGCGCAGCACCGGCACGGCGCTCACCAGCACGATGGGCGCACCGGTCATGTCCAGCAGGTGGCTCATGATAAAGACGCGCTTCCCCTTTACAGACCAGACGTCTTCGGCGCAGATGTCCCGCTCATAGTGGGCCAGCGCCAGCGGGAGGCAGACGTGGCTGCGGCTGAGCTTCGCCGCCAGCGTCAGCAGTTCGACGGGATTTTCCGGGTCGCGGGCTTCCGCCTGACAGCGGCGCAGCAGCTCCCGGGAGACGAGTGCGCAGCCCGGGCAGGCTGCAAAGCCCTGACTGTGGTAGAGGGTGGTGACGCCTGAGTAGCCGAAGACGGCGTCGCTGGTGACGTAGTCTGCGCCGCTGTGCAGTGCGTCCGCAAAGCAGGAAAGGGCCGTGGACATCAGGAAAAGGTCTTCCCTGACCAGAAGCACACCGGCGGCGCTGCCGAGGGCTTCGGGGCGGAGGCTGTCCGTCAATAAAAATTTGCGGTGGAGCTGGTCCTGCAGGGAAGCTTTCAGGGCGGCGTTCCGCCCCGGCGCATAGACGCCGAGAAAAACTTCCTGGGTATCGAGATATTCCTGTTTGGCGAGCTGAGCCCGCTGCAGAGTGGTATAACTGCTGTACATCGTATCCTCCTCTCCGCAGGCAGGCTCAATGGCTGCGATGGAACAGCCCCAGCAGGCGGCGCAGGGGCAGCGTGAGTTTCCAGCTGCTGGAAGAGAGGATGTTTTCCAGCGAGCTCTCGTAGGCTTTGCTCCGGGCGCTCAGCTCGGCGTTGGCCTGATGCAGCTCGGAGAGATTCTTCTGCAGGGCCTCGATGGTCTGCTTCTGGTCAGCCGTAGTTTTTTCCAGCTGGTCGAGGTGCTTCTGCTCGCAGACGCGGGTCTTCTGGAAATACTGTACGCCCTCGAGAACGGCGGCGAACAACGGGTCGTCAGCCAGCGGCTCCAGCGGGAAGTAGCAGTAGCTCACGCCCAGCTTCATCCCGGCGGGGAAACGGTTCAGACCATCCAGCATGAAATTCGGGTCGTTGTTGAGGAACAGGATGCCGTCGCCATGGAGCGGCACACCGTTCACCGGGCGGCAGAGGATGCGGTCATCCGAGAAGACGAAATCGGTGATGCAGCAAGGCAGTTCACCGGGGTCGAGACGGAGATTGAACGCGGCCTCCGGCAGCTCGAAGGTCGCTGTCACCATGCCGTTCAGCTCGTCGTATTCGTAGTCCGGGGCCTTGACGGTGTCTTTCTGGGAAAAGCCGAACCCGGCATCATAGTAAAGCAGCGGCTGCACCAGAGCAGGCGAGTCGGTCTGCCTCTCTTTCTGGGGGTGGGCAGCATAGAAGGTCTGCAGCTGCTTTTCCAGCTCAAGGCAGCGCTGAGCCAGCCGCGAAGTGCCTTCGTCTGCAAGTTTGAGCTGTTGTTCAAGGTCCGCAATGCGGCTGCGCAGAGCCGCTTCAGGAGTTTCGTTCATCATTACCGGGGCCTCCTCCAATTTATCGCAAGGCGTACAACCCGCGCTGCAAGCCCATGCATCAAAAGTAACTATAGTCTGCCCTCAAAATGGCTGGATACCAAAGCGCAGGAATTTCAGTGTTTTGCCGCATAGCGGCGGGTCTTGCTCCGCTGCCGGGGCTTGTCCGCAGGCTTTCCGCCCCGAAGCTTCCGGCCAAGCTCTTTGCGGCGCATCAGAAGTTCGGTGACGGCGAAGATGGACACAAGCGAGAACACGAATTGCAGCAGCATCCCCTGCACCGGATGGTCAGCATACTTTGCAGCCATCAGATACCACGGGATGGCCGTCAGCTCCACAGTGTGGATGCAGAAGATGAAGAGCGAGCGCCGGCCCACCCACTCGATGGCATGGGAGATGGGACCGTCCACTCGGCGCTGCCATTTCAAAAAGAGCCGGATGATGCCGTAGCCCACTGCGCCATCCAGCAGGATGCTCAGCGGCCCCATCGTCCACTCACCCATCGAAACGCAGTCGGTGCTCTGGGTCAGCAAAACGCCCGCGACGACGCCCAGCGCGGACGCGATAAGTCCGGCTTTGGCTCTGCCGGAAAGGGGAGTTTCGAAAAGGCGGCGCTTCTTGGCCAGATAGCCGATGTAAAGGTAGGGCAGCGACACCATGCCCTGTGCGATGCAGAAAGGAGCCTCCCACACCAGCGTGACGCCCCAGCCAAGCAGGGTGACGCCGACGACTGCGGGGGTTATGTACCGCTCGGGGAAGATCTCGAGCAGCACGTCCAGAAGCACCCACGCCAGCATCAGAGCCACTAAGTACCACATGGGTCCGCAGGAGAAAAACTGCTGCCCGAAGTAAGTGGCCGTGTGGGGCAGGCCTAACAGGAAACCGCCTAAGACCTTGGCCGATTCTGAGATGGCAGCATCCCACGAGCCGAAAGCTGCGTGGTGAATGAAAGCGTGGAGCACCGTGGTGGCCAGCGCAGTATAAAGGTAAGGCTTGAGCAGGGTCTTGAGCTGCTGCTCGATGCATTTGTGGATGGAGCGCTTGCGGAAGCCGTAGCCGCTGGCAATAAAAAAGGCGGCCATCAGCGCTTCGCGGTAAGCGAACAGCGCGAACGCGAAAGGGGTGACGTCGTTGGTGCCGAGGGGGTAAAGCTCTGCCGTGTGGGCAAAGACGATGGCCAGCATTCCGATGCCTTTCAGCAGGTCGAACATGCCAAGGCTGCTTACAGTGCGGGGCTTGGTGCCTTCCATGAAAAGGGTCCTCCTTGTGCGCCATTCGTCCCGGAGGCCCCGGAAGGCCGTGTTTTAGGCGCGATAAATAAAAATATGAAGCTCAGCGGGGAGCTTTTTTGCCAAATGATATAAACAGTATAATGCTTTTTGGGCTTGCTGTCAATTTGATAAGGACTCGACCTCCGGGTGAAGTTTCGTCCTGACGAAAAAAGTGTATCACAGCTTTTTGCATATCGCAACAAAAGGAAAGAATTACATCTGCCTGCACAAACTGAATGCAAGCTCAAGTTGCATATTTGTGCAATTAAATCTTGCGTTTACGCTCTGCTTGCGGTATACTGTTGCCATAAGGAGCCGTGCCAAAGTTTTCCTCGAACTGCCAGAGATTCGGAATGACTCTGGAAAGTGAATGAAAAAAGTGCTGAGCTGAAAATTTGACAAAAAAGGAGAAAAACCGATGGCTGAATACATCAAAGTACCCGCAGGCGTATACGACATGGTGACCCGCTGCATGGAGCAGGAGTTTCCTGATCATGTGGCCATTCGCTATGTGGCCGAGGACGGCAAGACCGTCGTGGAGAAGAAGTATCGCGAGTATGCGCAGGACATCCGCCGGATGGTGGCCTATCTCAAGGCCGAAGTGCCGGACATCAAGGGCCAGCGCATCGTTCTGCTGAGCCGGAACTGCTATGAATTCTGCGTGGCGTCCTACGGCATCATCCTCGCCGGCGGCGTTCTCGTGACTCTGAACCAGAAAAAGACCTGGGAGGAGCTGGAATATGAGCTGGGCCTCGTGGAGCCTGCCATCATCCTGAACGACGGCATCGACTACGGCTGCCGCGCCGAGCTGGAAGCCGCCTACGGCCCAAAGCTCCGCCCCATGGACTGCTATAAAGAGACTGCCCCCGGCGAGCTGACCAACTGCGTGGGCCACGATGATTTGATGATGCTGATGTTCACCTCCGGCACCACCGGCCGCAGCAAGGGCGTCATGCTCTCGGAGCGGAATATGTGCGCCAGCCTGCACACCTATTCGGAGGTGGCAGAGAACTGGATCACCAACCGCCTCCCGGCAGGCCAGAAGCTGCCGCTGAGCCATATGACCCTGCTGCCCCTCTTCCACATGGCCTGCTTCGTCTGCGTTATGTCCTACCCGCCTGCCGGATGGGCTCTGAACCTCTGCGGCGACATCCGCGACTTCTACCGCGACCTGGGCCTGATGCACAGCGACGTCATGGCCTCGGCCCCCATGCTGGTGGAGACCATCTACAACGACATGAAGCGTGGCCGCGTCAGCCGTCTGAACGGCCTGTGGGACCTGTGCTGCTCTTCCGCTGCCCTCGACCCCAAGATGCTGCTGGAGCTGGCCCAGAACGGCTTCGTCGTCAACCAGTGCTACGGTATGACCGAGACCTTCGGCGACGGCATCCTGAACTTTACGCAGGTCGAAAAGCACATGAGTGCCGTGGGCAAGCCCGACGACCACGTTCAATATAAGCTGGACGAGGCCGGCGAGATCTGCATCAAGGGCGACTGCGTGATGCTGGGCTACTACAAGGACCCCGAGGCCACGGCAGAGGTCATCGACGCCGACGGCTGGTTCCACACCGGCGACCTGGCCCGGATGGATGAGGAAGGCTTCTATTACATCACCGGCCGCAAGAAGAACCTTATCATCCTCGCCAGCGGCGAGAACGTCAGCCCCGAAGAGCTGGAAAAGAAGCTGGCCCTCTGCCCGGCCATCACCGAGTGCATCGTGAAGGAGAAGGACCAGAAAATTTGTGCCGTCATTTACTGCCCTGAGGATAAGCAGGAAGAGGTCAGAGCCTTCGTCATCGAGGTGAACCGCAGCCTGCCGCTGTATAAGCGCATCAGTGCCGTGGAGTTCACCGTTGAGCCCCTGCCCCGCAACGCTCTGGGTAAGCTGCTGCGCAAGTAACAAGTAAGAAGAAACAGTGAAAAGGATACGCCGCGTAGTTGCATTTCTCTGCCGAAACAGGTATTATTACTCTGAGGCAGAATATGTCAAATGCCGGCGTTTCGCTGCAATAAAGAAAAACAGCAAGGAGCGACAAAAATGATAAATACTGTATATGAGCTCATCACGGACGTCATGGCGAAGCAGTACCCCGACCGGGTGGCTTTCCGCTATGTGGCCGCCGATGGCAAGACTGTGGTGGAAAAGACCTACGCCCAGTATGTGCAGGACATCCGCAGGGCCGTTACTTATTTTAAGGAGAATATCCCCGACATCAAGGGCAAGCGTGTCGGCATCATGAGCCGCAACTGCTATGAGTACGGTGTCAACAGCTTCGGCGCGATCCTCGCCGGGGCCGTCGTCGTGACCATCAACCAGAAAAAGACCTGGCCCGAGCTGGAATATGAGCTGGGCCTTGTCGAGCCTTCCCTCATCGTCAACGACGGCATCGACTATGGCTGCCGCCCCGACATCGAGGCCGCCTACGGCGATAAACTCCGCCCGATGGACGCCTTCAAGGACAGCGCGCCTGCAGAGCTTGTTGACTGCGTGGGCCATGATGATTTGATGGTGCTGATGTTCACTTCCGGCACCACCGGCCGCAGCAAGGCCGTCATGCTCTCGGAGCGCAACTTTTTTACCACTGTGGAGTGCCAGGTCAAATTCGGCGACGCCATGCTGGACTATAAGCACGAGCATATGCCCGAGGACAAAAACGACGTCCTGAGCAACTTCGCCATCCTGCCCCTGTTCCATCTGGGGACGTTCATCTGCCTCTTCGTTTGGGCCTGCAAGGGCTGGGCGCTGAACCTCTCCGCCGACATCCGCGACTTCTACCGCGACCTCGGCCTGATGCACAGCGATGCCATCGCTGTGGCTCCCATGCTGATGGAGGCCATCTACAAAGACGTCAAGCGGGGCCGCCGTGCCCGCCTGAACGGTATTTGGAACCCCTGCGGCTCCTCTGCCATGTTTGACGGCGCCATGCTGGCCGAGCTGGCACAGCAGGGCATGATGATCACTCAGGTGTACGGCATGACCGAGACCTGCGGCGACGGCATCATCAACTACGAGCAGGACGAAAAGCACATCCGCGCCGTGGGCAAGCCCGACGACCACGCCGAGTACAAGCTGGACGAGACGGGCGAAATTTGCATCCGCGGCGGCTGCGTCATGCTGGGCTATTACAAGGACCCCGAGGCCACCGCAGAAGTCCTCGACGCCGACGGCTGGTTCCACACCGGAGACCTGGCCCGTGTGGACGAGGACGGCTTCTATTACATCACCGGACGCAAGAAGAATATCATCATTCTCGACAACGGTGAGAACGTCAGCCCCGAAGAACTGGAAAATCTGCTGTCCAAGTGCGAGGCCGTCAAGGAATGCATCGTCAGGGAGAAGGGCAAGAAGATCTGTGCCGTCATCTACTGCGGCGAGGCAGACCAGCAGACCGTCCGCGACTTCATCACCGAGACCAACCGCACCCTGCCGCTCTACAAGCGGATGAGCGCCGTGGAGTTCAGCACCGAGCCTCTGCCCCGCACCGGCACCGGCAAGCTGCTGCGCAAGTAAGAATAAACCGGGCAGGCTGCGGAATACTGGAAAAGAGCCGCAGCCGCCTTTAATGGAATTACGAAAGGAAGATTCAAACTATGGAAAGAACCGAGATCGTGTCCCAGATCCTTGCAATTCTGGAAGATGTTGCAGAAATTTCCCCCGAGGATGTCAACGAGAACAGCGTCTTGATGGACGATCTGGACCTGTCGTCCATGGAGATCCTGACCGTCGTCGCCGACCTGGAGGAGACTTTCGGCCTGCGCATCCCCGAAAAGGAGCTGCGCAACTTCGTCACCGTCAGCGATTTGGCCGACTATCTGGCCGCACACGCGGGGGAATAAGGAATGGATGCCGAACAGCGCTCTGTTTTTCAGGGTATCGTTTACTATTACCGCGAAAACATGGTCAACTGCCGCTATCAGGTCACGCTGAAAGATGCCGTGGACGGTGCGCTTTTGCAGCAGGCTCTGGATGCGGCCCGGGCAAAGGCACCCTACTATTTCCAGAAGCCGGTGTGGGAGAAAAAGCTGCTCCACCTCGAGCCGTCGGACGCCCCCTTCCCGGTGCGGCAGGGCAGCGCAAAGCCCGAATTTCCGGACGAGAACGGCTTTACGGTTGCCCTGAGCTATGAGGGGAAAGTCGTCTACTTTGACTGGTTCCACTTTCTGACCGATGGCCGGGGCATAGCACCCTTCATGACCATGGTGCTGCAGTTCTACTGCAACCTGCGGTACGGCACGGCTTTCGAGGGCCAGACCCTTGAGACGGACCCTGCCTACGACATCGAGGACATCCTTGCAAAGTACCCCGAGAGTCAGGTGGCCAACGATATGCAGCGCCCCGTGGTGCAGACCTTTGAAGAGACGCCCACCTGCTGCCGCATCCGGCTGGAAAAGGCGGGGCTTGTGGACGCCGCCCTCCGCTGCGGCGTCAAGCCTTTCAGTACCCTCACGGCCCTGCTCTGTAAGGCGGTGCGGGCGTATCTGAACAAGGACGAGGTGCTCTACAGCTACTCGACAGACGCCCGCGACGCGCTGGGTGCGCCGAACGCCCTCTACAACTGCGTGGCCTCCTTCCAGCGCAAGCTGCCGCTGACGGCAGATGCCCCGCTGGCCGAAGTGGCCGTGGGCGTGGACGCTGACCTGAAAGAGAACCTTTCCGCTGAGCGAAAACTGTTCCGTATTGCGGAGCAGATGGGCTGGGTCTACCGGGTCTACCAGCAGAAAGCCAGCCTCAGCATCAAAAAGCGCATCTTCCAGATGGGCGAGTACATCAGCGGCTTCCCGGCGGACTTCTGGGTGAGCTATCTGGGCGACCCCTTCGCCCCGTCCAGCCCGGAACTGACCCGGTACATCGAGGACTTCCAGACCTGGGTGCCGGCAGACGGCGCTTCCATCGGTCTGGAATGCACCAGCCTGCATGGCATCATCACCCTCTGCGTCAAGAACAAGGTGCCGCGCCCCGGCTTTGCCGAGGCTCTGCGCGCCGCGTTCGAGGCCGAAGACATCAAGGTGCTGGAAGCCGCAGAGCTGGGCGCAGACAATACATAAGATCAAACCTCTCCGTCACGCCGTAGGCGAGACGGAGAGGTTTTCTTTTGCCATATTATCCAAAACGTAATTTTTACATCAAATTTTCATGCATCATACTTTTGCGAAAAAATCGCCTGAAAAGCCGATTTTTCCCTTGCGTCCAACAGTTTGCCGTGGTAGGATAGGTCGAATGTGACCGAAACACACTGGGAAATGGACAAAAGTGAGGAAAATCGTATGGAAAAAAATAAGAACAGCGGCGCGGCACTGGCAAGAAAGATGGCGGTGTCTCTGGTTTGCGGTCTGGCGGCAGGCTTTGCCTTTATGATGCTGCGCGAAAAGCTCGTGGCTTCCGGCAACAGCGGCATCTGGCAGACCATCAACGACCTGCTCTTCCAGGACATCACCGCAGAGGGCGCGGAACGTGCGCTCGGCCTCTTCTACATCATCGGCCAGCTCTTCATCAAAGCACTGCAGCTGGTCATCATCCCGATGGTCTTCACCTCCATCGCGCTGGCCATCGGCAGCATTGCCGATATCAGCACCATGGGCCGCATCTCGGCCAAGACTCTCTTCTGGTTCCTGCTCTGCTCCTTTATGGCGCTGGCACTGGCCGGATGCGTGGGCTACGCCACCTATTCCATGGGCCTCTTCAACGCTCACATCGAGGGCCTGACGGAAGCCGCCGGCTCCACCGGTTCCAACCCCCTGAACGTGGTGCTGAATGTCATCCCCTCCAACATCGTCACGGCTTTCGGCAGCAACAACGCTGTTCTTTCCTCCGTCTTCCTCGCGGTGGCTGTGGGCCTGAGCATGAATGTGCTGGGTGAGAGCCGTACTTCCACCCTCCGCCGCCTGCTGGGCGAGGTGAACGACGTGGTGGTGGTCTTCCTGAACTTCGTCGTCACAAACTTCGCGCCCTTTGCAGTCTTCGTGCTGCTGACCCGCACCTTCGCCATCTATGGCATTGATTACCTCAAGCCCGCTCTGGTGTATGTGGTGGTCACGGTGGTCCTGCTCTTCGTCTTCCTGCTGGTGGCCTATCCTCTGGTGGTGGCGCTGGGCGCAAAGCAGAACCCCATCACCTTCATTAAGAAGATCGCCAACGTGGCCGTCTTCGGCTTCTCCACCTCTTCCAGCGCAGCCACTCTCCCCCTGAACATCAGGGTCAGCACCGAGGATTTCGGCGTCGATGAGTCCATCGCCTCCTTCGTCCTGCCTCTGGGCATGACCATCAACATGGACGGCACCGCCATCATGCAGGTGGTGGCCACCGTCTTCATCGCAGGCTGTGCCGGTTACACCGTTACTCCCGCCCAGCTGGTCGTGGTCGCGCTGCTGGCTCTGCTGGCCTCGGTGGGGACGCCTGCCGCCCCCGGCGCAGGGGCCGTCATCCTCTTCACCATCCTGTCCGGTGCGGGCTTCGTGAATGACAGCGCCCTGCTGGCATACTCCCTCATCCTCGCCATCAACCGCCCCATCGAGATGCTCGTCACCTCCCTGAATGTTGTGGGCGACGCTGTCGCCAGCATCTGCGTGGCCAAAAGCGAGGGTCTGCTGGACGAGGAAAAGTTCAACGCATAATTGACCTGTAACATACAAAAGCGCCTTTCCGTTTTACCGGAGGGGCGCTTTTTGCGCAGCAGAAGTCTTCTTTTTTACAGACGGCCCAAAGCCGCCGCCGGGGTTTTACGCCGATTTTGCGTCCGCATGGTTTCGGGCCGGGCGGCTGCGGCGGTAGAATAAGGCCGTTCCCGGTAAATCGAAAAAGAGAGAAGGAGCCATGAGGCTCATGGAAAGAGAGGACTTTCGCATGAAAGAGAATAAAATGTCCCGCCGCAGCTTTTTGAAGGCCGGTGCCTTTGCATCCGCCGCCGGTATGCTGGCCGCAGCGCCTGCCGCTGCCAACGCCGCTGCCCCCAATGCCGCCAACGCAGCAGAGAAAGAGAACGGACTGCTGGGCGTGTTCGGCGGCAAACCCAAGTATGTCTTCCTCTTCATCGGCGACGGCATGGGTACGGCCCAGATACAGTCGGCCCGATTCTATAAGGGTACGGTGGAGAACAACGGCGCTGTCGTCGAGGGCGAGCTGAGCTTCACTCAGTTCCCCGAGGTGGGCAGCGTGACCACCTACGACAGCACTTCTTTCTGCCCCGACTCCGCTTCCACTGCCACTTCCATCGCCACCGGCCACAAGACCGAGAGCGGCGTCATCAATATGTGTCCGTGGACCCGCGATGTGCCGTATGAGACC
>ERZ1106978.1608-NODE-1608-length-12336-cov-2.884130_pt1 | contig 12336 bp, 10 predicted proteins | sample MGYA00403689_ERZ1106978 | MGnify/ENA primary metagenome ERZ1106978 (study PRJEB35170, sample SAMEA104062434) | human gut metagenome | biome: human gut; feature: human-associated habitat; material: faeces | place: Denmark | collected 2012-08-02 ...
GCGGATCCGTTACGCCAATATCATTTTTTTCTCTGTTGGAGAAGTTTACCGTTATATTTTTGCGGGGAGATGTTTGTTCGTACAGTTTCGGTTCTTCCGGAAACAGAAAAGCAAAATCTGTGTTTGGAAGAGGAATATCCGTTGTTGGTAGGATCAGGATTGATTCCTGCTGCGGGGCAGGCTGCGTTTGAGCCGTCCACAAAGAATGGCATGCGCTTAACACTAGTAATAATATGACTGACAATATGCTGTAGTGTGTTTTAGACATTTTGTAAAATTATTGACACTACAAAAATAGAAAAAAAAGTAAAATGGGAGAGAGGTAAAATGAAAAAGGCGTCCGAAAAAGAATCAGACGCCTTTCAATGCCAAACTATTTGTGATTACTCGTCACTCATTATTTGAATAAAGAACAGGCAATACCCAGTTCTAAACCACGCAATTCAGCCAAACTACGCAAACGACCGATACAGGAATAACCTGGATTAGTCTTCTTGTGCAAGTCATCGATCATCTGATGCCCGTGATCCGGACGCATAGCGATTGAGCAACCGCGTTCCTGCTCGATTTCAAGAAGGGCTTTCATTACTTCATAAACGTTCACGTCTCCTTCCAGCAGGTTTGCTTCGAAGAAGTTTCCGGCTTCATCGCGTTTGGTACTACGTATATGGACGAAGTCGATACGGTCACCGAACCGTTTCATCATACCGGCTAGGTCATTATCTCCACGAACACCGAATGAGCCGGTACAGAGGCATAAACCATTGCTTTTGTTTGGTACGGCTTCGATCAACTTGCGGAAATCCTCTTCAGTGCTCAAAATACGGGGCAAGCCTAAGATCGAGTAGGGAGGATCATCCGGATGGATAACCATACGTGCGCCTACTTCGTCGGCAACCGGAGTAATCTCTTTCAGGAAATAAATCAAGTTGGCGCGGAGTCTTTCCGCATCAATGTCTTTGTAACGATCCAGTTCGGCCCGGAACTGATCCAATGTGAAACTTTCCTCGGAGCCGGGCAGACCAGCGATCATATTGCGTACTAGCAGTGCTTTGTCATCTTCGCTCATCTCGTCGAAACGGGCTTTTGCGATTGCTTTTTCTTCGTCTGTATATTCCTGTTCTGCAGCAGGGCGTTTCAAGATGTAGAGATCGAAAGCCATAAAAGCTGCACGTTCGAAACGTAATGCTTTAGAGCCGTCAGGCATGGTGTAAGCCAAGTTTGTACGGGTCCAGTCCAGAACCGGCATAAAATTGTAAGTAATCACACGGATGTCACATGCAGCCAAGTTACGGATACTTTCTTTATAGTTGTCGATATATTTCTGGAAGTCTCCGCTTTGTGTTTTGATATGTTCGTGTACGGGAACACTTTCCACTACGCTCCAGCGTAAGCCGGCTGCTTCGATCATATCCTTGCGTTTCTGTATTTCTTCGACAGTCCATACTTCTCCGTTCGGGATATGATGCAAGGCATTTACAATTCCGGTAGCGCCGGCTTGGCGGATATCGGAAAGACTAACAGGATCGTTCGGTCCGTACCAGCGCCATGTTTGTTCACATAAATACATAATGTCTTGTTTTTAATTGTGAGATTAAATAGAGAATGCATCAAAACCACCGTCTACGATAGCGATTGTTCCGGTTACGAATTTGGAAGCGTCGCTGATCAAGTATTGGATTGTACCAAATAATTCATCCGGTGTACCCAGACGTCTGAACGGAGTATGTGCAATGACAGATTCAGCACGTGGAGTGTAAGATCCGTCCGGATTTGTCATCAAAGTACGGTTCTGTTCCGTCAGGAAGAATCCCGGAGCAATTGCATTTACACGCAAACCTTCTCCGAATTTGATCGCCAGTTCACCGGCCAGGTATTTAGTCAGGTTGGAAATGGCGGCTTTGGCAGCACCATAACCCACGACGCGGGTAAGCGGGCGCAAGGCGGATTCGGAAGAGAAGTTAACGATAGCACCTTCTCTTTGGTTAGCCATTACATCGGCAAATACCATTGTCGGGAGAACTGTTCCGAACAGGTTCAGGTCTACCACCTTACGGAAAGCGTCGATGTTCAGGTCGAAAATCGTGCTGTCCGGTCCGATAGTCGCGCCAGCCATATTACCGCCGGCTGCATTCAGCAATGCATCGATAAGACGACAGCCGCAGTGACTACAATGCCCAAAATGGCGGCCAGGATATCTTTTTTGTTCTGTTCCAGAATTTCTTTGTTTAATACGTCGGTCAGGAAGAAGCTTGCTTCTCCTCCTTTAGCTTTGATGTCGGCTACAATTTGTTCACCAACTTCGGCTGCACGGTCAAGAATAACGATTTTAGCACCTTCTTCAGCAAGGTGACCAGCAATACCTCTGCCCAAGATCCCGGCTCCACCGGTAATAATGACAACTTTGTCTTTAACGCAAAATAAATTAGCCATATTTTTATTGTTTATGATTGTGATAATTTCATTGTTACTATCTCATTGTGCTCGCGCACACATTGAGCACAAAAGTATAGTATTTATTTATCAAACAAAAAGAAAACGGATAAAAAATACCTTTTTATGTTTTCAAATATAATTGTTATAGTATTTGATATTCTCTTTCATCAGGATATCAATCGGCATATAATTGATCTGTTCTACTTTTTCTTTGAGGACTAAATGGCGGAACAGTGCCCGTATGCAATTGAATCCCTGCACTTCCGGCCGTTGGGCGATCAGGTGCGTGATGGAACCGTCATTTAGGCAAGTGATATTCGGGTCTATCACATCATAGCCGATCAATCTGAATTTCTCTCCTTTATCGCGGAAGTATTTTCCCAGTAAGTGGGCACGGGAGTTGAATATGATACCTGCGTTCACCTCTTTATGCTCTTCTAAGAAAGTATTCAGTATGCTTATGTTCTTTTCCGGTTCGTCGGCATGTAATTGTACGGAATAGATACGTCCGTCATAGTTCTTTTCTGCCAGATAATTCCTGAAGCCTTCCTCGCGTTTCATGACCTGGGTTACCTGCATTTCTCCTTTGCGGATAAAGCGGAAGATTGCGATATTTTCGGTCGGGTTGATTTGTTCGTATAGCAAACGGCCGGCAATGTATCCGGAATCGTACGAGTTAGTCCCGTAATAGGCCACACAATTGGTGTTTTCAATGAATGCGTCTATCAGTATGTAAGGTATTTGTAACTGATCCAGCCGGGATGCCAACTTGACGACACTGTCATGGAACTGTGTTGCAATCACGACTCCTTGACAGTCGGCTTTTTCGATCCGGGGAATGAGCTCGTCGAAACTGCTTTTGTCGTATTGATTGAAGCACATACGTTCGACTTCTACGTTGTAGCTGAAAAGTTCCTGCTCTGCTTTATCTATTCCTTCGCAAAGTTTATCCCAATATTCGCCTTTTGCAAAAGAAGGGATCAGTGTGATAAAATGGTAGTTCTTTTTTAGTGCAAGGGAACGGGCTATCAGGTTCGGGTGATAGTCTATTTCTTTTAAAACTTTTTCTACTTTTTTCTGTGCCTCTTCGGATACTTTGCCTCGGTTGTGCAATATGCGGTCGACGGTTCCGGTCGAAACTCCGGACATCTCTGCAATGTCTTTGATTCTATATGTCTTACCCATAGATCGGAAAGCTATACAGCCCGCAGAATGTTTATTTTTGCGGGCTGTTGTCTATTTATGATTTGATATTATAGTTGTTGTACTTCTTCTGTTGAAATCGTATTTAATTTTCTGAATGTGTAGCACTGCATCATATAGATAAGAGGAACGGCGACAAAGAGTCCGACGAAGAACAAGATACAACCGACGATCGCAGTGCCGATCATGGCCAACAGTAATAAAAACAGCGGCATACCCTGTCCTTTAGTCAAGTCCCAGCTTTTTTGCAGTGATTCTATAATTCCGCAGTCTTCCTCTACGATATAGGCAGAATAAAATTGCAGGCGGATAGCCAGATAGATACCCGGAACAATCAGTAAGAATATTCCGATAGCCACTGCGATACCCATAATGATGCTGGCAATAAGATAAGTGAAGATTTTACGGGATTGCTGTCCGTATGCGGAAAACTGTGGTTCTTCTCCATCCATTGTCTGGAACAGATTTTTTATGTAGCCCAACATGAAAGCACTGGATATGACGGCACTGATCAGATTCACGATGATCTTACCGACCATCGAACCTTGCGCTGGCATACCGAACAGACTAATGATTGATGACAGGATAAAATATCCGATAAACAGCCCTACCAGTACCCAGATCTGAGATTTAGTGTACTTCCATGAAGTGCCGAACACTTCCGATATCATAAACTTTGGTTCCATATGAATTGATTATTTAGGTTATATAAGCCGTAAAATTAGGATAAATTATTGAATAAACAAATTCTGTGTTAAAATTATGTATCAATTTAAACGAATATATTTTCGATTGGTCAAATTCTTAATATATCTCTGATACAGAAATATAAAATAAGCAATTTTTTAGTATAAAAGATTGTATAAACGGAAAAAGTACAACAAAAAGATTCTACATTTGTACGCTTTTTATGAGGAATAGGCTATGAATCCATAAGTTTAGGACAGCATCGTTGTGGAATTTTTTCTATGGTGCAGCGGATCTCACCCGTTGCGGTGGCTTTTTGATGGCCTTCTAATGACAAAAAACAAGAATAGTATAGAAGATATATAATAAATGAATATGGATAAACAAATGTTGAGAACTACTATTACCCAATTAAGGCAAATTGCATTGTTTGCAGTAGGGGTATCTTTATTAACCGCTTGCGGGAACAATCAAAGCGGTATGAAGTTAGGGGATAATGAATTTGCAGTCCTTGCTGTCAATTCGACAACGAGCGACCAGACAACTTCCTATCCGGCGACGATCAGAGGAACGCAGGATATTGAGGTACGCCCCCAGGTTTCGGGTTTTATCGTTAAGTTATGTGTGGATGAAGGAGCAACAGTTCGTAAAGGGCAGGCTTTGTTCCAGATCGATCCGACCCAGTATGCTGCTGCGGTCGGACAGGCAAAAGCGGCTGTCGAGATGGCTAAAGCCAATGTCGCTACTTTGACCCTGACCGAAAAGAATAAAAAAGCTTTGTTCGATCAGAAGATTATTAGTGATTTTGAGTATCAGACAGCGGTCAACCAGCTTATGTCTGCCAAGGCAAGCCTGGCTCAGGCGGAAGCATCTTTGGTGAGCGCGAATCAGAATTTGTCATTCTGTACGGTGACAAGCCCGTCGAATGGTGTTGTCGGTACATTCCCGTACCGTATCGGAAGTCTGGTCAGCCCTTCTGTCTCACAGCCCTTGACAACCGTATCCGAAATCAACGACGTGTATGTTTATTTTTCTATGACGGAGAAAGAGTTATTGCGCTTGACAAGAGCCGGGGGCACTTTGAAAGAACAGCTGGAAAAGATGCCGGCTGTCCGCTTGCAGCTGTCCGACGGCACAACCTATCAGTCGGAAGGCAAGATCGATGCCGTTAGCGGTGTAATCGACCAGTCAACCGGGTCTGTCAGCATGCGTGCTGTTTTCCCGAATGATAAAAATATATTGAGAAGCGGCGGTACCGGCAACATCATATTCCCATACACGATGGATGGGATTATTATTATCCCTCAGTCCGCTACTGTCGAAATCCAGGACAAAAAGTTTGTTTTCGTCTTGCAGGCGGACAATTCCGTGAAGAATACGGAGATTCAGATCTCTAATCTGGATGACGGGAAGAATTACCTGGTGACGAATGGTTTGAAATCCGGTGATAAAATCGTGATTGAAGGCGTACAGAACCTCCATGACGGCCAGGCTATCGAGCCGATCACGCCGGAACAGCAGAAAGCGAAATATGATCAGGCCTTGAAAGACCAGAACGAAGGTAATCTGAAGACCGCTTTTAATTAATAACTTCCATTTGTTCGTTAAAAACAGAAGATATGAAATTAGATAGATTTATAAACCGCCCGGTGCTCTCAACGGTGATCTCCATCTTGATTGTCATACTGGGTATATTAGGCTTGCTGTCCTTGCCTATTACCCAATATCCGGATATTGCCCCTCCAACCGTTTCGGTGAGAGCTACTTATACGGGGGCAAACGCACAGACGGTATTGAATAGTGTGATTGCGCCGCTGGAAGACCAGATCAATGGTGTGGAGAACATGATGTACATGACTTCATCGGCTTCGAATAACGGATCGGCCGAAATCTCCATTTATTTTAAACAGGGTACCGATCCTGACATGGCTGCCGTCAATGTGCAGAATCGTGTTTCCATGGCACAAGGTTTGCTGCCGGCCGAAGTAACCAAGATCGGTGTGACGACTCAGAAACGTCAGAACTCCATGTTGATCGTGTTCTCTGTTTATGATGCCGAGGACCGTTACGACCAGCGATTTATCGAAAACTATGCCAAGATCAACCTGATTCCGGAAGTACAGCGTGTACCTGGTGTGGGTGATGCAAACGTGTTAGGAACAGACTATTCCATGCGTATCTGGCTGAAGCCGGATGTGATGGCACAGTATAAACTGGTTCCGAATGACGTTGCAGGCGTCTTGGCTGAGCAGAACGTGGAAGCCGCTCCGGGTTCGTTTGGTGAACAGGGTAACCAGAGTTTCCAGTATACGATCCGTTATAAGGGACGTTTGCAGGAAGTGAACGAATTTGAGAACATGGTTGTGAAAGCTTTGCCGGATGGTGAAGTGCTCCGTATGAAAGATATCGCCGATATCGAATTGGGACGTCTGACTTATAACTTTGTCAATAAAGTAAACGGTCATAGTGCCGTAACTTGTATCGTTTATCAGATGGCAGGAACCAATGCGACGGAAACCATCAATAATATCCAGAACCTACTGGAAGAAACAGAAAAGATATTGCCTCCGGGCTTGAAGATCGACGTCGGTATGAATGCCAACGACTTCTTGTACGCTTCTATCCATGAGGTGCTCAAGACGTTGATCGAAGCCTTCATCCTGGTATTTATCGTTGTGTATATCTTCTTGCAGGATTTACGTTCGACTTTGATTCCGGCTATCGCGATCCCGGTTGCGTTGATCGGTACGTTCTTCATGCTGTCGCTGATCGGCTTTAGCTTGAACTTGCTGACTCTTTGTGCCATGGTGCTCGCCATTGCGATCGTGGTCGATGATGCGATCGTGGTCGTCGAGGGTGTCCATGCCAAGTTGGACCAGGGATACAAATCAGCGAAACTGGCTTCTATCGATGCCATGAACGAGCTGGGCGGTGCTATCGTCTCCATTACGTTGGTCATGATGTCCGTGTTTATTCCGGTAAGTTTCATGAGCGGTACGGCCGGTACATTCTATCGCCAGTTCGGTTTGACGATGGCTATCTCGATCGGTTTGTCTGCATTGAACGCCTTGACGTTGAGTCCGGCTCTGTGCGCGATGTTCTTGAAGCCGCACGAAGAAGGGCATGAGAAGAAATCGACCTTCGTCTCCCGTTTCCACTCTTCTTTCAATGCCGCATACGACTCTTTGCTGAACAGCTATAAAAAACGTGTCGTATTCTTTATCCAAAAGAAATGGCTTTCGTTCGGTATCGTTGCCGGATGTATCGTCTTGCTTGTTGTTTTGATGAATGCGACTCCGACAGGTATGGTTCCGAATGAAGATACCGGTACGATCATGGGCGCAGTGACGCTGCCTCCGGGAACATCCCAGGAACGTACGATAGAGGTGATGAACAAGGTGGATAGCCTGATCGCTGCCGACCCGGCAGTCAAATCGCGTACGGCCATTATTGGTTTCAGCTTTATCGGTGGCCAGGGGCCTTCATACGGTTCGTTCATTATCAAGTTGAAAGACTGGGAGGAGCGTTCCATGATGCAGAGTTCGGATATCGTGTATGGTAGTTTGTTCATGCGTGCGCAAAAGATAGTGAAGGATGCACAGGTGCTGTTCTTTACTCCGCCTATGATCCCAGGGTATTCCGCATCCAGCGATATCGAGTTGAACATGCAGGATAAGACCGGTGGCGATCTGGAAAAATTCTTCGATGTGACGAAGCAATATACGGCAGCTTTGACTGCCCGTCCTGAAATCAAGTCGGCACAGAGTACCTTCAACCCTAACTTCCCGCAGTATATGATCGACATCGATGCGGCTGCCTGCAAGAAGGTGGGTATCAGTCCGAGTGATATTCTGGCAACCATGCAGGGATATTATGGTGGTTTGTATGCCTCCAACTTCAACCGTTTCGGTAAGATGTACCGTGTGATGGTCCAGGCTGATCCGGCTTTGCGTACCAATTTGGAATCGTTGAAGAATATCAAAGTCCGCAATGGAAACGAAATGGCTCCAATCTCGCAGTTCGTGTCTATCAAGAAAGTGTATGGACCGGATATCATCAGCCGTTTCAATATGTATACATCTATTAAAGTGATGGTTGCGCCGGCGGATGGATACACCAGTGGCCAGGCATTGAAAGCAATCGAGGAGGTTGCCGGTACGACGCTTCCGACCGGTTTCGGATACGAGTTGGGTGGTATGGCACGTGAAGAGGCTGAAACCAGCGGCAGCACGACCGGTTTGATCTTCCTGCTCTGTTTCGTCTTCGTTTATTTGCTGCTGAGTGCCCAGTATGAAAGTTATATTCTGCCGTTGGCAGTATTGCTTTCCATTCCGTTCGGTTTGATGGGTAGCTTCCTGTTCGTACAGGGATGGGCTGCTTTGGGTAATATCCCGGCTTTGAAGATGATCTTAGGTACGATGTCCAACAATATCTATATGCAGATCGCCTTGATCATGTTGGTCGGTTTGTTGGCGAAGAACGCCATCCTGATCGTAGAGTTTGCCCTCGACCGTCGCCGTATGGGTATGAGTATCACGTGGGCTGCCGTTTTAGGTGCTGCCGCTCGTCTACGTCCTATCCTGATGACATCGTTGGCTATGGTAGTCGGTTTGTTGCCTATGATGTTCGCGTTCGGTGTAGGTGCTCACGGTAACCGTACTTTGGGTACTGCCGCCATCGGAGGTATGTTCATCGGTATGATCTTCCAGATTTTTATTGTTCCGGTTTTGTTTGTGGTATTCCAGTACTTGCAGGAGAAATTCAAACCTATCGAATGGGAAGATTTGGATAACAGCGATATGAATACGGAAATAGAACAGTACGCAAAAACAAAATAAGAGATGACAATGAAGAAACAGATTATATATATGGTATGTGCAACCGCTCTTTTGAGCAGTTGCCATATCTATAAAGCATATGACCGTCCGGATACGATCGAAACTTCCGGTATCTACCGTGATCCGGTCTCTGCCACCGACACGTTGGCAGCAACAGATACGGCCAATATGGGAAACCTGCCCTGGAAGGAAGTTTTTCGTGATCCTAAATTGCAGGCCTTGATCGAAGAGGGATTGGCAAACAATGTGGATATGCAAGCCGCTATCCTGAGGGTAGAGGAGGCCAAATTGTTGCTGACTTCCGCTCGCCTGTCTTTCCTCCCTTCTTTGAATCTGGCTCCGCAAGGAACCATAACCAAAATGGAAAATACGGGGTATGTGAAAGCCTATACCTTGCCGGCGGCAGCTAGCTGGGAAGTCGATTTGTTTGGTAAACTATTGAATGCGAGCCGCGGGCAGAAAGCCGCTTACTTGCAGAGCCAGTACACGCAGCAAGCGATACGTTCGCAGCTGATCGGCGGAATCGCCAATGCCTACTTCACTCTGTTGATGTTGGACCGCCAGGTGGAGATTACTTCCAAGACGGTAGATATCTACAAAGAAAATGTGCGGGCTATGGAGGCGATGAAGGTTGCCGGCATGACAACAGAAGCCGCAGTCGTCCAGATGCGTGCCGTGTACCATCAGGTATCCGGTTCGTTGATCGAACTGAAGCGTCAGGTGCGTGAAGTGGAGAACTCCTTATCTGTATTGCTAGCGAAAGCACCGCAGCCTATCGACCGCAGTACGCTTGAAGACCAGGTGATGCCTGAAGAGCTGATGGCTGGTGTTCCTTTGCAGTTGTTGGAAAACCGTCCGGATGTGAAGGTGGCCGAGATGACATTGGCCAGCGCTTATTATACGACCAATAAGGCCCGTGCCGCTTTTTATCCGGGAATCAATATTACGGCGACAGCCGGTTGGACGAATGGTTCGGGTGTTACGGTTTCCAATCCGGGACAGTTTATGTTTCAGGCGTTGGCTTCGTTGGCACAGCCTATCTTTAACAATGGTAAGCTGGTGGCCAACCTGAAAATCTCAAAAGCGGAAGAACAGATTGCCAAGATGAACTACCAGCAGACGATTCTGGAAGCGGGAAAGGAAGTGAGTGACGCTTTGCATCTTTATGATGCTACCAATAGAAAACTTATCCAGGACAAGGCTCAGATAGAAGAGTTGGAAAAGGCGGTAACCTATACTAATGCTTTGTTCCAATCCGGACAGTCCACTTATCTGGAAATTCTTTCTGCCCAGCAGAGTCTGCTCAGTGCGCAGTTGACGGAAGTCTCCGACAATGTCCAGCGTATGCAGGCTGTTATCAATTTATATAGTGCCGTCGGTGGCGGAAGAGAGTAAAAAGCAATTGACAATTTAAAAGGAGATTATTATGATTAGTCCGTTAGCTTATGTAGATGCAAGCGCGAAGTTAGGAGCGAACGTAACCGTCCATCCGTTTGCATACGTCGATAAGAATGTAGAAATCGGTGATGACTGCGAGATCATGCCTCATGTCAGTATCATGAGTGGAACCCGTATGGGAAAGAGGAACCGCATCTTCAATGGTGCTGTCATTGCTGCCGAACCGCAGGATTTTAACTATAAGGGAGATGATACGATCGTCGAAATCGGAGATGACAATGTGATCCGTGAAAACGTAGTGATCAACCGTGCGACCAATTCTGGCGGGAAGACGATTATCGGTAATGGCAATTTCCTGCATGAAGGCGTGCATGTTTCCCACGACACGCATATCGGTAATCACAGTGTGTTCGGATACGGGAGCAAGATTTCCGGCAACTGCATGATTGAAGATTATGTGATTTTCGGAGGTAACGTGCTGGTGAGCCAGGGATGTCGTGTCGGAACCTGGTCGATGACGCAGACCGGTTGCCGCTTCCGCAAGGATGTGCCTCCTTATATCGTGGCTGCATTGGAGCCGACGACCTATTACGGGGTAAACTCCGTAATCCTGATGCACGAAGGCATGAGCGAAAAGATCGTAAAACATATCAGTCATGCTTACCGTATCATCTATCAAGGTAACGCCAGTATATTCGATGCCTTGCTGATGATTAAGGACCAGGTGCCGATGAGCGACGAAATCCAGCATATCATCGACTTCATCAGTGCTTCGAAATTGGGCGTCATCAAATAAAATAGGACTATCCGACAGAAAAGAAAGAGTTGTTCTTTATGGAGCAGCTCTTTTTTTATTTATCTTTGTTGAGTTTTATATTCTCAATGTCTAATCTAAAAATAAAATGCAACATGAAAAACTTATTTAAATCGTTTGTGGTTCTTTTAGCAGTTATGGCTGCTGTCCCTTCTTTTGCGCAAAAAGCGAATAACACGTTGACTGAAAAAGAAAAGAAACAAGGTTGGACTTTGCTGTTCAACGGGAAAGATTTTACCGGTTGGAGACAATGCAACAATACCGGTATGGCCCCGAACTGGGTAATCGAAGACGAGGCGATGAAAGTCTTTACCGCTCCGGGCAAAAAACCTGGACACGGTGCAGGAGGCGATATCCTGTATAAGGAAAAGAAGTTCAAGAACTTTGAGCTGTCTGTAGATTGGAAAACCAGTAAAATGGGAAATTCAGGTATCTTTTATTATGTACGCGAAGTTCCGGGCAAACCGATCTATTATGCAGCTCCCGAAGTACAGGTTCTGGATAATGTGGATGCAACCGACAACAAGCTGGCAAACCACCTTGCCGGTTCTTTGTATGATATGCTCCCTGCCGATCCGAAAACGGTAAAACCTGCCGGCGAATGGAACACGATCGTGATCAAGGTGAAGGATGGCAAAGTGACGCATACCCAGAATGGAAAGAAGGTCGTTCAGTATACTTTGTGGAGCAAAGAGTGGGATGATATGGTTGCCAATAGCAAATTCAAAGATTTCCAAGGTTTCCAGGAAGGCATTTCCCATGAAGGGTATATCGGCTTGCAGGATCATGGTTATCCGATCTGGTTCCGCAATATCAAGATTCGGGAATTGAAGTAAGTTATGGTTTAAATCTGCTAATTTAAGTGACAATTGGCATGCTTCTATTGTCAAACAGCCTGCTCATAGACCTTTTGCCTTTAGTCGAAAACCTTTTCGCCCTTGGTCAAAAGCCCTTTCGACA
>ERZ1106978.1624-NODE-1624-length-12223-cov-3.320020_pt1 | contig 12223 bp, 9 predicted proteins | sample MGYA00403689_ERZ1106978 | MGnify/ENA primary metagenome ERZ1106978 (study PRJEB35170, sample SAMEA104062434) | human gut metagenome | biome: human gut; feature: human-associated habitat; material: faeces | place: Denmark | collected 2012-08-02 ...
CATCTGACGGCAGATCAGGGCAAGAGAGCGGTAGATCTGCTGCTTGGAAGCAACGCTCAGATCCACGCCGTACTCGCTGGTCAGCTTGTCCTGAAGAATTTTTGCAAATTCTTTTGTAGTCATAAATGAACTCCTATCCGCACGAATGCTTAAATTTTTTGAATTAGTACGGTGACAGGGCATTTCTCCTCTAATTCCCTCGCCCCTCGCATAACACATAACAATAGTATTATAATCACTCCGGATGGGGATTGCAAGAAAAAGGAACCATTTTTGCCGTATCTGACATTTTTATGGCAATGTTTCTGACAAATATGCCAAAAATTCAAAAATAGCACTTTTTCTCGCGCACTATTTATATTATAATAAAGGGAGACAAGGGCCGTGTTTGCCCCGAAATGCACCGGTTCGGGCGGGTAATTCGGGGACAAACTCGGCTGAACATGAAAAAGCCGCAGCTAAACGCTCCTGTCAGGGCTGAAATGGTTTCCGAAAATCCCGGAGATAGTGGGAAACGACCGGAAATAACCAGCCCGGCAGGGCGTGCGCTGCGCAAAGTGAGGACGATATGGTAAATAAAGTGAGAGTGACCATTGCAGGCGCACCCTACGCCATTGCAACGACCGATACCGAGAACTACATCACCACACTGGCCAAGAAGCTGGACGATGACATCACGAAGCTGCTGGACAACAACGGCAACCTCTCTGTGACCAAGGCGGCGGTGTTCTGCGCGATGGACTATCTGGACGAGTACCGCAAGAGCGCGGGCAGCGCCGAGAATATGCGCAGCCAGATACAGGACTACATTTCCGATGCAGCCAAGGCGAAGCTGGCAGCGGATAAGGTCAAGGCGGAGAACGAGACCCTCAAGCGGGAAAATGCCGCTCTGCGGGAACAGCTGGCCAAGCTGCAGCAGAAGTGATCTACATTATATAAATGTCAAAGGGAGAGCTATGTCAAAAATTGAGATCCTTGCCCCTGTGGGCAGTGAAGAAATGCTCCGCGCAGCAGTATTCAGCGGCGCGGACGCAGTATATCTGGGTTTTTCCGGCTTCAACGCCCGCACCGGTGCGGGCAATTTTGATGCCGACAGCCTGAAAGAAGCCGTCCGGTTCTGCCATGCCCGGGGCGTGGCCGTTCATGTGGCGCTGAATACCACCGTCTACGGCGGCGAGCTGGCGGGTCTGGCCGACGCCGTGCGGGCCGTCGCCGCCAGCGGGGCCGACGCCGTCATCTGTCAGGACCTCGCGGTGGCGAAGCTCATCGGGGACATCGCGCCCCAGCTGCCCCGCCACGGTTCCACCCAGATGAGCGTCCACACCCTGCAGGGCGCACTGGAACTGAAAGAGCTGGGCTTTGCCCGGGTCGTGCTGGCCCGTGAGCTGAGCCTGCCCGAGGTGGAGCACATCACCAAGCACTGCGGCATCGAGACGGAGTGCTTCGTCCACGGCGCACTCTGCATGTGCGTCAGCGGCCAGTGCTATATGTCGGCTTTCCTGGGCGGACGGAGCGGCAACCGCGGCTCCTGCGCCGGCCCCTGCCGCCTGCCCTTCGAGGCCAACGCTCTGCCCGAGGGCAAGCCGGGCCGTCTGCACCACCTGTCCCTCAAGGACAACTCCGTCATCGACAAGCTGGACAAGCTGCAGGCCATCGGCGTGGCATCAGCGAAAATCGAAGGCCGTCTGCGGACGCCGGAGTATGTTGCTGCTGCCGTCAGCGCCTGTCTGGCAGGCCGCGAGGGCCGCGCCTATGACCGCGACCTGCTGAAGAATGCGTTCAGCCGCTCCGGCTTCACCTCCGGTTATCTGGACGGAAAGATCGACGGCACGATGTTCGGCGTCCGCAGCGAGGCCGACGCCGAGCTGACCAAGAAGACCCTGCCTGCCCTGCGGGAGCTGTACCGCCGGGAGCGTTCCCGCGTGCCGGTGGAGATGAAAATTGAAATTGAAGAGGGCGGCGAAAAGCTGACCGTCACTGACGGCACCAACAAAGCCTTCGCCTACGGCGACGCCGAACCTCAGCCCGCCCGCACCGACCCCACCGAGAGCCTGAGCCGCAGCCTGAGCAAGACCGGCGGCACGCCTTTCTCTGCCGAAAAAATCGACGTGGAGATGGATGGCGGCCCCTGGTTCGTGCCGGGCAGTGCCATCAACGAGCTGCGCCGCGAGGCGTTGGACGCCCTGCTGAAAAAGCGGGAGACCCTGCGCCCGTGGCCGGTGAATGAGGTGGAGCTTCCGCCTCTGCCGCTGCGCACACTGCCGCCCCACCGCACCCTCCGCGCCCGGTTCGAGCGCTGGGAGCAGGTGCCGGAGCAGGCGCTGAGCGGGGTGGAATACCTCATCCTGCCCATCGCGCAGGCCGACCGCGTCCCCCGCGAGTGGCGGGAGAAGACTCTTCTCGAACTGCCCCGCGTCATGTTCGGCGCACTGGAAGAGGACACCGCCCGCCGCATCGCGCAGCGTCAGACCGACCGACTTCACGCGGGGCGTGGTTTCCACCTCGACGCGCAGCGTGGCGTCCTTATATTCCGAATCCAGCACGGGCGTGATACGCACGTCTTCGAGGTGCGCCTTGTCGCGGGCAGTCAGCTCCACGCCGCGGGCAATGCCCGCGAAGCGCCAGAAGTCCTGGTCTTCGAGGAACGAACCGTCGCACCAGCGGTTGACGCGCATCACGATCAGGTTGTCGCTGCCCGGCGTCAGGTAACGGGTGATGTCGAATTCGGCTTCGAGTTTGCTGTCTTCGCTGTAACCCGCTTCGTGGCCGTTGACCCAGAGCGTCACGTTCGAGGTGGCCGAGCCGATGTGAATGAATATGTCGCGGCCCTTCCAGTCGGCGGGAACGGTCACCGTGCGGCGGTAGAGGCCCGTGTAATTCTGTTCATGGGGAATCAGCGGAGGTTTCACCTCGAAGAACTTGTGCCACGGGTAGGGTTTGTTCGTGTAGACCGGGTCGCCGCAGCCGTTCAGCTCCCAGATTCCCGGCACGGGCATTGTACCCCACGACGAGTCGTCGTGTCCGGAGCGGAAGAACCCTTCGGGTTCGGCTCCCGGTCGGTCCACGCGCAGGAAGGACCATTCGCCGTTGAGCGTGCGGTAGAAGGGCGAGCGGGTGTAGTCGTTTTCGGGAATGGCCTCGGCGGCCGTGGGGAAGGCGATGAAACTCGTGCGCATCGGTGCGCGGCCGACTTCGAAGCATTCGGGATCGAGCCAGCGTTCGGCGGGGGCTTTCGCCGAGGCCGCCGTGGCGGCGAAGAGTGCGAGCAACAGCAGTCTTTTCATTTTTCGGTGGTTTGGGGGTGGCAAATGTTGTGTCGGAACAAAAATAATAAAAAAACGAAACTTTCGCAAGTTATATAACGAAACCTTTCGTTTTTACCCGGTGAAGAGGCCTTCAAGGGCGTGTTTTTGAAAATTTGACGGATTTTCGGCCGAAAGTTCAGGAATTTACAGGGAGGGTTCTTGTGATCTTAAAAATTTTTACTATATTGTTGCCCCGCATATAACCCGAAGGCCGGAATATCCCCGCTCCTGCCGGCCTGTTTTGAATGGTTCCATTTCTAAAAAGACAATGCTTATGAAACAAAAGAAAATGCTTGCACTGACCCTTTCCCAACTCGTACTGCTTTATCGTCAGGAGTTTCCCGGCCTTGCGGCCCTTGCCGACGCCAGCGGCGACGGCGAACGGTTTCGCATGGGCCTCCGGGAGTTCGTGGACGCACACCGGGCGGCGGAAGGCGAAGCGGCGGAGCAGATTCGACTGTTGATCGACTACGACGGACGCAGCGTCCGCGAATTATCCACCGACCGGCAGCTGGAAGTCAGGACCCTCACGCTGCTGTGGCAGTTTCTTACCGGAAGGCTCGAAAACCCCGAAATGCCTTCCGACCTGTTCGTCGATCTGTACCATCTCTTCCGCCTGCTGGATGCTCCGGAGATTCCGCTGCCTTCGCCCCGGCGCGTGCGCAGCCGCACCGAACGCTGGCTCTCGGGACAGGACGACGGGGTGCGGGCCATCCGCGCCGACAACCGCGAACGGATGCTCCACCTGCTGATCCAGAAGATCGGGAACCGCAAGTCGAAGGTTCCGTCGCGCTTCCAGTTCGCCGACGGCATGACCTACGAGGAGAAGTACCGGCAGGTGGCCGCCTGGTGGGGCGATTTCCGCTTCCAGCTGGCGATGGCCGTGAAAAGCCCCTCGGAACTGAACCGCTTTCTGGCTGGCTCGCTCTCGTCGGAGACGATGTATCTGCTCTCGAAGGCCCGCAAGAAGGGAATGCCCTTCTTCGCCACGCCCTATTACCTTTCGCTGCTCGACGTCACGGGCGGCGGCTACGACGATGCCGCCATCCGCAGTTACATTCTTTATTCGCCGCAACTGGTCGAAACCTACGGGCAGATCCGCGCCTGGGAGCGCGAGGACGTCGTCGAGGCCGGACGACCCAATGCCGCCGGGTGGCTGCTGCCCGACGGACACAACATCCACCGCCGTTACCCGGAGGTGGCGATCCTGATTCCCGACACGATGGGCCGCGCCTGCGGCGGGCTGTGCGCCTCGTGCCAGCGCATGTACGACTTCCAGAGCGAACGCCTCAATTTCGAATTCGAGACCCTGCGCCCCAAGGAGAGCTGGGACCACAAGCTGCGCCGCCTGATGAATTATTTCGAGGAGGACACCCAGCTGCGCGACATCCTCATCACGGGCGGCGACGCCCTGATGAGCCAGAACAAAACCCTGCGTAACATTCTCGAAGCGGTCTGCCGCATGGCCGGCCGCAAGCGCCGGGCCAATGCCCGACGCCCCGACGGGGAGAAGTACGCCGAATTGCAGCGTGTGCGCCTCGGGTCGCGCCTGCCGGCCTATCTGCCGATGCGCGTCAACGATGAACTGGTCGAAATCCTCCGCGAATTCCGCGAGAAGGCCTCGGCCGTCGGCGTGAAGCAGTTCATCATCCAGACCCATTTCCAGACGCCGCTCGAAGTGACGCCCGAAGCCGAGGAGGCCATCCGGAAGATCCTTTCGGCGGGGTGGCTCATCACCAACCAGCTGGTCTACACCGTGGCCGCTTCGCGCCGCGGGCACACCACACGCCTGCGCCAGGTGCTAAATTCGCTCGGTGTGGTCTGCTACTACACCTTCTCGGTCAAGGGGTTTCAGGAGAATTACGCCGTTTTCACCCCCAACAGCCGCTCGATGCAGGAGCAGGTCGAGGAGAAGGTTTACGGGCGGCTCACTCCGGAGCAGGCGGCCGAACTCGACGATTTGCTGGCTGACGGGACGGATACGGCTGCGAAAATCCGCTGCTTCATGCGTCGTCACCACCTGCCGTTTCTGGCCACGGACCGCAGCGTGCTGAACCTTCCGGCCATCGGCAAGAGCATGTCGTTCCGGCTGGTGGGCATCACGGCCGAGGGCAAGCGTCTGCTGCGTTTCGACCACGACCGGACGCGCCGCCACAGCCCGATCATCGACAGTATGGGCGAAATCTTCATCGTCGAGAACAAGTCGCTGGCCGCCTACCTGCGCCAGCTGGGCAAGATGGGCGAGGACCCCGAGGACTACGCTTCGATCTGGGCCTATACGCACGGCGAGACCGAGCCGCGTTTCGGGCTTTACGTCTATCCCGATTTCGGGTTCGCGACGACCGACCGGGTGAGCAACCTGGAGTTGGAGTGACGCAATAACCGGCATATGATTTGCGTTTGTATTCAATGATTATTGAATGAATGCAAATTATGAAAAAGACGATTCACAGAGCCGCGACCCGCGGGTATGCCGATCACGGCTGGCTCCGGACCCACCATACTTTCAGCTTCGCCGGATACTACGATCCCGGGCGGATTCATTTCGGCGCCCTGCGCGTGCTCAACGACGATACCGTGGCCCCGGGCGAGGGGTTCGGAACGCATCCCCACGAGAATATGGAGATCGTTTCGCTCGTTCTCTCGGGCGCCTTGAGGCACGGCGACAGCATGGGCAACATGCAGCTCCTCAAGCCGGGCGAATTGCAGGTGATGACCGCCGGTACGGGCATCACGCACAGCGAGATGAACGCCAGCCGCGAGGAGCCGGTGAAGTTCCTGCAGATCTGGGTCATCACCGACGCCGAGGGCCATACGCCCCGTTACAACCAGATCGAACTCGCGCCCGCGAAGCGCAACGAGTTCCGGCTGATCGTGGCTCCCGAAGGCCGCGGCGGGGAACACGTGGGATGGATTCACCAGACGGCATGGTTCCATACGCTCGACCTCGACGCCGGGCGGGAAGCCCGGTATCGCATGAATCTTCACGGCAACGGGGCCTATGTTTTCGTGATCGAAGGCACGGCCGAGGTCGCGGGCGAACCGCTCGGTCCCCGTGACGGCATGGGCATATCGGACGCCGACGATTTTCTGATCCGCGCTTCCGAAAACGCACGGCTGCTGGTCATCGAGGTCCCGATGATCTGATGTGCGGCAGCCTGATGTGAAAAACCGCCGGAGTCGAATGCTCCGGCGGTTTTTTAGTGTCAGGCGGCGTCCTAAAACTCCGAGGTGAAGTGGAAGCGGATATCCTTGAAGTTCTCCTGCGCGAGAGCCAGCCCGTAGCTGGTGTCGGCGAGGAAAACGTCGCGGCCGTGCTTGTCCACGGCCATGTTGGTGTGCTTGCGGCGCTTGAAGTCGGCCAACTGCGCGGCGTTGTCGCTGTCGATCCAGCAGGCCTTGTAGATCGAGATCGGCTCCCAGCGGCACGCGGCGTTGTACTCGTGCTCCAGACGGTACTGGATGACCTCGAACTGGAGCGCGCCCACCGTGCCGATGATCTTGCGGCCGTTGAGCGAGCTTGTGAACAGCTGCGCCACGCCCTCGTCCATCAGCTGGTCGATGCCTTTGGCCAGTTGCTTGAATTTCAGCGGGTCGGCGTTCTCGATGTAGCGGAACTGCTCGGGGGCGAACGACGGAATTCCGGTGAAGCGGAGCTTCTCGCCTTCGGTGAAGGTGTCGCCGATCTTGAAGTTCCCCGTGTCGTGCAGACCCACGATGTCGCCCGGATAGGCGAAGTCGATCACCGACTTTTTCTCGGCCATGAAGGCCGTCGGGGAGGAGAATTTCAACTGCTTGCCGCTGCGTACGTGGAGGTAGTTCCTATTCCGTTCGAACGTGCCGGAACAGATCTTCAGGAACGCGATGCGGTCGCGGTGGTTGGGGTCCATGTTGGCGTGGATCTTGAAGACGAAGCCGGTCATTTTCGGCTCCGCAGGCTCCACCTGCCGGGTTTCGGTCGGCGCCGGGCGCGGCGAAGGGGCGATGCGCACGAAGCATTCGAGCAGTTCGCGCACGCCGAAATTGTTCACCGCCGAGCCGAAGAACACCGGGGCCAGTTCGCCCCGCAGGTAGGCGTCGCGGTCGAACTGGTCGTAGACGCCCTCGACCAGTTCCACGTCGGAACGCAGCTGGGCGGCGAACTTCTCGCCGATGTAGCCTTCGAGTTCCTGCGAGGCGAGGTCCGAGATTTCGGCCGTCGAGGCGTCGGCCGTGAGCTTTTCGTCCGACGTGAAGAGCGAGAGGTTCTTCTCGTAAAGGTTGTAGACGCCCTTGAACGTGGGTCCGTTCGAGATCGGGAAGGCCAGCGGCCGCACGCGGATATGCAGTTCCTTCTCCACCTCGTCCAGCAGGTCGAACGGCTCTTTCGACGGGCGGTCGAGCTTGTTGATGAAGACGATCACGGGGGTTTGGCGCATGCGGCAGACCTCCATCAGCTTGCGGGTCTGGGCCTCGACGCCCTTGGCGCCGTCGATGACGATGATCACCGAGTCGACGGCCGTCAGCGTGCGGTAGGTGTCCTCGGCGAAATCCTCGTGGCCCGGGGTGTCGAGGATGTTGATCTTGCAGCCCCGGTATTCGAATCCCATCACGGCCGTGGCCACCGAGATGCCTCGCTGGCGTTCGATCTCCATGAAGTCGGACGTGGCGCCCTTCTTGATCTTGTTGCTCTTGACGGCTCCGGCCACGTGGATGGCGCCGCCGAACAGCAGCAGTTTTTCCGTAAGGGTGGTTTTGCCCGCGTCGGGGTGGGCGATGACGGCGAAGGTCCGCCGCCGGGTTATCTCTTCCTGTTGTGTCATGCGTTATTCTTTCGGGTAATCGGCGTTGTAGTGGCAGCCTACGGACTCCTTGATCTCGCGGCCCTGCTTGATGACCAGGTAGGCGATGGCGATCATGTTCCGCAGCTCGCACAGTTCGCGGTTGGGCTTGGTCTTGTTGTAAAGTTCCTCGGTCTCCTGCCAGAGAATTTCCAGCCGGTGCATGGCGCGCTTGAGCGAGAGGTTCGACCGCACGATGCCCACGTAGTTGGACATGATCGTCTGCATCTCGCGCTTCGACTGGATGATCATCAGCATCTCCTCGGTGTGCTGCGTGCCTTCGAAATCCCAGTCGGGAATGCCCTCCTGAAAATCGACTTTCTCCAGCAGCGACGCCGTGTGGCGCGCGGCCTGGTCGGCGTAGACCACCGCTTCGATCAGCGAGTTCGAGGCCAGACGGTTGGCGCCGTGCAGCCCCGTGCACGAGGTCTCGCCCAGCGCGTAGAGCCGTTTCACGGAGGTTTCGCCGTTGGTGTCGACCTTCACGCCGCCGCAGCAGTAGTGCGCCGCAGGGGTCACGGGAATCCAGTCTTTGGTGATGTCGATGCCGATCGAGCGGCATTTTTCATAGATGTTCGGGAAATGGCTCTTCACGGCCTCGGGGTCCTTGTGCGTCACGTCGAGGTAGACGAAGTCGGAACCCCGTTTGGTCATCTCGCGGTAGATGGCGCGGGCCACCACGTCGCGCGGCGCGAGGGATTTCATCGGGTGGTATTTGTCCATGAACTCCTTGCCGTCGGGCAGCCGCAGGATGGCCCCGAAGCCGCGCATGGCTTCGGTGATCAGGAAGTTGGGCTTCTCGCCGGGGTTGTAGAGCGTCGTGGGGTGGAACTGGATGAACTCCATGTTCTCGGTCATCGCCTTGGCGCGGTGGCACATGGCGATGCCGTCGCCCGTGGCGACCACGGGGTTCGAGGTCGTGGAGTAGACGTTGCCGCAGCCGCCCGTGGCCACGACGGTGAATTTCGAAAGCATGGTCTCGATCTCGTTGGTGTCGAGATTCAGGACGTAGGCCCCGAACGAGGCCAGTCCGCGCGTGTGGCGCGTGACGAACTCGCCCAGATGGTGCTGCGTCAGCAGGTCGATGGCGAAGTGGCGTTCGAGAACCGTGATGTTCGGATGCTCCCTCACCGACTGCACGAGCGCCCGTTCGATCTCGGCTCCCGTGAGGTCCTCGTGGTGGAGGATGCGGTGCTCCGAGTGTCCGCCTTCGCGGTTGAGCTCGAAACGCCCGTCGGGGGTCTTGTCGAAACGCGTGCCCCAGGCTATGAGGTCGGCGATCAGTTCCGGGGCCCGCCGCACGACCAGTTCCACGGCCTTCTCGTCGCATTTGCCTGCGCCGCAGACCAGCGTGTCGCGGATGTGTTTCTCGAATGTGTCGGGAGCGTACGTTACCGAGCAGATGCCGCCTTGTGCATAATTGGTGTTGCACTCTTCGATCGCGCCCTTGGTGACGATCGTAACGTGTCCGTGGGCTGCGGCTTTCAGCGCGAACGAAAGGCCCGCGGCGCCGGAACCGATAACCAGAAAGTCGGTTTTCATGGGTTTTTCCTTTTTCTATTGCCTTGCAGCGCCGCAAAGTTACAAAAAATAGTAACTTTGCCGCATAATTTCGGGCAAAATATGGAACGACATATCGACATCAGCCGCTTCGATTACGACCTTCCGGACGAGCGGATCGCCAAATTCCCGCTCGCCGAGCGCAGCGCCTCGAAGCTGCTCGTCTGGCGCGGCGGAGAAATCGCGGAAAAGCGTTTCGCCGACATCGGCGACGTGCTGCCGGCCGGGGAGCTGCTGGTTTTCAACAACACGAAGGTGATCCGGGCGCGGATCGTCATGCACAAGCTCTCCGGGGCGCGCATCGAGGTCTTCTGTCTCGAGCCGCACGACCCGGCCGACTACGAGCGGGCGTTCGCCGTCACGGGCGGCTGCACATGGTCGTGCATCGTGGGCAACCGCAAGAAGTGGAAAGAGGGGTACGTGGAGATCAATTTCGAACGCGGGGGCTGCGCCGAGCACCTTCGTGCATGGATCGTCGAGGACCACGGCCGCGAGTGCGTCGTGCGTTTCGAGTGGACGGCCCCGATGACCTTCGGGCAGCTGCTCGAATACCTCGGGCGGATTCCGATTCCGCCCTACCTGAACCGCGAGAGCGAGGAGATCGACAACACGCGCTACCAGACGGTCTATTCGAAGTTCGAAGGTTCGGTGGCCGCACCGACCGCCGGGCTGCATTTCACGCCCGAGCTGATCGGGGAGATGAAGGTGCGCGGATTCGCCTTCGAGGAGGTGACGCTCCATGTCGGGGCGGGCACGTTCCTGCCCGTCAAGGACGAGGACGCCGCGCGGCATCCGATGCACACCGAGCATTTCGAGGTGCGCCGTGCGACGGTGGTCCGCCTGCTGGAGAAGTGGGGGCATATCACCGCCGTGGGAACCACCTCGGTGCGTACTCTGGAATCGCTTGCGGCCCTTGCGTGGCGCATCCGCACGGCCGGGACGCCCGATGCCGGGCGGGTCGTGGGGCAGTGGGAGCTGTACGACATTCCCGCGGAGTTTTCGGGCCGCGAGGCGTTGCAGGAGTTGTCGGGGTATATGGAGCGCGAGGGGCTAGACCGGCTGAAAGCCTCGACGCAGATTATGATCACGCCGCTGGACTACGAGTTCCGCATCGTGCACAATATCGTCACCAATTTCCACCAGCCCAAATCGACGCTGCTGCTGCTGGTTTCGGCCTTTGTGGGCGACGGGTGGCGGCGGATTTACGACTACGCCCTCGGCCACGGCTTCCGCTTTTTGAGCTACGGCGATTCGTCGGTGCTGCTGCGGGAATGACCGTTTATGCGGAACGGAAAAGGGACGCCCGACGAGGACGTCCCTTTTTTATTGGCGCAGGGGCGGATTAGAAATTGTATCCGACGCTGATCGTGAAGCAGTTGTTGCGCATCGTGCCCTCGCCGTCGCTCTCCTTGACCAGATTCAGGCAGCCGATGTCGTAGCCCAGCCCGAAGTAAATGCGTTTCCAGACGACGCCGGCGCCCAGACGCACGCCCAGGTCGGAACGTTTCAACCCGCCTTCGTCTCCGAAGATGTCGCCCTTCTCGTCGCCGACCTTCACTTTGCCGCCGATGCCGAGCCCGTAGTAAAGACCTGCGAAGGGTTGGATCGTAACGATGTCCTTGATGTTGAAGTGGTAGTTCACCAGCACGGGGATTTGCAGGTAGGAGGGGCGGAAGCTCACGCCGTCGACCTTGCCGCCGCGGCTCGAGAAGGCAAGCCCGGTTTCGAGGTAGAAGGGCAGTTTGTTGCAAAGCAGGATCTGATCGGTCACGGCGACGTGGAACGAGGCCCGCGAGTCGGTGCTGATGGACGCACCTCCGGCCGAAATCGAGTAGCTCGACAGGTTCAGTCCGGCGCGGACGCCCAGGATGTTCTTTTCGTAGTTTTGCGCCGAAACGGCATTTGCCAGCAGGATGGCGGCCATGATAAGCAATACTTTTTTCATAATGAATGGGTTTGGGTTTGTATACGTGGCAAATATAGGATAATTTTTTCGAAAAATCCCCCCCCCCGAAATTTTTTACGGATAATGAAAAAAATATCCGTAAATGCTTTTGCTTTAGCTGGATAGCTGTCGGATGTCAGAAATTGTAACCGATGTTTACGGTCAGGCAGTTGTTGCGTATTTCGGCGCTTTCGGGCTGGAGTGCGTAGCCGAAGAATTCGCCGCCCCGGAACAGGTCGCGGCAGCCGATGTCGTAGCTTATGCCCAGGTAGATGCGTCTGATGACGAACCCGGCGCCCGCGCGCACGCCGAAATCCATGCGGGAGAGGAAGCCCGGGGCGCTGAACATATCCTCGTTGCCGTATTCGGTCTTCATCGCGCCCCGGATGCCCACGCCGCCGTATATGCCCGCGAAGGGCTGGATCGTGAGGAGATCCCGGATGTGGAAATGGTAGTTGACGAGCAGGGGGGCCTGCATGTAGAACGGACGCATGGTCATGTTGTAGATGTCGCCGTAGATTTCAGCGGCGGCCCTGCCGCCGCGGCTCGAAAAGCCGATGCCCGTTTCGAGGTAGAGGGGCAGGCTGCGGGGG
>ERZ1106978.1633-NODE-1633-length-12170-cov-3.369955_pt1 | contig 12170 bp, 10 predicted proteins | sample MGYA00403689_ERZ1106978 | MGnify/ENA primary metagenome ERZ1106978 (study PRJEB35170, sample SAMEA104062434) | human gut metagenome | biome: human gut; feature: human-associated habitat; material: faeces | place: Denmark | collected 2012-08-02 ...
GATATAGTCTGGAAAGCAATTATGCCAGCATGTTTGATGGTACAAACAAGAACTGCGCAAAAGTGGATTATTAAACGCCGTCTGGAAGCCGCCCGCGACTTGATACTATCCGGAAAGAAAAAAGTGACGGAAGCTTGTTTCGATGTGGGATTCAAAAACCTGTCGCACTTCTCTAAAATATATAAGGAAGCATACGGCGTAGCCCCATCGTGGAGATGAACGTAAAATGTCGAATCCAAAAAACATATCATCATGAGAACCCAAAAAACTTTATTCATCCTATCACTGACTTTAATTTTTCCCATCATGGCAAAATCACAAGTAAAAATCCAACAGACCGCCGGACGCGACGCGCTCGGAGAGTTCGCGCCCGAATTCGCACACCTGAACGACGACATCCTCTTCGGGGAAGTATGGAGCCGCAACGACTTGCTTTCGCTCCGCGACCGTTCCATCGTCACGGTGGTATCCCTCATGTCTCAGGGGCTGACCGATTCCTCTTTCAAGTACCATCTCGAATCGGCCAAAAAGAACGGGGTGACCCGGACAGAGATGGCCGAAATCCTCACCCATGCCGCATTCTACGCCGGATGGCCTAAGGCATGGGCAGCGTTCCGCATGGCAAAAGAGGTATGGGACGGGAATGCCGAAAGCGTGGCCGCAGGTTCGGTCGAAGCCTATGCACAAACCATCTTCTTCCCGGTGGGACAACCCAACGATGCATACGCCCGGTATTTCACGGGCCAAAGCTACCTTGCCCCTATCCTGAAGGAAGGTGTTCCCGTGGCCAATGTGACCTTCGAACCGGGCTGCCGCAACAACTGGCACATACATAAGGCCTCCAAAGGCGGCGGACAAACCCTCATCTGTGTGGGAGGACGCGGTTATTATCAGGAATGGGGCAAGAACCCGGTGGAACTCCTGCCCGGCGATGCCGTCCACATCCCTGCCGGCGTAAAACATTGGCACGGGGCCGCGCCCGACAGTTGGTTCTCTCATCTTGCCGTCGAAGTTCCCAGTGAGGATAGCAGCAACGAATGGTTGGAACCCGTGGACGAAAAAGAATATGCCAAACTGAAATAGATCTTACAAAAAGGCATCTTGGTTGGGCATACGATTTTGCTCCGGTTGGCACAAAAAAGTTGTTTTGTGCCCGCCGGAGCATTATTTTCAGGACAAATTCTCACCGACATGCGAACATCCGCAAAACGGAATGCAGAGAAAATCTTACTACCGTTTGTCCATACCCGGAGAATAAGCCTTGGAAAAAGCATACAACCCCACGAACGTAAACAATCCGTTCAACATCAGCAACTCATATCCGAAACGATAGCCGTAGACCGAAGCGGTCCAGAAGTCCAACAAGTAGCAACACACGGGTGCCGTGACACAAATCCACGGGACAGCCGCAGGCCACGGTTTGCGCCGGGTAAACATACCGAAAGCAAACAAGCCCAACAACGGCCCGTAAGTGTAAGAAGCCACCACATAAATGGCATCGATGACACTGGAATCGTTTACGGCTTCAAAACACAGGATAAAGCCGACAAAGAGCAAAGCTATCACTCCGTGTACCCTCTTTCTTACCGCCTCCGGACGGGCAAACCTCCGCTCCACGTCCAGAATGTCCACACAAAAACTGGTAGTCAAGGCTGTCAGTGCGGAATCCGCACTGCTGAACGCCGCCGCGATAATACCGATAGTAAACAACACCAACACTTCATTCCCTAAATAGCCTTCTGCACAAAACAAGGGCAGAATGTCGTCTCCCTTCACGGGCAAGGCTATGCCCTCGCGCGATGCCAAAGCCAACAGCAAGATGCCCATCCCCAGAAACAGCATATTCAAAGGAATGAACGAAAGACCGTACGAACACATGTCTTTCTGCGCATCACGCAGGTTCTTGCACGTGAGGTTCTTCTGCATCATGTCCTGATCCAATCCCGTCATGACAATCACAATGAAAACACCGCTGAAGAACTGTTTCACGAAATGCTGCCGTGAAGTCCAATCGTCCCACTCTATCCAACGGCCGTAAGGGCTTTCCGTTACATGCCGTATCGCCTCAGTTACCGTAAAATCATTCAAGCGACACAGTTGGTACAAAATCAATACCAATGCCGTTATCAGACATAAAGTCTGCAAAGCGTCGGTCCACACCAACGACTTTATGCCTCCCCTGAAAGTGTACAGCCAAATCAGGAAAACCGTTCCGGCCGCCGTAATCTCGAACGGAACGCCCATGCTTCCGAACACATAATTTTGCAAAATCAGGCACACTAAATACAACCGGGCAGCGGCTCCCAACATTTTAGACAACAAGAAAAAAGAAGCTCCGGTGCGATAGGCCGTCTTGCCGAACCGGACATCCAGATAAGTATAAATAGAGGTCAGGTTCAGCTTATAATACAAAGGCAACAATACGAAAGCCACTACGAGATACCCAAAAAAGAAACCTACACACATCTGCATGTAGGTCATATCCACGTCCCGTACCATTCCCGGTACCGACACGAAACTCACGCCCGACAACGAAGCTCCTATCATGCCGAACGCCACGACCCACCAAGGCGACCGTCTGTTGCCCCGGAAAAACGTATCGTTGTCCCCCGCCCCACCGGCCTTACGGGAGACGGCAAACAGCAGAAGGAAATAAAGAGCTGTTGTCAGTATGATATAAAATGCACTCATACGGCTCTTCTGCTTACGGTACCACGTTCATCCGTCGTCCCCGGAGGACAAGCGCTATTCATCCGTATTATCCTCTTCCAAGGTAAAGCGGCTGCTCCCGTCGAAACAATGCGTACATACCTGACATTTAGGCAAGCCAATGGCTTCTATCAGGTCTTCCAGCGTGTTGAACTTCAAGGAGGAGAGGTTCAGGCGTTCGGCTATCGTATCCACCATACGTTGGTATTCCGGCGACCCCGTCTGCGCGTATTTCTCCAAGTTCTTGTTCTCATCCCCCTCGAACTCCTTGATCAGCCGACGCGTAATCAACTCCATATCGCTTTTCGACGAAGTGAAATTGATAAACGGGCAACCGTAAATCAACGGAGGGCAAGCGATACGCATGTGCACCTCTTTGGCTCCATAGTCGAATAAGATTTTCGTATTGTCGCGCAGTTGCGTCCCCCTCACGATGGAATCATCGCAGAAAAGCACGCGCTTGTCTTTCAGCATGTCGCGGTTGGCTATCAGTTTCATCTTGGCCACCAAGAAACGCATCTCCTGATTGCTCGGCGTGAAGCTCCGGGGCCATGTAGGAGTGTACTTGGAGATGGCACGCTGATAGGGCACTCCCTTTCCTGCCGCATACCCCAAAGCCATACCGATACCGGAATCCGGTATACCACAGGCACAATCCACTCCGCCCTGTCTCGCTCTCCCATCTTCTTGCCGCAGGCAAAACGGAACTCTTCCACGTTCTTACCCTCATAGCAGGACGTGGGGAAACCGTAATACACCCAAAGGAAGGAACAGACTTGCATGCGCTTGTGCGGACGGCGCAAACACTCCATCCCCTCGGCCTGCAACCGGACAATCTCGCCGGGACCAAGGTAATACACGGTCTCGTAATCCAGATTGGGAAATGCCGTAGACTCCCCGGTTACGGCATACGCTCCTTCTTTCTTTCCGACTACGACCGGCGTGCGCCCCCAACTGTCTCTTGCGGCTATAATGCCATCTTCCGTCAGCAACAACAAGGAACAAGACCCTTTGATTTCCTTATACATGTGTTCGATGCCTTCCACAAAAGTCTGTCCTTGGTTAATAAGCAAAGCTATCAGTTCCGTAGGATTAATCTTACCCGAACTGAACTCCGAGAAATGCATGCCCTGCTCCAGAAGCTTTGCGGCCAAGTCTTCCGCATTATTGATTTTCGCTACCGTCACGATCGCAAAACGCCCCAAATGCGAATTCATCAACAAAGGCTGTGCATCCGTATCACTGATGATACCGACACCGGCATTCCCTTTAAACTGCCCTAACTCGTCCTCAAACTTCGTCCGGAAATAAGTACTCTCCAAATTATGTATCGAGCGGATGAAACCATGCTCTTTACTATAAGTGGCCAATCCGCCACGCCGCGTACCTAAATGAGAATTATAATCTGTGCCGTAAAACAAATCGGCCACGCACTGCGTCTTTGAGATGACGCCGAAAAAACCGCCCATAAATATCGTGTATGTGAATTTGGGCACAAAATTAAGAAAAAACAGCGATACACAATATCCATTTTTATTATTATCTTTGCCAGTATCACTTTGAAAACCGATAAACGTGAGTTTCATACGATATATATTGTGGGGATGCATGCTGTCCTTTCCTCTGGTGATGCAAGCGCGCTTGGAAGCCGCCGACTCCATCATCAGCCGGATGCACCATGCCGCTTCACAATATATGGACTTCATCCACGAATACCGCGCAGAGTTATACATCAAAGCCCAACTGGATATCATCAAGAAAAACCGGGGATTCCGTTTCATTCCGGGATTGTTCAGAACTCCGAAAGACGCCAACCGTTTTATCGTAGAGACATACAGCGACCTGCACTACACCGCTCCCAACATATACGACCAGAAAATCAAGGCTTATACCGGCACGTTGGGCGAGGCTCGTGAAATACCGGGCATTACGGATTATTTCAACGTCAATATCTATGCCCCTTACCTGATGGGACAACGCCTGCTCTCCCCTTTGGCTCCCAACAGCAATAAATACTACCGCTACGCCATCGACTCCGTGTCGTGCGACCGGCAACAACGCATCGAATACCATATTCGTTTTATCCCCCGTAACAAAAGCTTCCAGTTATTGGACGGAAGAATGACGATTACGGAAGGAGTATGGAGCGTACGCGAGATTTCATTCAAAGGACAAGCCGATTTGTTGCTTTTCGATTGCCGCATCACCATGGGAGACATCGGTACCGACACGGAATATCTGCCGGTGAAAAACGACATCAACGCATCGTTTGCCTTTGCTTTCAATATCATGGAAGGATATTACGAATCCAGCCTGACTTATAAGGAAATACATCACCGTCGCAACACACCGGAAGACAGCATTTCCAAACCGAACTACAACCTCACCGCATCTTTTTCCCTACAATGCGACCGTCAGGCCTATACAAAGGACTTCGCCCGTTTCGACTCTCTGCGGCCCACTCCTTTGGACAACTCCGAACTGTATATATATAAAAGGTACAAGGCACGGATGGATTCCATGAAATACATACAGAAAGAAACGACCCAGCCTTTCAAGAAAAACATCTGGGGCTCGGTGGGCGACTTCTTCCTGACCGATAGTGACTGGAAACTAAGCAACAATGCCACGTTGCAAAACTCTCCCTTCATCAATCCGCTGATGTTCAGTTACAGCAAAACGACCGGCATCGCCTACCGGCAAGATTTGAAATTCAACACCACATTCCGAAACAGCCAATCCCTTCACGTCGGGACACGCTTAGGATATAACTTCACTCACAACGAATTTTATTGGAATGTAGGTGCCGAATACCAATATTGGCCGGAACACATGGGAACGGTAAAAGTCAACGTCGGAAACGGCAACCGCATCGGGAACAGCCGCATTATCGATGAACTCAAAAAGATTCCGTCGGACAGCATCATCGACTTCGACAAACTGAACCTGGACCTTTTCAAAGACTTGAATTTTGAAATCAGCAACCACCTCGAAATCACCAACGGCCTGTCCGTAAGACTGGGATTCATGTTCCATCGCCGTACACCGGCCGAGCATCCTGAAGAAAGTTTCCGACAGGTGGAACTTCCGGAAAACGTGGCAGAAGGCTTACAGGCCAACATACGGCCGCAGTATAACAGTTTCGCACCGCGCATTCGGGTGGAATGGACTCCCGGCCAATACTATTACATGAACGGCCGACAGAAAATCAACCTGAAGTCCCGTTTCCCGACTTTCATCGTGGACTACGAGCGTGGACTCAGAAACATATTCAAAAGTACAGGCGTTTATGAACGCATTGAATTCGACATGCAACACCACATCCGTACAGGCCTCCTCTCCAACCTGTATTACCGTATCGGAATGGGACTGTTCACCAATCAGGAAGAAACTTATTTCGTAGATTTCGTCAACTTCCGCAAAAGCAACCTCCCCGAAGGATGGAACGACGAAATCGGAGGAGTATTCCAAGCTTTAAACGGCCGATGGTATAACGCATCTCCCTACTACGTCAGAGGACACATCTCTTACGAAGCCCCGTTTCTTGTGCTACGCCATCTTATCAAATATACCAACCATATACAGAACGAACGTTTATACCTCAACATGCTCACCATGGACCATTTAGGGCCTTACTTCGAATTGGGTTACGGTATCGGAACCTTCGTGTTCGACATGGGACTGTTCCTCTCTCTGGAAAACTTCAAACAAATAGGCTTCGGATATAAAATTACCTTCGAACTGTTCAGTAAATAATAACCGGAAGTCCCTACTTCTTTATCATTTTCCCGAACGGAGTGATATACATGCCTTCAGGCCATTCCTCCGGAATATGTCCACCGGGACAAATCTCTCCCCTCTTTATGCCATCCGTTCCATAAACCGGCAAAAGGCAGCCGCCCATCCGAGTCTCTATCCCCTCCGCCCCGGCAGGCAACTCATTTTCAATCAAACGCACAGAGTGAAAAGCGGTTCCGGTATACACCAAATACCCTCTACCGGGTGCCACCCAGCTTCCAGCAGCAGCCCGCACAAAACGTGTACCGCTGTCATCCAACAGAAATACGGTCTTCCCGTCATCTTTAATATCATACCGACCGAACACGGCATAAAAACCGTCCGTTGTTTCTACGTCACTCTCCTGAGGTTGCACGACCGTGTCCTCTCCATAAAAGCAGACTACGGATTCACGAGGTTCCGAAGGTCTCCAAAGATACGGCATTCCGGCTTGCCAAGCCTCATCGGCTTCCATTTCCCGGAATACGGCTCCGTCACCGGTTATCTCTTCAAAACAAAGGCGTTCCGATGTTATGGTTTCTCCATCCGCATCTTCCCAGGCCACTTTCTTCACGGCATACGGCAAACCTACAGTCAGCCACCCTCCATCATTCTCCGCCTTCCTGTACCACACGATTCCCGTTTCTTCCGGTACCGTGAAGGAATATTTAGGTCCTAAGGTACAACTGTCATACCCCACCATCCGAGTCACAGCATTTCCTTGTATGCCCTCATCCTTCCGGTCGATTTCAACCACGTTGGACCATCCTTCCGGCAAACGTCCGGCCTCTCCCTTACGCACGTAGGTCCAGACATATCCTTTGGGCATCTTCCCGTCGCCCACCATACTTTTCCCTTGTGGTAGGGCTATTTCGGTAAAATCTATCCGTCGGGCTTGAGCATAATCCAATGCAAACAAAGAATCAGCCAGCCAGTCTCCTTTGAAAGTCCAGTCGCCGTCTTCTCTTCTTTCCAATGTTGGTGATTGCACCTCCTTATAGATAAATAAGGAATCACCATAATCCGCTCGCCAATACAATTTAAAATTCGGCCCATATCCATCCAATGCCAAATGGAACTGCGCAGCCTTTGTTGAAGTATTGATTGCCTGCTTCGTCAATAAAGCCGTTTTACCTCCGGATACGAAATAATCACCCACTTCGAAAGTCTTATACCATTTCTTCGTAGATGTCGAAACGTCCTTTAATTCTTTATCCGTCAATGTGTACAAACCAGCCGATGAAGAGCCGCTTACACTTCCTGTCGAGTACGCCAACCATGCATCCAAAGCTATATCACGAAACGCATAAGCCTTCCCTTCTACCGACAATTCAAAAATAGCCGTTCCGCCGTCATTGATATGGATTCTACCGTTTCTGTCCAATGCAAGCTTGCGTGCAGCGCGGTTTTTCTTCCCCGTACCGGTTTTATCCTGCGATGCCATCACGTACAACGAGTCTGGATGTGCCGCACAATATCCGGCCAATACATAATGCGCACCGTCCTCCAGTTCACGAACATTCTTTATACGCCTGAAGGTTTGTGCTGAAACGACTTCTCCTCCTAAACCCAACAGGAGCATACAACTATATAAAAAACATCTGACTTCCATGGTGTTATCATTTATGTCCAATCGACCGACCACCTTCTATATGTCCCGGCTGTGAGTCTATAATTATAGTATCTTTTTGAATCGGTCCCGGTTCCGGATCTGGGTCGGGAGTAGGTTCCGGTTCTTCGGGTTCTTCGGGTTCTTCGGGCTTTTCTGGTTTTTCCGATTCTTCAGGTCCTTCTGGCTCCTCCGGTTCTTCTGGTTCCGGCTCTGGCTCTTCCACATCCCCGCCATTCGTCAGCCACTCATGATAAGCCACGTTTTTCAGTCCGACCACTTTGAAATAAGTCTTCACCAATCCCAACAAACCTATCCGTCGCCCCAAGGCCTCCGGATTATCCACAAGATTGGCTTCTTCCCGCACATCCGTACCCTTTTTAAGCTCTACCGGCATGCAACGCGAAGCATCCCTTTCATCTTTCGAATCCGCTATCAGAAGATTCGTATTTACGCCGGCAGCCCGTATCTCGTCAATCGTAAACAGGGCATTCTTCATTGTACCGTCACACGCCCCTACGATATACCCCACGACCATTTCCTCATAATCCGTATCCAAGTCTACCCCTTCATACTCCGACAATATCCCGGCTACCGTCCAGGCCCCCTCATACTCAGGCGGCAGAGGAACCTCGTCTTCCGGTTCGTCTGCCCCTCCCGGTTCATGGCCTTCATTCCCCGGCTTATCGCCCGTTTGCCCGGGTTGTTCCGTATCCTCTCCCTCTTCCGAAGGTAAATCCACTTTCTGACAGGCTGCAAATCCTCCGACCAGACACAGCCCGCACAGCATCCTCACGAGAAACTTATATCCTGCCTGCATATCATTCTATTCTTCGGTCAATGTCTCTTTCAGACGTTTGAACTTATTTTTCATATCGTGCGAATAATACAAATTATCCCACCATGCCCATATAAACACCAGCAAGTCAAAAATCAACCAGCCGACCAAAACCCAATGACAAGTCTCCATGATGTAATCATTTAAATATTTTTCATCCTTGCAAATATACGATTTTATCCTAAAGTCCGCTACCTTTCGATAAAAAAAACTATCTTTGCACACAATAAAGTTTACTATTTATTATGGAAGTCATTCAAACCGCCATCGAAGGCGTAGTGATTATCGAACCTCGGTTGTTCAACGATGCAAGAGGCTATTTTTTCGAATCTTTCTCACAACGGGATTTCGACCGGTTAGTCCGCACCGTACATTTCGTACAAGACAATGAAAGTAAGAGCAGTTACGGCGTACTGCGCGGTCTTCATTTTCAAAAACCGCCATACGCACAAAGCAAGCTGGTACGCGTCATCAAAGGTGCCGTATTGGATGTGGCCGTGGATATACGCAAAGGCTCGCCCACGTTCGGCCAGCACGTAGCCGTAGAACTGACAGAAGAAAACCATCGCCAGTTCTTTATCCCCCGCGGTTTTGCCCACGGTTTCAGCGTGCTCACGCCGGAAGTCATTTTCCAATATAAATGCGACAACTTTTATGCCCCGCAAAGCGAAGGGGCACTGGCATGGGACGACCCAGACCTCGACATCAACTGGCGCATTCCTTCCGACAAAATCATCCTGTCGGAAAAGGACAAGCATCATCCTCGCCTGAAAGATGCCGAATGGTTGTTTGATTATTCAGAAAACTTATATCAATAATGCAGCACATCATGAATTTTAAAAGAAATATCATCATTACCGGAGGAGCCGGTTTCATCGGCAGCCACGTGGTACGCCTTTTCGTCAACCAATATCCGGACTACCATATTATCAATCTGGACAAGCTGACCTACGCCGGAAACTTGGCCAATCTGAAAGACATCGAAAACAGGCCGAACTATACTTTCGTCAAAGCGGACATTTGCGATTTCGACAAGATGAGCGAACTCATCCGGCAATACCATGTGGACGGCATCATCCATCTGGCCGCCGAAAGCCACGTGGACCGGAGCATCAAAGACCCTTTCACTTTCGCACGTACCAACGTCATGGGAACGCTCAGCCTGCTCCAAGCGGCCAAAGAGTATTGGGAATCCCTGCCGGAAGGCTACGAGGGCAAACGCTTCTACCACATTTCGACCGACGAAGTGTACGGGGCATTGGAACTGACGCACCCCGAAGGCATCGAACCTCCCTTCACCACTACGGCCTCATCTTCGGAACATCACTTGGCATACGGCGAGGCTTTCTTCCTGGAAACCACGAAATATAACCCGCACAGTCCCTACTCCGCTTCCAAAGCCAGCAGCGACCACTTCGTCCGTGCTTTCCACGACACCTACGGCATGCCGACCATCGTAACCAACTGTTCCAACAACTACGGTCCCTACCAATTCCCGGAAAAGTTGATTCCGCTGTTCATCAACAATATCCGCCACCGCAAGCCCCTTCCGGTCTACGGCAAAGGGGAAAACGTGCGCGACTGGCTTTACGTCATCGACCACGCCCGTGCCATCGACGTAATCTTCCACAAGGGCAAGGTGGCAGAGACGTACAACATCGGCGGCTTCAACGAATGGAAGAACATCGACATCATCAAAGTCGTCATCCGTACGGTAGACCGGTTGCTCGGCCACCCGGAAGGCTATTCGCTCGACCTGATTACTTACGTGACCGACCGCAAGGGGCATGACTTACGCTACGCCATCGACTCCACCAAACTGAAAGACGAATTGGGCTGGGAACCCAGCCTGCAATTCGAAGAAGGCATCGAGAAAACCGTCCGTTGGTATCTCGACAATCAGGAATGGATGGACAACGTGACAAGCGGAGACTACCAGAAGTATTACGAAAACATGTACAGGGACCGGTAATCCGCCGTCCTGTCCACGAAGACATACGCCCCCGGAAACCTTTATAGTTTCCGGGGGCGTACGTTTTCCGATCTTTTTTCTATCGGCAAGAAAGAAAGGATAAACCTTAGCTACGGCTCACTTCCAATCCCTTTTCCGACAAACTCATCTCTACAAAACGGGCACGGTCGTTCACCGCCTCCTGTACTAAGATTTTCCGGATACGGGCTGCCGCCTCTTCGTCCTTGGCCATCATGTAAAGGAAACCGCCGCCCCCCGCACCGGGCAACTTATACCCCAGGCACAGGTCGTCTATTTTCTCAATAATCGCACGGACAGCCGCAGGATTCGTCCCCGCGTCCAAACGGCAATTCTGCATCCATGACCTCCTGACCAAACGGCCGGTCTCCTCAAAACAGTTCCGCTGTATGGCATCGTACATATCCAAGGCATGTGTCTTCATCCGGCCCAACAACTCCAAACGGCCGGTCTCGTTCAGGAACATCCCTTTCACGATTTCCGCCAGGATGTTCTTGGCCGTACGTGTAATGCCGGTATAATACAACAAATGGCATTTCCGGTACTCAGGTGCGGTAAACACGTAGTCGGGCAACCAGCGCACCAAAGGCTGTTGGCAAGCCCCCGGTTGGGTCTGAAGCAATTTCACGCCCTGCAAGATACCGCCGTATTGGTCTTGCCAACCTCCGCCCGTAGTCAGTAACTGTTCCAACACAAGCGTACGGTTGCCTGTTTCATAACGGTCCCATCCCAGTCCGCAGAAGTCATTGACGGCTCCCAACACGGTAGAAGCCAGAATAGAACTTGTCCCGAGTCCGGAACCGGCCGGAATGGCAGACAGCAATGTAATCTCGATACCCGCCCCGAAAGCCTCCAACTGCGCCTCTAACGACGCATGGACTTCCGCACTGAAATCCGGGTGGAAACCGGCCAACACCAACGCTGCCTTCGGAATGGAAAAAGGAGAGCCTACCTTATTGAAGGCCGCAAGTTCGTCATACGTACGCACCACCTCCATCGCGCCCAAATCAATGGAACGCATCACGATATGGCGTTCCCGGCAAGGCTTCACGTACACCTGCAACGGGGGCTGCCCGTTCAGTTCGATGGAAAGGTTCACCACGTTCCCTCCCTCCATCAGGCTGTAGGGCGGCGTGTCCGTTCACCCTCCGGCCAAGTCGATACGCACCGGACTGCGCCCCCACACGATCTGGTCTGCATAAACCGACAAGCGGGGAGACTGCCGGGCCGCACAGGCCGTGCCGGTC
>ERZ1106978.1640-NODE-1640-length-12139-cov-42.051059_pt1 | contig 12139 bp, 11 predicted proteins | sample MGYA00403689_ERZ1106978 | MGnify/ENA primary metagenome ERZ1106978 (study PRJEB35170, sample SAMEA104062434) | human gut metagenome | biome: human gut; feature: human-associated habitat; material: faeces | place: Denmark | collected 2012-08-02 ...
TCCCGATACATTCCCTGTGATGGTCGCTTGACAGCTTCCGCGTATTTTAATCCACGCTCCCCTCAGGGGGAGCAACGCGGTTGGTTTCGCAGCAACACTGCTGCTGTGCGTTTCAATCCACGCTCCCCTCAGGGGAGCGACAATCGTCCTCCCTATTATGCGTTGTATTACATTATATTTCAACCCACGCGCCCCGCATGGGGAGCGACCAAAGTCATGGGCGCGGGCGATGCGACCTTCAAATTTCAATCCACGCTCCCCGCATGGGGAGCGACCATGACAGACCAGGCGCTGGAAAGAGCTATCACGATTTCAATCCACGCTCCCCGCATGGGGAGCGACGAAGTTTAATTCTCGTTACGGCGTTACGGGCATATTTCAATCCACGCTCCCCGCATGGGGAGCGACCAGACAACAAACACAGCTTGATGGAAATTTAACATTTCAATCCACGCTCCCCGCATGGGGAGCGACTCCACTTCAGCGACAAAATATCTGGGCTATGACCATTTCAATCCACGCTCCCCGCATGGGGAGCGACCTCAACGAAAGACTTCGTGAAACCATGTTTCGCGATTTCAATCCACGCTCCCCGCATGGGGAGCGACTTCAAGATTTTTAGCTTGCTGTGCGGCCATATAGCCGATTTCAATCCACGCTCCCCGCATGGGGAGCGACCGAACGAAATCGTAATACGCGGCAGGATCATTATATTTCAATCCACGCTCCCCGCATGGGGAGCGACGTGCAGAACCTGAAGGAAGGAGGTGATGATTATGTGATTTCAATCCACGCTCCCCGCATGGGGAGCGACAGGTTCAGAGAGTTTTTAGAATCTATGAAGCATATTTCAATCCACGCTCCCCGCATGGGGAGCGACGACTCCGAAAAGTATGATATACTTAAAGCACGAAATTTCAATCCACGCTCCCCGCATGGGGAGCGACCTCTTGAAGATTATTTCGGTCTCCCGACTGGCGTATTTCAATCCACGCTCCCCGCATGGGGAGCGACGACATTAAATCACTTCCTCACGCTGATAATGGGGTATTTCAATCCACGCTCCCCGCATGGGGAGCGACTTTCGTTCCTTATCGTCTTCTTTGGAAGCACTGGATTTCAATCCACGCTCCCCGCATGGGGAGCGACAATGTGATTAAGATGTGATTAAGATGTAAAAAGTATTTCAATCCACGCTCCCCGCATGGGGAGCGACCACAGAGCGGGAAATCTGCGCCCGCGGAATCTGTATTTCAATCCACGCTCCCCGCATGGGGAGCGACTCCGTGGATCTGAGCTTACCGGTAATCATGCTAGATTTCAATCCACGCTCCCCGCATGGGGAGCGACTTCAAAAACAACTGAACATCACGAACATGAACAATTTCAATCCACGCTCCCCGCATGGGGAGCGACGGCATCGGACGAGCGCACTTCATGTCGATATAAATTTCAATCCACGCTCCCCGCATGGGGAGCGACAGTCGAGAAAGAAAAAGCCTTTATCGTCACAGCAATTTCAATCCACGCTCCCCGCATGGGGAGCGACCACCATGATATCGAAGGTGTAAATGGTGGTGCTAATTTCAATCCACGCTCCCCGCATGGGGAGCGACAGGCGATTCTGCCGACATTGGCATTAAGGACAAGATTTCAATCCACGCTCCCCGCATGGGGAGCGACCGCGAAACTCATGACGGGGCGATATGGGATACCGATTTCAATCCACGCTCCCCGCATGGGGAGCGACAGTGGACCATCATGGCAGCTGCCGCACTCATCAAGATTTCAATCCACGCTCCCCGCATGGGGAGCGACATACAGCAAGAAGACATTGGACCAGATGATTCACATTTCAATCCACGCTCCCCGCATGGGGAGCGACAGGGTGACGCTGAGATCTTCGATATCGAAGTAGAATTTCAATCCACGCTCCCCGCATGGGGAGCGACAATCGAAAGGACTACCGGCATCACCGGTGTTTACGATTTCAATCCACGCTCCCCGCATGGGGAGCGACTTACATGATTTAAGTTTAAGTGTCAACCGATATTTATTTCAATCCACGCTCCCCGCATGGGGAGCGACAGTTGGATGCCGGACATACCTGCGGCACAATCTATTTCAATCCACGCTCCCCGCATGGGGAGCGACGAAGTCATATGCTCTTCGTCAAAAGTACAGATAATTTCAATCCACGCTCCCCGCATGGGGAGCGACGTTATTACGGTGGATTCCGTTTTCTGCTTTTAAGTATTTCAATCCACGCTCCCCGCATGGGGAGCGACATACCCGGTTTTTCACCGGTAACAGAATAACGAATTTCAATCCACGCTCCCCGCATGGGGAGCGACAGTACAGCCAAAGCATACAGCAATGACCGCATAAAACGGAGTACTTTGCGCGAACCGCATTTTTTCTATTCTAAGAATGCGTGTTTTTCGCCCATTGTCTCCATGTGTGCTACTACTTCGCGCACAAAAAAATCAAAGAATCAGAGTTTCATTCGGATCATATCCCGGCTTGGCACCTACGTGTTTCACCTTAGCCTGGTATCGGTTTCCCAGATTATAGAACCGTATGCTGTCAGACTCCTTGTCCATCAGCATTTCCAGTGTGGCACGAAGTGAGACAGCCTGCGCCTCATCCACCTGACATTCGAAGACGGAATTCTGTACCCGCTGGCCATGAGCTTCGCAGCACTTGGCTACTTTCCGAAGTCGTTTCTGTCCTGCGGGTGTCGTGGTATTTACATCATAGGTAATCACAAGAAGCATGTCATCACTTCCATAGAAAAGGCGGATACCCATCAAGGTCTCCACGAATGTAACGGGCTAGCAGCAATGCCTGTACGTAAGGAATCAGTCCCCAATATATTTTCTCGCCGAGGAATGGATGTGTCAATGTTTCCTTCTTCCGCTCCTGCCATTTGCTAAGAAAAGTCTTACGTCCCACTGCATTCAGTAAAACGACGCCATCCTCCATCAGTTGGAAACACTGCGCAGGAAGGACTCTGTTATTGACCAGTGATAAGACGAATCGATCGGCATATACACTTCGAAGCTCTTCCATGAGATCCAATGCCAGTGACTGCCGCCCGGGGCGGTCTCTATGCAGGATGCCGATGTAGGAGTCCATGCCCGCCGCTTCTATGGCAGAGGCACAGTCATGGGCAAGGAGCGTATAGGCAAAGGAAAGCAATGCATTCACTCGATCGAGCGGCGGCCGTTTATTCCTGCCATGGAAATAGAAATGCTTCTTGTCATTCAAAATGAGTGCATCAAAAAGAGAAAAGTAGGACACGGCAGCATTTCCTTCTATTCCGCGCAGATGATCCAGCGACTCTGCTTTGACAGCCTCCCGAGCAGAGTCTTGCAGATCCTGAATGACGGCTTGAAAAGAAGTCGCATCGACTGACAGCGGATGATCCCGCAGGAAGCGCATAAGCACGGTACGGCTATTGAGAATTTTTCCTGCGATCATGGTACGCGCAATGACAAGACCACGAGGCTCTTCTTCGGATATACGATACTGTTCTTTTCTGAGAAGCACATTTCCAGCGGTCAGTCCCTGAGCGCGCGCCAGAAACTTTCCCTGCGGTGTCAGAAAGCAAAATCCGATATGCCGCTTCACGCAGGCACCAAGAAGCGCAGGACTCGCACCTTTGTATCCAAAGTACAGAATGTTTTCCAAGTTCATCAGCGGTATTCGCTGAAGGATTTCGTTTCCTTTCCATGCTGCCACATTTTCATTGTCCAAAGACAGATACAAATCTTCTGAATTGACAAAAAGCGTATTGAGCAGTTTTCTCATGACCGTTCCTCCCCCAGAGATTTTGCCATATAGTCTGCCACCGACTGAGTGCGGCACAGCTTAGGTAAGCAAAGTCCCTTCAGGGAGCAGGACTGGCACTTCTTGGAAGTTTTGACTTTTGGCGTGTACCCTCTGTGAAACAGTTCGTGCATTTCTCTCAAAGCCGACTTCACTCTGCTCCTGATATTCTCATCAAGGTCGATCTTTCGCCGTCTCCGTATCTCGTGGTAGTAAAGAGATCCGTATGGAATCCTGCATTGCAGCATGTCTTCCAGGCACAGGGCTTCGGCACAGAGCTGAAAAATATCTGAATCATCTTTCTTATCTTTGCCCCTTTTGTACTCCACCGGTACCGCTTGCCAAAGTCCTCTGTGTCCATGAAGAGGCACGCCCTCTTCAGAAGACAAAAACTCTACTACATCACACTGCCCTGTGATTTTCAGCGTGGGAGAAGATACGCGAAGACCTCTCGTCACCAGTATACCCGGACGCTTTTCTATGAAATCATCCTTATGCGCATTCCGATGAATGACTTCACCTTCCACGGTCAGACGGTTCTCCTGCCATTGCTGCTCGATGTGAATCAAGGCCCATTGCCTCCGGCAAAACATAAAATGCTGGATGCCGGAAATCAGCAGGTAGTCATCTTCTGCATAGCTCATATTTTACGTTCCAAGGTGACTCCCTGCGGCATATTTTCTGTGTCGACATGTACTTCATAGTCACTGTAGGAGCGAGCCGGACTATGTGGATCCTTTCTTGCTACATGTACTCGTTCAAACAGCTTGTACGAAGGAGCATTTCCCAGCTCACTGTCGTGCTTGAAAACAATGAGTTCGCGCACCGCCATATTTCCTCTCGCAGCCGAATGATCATTTTCGAACATATTGATGATCGCCTGCCACAAAAGATTCAGATCGTCTTCACTAAAGTGTGTGACTTTTCTTGCTAAATTGGCTGAAATATAACCTTCGACCTGATAGAGCGCATAAGGAACAATGAACTTGCGTCCCATTTCGGTCTTTTTTTTCAGCGCATCTTCTTCTGTCGTGATCGCTACGCGCGTCAACGTAACCTCCTGGGGAGCGATCGGATCGATGCTTCTTCCAAATCCAAGCTGGACGGGACCGCGCACCTGTCCGCAGTTCAAAGCGCCTTTCATAAAGGTGGTCATGACAGCCCCGAACGTACGAATATCAAAGAAATTGGAACACATGAAGTCCCGCAGCAGGCTGTCTGCATCCGGATTCTTCTTTTTGGCCGTTTTGATATCATCGATGCCTACATACGTCAAAGCTTCTTTATCGCTCTGTTCCAGCGGTACGTTTTCTTTGATGTAGATCCGATACCCAGGCTCATCTTCCTTGGCTGCTTCCACATAGTTTCTGATTTTACGTTTCAGACAGACATCGGTCACAAGGCCAAGACCCGTTTCCGGATCCACGCGCGGCATATTCCCTGCATCCGGATCTCCATTAGGATTGCCATTCTCTACATCGAAAAGAACCACGAAATCGTATCTGTTATGAATCACTTCTGCCATTTGCTTATTCCTCCTCTTTACCTTTATATCTTGCCTGTGTTTCCTGATAATAACCAAGGATAAATGCGCCTTGTTCTTCCAATGTCAATCTGGCCGGAAACGGAATGCCTTCATCCGGCATCATGATCTTATCCATTAAAGCGCCCATTTTCTTTTTAAAATAGACAGCCTTTCCGCCATCAAGCTTAGAGAGATGCGTATTAGCCAGCTTCAGCAGGATGGGAAATACGGAAGCCGGTGTAGCACAGGCAGAATTAAAATATCGCTCCTTGATGGTGGTATTGATGCCTGGATTCGCACCCTGCTGAATATTTTCCAGCAAAGAAAACATCCGCCCCAATACATAAGAAACATCATTACAATTCTCATTTAACGCCATTTGTAATTTTCCCTCCCAGTGTTCTTTACTATTTTTTAAAAGGTACGCCTTGATGAAAGCTGCCTTGGTATGGCTGATTTTCTCAACGGCCGGTCGTCCGCCCTCTGCCGCTTTGTCCTGATCCGCAAATATACGGAGCAGGATATTTTGAAATGCGGACGCAGGATACTTTGTGTCCTGCAGCACAGCTCTGAATAAGCTGCCTGCCAGCAGAGGCGAGGCTACCTGTTCTTTGCCATTCGGATTCACTGTCGCTTTGAGTGTCTTCCACAATGGGATATTTTGTTTTTCCCAGGATGGCCCATCGAGTTTCATCCTCTCCTGATGAAGCGATAGATTCGTCACCAGCTTGCAGAATGTGTTCCTTAAAAACAGCCTGACAGAAATTCTGGCTGCATTGGGTGCCAAGCCCAAGATGTAAAAGGGCTCATCCGGTGAGATCTCGACGCCTTCCAAATCTACGGGAAGCCCATTTCTCATATGAGTAACGATCGTATCAAGCGTATGATCATCGATCCCTGCATGATTCCCTAAAAAAGACATCATGAAATCCTGACAGGCAGAAATACCATGCTCTGACCAGTATACGATGGTCGTGTCTCCTATGATCTGGGTATGACCTTGATCAGCAAGAAGCGCATTCAGTGCGCTGCCGTAGGCGAAGGCTGCCCGCTCACTGACCGGTGCATTTTTTCCCTGCTCACCGTCTCCGCCATAGGAGCAAAAGGCAGGTGCATTGAATGATACCAAATTCGCCCCAGCCGTCTGCGCTCCACGGACTCCCTTTATTTTGGGATGAAGCAAGGCGATTTTCTGATTATCCGCACCTGTGATCAGGCACTGCCCCGCTGATGTGCTATCTTCGTCCGCTTGACTTGTCCCTTGAAAATTTTCCCATGATCTCTTTATTTCTTCATCTTCGATGGAATCTACTCCATCCACCTGAAACACAAAGTTGCTCCCGGCTATAATATCCTCCAAATTTTCTTGGATCAATGAATCTTTTTCAGCCTTATCAGATCCCCAGGTATCAAAGAAATGCAGAATGGCCTTCGCCACGGGGGAATGGCAATGTTCTAACACTCGATGATGCAGTTTTTTGGCTTCTTCGAAGCACTGAATGGTTCTTTGGACGTTTCCCTTGGCATCCACGGCCAAAAAATAGCTGGAATTATCACACAGAAAATTGGCTTTTACGCCGGAAGAACGAGTCACGGGCAGCGGTACACACATTTCACAAGGTACTTCTTTCTCTTTTTTCCCTCTCTGTACCTTTTTGCGGGCAGAAATAATCCCACAGAGATGCCCCTCTTTATCAAGCAGAATGCGGTGGGTGACTTTGGCGATTCCCCATCCTTCTGCTTGAATTTTTCCCTGCTTGCAAAGTTCCTCGTATAAGTGAACCAACGCTGAAAGTATCATCGATACACCTCGCAATTTCGAAGATCCATGACCCCTTTTTCCAGTCTGGCATGAAAAAATCGGGGTGTGATGTGCTGTAGATCAGTAAAATCCATATCGTAAAGCATAAATCCCAAGTCCTGTGTGACAGGGTAAGGGATCACGGTCTCATCATCCTCTACCAGACGGAAGCCTGCCGGAAACTCTCGGCATCCCAAGTACGGCTGATGATAGCATTGGCCTTTTCTCGCACGGCGGCAGAGCATTTCCCTGAATTTTCCCGCATTATCACTGGCATTGGCCTTCTCTGTCATTTCAAAATGTACATGAATACAATACCTGACATTTTTCAAGATCAAGGCTGCTCTCTGTACAATGTCTTCCTTTGGGCATAGATACAAGGCTTTCCCATGTCGGGCGTTTCCTGCAATACTCGACACATTGATTTTGGACTTCACTTCATTTCTTCTGACATTCGTCATCTGGATCGGATTCATGACATCGATCTCGTCGATGACATACCGGAGTCCCGGATGCCAGAAGATCGCTTCGACAAGTCCGCGTGCCGCAGATGGCGTCATCACGTCATAAGATACTCGTTCCACTTTCATTTCCGGTCGTGTAAAGCAGGCATAGTCGCCCCAGCACTCTATCCTTACTCCATATGCCATACATGTTCCTCTTTTCTTTTTACCACATGATTCCCACGCCATCTTCAGACTTGATTTTGAGCCCTAGCTCCGCATCATAGTCCTCCATATTTACCAAGTAGGCCAGGTTCTCATCACCGGGAAACATCTCTATTTGCCCCTGCGTGAGCAGTTTCATGAAATCGGACTGCCCCTGTGCCTTGGAATACCGTACATTGATCATGTACGCCCCCGCGGCCCGCATCAGCTGCCGAGACCGATTCCCCATCATCAGCTGTTCCTTTATGTTTCTGGCTTTCTCGTCAAAGGGTATAAAGACTGACTTCGTGCTGTCATTGATCAGATGAAATCGCTTTCCGATCTCAGCAAAGCTGAGTGACTGAGCCAGTTTCTCGATTTCCCGGTAATCCAGATTTCCTTCATTGCTTTGGTACCAGTTTTCAAAATAGGTACGAATAGCCGACGGTTCGGTCATTTCTTCGGCATTGTATTTTTTCCGAATCATATCTGTGACCTGTTTTTCTTTACGCATGAATAGGCTCTTCTTGCTTTCCTTTGTCCAAAAGATGTGTGCCCTGCTTTTTTGTAAAGACTGCCTCCCTTCTCGATTGCAGCGGCCCGCCCCCTGGATCAAACTATCCAGCCCTGTATACTGCAGATATACCACGGGAAAATCGATGTCAACTCCGACAGAAATGATGCTGGTCGATACGACACGGCACGGTTTTCCATCCTGCAGTCGAGTTTTCATTTCTCGAATGATCTCCCTGCGATGGGCTGGACATAAATTGGTCGACAGGTACATGGCCTCTCCGTCAAGCAGTTCAAATATTTTTTCGGCTTCTTTCTTGGTAGAAGCGATACAGAGTACCTGCTCACATTCATCTAATTTCTTCGCAATCTCAGCATAATCCGTTTCGCCATCTATATCGAATGTCACCCTCTTAAAAAACTGAAACAGTTCTCCCACATTTTCCATGATCTCTATTGGGTTCTTCTGTATTGGATTCTTCTGCAAGTAGCGCCCCAGCTCCGGCTGCGTCGCACTGCATAAAACAACGGTGCAGCCGTAATAATGAACCAGCTGCTCGAGTGCATGGAGACATGGCTTCAGAAAATCGACCGGCATCATCTGGGCTTCGTCAAGAATAATGACACTGTTTGCTATGTTATGCAGCTTTCGGCATCTTGATGTTTTATTGGCATACAAAGACTCAAAGAACTGCTCATTGGTCGTGATCACGACAGGAGCATCCCAGTTTTCAGCAGCCAGTTTCATCCTCTCTGCCACTCTGCCTGCCTCTTCACTCCCCTCTTCCACCAAACTGTCATAGTCGACTTGGCTATGACTTTCCAACACCGCATGATTTCCCAGAAAAGTCCGGAAAACATCGGCGGTCTGCTCAATGATGGAAAGGTAGGGAATTACGTAAATGATCCGTTCCTTGTGCCATTTCATGGCCTGCTTCATGGCAAAAGCCATCGAGGAGATCGTCTTGCCGCCACCCGTCGGTACCGTCAGCGAGTACAGCTCCTGTTTTCCCTCCCCTTTCCGCATGCATGTATGAAGGATTTCACAACGCTTCTCATTTAAGGTATTTTTAGGCCGGAAGTATCCATCCTCTTCAAGCCTGCTCCAAAACATAGCCGCTATTTCTTTTAAAGAAGAAAACTCATTTTTCCTGACAGGCTGATTGTTCATAAAGGCTTCTGTGTCCAGAAAATCTGCATCCACAAGGCAAGAAAACAGCATTCGCGTGAGAATCATAACATCTAGTGCATTTCTATTTTCGATAAATGTATTCAGATGATCTACGTCCAGACATGTACTATCGATAAGATATCGCTGCGGATGTCTGATCGAAGGGATACACTTTTTCATTCGTCCATTCAATGTAGATGTCCCGGCACAATCCACCTTGCTTCCCAAGTCTGGGATCCCTGTATGATGTCCTGCCACACAAAAGGCACCTATCAGTTGCAGCCAGCCTATATGACCATTTTCAAAAAAAGACTTCGCGCCGGCCGTTGAATGGTCCACCCGACTCTGCTTTCGACCATAGATATAGTCTTGGAACTCATCGGTGTCTTTTCCTTTGTCATGTATTTTTCCAAAAAGGCCAGCCTCAGCCCCCAGTCCCATACCTGCGCCAAAGCCTTCGGCTAACCGCATTGTGCCGTCCAAATGATCTGTCAAAGACTGCACTCTTTCGTCCTGTATATGCCCTGCGATGATCTCCTCCATGCTTCTCATCTCCTTTTTATTATTATAGCAGATGTATAGGTCAAAACCTTGCATTTACCCCTTCATGTAGATAAAAATTTTTCTATGGTACATTTTAAGGAAACACTCTCGCTATGAAAATCTCTTCCTTTCTTTCCTACCACCTGCAAAACAAAAAACGGAGGCATGTGCAAATCACTTTTGCCCACGCCTCCGTCTTCTGCCATTATTGATAAAAGCAATACCTACGACGACTTCCTCGTCGTTTTCTTTTTCCAGCGGACGGTAAACTCAAAGAGCCCCGTGCGCGCATTCTTCTTCCGACTCTTCAGCTCCGTGAGGCCGCCCCACGCACGCGTGAGATGACTTGTAAAATTCGAAAGATCGGACGCCTTCTGCGATGTCCCTTTCAAAAGGACATCCTCTCCCTCTGCGGAGATCTCCGATAGCACGACACCTTGCGGCATACCATCAGCAAGCAGTACCAGACGCTGCTCCCAGTGCGGATCTTTGGCCTCCTCTTCCTTTAGCATCGCAAGCAGAGCTTCTTCCTCCTCACTCGCCCTTTTCATCTCCGCTCTCTTCACTTTCAATGGAGACAACGCCTCATTCTCCGCCAGCTGCGCCTTATCCTCCCGATAAGCCGAAAGAAAGGATGCACAGGAAAAGAGGAAAAAGGCTGCGCCGAGCGCACACGCTCCCTGCGCGATGCGAAGCTTTCGATTCTCCTCCGTCAGAAAAGGACGCTCTCCCATGAGAAGAGGCAATGTCGTCCCCGCATGACTTACGGCAAGCACCACACGCATAGCATCATCCCAGTATCCGCCTTCCTCCAGATGCTCCGTTTCGAGCGTGACCGCCTTGCTCCCCTCGTCCTCTGTCCCTTCTGCCGCAAGAAGAGTCAGCTCCTTTTCCAGGTAAGAAAGCCATGCTGTCCGCTCCTTAGTCTCACAGCTCTCCAGCGGAACCAGGAAACACGGAAGAGAAGAGAGCCCATACAGATCCATCTGCCGCTCTATGAACAGCGAAGCCTTGCCCTCATCTGCCAGATGCAGGATGCGGCTCTCCCAGAGATCCCCGCTGCGGAAAAGAAGCATCGCCGAACGGCGGCGCATATATAGAATAAAGTGCGCTCCCTCTTGCAAAGGAATATCCGTCACAGGAAAGGCACGGGTGATGGTAAGCCCCGCCTCATGCGCTCCTATCTCCCAAGCCCCGAGATCCACGCGCGGCAATGCATGCAAGAGTGCTTCCCAGCCCTCTTCATCATGAGAGAGCACACGATGCCCCATGGCGATCGCTTCCTCGGTATGAAAGACGCGATCTGCCTCCCACTCCATCGATTCAGCAAATTCCTCCTCCGTCATCTGCGGATATCTTTTCCTGCTCCATCGAAGCGACTCCGCATTCACCAAAAGCCAGAGCTTCTTACCCCGAAGACCGGCAGCCTTCAGTGAGAGGAAACACTCTTTCAAATTTGGCGTTTCACCATCGTAGTCCGCCTGCCACTGTCCCAGTCGCTTTCCTTCTACCGTCTCCACAGCACAGAGCTTCCCCGCCAAAGGAAATACGACCGTCCGCACCCGCTTCTTCTGCCACGCCACGACACGCTCTCGGATCCGGTTCATCAGCTCCATAAAGAGTCTCCTTCCTGAATGACGAAATCATTGTATAGCTATACTCTAGCAGGTTCATAGAAATGCAGCAATGGGAAATATAAATTCCCCATCCATACGCCCAATCCGATGAGAGCCCTTCCGTCCTCGCGTATCGTCATCCTGAGCCGAAGGATCTCATGCCATACATGTGAGACGATTCCTTCCCTCGTATAGTAGAACCGACTGGTTACTAAAATACTACTTTCGAGCATCGCCCAATAAAAAAGGTGACGAAGCCGCTACGAGAGCCCTGAACCATGAACCCTGAACCAAATGAAAGCAAAGCAAAAAGGACCAACCATTTACATGATTGATCCTTCTTAGTTAATCAGCAGCTTGTTCCTCCCGGCGATTCCAGCCAACCAAGAATGTAAGACAAAGTAAAAAGAACCAACCATTTACATGATTGGTTCTTCTTAGTTAATCAGCAGCTTCCTATCCTCCCGGGCCGCTTCCAGCCAAGTACTTTCG
>ERZ1106978.1650-NODE-1650-length-12058-cov-4.110472_pt1 | contig 12058 bp, 5 predicted proteins | sample MGYA00403689_ERZ1106978 | MGnify/ENA primary metagenome ERZ1106978 (study PRJEB35170, sample SAMEA104062434) | human gut metagenome | biome: human gut; feature: human-associated habitat; material: faeces | place: Denmark | collected 2012-08-02 ...
CTGATGTAGTTGCACTTTCCTCATATGCACCGCTGTTTGCAAGAGTAAATTATACGCAGTGGGCACCAGATCTGATTTGGATGGATGAAAATACTAGTTGGGGAACACCAAGCTATTATGTACAGAAACTGTTTTCAAAATTCCGTGCAGAGAGCACACTTGATCTGGGAGATCAGATTGAAAAGCTTCGCGCACAGGGAATTTATTGCAGCGCAGGCGAAACTGAAGATAAAACTACAATAGTTAAGCTTGTAAATACAACAGACAATGAAGTAAGCATTGACCTTGAGAATGAGGAAGGAAAGGCACTGACACCAGTTAAAGAGACTGTTATGTGCGCAGCACTTACTGATTACAACTGTGCTAAGAACCCGATGTGTGTTGCACCGAAGGAAACTGTTGAATGCAGCGGCAAGATCAAAATGGCACCGCAGAGCTTTATTATAGTCGAAATTAAATAATATTTGTCAAAAAAAGACTTTTTTTTTAGTGAAAAATAGGCTATACTGTAGGCAAGTGCGCAGAGTGAAATTTGCGTTTGACAAATTGATTATTGACAGCAGACAGGAGAATACAATCATGAGATTTTTAGATGCAGAATTTGTTCAGGGATTCATTCGTATGGCAAACGACGGTTGGGAGCAGGGCTGGCATGAGAGAAACGGCGGAAACTTAAGTTATCGTCTGAAACCGGAGGAAGTAGAGATGATTCGTCCCCGTCTGAATGTACCTGGAGAATGGATACCGATCGGGGTAGAGGTTCCGGGATTAGCAGGAGAGTTTTTCCTTGTAACGGGAAGCGGTAAATATTTCAGAAATATTATCGTGGATCCGGAAGTATGTCTTGCGATCATTGAACTGGATGAGACAGGAATGAATTACAGAATCCGCTGGGGCCTGGTTGAGGGCGGCAGACCTACCAGTGAGCTTCCGACTCATCTGATGAATCATGAAGTGAAGAAGAAACTGACAAACGGAAAACATCGTGTTATTTATCATGCACATACGACAAATACAATTGCTCTGACATTTGTTCTGCCACTGGATGATAAGATCTTTACAAGAGAGTTATGGGAATCTGCTACAGAGTGTCCGGTTGTATTCCCGGACGGCGTAGGTGTTGTCGGCTGGATGGTACCGGGTGGAAGAGAAATTGCCATAAAAACAGCAGAATTAATGAAGAAATATGATGTTGTTATCTGGGCACATCATGGAATGTTCTGCTCAGGTGAAGATTTTGACCTGACATTTGGTCTGCTCCATACGGTAGAAAAATCTGCAGAGATCCTGGTGAAGATTCTTTCTATGACTCCAAATAAACTTCAGACTATTACACCGGACAATTTCCGTTCACTTGCAAAAGATTTCAAGGTAAGTCTGCCTGAAGAGTTTTTGTATGAGAAACAGTAAAATAATCAACATACAAGTTGGTACATGTACCGTACAAGTGCTATAATACAGATATTAAGAGATTTTCCGGGTGGGATATGCAGAAAAAAGCCGGAACATCTGAAAGCTGTTGTAAAAGAATATCTGAAAAGCAAAAGGAGAGGTACGAATCATGCTGGAGAAATTAAAAGAGGAAGTTTACAAAGCAAACATGGATCTTCCAAAATACGGACTTGTTACATTTACATGGGGAAATGTAAGCGGAATCGACAGAGAATCAGGACTTTTTGTCATCAAACCAAGTGGGGTTGATTATGATCTGCTGACACCGGATGATATGGTTGTTGTAGACCTGAATGGAAATAAGGTAGAAGGAAAATACAATCCATCTTCTGATACAGCAACTCATGTAGAACTGTACAAAGCATTCCCGAATATCGGAGGAGTTGTACATACACATTCTTCATGGGCAACAAGCTGGGCACAGGCCGGAAGATCAATCCCATGTTATGGAACCACACATGCAGATTATATTTATGGTGAAGTTCCATGTGCACGCTGCCTGGAAGGCAAGGAATTTGAAGAATATGAGAAAAACACAGGACTTCTGATCGTAGACCTGTTTAAGGACAAAGATTATGAAGCAGTACCTGCAGTACTTTGCAAAAACCATGGACCATTTGCATGGGGCAAGGATGCTCATGAAGCAGTACATAATGCAGTTGTTCTTGAGGAAGTTGCCAAGATGGCATCACGCTGTGAGCTGATCAATCCACAGGTAAAACCTGCACCACAGGATCTGCAGGATAAGCACTACTTCAGAAAACATGGTGCAAATGCATATTATGGACAGGGAAATAAATAATCACTGATCTGAAAATAAAAGATATGAACTTGTTAAAGATATAAAAAATCTCCCGGATAAGAGTAAGCGCTTCTCTTATCCGGGAGATTTTTTGTAGCAGAAGAAACAAGGAAAATTCTTCTGCCATATTGCAGAAAGTCCGGGCAATTTTCTGCAACTTTATCGAAGGAGGAGAACGTTTCAGGGCAGACCGTTAGCATGAATGAAAAAGATGTCATGATCCTTGAAAGATAATAACAGCTGAACTTTAATATTGTATGGTTCGTTTAATTTGCAGTAAACGGGACAGCAACATTTTATTTTGCACCTTAACAATTACATATATTTACCTTATAATGAACTCATAAGAAAATGCAAGAAATTAGGTTGATATACCGGAATAGTAACAGTAAGGATTTCAGACAACCGGAGGAAATGCATATGAAAGAGCAGCAGGAAAAAATAAGAGTATTAGATCCACATATAATACTGATATTATTTATATCAGCGTTTGTATTCGGCATAGGAATGCTGATGATTTTCCTGGAAAGAATCATTTCTGTCCCGAAAAGCTTCTTAAATGCAAAATCCGTGTAAAAATTGACATACCTGTCTATTATACCTTCCGTTCCCATGGCTACAGTCATTTAATCATGTCATACCCGACAAAGATATTAAATTATTCCCATAAATCCATTATCCCATCTTATATTTCCGCCACGCGGTATCGGTTGCCGTAATGTGTGTGCCCCTTCTGTACTCCTGTGGCCATGAGGACTTGGGCCAGTTTCGGCAGCGTCACGCCTGCCATCGCCCCGGGTTCCAACCGCTGCAACCGTGCGAATGCCTCAGGCAGGGAGCGCCCCAACGGCCCCCATGCTTTCCCTTTATCCGGTTTTCAGCATGGAAGGGTCCGTAAAGCGTATGCCAGTACGTCCGAAAATCGTTTGCAGCAGAACGGAAAATCGTTTGGCGCAGATTGTACCGTCATTCTGTTTTTGCTTTTTCACGAAAAGAATGGCATGGTTCACGAATAACACCTTTTAAGTTTGCACGCCGTTTATAGATAGTAAGTAATTTTACCCCACAAAAATTAGGTGGGTGCTATTCCTATTTATATAAAGGTAAAGGCATTCGAATGGCTTAAAAGAGACTTTAATAATTTATAGAATTTAAAACATTAAAAGTATGAAAAAGAAGACACTGGTTTCTGTTCTTGCAATGACATCTGCTTCTATGGCAGCCTATGCCAATGCAAATTTGGATCAGATTAAGACAGAAGTGGATCAATGGGTGGGAGCGGAAAAACCATCGTTGGTGAACGGTGTGTTGACATCTCCAAATGGTACCACGATTTCTCAGTCTTTGGGTTCCCTTTTACCTGGTACATACAAGTTGTCGGCTACTACCTTGATGAATGCTAAGTTCTTGGTGAACGGCAAGGCGTTAACAAACGGCGAGTTCAAAGTGGAAGGTACTGCGGCATCCGAGGTCACTCTTGCCATTGAGGCTGTCGAGACGGGAAAGGAATTCCGGGTTGGCGGTTTCAAGTTGGAACTGGTATTCGATTTTGCCGGAGCACAACGGACATTGCTTAATGCAGCTTCGAAGGCTATTGCAAAAGTGAGCCAAGAGGATGATGCGGATAAATATGCCGAATTTAATAAACGGTATAGTGATTTAACGGTAAAAATCAATCGGGTGAAAGATGATGCTGCCGGTGATTTCGCTGCTTATACGGTGTATGGTGAGTATAAGTTTTACCTCAATGGCGTGGAAGGAAGTACACTCATGTCAGAGGTCAAGGCACTTGATACGGATATCGAGGCGCATTTGGCCAACTGGAGAGCTTATACGGCTTCGAAGGCTGTCGGTGAAGAACAAAATACAGCTTTGAAAAGCGCTTGGGATACAAATATTGGCAATTTGAGTGATGCAGACGGAGTAAACAGTAAGCAAAGTGCTCAGGACTATGCCAAGGTGTTGTCCCAGAGCGAATATAATGCTGCAAAGAAAACAATCGATGCTTTCCTTGTTGAAGTTAAAGGTTATTATGATAATGGTACTGCTGCTACTGCATGTACGCCAGCATTCAACAGTGAATTTGCCAAAAAGGCATCGGACGCTATAAAAAAATTCACCGATAAGTTGGTGAATGTCGACAAGAACCATACGGCTTATGACGAAGTGTTGGGGAAAATCAACTCTACTAAGGCTCATTATAACGAACAGTTGCAGGCCTTCATGAAAGTAGCGGTAGACCCTCAGGATTTCTCGGGCTTGTATGAGACGATGCGTACTGAGGCTCACAATGCATTTAACGAAGTGAACCTGGGCATTGTAGCTGTGGAGAGGAAAAACGGAACGAATGAGAACCATCAGACCGCAGAAGAGGGATATGAGGCTAACACGCACGCTTTGGACAGCTTGTACGAGAAAACAGACGAGGTGTGTAAATTCTATACGGACAGCATCCAAAACAATGACAATATATACAAGGCTTTGATTGCCGAAAGGACAGACGGCAAGAGTCCATGGGCATTGCTTGCGGAATTGAAAAAAGATGCGGTGGTTTCCGAAAAGTATAAGTCCGATTTGGAAAAAGCCGAAGCCAATCTTAAAGCAATCGAAACCGAGGTTGTAAATCAATACAAGAAGTATACGTTGGATGCTTATACCCAAAAAGGAGGTGCATACGAGAAGGCTAAGGAACCGGTGACAAAGAGCCTGAATACCATCATTGAAAAAGAATACCAATCTTTGCCGAACTATCAGGCTAAAGTGGAATTGACCGCTGTGTTGGATGTTCAAACGGCTGCGTTCGATAAGGCCAAGACAGAAGTGCATGCCCTGAAGTATGGCGACGTGTCGGTGGGCGACATCTATAAAGATACCGATGAGAAGAAGTTGCAAGAGGAGATAGATGCATTCTCTTCGTATATAAAGAAAAGCTTTGATGAAGGGACTTGTGCCGATAACAAAGATACGAAGAAAACTGAAATAGAATCTCTTAAGGGCAAAATCGAGGGCTATGTGAATGCTGCCAAGGCCGTCGTGAAGGTTTATGACAACGCTGCAAAGACTATCGCCGATATTCAAGCAGAAATCAAAAAGCTTTCGGACAAGGTCGGGAATGGCGATGGACGTTATGTACCGGTTTATACCGGAACGGAAACACCGGACGAAAATATCGATGATTTACCAACTTATGGCGGCAAGTTAGACGAAATGAACAAGACATTGTCCGACCTTCAAACAGCTTTGAAAGCCGCAGCGGCTGCCAAGGATGCCGATGGGGATACGCATGCTAATGGCATGAACAATGTTTTGACGGAGGCAACCAATGCCAAGGGAAATGAAACTACAGGTATCACGGGTGAGGTGAAAACCTTGGTAGGAACTTTCGATAAGCACAAAGAATGGTATGACCAGCAAGTAGTCGTAATTACCATCAACCGTTTGAAGAATCAAATCACTGCGGATATCAAATCTGTAAATGATGATTTGGATGGACTTTCGGTGACTGCGGAGATTTACGGGTCTTTTGCAAAGAACTTGCTTGAAAAGCAGACGGTATTGTACAACTCTGTAGATAAAATAGAAGAAACGGTAACTGATTTGGACTACACAAGCGAGGATAAGCAGGCTGAAACTTTGGCTGCCTTGTCTGATGCCAGTGCTGAGATGGCGAAACTTCTTGAGGATGTCAGTGCCTTCATTGATGAGGTCGGTGAGGCGAAGGAAATTCACGCCAAGAACAACTCCGTACAGGCAAGTCTGACGAAGGTTGCTGATGGTATTGCGGGAAATATCGGTAAGATTGATGCGAATTGGACTCCTATTGATGACAAGGATGTGTCGAAAAAGCATTTTGATGACCTGAAGGGCAGTTATACCACGGAGCTTGGTAAGCAGGAGACGGCGATTGGCAACGCGTATAAGGGCGATACATTGCACAATGACAGTGCCGCTATTCACGAGGCGATGAAGGTTATTGACGGCAAGGTGAAAGCGACATTGACCGAATTGGAAGTGGCCAGGAAGAACTTGGCGGCTTACGAAAGATTGGCTGTAGAAACCAAGAAGACGGATATCCACAACTTGATAGTAGCGGAATTGGGCGAACTGTCAAATTTGGCATTGGGCAATAGTGAAAACCATTACGTAAATGGCCTGTTGGGCGAGAATACCAACCCGAAAGGCACGTATGTGATAGAGTTCGATAATTGGGTGGCTAACGTGAATGCGGCTTGGAAGAGCCATTACAACGACAATAGTGCCGAAAGCTGCCAGACGCGAGAAGACAACTTCAAAGAGGACTACACTGATATTTGTGAAAAGATAAAGCAGGTATCTAAGGATGCTGAGACAAATATCAAAGTGGATAACACACTGGATACAGAATACGCAACTGTGAAAAATTCCGTGGACAGTTTGTATACCATATTGACTGTAGGTGACCCGACTACGGCAGCCAAAGCCTTTATCGAACAATTAGAGGCGGAGAAGAGCAAACTTGAAAATCAAGTTGCGGAGGATATTGCCACAGCTTTTGAGAAGGGTAAATCCGAAGAACAATATGGAACCATACATGGCGTATTGCAAACCATCAAAATGCAGGTGGTTACGATCGGCGCAAGTCGTGAGCAGGGCTACGTGGATGCTGTGAAAACTGATAACCAGACCCGTTACAATAGCTTTAACAGTGCCGTCGAGGATATGCGTAATTGCTACATCGAAGCTGTGAATGTGATAGGACAGGTTAGCAAGGTACAGACTCCGGCACTGCTTAATGTCGTTAAGAGTGCGGTAGAAACAGCGAATACAAGTATCCAAAACTACCTTCAAGAAATCAACAACATCGAGAACGAAGCTTTTGCTGCCTTTAGCGAGGCTCAAAATACAGACAAGATGTTGTTCGACCCTGATAAACAATATGAGGCCGACGTACGGGCATACGAAGGCAAGATAGACCAGATATTGAATACAATGGATGCAACTGTGCAAAGTGCTACGCAGACGTTCTTTGCCGGTGAATATGCAACTGCGCAGGGATTGTATGACGCTGCCTATCAAGAATTGGTCGATGCCGATTATGTTACGGCTGATGAGGCGTTTGCCAACGTTCAGGCTGTTCTCGAAAAAGCAGAAGCTATCAAAGATTTCGTTCCGGGTCAGTTCAATATCACGAAAGTGGACGGCATCGTCTCTGATTTCGCTAATTTTGAGGCTTGGATTGCGGATGGAAAAGAACCTGCTGCAGTGTACGAATGGGAGACATTGCATACCGATACCCTTGAACAATACAACAGCCATTTGGCAGAATTGGAAGAATGGTATGAAAATGGTGCTTATCTTGAAGGAGTCGATGGAAAGAAATTCGTTGATGATATCAAGGCAACCCGGCCTACGTTGACAGAAGCAGAAAAGACGTATGCTGATAACACGGGTCATATTTATGGTGATGTCATGACTGAGTTGCATGTGAAGTTAGGACAGTTCGGTACTCCAATGTATAATGCTTATGTCAGCGGAAAGACGGAACATAACGAATATGTGACCAATAATGACGTATATAACGGTCTTATTGTGAAGGTTGAAGCCTTGCAGGCACCGTTGGATGAGGCTGCGAAGTATGTCGATGCCTATATCCTGACAGACGCTTGCGGTGTGGATGCTTTGCAAGCTCGTATCGACAGGCTGATTAGCGATTTGGAGACCAAACGCTACAAAGGTGGGTTGGATAACGCTTACAAGACAACTGCCGAGAATGAATGCAAGAGTATCACGACTTCTATCGAAAGCGTTTATCAATCGGCCAATACGAAAGAACAGGCTCAAATACTGGCAGAATTCAATGTATTGCAGGCTGCTTGTGCCGACGCACAGAATAAGGTGAAAGGCGATGCTGACGCTGAGGCAGAAGTAAACGCTTTGTCTACAGCTATCAAGGAAAAAATGGCTGCCTTTACGAAGGATACCGCTAATGACGGTGCAATCACCAACGCAGAAACTAAAGCCAAACAGCCGTTATTCCTGGCTTATGAGACTTGGATTGCAGACATGCGTACGAAACTGGCAACTTACACGGATGCTGCTGCCACAGAGAATGCTTACACAGCTCTTATGGACCGTGCAGGCGAAGTGGAAGGAGATGTGAAGGCTGGGCGAGAGACGCTTGCTGCCTGTCATGCCAACGTACAGGGTAAATTCGAGGGCGATATGGCCGGACTTGAAAGTGATGTGGTTGCCGTGAAAGACGGTATAGAGCAGAACAAGACGAACATGTTGTTCTATCAAGACAAGTTGAATCACAAGATGGATGTTATCTTGTCTGATTTGAAGACGTTGTTGTCCGACATCGCAAAAGATCAGGAACGTTATACGCTCAACGATGAGGCTTACGAGGCCCGCAAGGCTGATATGGCTCATTTGAATGACTCGCTCACCACTGTAGTAGACAAGCTGACCGGCTTTGAGTATTACAAGGTAGACGAGAAGGCTAATGCAGAAAGTATAGCTGACATTACGGCCCATATCGGCAAATACGGTAAGGCCATGGATGAATACTATGCTGATATCGAATTGACTGACGTAGACGCCGAAAATGATCTTAAAACCATTATGGATAAAGTGCTGGAGCGTATCGACTCTTTGGACTGCAGGGCTTCCTTCATAGAATATACGGGCGTGATTGATAAGGCACTGAGTGACAGGATTGAACTTGTTAAGTCTGTGAACAGTCATACGTTTGTTGTCGAAGTTGAAGATGCCTTGAACGATACGTTGGAGCTTGTCAGGGAAGATTTAGGCAATATTAAATCCTATAATGAGGATACCAATGACGGTTACGTCAGTGTGGACATCAATGGTAATGATGTTACTTCGACGCCAATTCACTACGTAAAAGAAGCCCTTCCGCAAATTCAGGCCGCACTTGCAAAGCAGGAAGAACGGATGGCAAACGTACGTGAAACGATAGAAACCGAATCATTCATACGGGGTGACGTATTGCGTGACGGCGTTGTCGATGTACTCGACTATACGGAATTGATGATGTATGTGCTCGACCCGTCTAAGGCTGAGGCTATCGCGGGTACGATCAAGTGGTATGCCGCAGATGTGAACGACGACGGTCGGATCAACGTGGCCGATCTAACGAAGCTCACGAACAAGATTATGGATTACAACACGATGGAGGTCAGTCAAGTGGCACCTCGTGTACGTTTGGCAGAGCTTGCGATGACGCAGACCGAAGAAAGCGTAGAGATGAACATGGAAGAAGTCGGAGGCACGAAGCGTGTAGCCATCCTTCTGAAAAACGTGAACCCCTACGTAGCTTGCCAGATGGACGTGACGCTTCCCGCAGGCGTAACTTTGTTGGGAGAATCTTTGGGCGGAAGTGCAGACGACCACCAGTTGTATTCCAATACATTGGCCGATGGGACGACGCACCGCATCGTGGTAAGTTCGCTCCAGAACAAAGAGCTTAACGCAAATGGCGAAGCCCTGATTTATTTGGAAGTATCGGGTCGTGCTGCTTCTAAGATGACCGTAGGCAATGTGCTTGCAGCAGATGTCGATGGCGTACTTTACAGCATCGGTGGCAGTGGCGAAGGCGGCGTAACCGGTATCAACGGTGTGCAGGCCAACCCAAGCATGAAAGAGAAGATATACTCTGTGGGCGGTCAGATCATGGACAAGTTCACAAGAGGTATCAACATCATCCGTAATGCTGACGGTTCAGTGAAGAAAGTTTTGAAGAAGTAAGTGAATAAAGTCTCTGTGTGTAGGAAGCGTGGCTGCCACGTAAGGTGGCTGCGCTTTCCTTCTAAAGGAGCTTAATGTAGAATAATAAAAACAGAACGTATGACAAAGAATACAAATACTTCGATGCGACGGTTTGCGGCGAAGTGCCTATGGATATGGGGCATGGTGATGGCTTTTGTGGCAAGTGCTGAAGCTGAGAACAAGGTCACCATTGATAATTTCAATATCAAGGTGGACGAAGAGAAGACGATTTCTGTCTATTTGGAGAATAGCGATCCTATGGTGGGTTTGCAGATGGACTTCAAGCTTCCCAAAGGCTTGGATTTCGTTCCGAATAGTGTACAACGCGATGAGGTGCGCTTGAGCCGTTCTTCGCACAGCATTTATATGAATGAGGTGCAAAGTTCCATGGAGGATATGGCTAAAGGTATCAAGACGGTGCGCCTTCTCATTCAGCCCAATGGGATTTATAATATTGCAGGCGACCGCGGTGCCGTGGCTTATTTCAAAGTAAGGGCAAATGAGAATATGGTAGAAACCAGTGAAATCGTGTTGGATAACATTGTGGGCAGCAGTTCGGAGTTTGAAGAGAGCGGTAACATCAAGGGGTATCACCTTGATTCCTATACCGCACATGTGAGCCCGAACGTGGGCTTTTTCTATCTTACCGAAGACTCTATTTGCGTGAAGAACGACGGTAGTGTTAAAAAAGTAAGCTTGGGCTTGCGTAACTATACGAGTGTCCGTGGTATGGAGGCTGTGTTGTCGTTGCCCGAAGGACTGTCATTGGATACGGAGGCCAACGGTGCACCTAAGTTTGAATATGGTGAACGTTTACCACAGAACTTGTCTATCTCTTCCAGTATTTTGGAAGACGGTCGTACCAAATTGGTACTGAGTGGTCTGACGAGCGAAACGCTGAAGGGAGATACGGGTGTGGTATTTTCTTTCTTTGTGAAAGCTTCTGAGACTTTCCAAGAGGTTGCTGAGCTTTCATTGGATGAAATTATTTTGTCGGATAATGCAGGACATGGCATTAATATGGAGGGTGAGTTAGTTATGAAGGTGATTAATTCTTTCATCGCCTACTATACTCCTGCCAATGACTCCATACAGGGCCTGCGTACGCGTTATGAGGCTGCCGTAGAGAAAATCAATACTGAGGCTGCCAACGTGAAAGACAGTGCGATTGTCGTGAATGCCGTTCAGGAAGTGGCTACCCGTATTGAGGATTTGCAGAAGTCTGTGAACGAGGCTTACGCCAATGAAACGCTCGCGACTATTTATGATGAGGTGTTGGCTCCTGTGGTGGAAATCGACACGGCTATCGTGGATATGGTGGAAATGGTGTTGGACTATCAGCAGAAAGTTACTGCCAATGAAGAAGCTTACACTCGTTTGACTGCCGACATTGCCGCCGTTCAGGCTAAGTTGGACGCTGCGAAGACTACGATAGAAACGGATTATGCCGAGGTGGCAGAACAGTTCACGGCCGACATTGCCGCTTTGCAGGAAGACATCGATTCCATCAGTAACGAGGTGAAGGGCTTGTACGATGAAGTGAAACTGACGGCAGAAAGTCAAATTGACGCGACGGCTATCGAAGCCGGTATCGAGAAGGTATTGGCAGATGCTAAAAAAGCCCATGAGGGAAGTAGCATTGCCGGAGTGAAAGGTCCTGAAGGTGCTGAATTGCTGGGTATCTATGCCGTAAGCGGCAAGCGTGTGGCTGCTCCGCTGAAAGGGCAGGTCAACATCTTCAAGTACTCCGACGGAACAGTGAAGAAGTTTTATATGAAATAATAGGTTGGTAGTTGCGTGTGCTGTGACAGCACGTGCACTAAAAAGGAGAACGCATAGGGAATGATTTCCTCTATGCGTTCTTTTTGTCTTATAGGGACTTCGGTTTTACCGTTGTCCCTTGAAATCCTTTATGATACCCTGGCAAATCCAGTCGGCTAAGGCCTGACGGTTGGACGGGATGACGAGGCGTTTCCGGTCGCGTTCGTTTTGTAAGTTTTGGACTGGGCTCGTACCGATTTGTCTCACGACAAT
>ERZ1106978.1652-NODE-1652-length-12052-cov-3.682837_pt1 | contig 12052 bp, 7 predicted proteins | sample MGYA00403689_ERZ1106978 | MGnify/ENA primary metagenome ERZ1106978 (study PRJEB35170, sample SAMEA104062434) | human gut metagenome | biome: human gut; feature: human-associated habitat; material: faeces | place: Denmark | collected 2012-08-02 ...
GGCTGTTTTATGTGCCGTCCTTTATAGCGGGAACATTAATCGGCGGCAGTATCGCCTTTTTATTCTTAAAGCAGTTACAGCGCATGAAACTGCTGACAAAGTTCCAGCAGGCATTGGGAACACAGGTTTATGACAAAGTAAAACAGGCAGAAAGCAGCCTTAAACAGTAAAACAAAAAGGAAGGAAATACAAAAATGCTTGAAAAGATGAAAAATAATAGATATACGAATTGGTTCTTCGCGGCAGCTGTTGTTGTAGCAGGCTTTTCCATGGCGGCTTGTGAGGATGAACCGGATAAATATGAAGTGGCAGGGGGAAAGCCTACCTTGAAATATGTTCGTGTCCCTGATCCGGCAGCGGCAGACTCTTTGCTGTCGGGGGCTTATATGGCGAATACGATTTGTCTGGTCGGTGAAAATCTGCGGAGTGTTTACGAGCTCTATTTCAATGACCAGAAGGCGATACTTAATACCAGTTACATCACTGACCATACACTTATGGTAGATGTTCCGAAAGAGATTCCTTCGGTAGTGACTGATAAGATTTATATGGTGACCAAAGCAAAGGATACCATAGATTATGATTTCAAGGTGTTGGTTCCGGCTCCTACCGTGAACTCCATTTCTTGTGAGTTTGCAAAGCCGGGTAGTGAGGTGACACTGATTGGTGACTATTTCATTGATGACCCGAATGTGCCGCTGACCATTACGATGGCCGGTAATGTGGAAGTGACTAATATTACGAACATAACCAAGACTGCGGTCAGCTTTATTCTTCCGGACAATGCTCCTGCAGGCTATATCAACGTGAAGTCCATTTATGGTACCGGACGTTCCAAGTTCCGCTATTATGATACACGTAACATTCTCTTTGACTGGGACGGTTCTCATGGCGGTATGGCTATTGCCCACGGTTGGCGCGATGGTAGCAAGGTGTTGAGAGAAGCCGATGAAAACAGTATTGACGGTGCTTATATCTGTCTCACCGGAGCACTTGACGGTGCTATCGGAGCTACTTGGGCAGAAGATGAGTTCTCGTTCAACTATTGGCCGGAACCGTCTGCCGGTTATCCCGAACTTTCTGCACGTCCTGAGTTTGCAGAACTGCTCGAGGAGTATGGCGTCAATGGCTTGCAACTGAAATTCGAGGTGAATATTCCTTCTTCCAATCCGTGGCAGTCTTGCGCTCTACAAGTGATGTTTACGGGTAATGATGTGGTGACTTATGCGACGGGAACTAATGCTTATTTTAGTGATACGAATGTGCCGCGTGGTTTGTGGTTGCCTTGGAAGAATACGGGTTCGTATGATACGGGTGGTAAATGGACAACCGTTTCCATGAATCTGTCCGAGTTCAACAAGACGCATGAAGGTAATAAGTGTGATAGAACTTTTGACAAGACTATGCTGACCGGATTGACATTCTTTGTCTGGGCAGGTGGTGTGGAAGGTAAGGATTGCAATCCGGTGATTATGATTGACAACATCCGTGTGGTACCTATTGAATAACCTTTTAAATAGAATACTGATATGAATAAAACATATAAATTTCCGGCACTGTGGATGATGTGCCTGATGCTCTTCAGTTGCTTGACGTTTACGGCCTGCGACAATGGGGATGATGAAGATACCAACCAATATAAAGGGGGAATCAGTCTGAATGTATTCGGACCGAGTCCCGTATCCCGCGGCGGTGTACTCCGTTTCCTAGGCAGTGGCATGGATAAGGTGACTGCGGTCGCTATTCCCGGTTGCGACGATATAACAGACATCGAAGTAGTCAGTGATACGGAAATCCGTGTCACTGTACCTCAGACAGCCCAGCCGGGGTTGGTTGTCTTGAAGACTCCGAAAGGGGATATTACAACAAAAACCGAGTTGACATTTACGGAGCCGATTGCTTTGGAGGCTTTTGCACCGGCAGAAGTAAAGCCTGGTAGTGAATTGACCATTACTGGTGAATATTTGAATTTGATTAAAGAAGTGATATTTGCTGACGAGGTAACAGTGCCTGCTGATGAGTTTGTCAGTCAAAGCCGTCAGGAGATTAAAGTTATTGTTCCTGATTCTGCTCAGACCGGTAAGTTCATCTTGTCTGATGGAGCTGAAATCCCCAATTGGATTTATTCTGAAGGGGAACTGGAGGTTACTTTGCCATCGGTAGAGGCTCCACTCGACCTGGTAGATAAGAAGCCGGGGGATGTCATTCGAGTTTCTGGTGAAAACTTTGATTTGGTGAAGAAAGTGCAGATGCCGAATGGGGATGAAGTTGAATTTACGATGACTGCCTCTTCCGAAGGAGATGAACTTACTTTTACATTGCCGGATAATGTCTCGGACGGAGAAGTTACGGTACTTCCTGCTTCGGATGTAAAAGTTGTGGTCGCTACTGTTGTAGTAGCTACGCCTTCGAACGTAGTGGCTGTTCCTGCTGTAAACTTGCGTGGTGGAGATATGATTACCTTGAAAGGTACCAATATGGATTTGGTGACTGATGTAACGTTCCCTGGTGTAGAAGAAGCAGTAGGATTGGAATCACAAAACTCGACTGAAATAAAGGTCTTGATGCCGGCTGCGGCTATTAGTGGTGATTTGCAATTGAATACAAATAGTGGAAAAGCAACTGCCGTATCTATTGCAACGGCAAAGCCGGAAAACATTTCTTATAGTGCGGCGACGGTCCCGGCAGGAGAGGCTTTGACTGTCAAAGGAGTAAATATGGATGTAGTTTCGGCTGTTGTATTCAGTGGTAATGTGGAGGTTACCGTATCCGATGCCACCGCTACTGCCATTTCCTTGACTGTACCCACAACTGCTGAAACCGGGGCCTTACTCTTGAAGATGGCCAATGGTGAATCTGTGGAAGCACCGTCTTTGACAATAGAGAAACCGGTATGTGCCTATTTGCCGGCATTGCCTGACAAATTGGTTCGGGGACGAATTGTGGAACTTGAGATTGTTAATGCTGATAAGCTGACAAATGTATTGCTGAATGAGGCTGCTGTTCAGTATATCAATGATGCAGCTAAAGGGGTATTGATGTTGAATGTACCGGCTGAGCTGGATGGAACTTATAGCCTAAAACTGATTTCTTCAAATGGTGAAATTGCTTATGATGTTCTTGTAGTTGCCAATGAAGAAACAGTTTGGGCTGGTCCGCTTGATATTAGTTGGGGTGATGGAGGACGTGTGTTGGTACCGGCTGTATCTTTTGCCAAGGTAACGGCAGGCACTGTCATGAAAGTCTATTTTGATCAGAAAGACCAGACTTGGGCACAGGCTCAGTTTAACTATGGCGATTGGAGTGGCATAGCTTTCTCTTTGTTTGATACGACTATGGTACCGACAGACATTTACGGATGGAGTTTCGAGAGCCGTGTGATGGAGTTGACGTTGACTCAGGAGATACTTGATAATATTCAAGCTAAACAAGGAGATTGTGAAGACCAGACAAATGTAGGTATCATTATTCAGGGCAGTGATTTGACGTTTACAAAAATAACGATTGTAAATTGATGAATTGTGGCTTGAAGAATGTGACTATGGATGCCCTGATTAAGAATGAAATAAAATCATAATTAAGATGAAGAAACTGAATATAAAATGGATGCTTTCGTTGATAGCAGCTTTTACTTTTGCCTCCTGCGATACTGATGTCGATCATGATATCCCAGCAGTGGATACACCGGTATTGGTGTCTACTACTCCTGAAAGTGGAGCAGCCAAAGTGAAAACGGGAGAAATCACTATTGAGGTGAAATATGACAAGAATATATTCTTTGCAACAGACAATCTGAGCGAAATCAAGTTTACCGGTGGTGAACTGATAAGTGCCGATGTACTTGGCGCAAGCAATATACTGACTGTAAAAGTGAATGTTCCCGGGAGAGAGACGGCTTGTTCTCTCTCTATCCCCGAGGGAATAGTAACCGGACCGAACCAGATGCCTGCTCCGGCTGTATCGGTTCAGTTCTCTACTGTCGCTTTGGACAAGGCACTGGTTGCCGCTAGTTCGGCCAAAGCTGTGAAACTGTACAATTATCTATTGGATAACTTCGAGACGAAGACACTTTCAGCTATGATGGCCAATGTTGCCTGGAATACGGAAATGTCCGAAAAGGTGTATGGATGGACTGGAAAATATCCGGCTATCAACTGTTTCGACTATGTTCATCTGCCGGCATCTGTAGCTGGAGCAGACTGGATTAATTACGGTGACATTACTCCTGTTAAGGATTGGTCTGACAAAGGTGGCATCGTAGCTGCCATGTGGCATTGGAATGTACCCAAGAAAGCTGTAGGCGAAGCTTCTTCTACCCAAATATGGGAAGGAGAGACAGTAATGCCGGGTGATTGGAGTGGAAATGTACAGATGACGGATGATGCTGCAAAAGCTGTCTTTGCTGATGCACAAGTGGGTCAGGTGATACGCGTGGCTGTGAAGGATGTGGCAGCGGGTGCACAAGGTTCGTTCAAAAACAGTGGTTGGAGCGAGATTGCTTCAGGAACTGATTATTTTGACATATCCGGGGACTATACATTGGTGATTACCGAAGATGTTTTGAAATCCCTGCAAGAAGGTGGTCTCATCATTGGTGGACATGATTATACAGCAGTTGCTGTTTATCTTGAAAATAACGGTACAGCTCTCGACCCGAATAAGGATTATGCCTTTTATAAGGCAGATACGGAGTTTGATGCTACCAATGCCACAGTGGAAGGCACTTGGGAAAACAAGGTGTTTACCGAAGATTTGAAAAATGCTGCCGCTTACTTGAAGCTATTGAGAGATGCGGATATTCCGGTATTGTGGCGTCCATTCCACGAGGCAGCCGGTGGCTGGTTCTGGTGGGGTAAGGATGCTGCCAGCTTTAAATCTCTGTGGATTGCTATGTTCAATTACTTCAAGACTGAAGGATTGGATAATCTTATCTGGGTTTGGACTACCGAGGGCAATGATGCCGATTGGTATCCGGGAGATCAATATGTAGACATCGTGGGACGTGATGTTTATAATAAGGAAACTGCAGATTGTGTTTCAGAATATACTTCCATTGCCGAAAATTATGGAAACAAGATTGTTTCGCTGAGTGAATGTGGTACGGTCGGACTTATTTCCGAACAATGGGCATCTGGTGCACGTTGGAGTTGGTTCATGCCGTGGTATGACGGGACAAATGAGGATGGTAGCCCGGTAGTCCATGCTGATGAAGCATGGTGGAAGGATGCTATGAGCCAGGAATTTGTTGTTTCCCGTGAAGAGCTTCCTTCTATGGAATAGCAATTTTTAATAATAAAATAGAAAGGGTTGTCTCTGGTTAGTATCGGGGCAACCCTTTCTGTCTTTTATAGCTTTTAGTTGTTGGTTATAGAATTCATGCTTTATACTTTTTAGGAAAAATAGTAATGGATGTTAAATGAGTGTCGTTATTTGATAAAATAGTATTATAAGGTTTGCTGCTAAAAGTCTACTTTTGTCAAGCCTAATTAAAATTTGATAATAATCATATAATGTTTAACCGCTAATGAAATGAAAAATGCCTATGAGAAAGGAGTGATATGTATACCAACCACTTTATAGAATAAGGTATATTTAATTTTTCCTCAAAAAGAGAAGTTTAACCTTATATTAAACGGTAGATGCCGCCAGGCAATACCAATTCATTAATCTAAGAAAAATACAAGTATGAATTTAAATTTCAGAAGAACCGCGCTGCTCGTGGGTATCTGTTCGGCTGTCAGCCTGACTTATACTCCGCAACTTTTCGCCGCATCGGTCGATGCAATAGATGCTGTGCAGCAAGCAAAAAAAATCACAGGTACTGTAACAGATGCAATGGGACCGGTCATCGGTGCCAATGTATTGGAGAAAGGAACCACAAATGGTGTCATTACCGACATTGACGGTAATTTCACATTGAATGTTCAGCCGGGAGCAACGATTGTTGTGTCTTTTATCGGTTATCAGCCGCAAGAAATAGTGGTAGGTAACCAGACTAGTTTCAAGATTCAGCTAAAGGAAGATACGGAATTGTTGGATGAAGTAGTCGTAGTGGGTTACGGTGTACAGAAGAAGAAACTGGTGACAGGTGCTACGGTTGAGGTAAAAGGCGAAGACATCGCAAAATTAAATACTACGCAGGCATTGGGCGCTTTACAAAGCCAGTCTCCGGGTGTAAATATTCAGGCCGTTTCCGGTCAGCCGGGTGATGGGTTTAAAATTAATATTCGTGGTGCTGGTACTAACGGAAATACAGCTCCAGTTTACGTTATTGATGGTGTAGCCGGTGGCGATATTAACGCCTTGAATCCTGCCGATATTGAACGTATTGACGTGTTGAAAGATGCTGCATCTTGTGCAATTTACGGTTCGAGCGGTGCCAACGGTGTTATCCTTATTACTACGAAGCAGGGTAAGGTAGGAAAGGTTTCTGTATCTTATGATGGAAACATAGGTTGGGCAAATATATATAAGATGCCTGATATGTTGAATGCCAAAGAATATATGGCGGTAATGGATCAAGTGGCCTATAATAATGGAGGCCAACCGTATGATTGGTCAAAATTCGTAGATGCTGATTTGCTGACTGCTTATCAGAATGGTACCAATCCTGGTACAGATTGGGTAAAAGAATTCCGGAATAAAAATGCTGTGGTTACTAATCATGCGTTGAATGTAACAGGTGGTTCTGAATTCTCCAAATTTTCGACAGGTATAGGCTATCAGTATCAGGATGGTGCATTCGGTGGTCCGGTGAAGACTGACTATCGTCGTTTTACTTTCCGCATTAATTCTGAGCATGTGATATATCGTAAGGGAGATGTGGATGTGATAAAGTTTGGTGAGAATATATATTATCAGCACAAACAGAATCAAGGTGTGCAGTTAGGTAATCAATATTCGAATGACCTTTCTAATGCTTTGCGTGCTATTCCTCTGATTCCTGTATATAATGAAAATGGTGATTTCTTCATGTATGATGATTTGAAGAATTTTGGAACGAGTGCTAATGGTATACTTGATTATACTGCATATGCTTCTAATCCGATGGCTCACATGGTATATAATCAGGCTGGGAATAATAAGAATAAGAATTTTAATCTGAACACAGCGGCATATCTGGAAGTACAACCACTTAAGAATCTTATTTATAAAGGTCAGGTTAGTTACAAACAATGGTCAAGTTCATGGCGTTCATATCTTCCCGTTTACCAAATTAATAATCAGGGAGATAGCCGTGATAAAGACCAAACGATAAATAACGTGTCTTTGGGTTGGAACTGGAGTTTGACTAATACGTTGAGTTATCGGTTTGATATTACAGACTTACATCATTTTGATGTTTTGGCTGGTACAGAGTATTCTAAATCAAGACCAACTTATGGCGAATCAGTAGAGGCAACCGGTTATAATAGTGCTTTTGGTGACTTTACACATGCTTATTTGCATAATACAGAACGTAAAGCTACTGCTACAGTAAATGGTTATCCCTCGGATTATGGTTCTAAGATGTCTTATTTTGGACGTTTGAATTATGACTTTAAGGAAACTTATATGTTTTCTGCTATCATTCGTGCCGATGGCTCGTCTAAGTTTGCGAAAGGCAATCAATGGGGATATTTCCCATCATTCTCTGCTGGTTGGGTTATTTCAAACGAGGCTTTTATGAAGAATACTGCTTCTTGGCTTGGTTTCTTGAAAGTCCGTGCTGGTTGGGGACAGAATGGTAATGACAATATCCCTAATTCAAATTGGCGTGCCGGTTACGAGTTTGGCGATTATGGTCTTTATACATTTGGCTCGGATAAGAATGGAGGTACAACCGGAGCTTACCCGAATCGTTTGGCTAACCCCGATTTGACATGGGAAACTTCAGAACAGACCAATATCGGTATTGATGCCCGTTTCTTGGATAACCGTCTGAGTTTTACCATGGACTGGTATAGCAAGCAGACGAAAGACTTGTTAGTGGAAGTGGGTACCAATGCGGCTTCCGGTTTCGCTACTCAATATCAAAATGCTGGTACGGTAAAGAATACTGGCCTTGAACTTTCAATGGGCTGGAGAGATCAGATTGGTAAGGAGTTCAAGTATGGGGTGAATGTCAATATGGCCTATAATAAGAATGAAGTAACGGAGGTTAATAACGCCAATCATTTTATTGAAGGCGGTAATGATTTGTTGGCTCAAAGTACGGGTCGGTTTGTCCGTATGGAAGAAGGACATCCTATTGGCTATTTTTATGGTTATAAGACGGATGGTGTCATTCAGAACCAGAATGACTTGCAGGCATATCTTGACCAGAATTGTAAAGGAAATGCGGCAAACTCTAAGCAAGGTGCAAGTATTAAACCGGGTGATTTGAAGTTTGTGGATGTTGATGGAAATGGGGTGATTAATGATGACGATAAGACTGATTTGGGTAATCCTCATCCTGACGTGACAATGGGTCTTACGTTAAGTGCGGAATATAAAGGATTTGATTTCTCTGTAACAACCTATGGCGCTTTTGGTGCACAGGTAGCTCGCTCTTGGCGAAAGTTCTCAGATGGACAGTATGAAAACTATACGACAGAAGTTTACGATTACTGGCATGGCGAAGGAACCTCAAACAGATATCCGCTGCTTGCGCCGGGAAATAGTGGACAGAATTTCCAGGCCATTTCAGATATTTATATTGATGATGCCGACTATGTTCGCATTCAAAATCTGACTATAGGATACGATTTCAAGAGAATTTGGAAGAACTGTCCGTTCCAGCAACTTCGTGTGTATGCTGCTGCACAGAATCTATTTACTTTTACCGGTTATAAAGGGATGGATCCGGAGAATGGTAGAGCCCTCAATGACAAAGAACCGTGGGTAACCGGTGTTGATGTAGGTAACTATCCTCAACCTCGTACTTATATGGTAGGTGTTAATGTTAAATTCTAAAATTGATACACGATGAAAAAAATAGCATATTTAATAGGTGCAGCTTTGATGATAGCAGGAATGTTTGCTTCTTGTAGCTTGGACTCGATGAGTCTGACGGAAAAAGATACGACCAATTTTCCTAAAACGGCTGAAGATGCCAATCAGGCTTTAGCTGCCATATATCAGAACCTGAATAATGTCAATGCTTTTCCACAGCAGTCTTTCTTGTATAATTCTCTGCTGGCTTGCGATGATATGTTGGGTGGTGGTGGTCCCAATGATAAGTTGATGCAATCTTTGGACCTTATTTGTAATACGGGTACAAATGCTACGCAGGACTACTGGGTGGCTCGCTATCAAGGAATCAACCGTGCCAATACGTTGTTGGAGGCTCTTGCTGGTATTGAAATGGATCCGGAAGTAAGAGCGCAGGCTGAGGGCGAAGCCAAGTTCCTTCGTGCTTTTTATTACTACGAGTTGGCTTCCATGTATGGGCGCGTACCTTTGGTGATTACTGCTTTGTTGCCCGAAGATACTACTCCTCCGACTGCCGCTGTTATCTGGGGGCAGATTCTGCAGGATCTTCGCGATGCGGCTGCAAATATGCCGGCTGTTCGCAAGTCGGATGGGCATGTTGATAAATATACGGCTGAAGCTATGTTAGGACGTGCTTGGTTGTATTATACTGGTATGTATGGCAATGGTGAAACTCTGAACGATTTGGTTAGTACGAACTATAGTCCGTTGACTTCAGTTGATTTGCCTGATGGGACAACTTTGACCAAGCAGGATGTGGTTGGGTATATTGATGATTGTGTGAATAATTCTGGTTATAGTCTTGTTCCTGAGTTTCGTAATTTGTGGGCATATACCAATAAATGTACGGTAGAAGATTTTCCGTTTACTGCCGGTCAGGGATTGAAGTGGGTAGAAGATGATGCAGCGGTAAATCCCGAATCCATGTTTGCCATTAAATATAATAAACTTGCATCTTGGAGCACTACTATCGGTTATGGTAACGGTTATGCTCTGCATTTTGGTGTACGTGGCAATGATCAGGCCAATTCTTTCCCCTTCGGACAAGGATGGGGTGCCGGTCCTGTAGCTCCCAATTTTTATAATGATTGGAGTGTGGCAGAACAAGATGATGCCCGTCGTCCGGCCTCCGTATTCAAGACGGAGGATATGCCGAGTTATAATAAAGGTGGTGGTGACGGCTTTATCCAAGAAACGGATTATTATCAGATGAAAATAGGTTCTATCATGGCTTATAGTACGGATGCGGCTGGAAATAAAACGATTGAGCCGGTATTTGAGAAGATAATGTATGGTGCCGACGGCTGGATTAATGATAATCTGATGCAAACCGGTTCTATTCATGATTTGGTTTTGATTCGTTTTGCGGATGTATTGTTGATGCAGTCTGAATTGAAGGAAGATGTTTCCGGTATAAACAGAGTGCGTAGTCGTGCCGGACTTGAACCTATTGGTACATATTCGTTGGCTGCATTGCAGAATGAACGCCGTTGGGAATTATGTTTTGAAGGTACTCGCTGGAACGATATTCGCCGTTGGCATATTGCTGCCGATGCCCTTGAAAGACAGACGGGAGCAAAGGTTTATACAAATGGGGCTGAAAGCCGTAATGTGGCGCAGAACGGTGGTTATGCCGCACGTTATAAGGCTACGGCAGGTTTCCAGAAGATTCCCGAAAACCAAGTCCTCCTGAATGAAGGAAAGGTAGAACAAAATGAGGGTTATACGGATGCAAGTGCTGAGTATAATGGTTGGCAAGAATAGAATATGAATTTAAAATGAAAAAAGATATGAAAAAGATATTATTCGCAATACCTTTGTTTGCAATGCTGCTGGTGGCTTGCGATCCGATAGTGGATGAAATCAGTCCGGATCCCAATGTCACACCGGAAAATCTTACTTTTGAACTTGTGGCCAAGAACCAGGGAAACAACAACATTCAGATTGTTCCTACTCCGTCACGTTATGTGAAGGTTTATGATGCTACGTCTGATATCAAGTTGGCAGAAGGTACGGCTCCGTCGGTTCAAGTAGCTCCTCCTAATAAAGAATTGCAAGTATATGTAACAACCATTAATTCGGACGGCTCCATAACAAAATCGGCTTCCAAATCAATAGCAGTAACGGAGTATACAGATCTTCCCGCTATTTATGCTGATGTATTCGGCACAACTCCGGACGGTGGTTATGGAACAACCACTTGGGTCTGGAATACAGAAGCTGCAGACGGTTGTTGGGGTAATGGAGGTTATCTCGGCAATACCGGCCCCGGTTGGTGGATTTGTGATGCTGTGGGAGATGTCGGAAACGGTAGAGGGCAAATTGATGAACAAGCTGTAGGAAAAGGATTGCCTGATGATGGATTAAATGGTTGGTTCTCACTTAGTTTGACTGGTGTTCAGACAAGTCGTGGTGAAAGTGGTTCTGTCAAGGTGTCAGAAGATGTGGTGCAATCCGGTTGGGATGTAGGTACTATGGAGTTCTCTGGTACTATTCCATTGTTAGGTATACAGCCGAATCAAGGAAATGCACGTCAGTATGAGTATCATATTTTGAAGATTACAGAAGATGAACTTCGTCTTTGTGCTCCTGAACCCGGTGCTGGCGCTTGGGGTACGGCATGGTGCCTGAGATTGTAAGTCTCAATATCTTTGTAGTCATTGCGCTGCATCTTCCGGTATCCATCGATGGTACTCGGAGATAGAACCGATTCTTTTGCGGCGATGTACTTGTCGATCGCAGCCTTTACGGTGATGTTTTCTGGCCGTTGGGTGGTCTTATTTGCTGCCCAGATAGCAGCTGCTCGTTCTGCTTCACGCTTTGTTGGGGCAGTGAAAGATTGGTAAATAGCCTTCTTTTCTCCATCAAGGCTTGCTTCATAGTGATCAAATACCCGGACTCGATAAGTTCCGGATGGTAATTTTTTTGCCGTTGCCATGGTGTATCATCCTCCTTAAAAAGTATAAGAAAAACAGGTGTTCAATTGACACCTGCCCGCGGATGATGATATAATAGTCTCGCTTAGTTGACATGGGTATCATTATCCGTGTAGATTTGCCTCGGTGTTGGTAGCACTGGGGCATTTTTATTTTGTTGTGAT
>ERZ1106978.1665-NODE-1665-length-11964-cov-34.799647_pt1 | contig 11964 bp, 12 predicted proteins | sample MGYA00403689_ERZ1106978 | MGnify/ENA primary metagenome ERZ1106978 (study PRJEB35170, sample SAMEA104062434) | human gut metagenome | biome: human gut; feature: human-associated habitat; material: faeces | place: Denmark | collected 2012-08-02 ...
TGACGAAGCTATGTATAAAAATTCTTGTAGAATCTGACTCTGCGATTGAATCAGCATTTCTCTGGATGCTGTTATCAGTTTTAATATGACTGATAACAGCATAGTCAAATCATACGGGTATGAAAAACAATTGAATTAAACGTGCTTCCGCTACCTGTATTCGGTGTATCCGTCATTTGAACCTACTAAATTCTTTATATTTTATCAAACGAATCAGGCCATTGATCAAATAGATGGTAGACATGGTCATAGATTGTCCAATCCTTTTTGTATGATATACACAGAATGATTTGAAGCTCATGCCAGAAGCTGAAAATAATAGATAGCATTCCTTTTCGAAATCACAAATGGGGCTTTTCTAGGCAAGTTTATACCACAATTAGGAAATACGGGGGACGCGTTCAAATTATATAATTGATACTAGAAATACGGGGAGAAAGGATGAAAGCTATTGGGACAGCACTTAACGATATACAAATTAATTGGTGCTAAAGTGGCTTATTATAGGAAATTAAATGGCTATTCGCAAGCAGAGCTGGCAAATTGCATGCATCTCAATCGGTCCGTCATTACACGGATCGAATCAGGAACATATAACAACAATATTCCTTTAAACCTACTTTTTTCATTAGCAGAGGCCATGCATATTGATGCAGTCGTACTGATTACATTTGACAAAAATGACAGATATTTTTTAACTAAGCTAAAACAAGAAATGCATAAAGAACATGTGGCAGAAGAAATCAATATCTCCTGAAGAATAGGAACTGAGTGGTACAAGGAGGAAACGGCTATGGAAAGGAAATGCCCGAAATGTGGAGCACCATTAGAGGAAGGGGCTATGTTTTGTACGGTTTGCGGGGCTTCTGTGAAAAGATGCCCGAATTGTGGAGCGGTGCTAGACCCCAAAGAAAATTTTTGCAGTGAATGTGGAACGAAGGTATCACTCGATCCTTCCATTAGTGCACCCCAAACGTCCCCAAAGGGATATAAAAAATGGATGCCCCTGGGCATTGCAGCGGCAGTGGTTTTGGTCATAGGGATTGCTTTATCAGCGAGCTCGGATTCGTCTTCTGGTACATCGACTTCCTCAGGAGGAAGTATTTCTGTCAAAGCTGATGACATGATCAATGACTATGTCAGAGACCAGTCCAGTGCAGAGAAACAGTATAAAGATAAACAAGTCAAAGTTACGGGTCAGCTGATTACCAAAAGCCAGTTTTCTAATAGCCAAAATTATGGATTGCTCATAGGAAACAAAACCATGGCGGGGAAAAATTATTTGATTCTAGTTGATTTGCCATCAGAAAAAGCAGCAGAGGCCAATAAAGTCAAAGTGGGGGACTTTGTAGCAGTAGAGGGGAAATGTGTCGGCATTGTAAAACAAGACGATCCGACGAAAATATCTGTACAGATTCAGACTGATAAGATTAATTGAGGAAAGAGATGATTTCTATGAATCGATTTTGCCCAAAGTGTGGAAGTCCCGTGGATAGTGAAAAGAAATTTTGTCCCAAGTGCGGCGCACCACTTCAGGGACAGGAAGCCAGACTTTCTAATGAAGGAAATGAGACCGCAGGGCAGCCAAAGTGGATTCTTTGTGCAGCAGCAGCCATTATTCTTCTTGGGGGAGGATTTCTTGGCTATCAACATTTCGGCGGGGATAAACAAAGTGTATCTCCACCCGCGGCTACCTCTTCGGCAGCAGCCCAAAGCAAACCGGACGCTTCCTCTAAGCAAGGAGAAGCGGATGCACAACCGGTAGATCAGTACTTGCAAAAAGCCAAAGACCAAATGAAGCGCATGGGAATTGATGCAGCAAAAGTTACTGCCTATTCAGGATATGTAGAAGACTACGACAAAGGATTCATGGCCTTGGCAGATGGGAAGCTTTGGATTGTTGATATGAAAAATCATCGCGCGGCAACCATTGAAAATCCGGAATGTTTGAAAAAATTTCATGACTATTTCAAAAAAGCACAGGCCAACAGTATCATCGTTAAATTCAATATTCTAAATGATACTCCAGGGGAGGATCAAGGTATGGGAGAATGGAATGGAAATGATCATTACCTGCCCATGTTTATTTCCTGGAAATTGGATGGGAAGAATACGGTAGACAGTGGACTATTTACGGGAAAAGGGAAAAATCCCGGACACTACCATGCATACTTGTATGAACAGAAAAATGTAGATCTGGCCCATGTATTCCTGGCAAAAGCCAATCAGCTGGCTAGTGATGCAGAACGCCGCGGAGTCATTTAAGGAATGGTTCAATGAGCACTCACTAAGTAGTATAAAAAGGAGCATACCTATGAAATGGAATATGAAAAATACAGTCACCGCGATTCTTTTAGGAGCAGCATTGGCATGTGGGGTTCCGACAGCCCTTTTGCCACAAGATATGTCTCCTTTCTCCGTCAGTGCTGCAGGGATGTATGAAGATCATCTGTGGGGAAATTCCAATTACGAACTGGTTCGTGGACATATGGGATATGGATTTTATATCGATTGGTCCTCTTACGTCTTGATTTCAGAACGTGGCATCGGACCAGGGCAGACAAGATTTGCGGTCAATGTGATTCGATACAATGTGGAACAGGGAACCGTGGATGGTTCGAATACCTATGAATACATTGAATCTCGGCAAGGAACCTATTGTAGTATTGATGGCGGGGATTTCCGCGCCTTTGATCAGAATAAAGAATTTGGATATAACCAGATTGTGATAGAAACCTATAAACGGTGCATGCAAAATCTCTATAATTAGTGTCTCAAAGCTTCTAACGAGACAAAGGCTTTTCAGGGCTCTCTGGCGTTATTATTTTATGCGGAGCCCTTAGAACCTTGTACATATAGTTGGAAACGAAGGGTACGGATAGTGATACAATCGAAGCTATTTGAGAACTATGAGGCACTTGCAGTTTCTGACAACATTATGATTACTGATACCTAGGGAAACGCTGATGAAATCGTTATCAGTGTTTCCCTAAACTTCACTTAGCCGTATGGCCATGCATATGATATAATTGAACATAGAAATTATTCTAAAGCAAAAGCGTGTGGGAAACGGGGGTGCACGGACATGATGAAATGGCAAGAAATCATGGGGCACCTTTGTGACGTTATCATGCATACACAACATATTCGGGGGGGGTAAACGGACGTTCCCTTTGCTTTTCAAGACCTCATCATGAAGAGATTTTTCTTTTTATGATGAGGTCTTTTTGTATTTTTTTACTTTCCCATCATATGTCCATGGGAGGGAGAATAATAAAATATAGAGCACCCGCCTTTTCATTACAGAGGTGCTAAAGGAGATAGATATGATCGATACAGAAAACAAAGGTGCCAGGCTACTGGATATGTATGAACGGCTGAGCCATGGCGAAGTAATTTCCAAAAAAGAACTGGCGGAAATTTATGGTGTCACGGTCAAGACTATCCAGCGAGACATCGATGAACTCCGTGCCTATTTGGCAGAGAAATCACTCCAAGGGGACCGTGGAACCATCGAGTACAGCCCTGCCAAGAAAGGATACCGACTGATTCGCTCTACCTATGAACATTTGAATCACAAAGAAATATTGGCATTAGCCAAAATCCTTCTGGAAAGCCGCGCACTGGAACCGGGAGAACTGCATACCATCTTGGACAAGCTCACCGCCACCTGCATAGAAAAAGATCGGACCACCGTAGAAGACATCATCAAAAATGAAACTTTCTACTACGTGCCGCTTTATCACAAAAAGAAACTGCTGGACCCGTTATGGGATCTGTCACTGGCCATTCAGAAACAAGAAATCCTTCACATTCGCTACATTCGCCAAGACGGCGTAGAACGGCACCACGACATAAAGCCTGTAGCTATTTTGTTCTCGGAGTTTTATTTCTACCTGGTGGCCTTCAAAGAAGAAGAAACCGAATTTCCCACCATCTTCCGAGTGGATCGTATCGAAAAAATGGAAAGCACAGGAAGGGCCTTCCGGATTCCCTACGCTGATCGCTTCAAGGATGGTGAATTCCGGAAACGGGTGCAATTCATGTACCCAGGGCCTCTGCGGCGCGTGAAATTCACCTACAGCGGCCCTTCCGTAGAAGCTGTGCTGGATAGACTTCCTACGGCGCAAATTCTGAAAGAAAAGGACGGAGTCTACACCATCACCGCCGAAGCTTATGGAATTGGCATCGACATGTGGCTGGGGAGCCAAGGGGATAAGGTGAAGGTACTAGATAATTAGAAATGAGGAATTAGGAATGGTGGCGCCGTCGCATCAAATTAAAAAGCGGCGGGAGATTTTTAAAAGTAGGCAGTATGCAGTTTGTTGGTGAAAGTATATTGCCTTAGCACTTACTAAAATAAAAGGAGTGAGTTATATGATAAAACCAAATGGGTGTTTTCCTCCATTTCCAGGACGTAATCCTCTTGATGAATTGGATTTGCCGATTGAGATTGGCAAGAGGGTGCTATTTAATCATCATGAAGACCAAACGGCTGATAAAAAACTAGAACCAGGAGATGTACTGGCAGTGTCTCGTTGGGGAAATCTGTATGAACATTACGGAGTATATATTGGACAAAATCAAGTGATTCATTTTGCTGGCGAACCTGGGGATAGTGAGCTTTTAGATGATTCTGCGATGGTTCGTACAGTGTCGCTTTCCGACTTTAAACAGGATAGTGAATATCGAATTATTGCTTTTCCAAAGGAGAGTTCTATTTCAGGCTATCATCTGTATAGTGCAGAAGAAACTGTGGAACGGGCTAAATCTCGCTTAGGGGAAAAAGGTTATGGACCTTTTGGAAATAATTGCGAACACTTTGCTTATTGGTGCAAAACAGGAGTAAAGACATCTAAACAAGTGAAAGCATTGAAGCAGGCATTGGGATTAGAGCCAAGGAAACCTAGCTTACTAGATTCTATGATAGTCTTTTGAATATGGTGCTATAGTAATTTGATTATTGTTATTTATAATGTAGGGAGGAATATTATGTTCAATTCAAATTTAAAGAAAGAAGCTATTAAAACTCTTCAAAACGCAGGAGAGGAATATAAAAAACAGTTTGAGGATACCGTTCGTAAGATGGAAGAGCTTCAAGAAATTAGAGAACGTTCTGTAGAGATTCTAAATGATTTGAGTCACTATATTTCTGATTTAGCAAATAGTCCTATAGAGTATGATACAACAATTGCACAAACGACTGCACGATGCAATCGTTTTAATGAACGAATTGAAGAATTAAAAGATGAGAGCCAGGGAATCAATTTTCAAGCTGGAAGCACAGCAGGAGCAGGTGCTCTTGCTGGAGCTGGCGTTGCGGCAGCAGCTCCATCGGCAGCCATAGCAGTGGCTATGACATTTGGCACGGCTTCTACTGGTACGGCTATTGCCTCGTTATCTGGTGCAGCTGCTATGAACGCGGCTTTGGCATGGCTTGGGGGCGGTGCATTGGCGGCAGGTGGTGCTGGAATGGCTGGTGGTACTGCTCTGTTGGCATTGGCCAATCCGGTGGGGCTTGCTATTGGTGCATTGGCACTTTTAGGAAGCGGATGGTGGGCAAGTAGTAAGAATAAAGAAATTGCGGAAAAGGCAGAGAAAAGCACTAAGGCTATAAAAAAGGAAACAGAAAGAATAAAAGAAATAAGAGTTAAGGTGGTTACTTGGAAATCAGAAACTTATGAACTGAATTTGAAAATTAAGATGTACCACGATATGTTTAAAGAGAGGAAAATGTTCGATTATAATCTATTTAGTGAAGCAGATAAGGATATACTGCGTATTCTCATAAATAGCGCAGAAACGCTATCAAAGAAAATAGGAGAAACCGTGCAATGATTACGGCGGAAGAGTATGTTCCAGAAGAAGTAAAACTGAATGAATGGGCTCATGCATCTTGTGATAAGTATGATTATATGGCGGCGGCTTTTTGTGGTGCGATGGCTGGGATGGTTGATATTCTTTTTGTGGGAGCGCCAGGAATTAGTGACCTAGGTAAGATAACGGATGCTGGAGTCGATACACTTGTAAAAAAGGTAGCAAGCCTCTATGGTTGGAGCCCTAGGGAAGGAAAGGAAGATAGTATAGCTTCCGCTATTGGATTTTTTGAGAGGCACTTTCGTGTGAATTATGATCAGAGATCCACTGCTGATGTAGGTGGTATGTTTAATATGGCAGCCAAAAATCATCACTTTAAATCCTTATCACATGCACCTGACCCAATAGGTTTATTCTTTTCTATACTTGATCAGTTTACCAATAAAAGTTCTTTCCTTGATAATGGACGGCTGATTCGCGTAGATACGTCAGCTACAGATTTCAGACTGGAAGGTAGTAATTTTATTGCCAAACTATTTTGTGGATTTTGTAACTGGCTTGGGCATATTATGTCTGATATAGCAGGAAGTTCGGGAAACAGGGGACAGGGAGAAGGAAGGGGTTCTGGTATTTCGGCCCCTTTTATGGAACTTTTTGAAACTTGTAATTTTGGCTCGTTCCAAGTCGGAAATGATAGACAAAATTTAGCGACAGTCATGACGAGAGTATTCCAGGAAGGTTATGATTTTCGTTTTTCTGTGGCGACTGCCATACCTGTTATCATGCAGGATCTTATGATTCGCGTTTTCTGGGCGATTCGTCAGCATTATTTTGAGGGAAAACCATGGGGAGACTGTATTCCCAACTCAAAACATGCTGATTTACGTATCATGCTTATCGTGGGGTGTGCCACACTATGTTTAGTAGATGGAACCGATGCTGCGATTAGAGGAGCCATGGCAGGAGGAAATATTCTTGTTTTCATTCTACATTTGAATTATGTGGCATGGTTCCGGCTTGTTATGCTAGTACTAAAAGAACTTATTATTCGATATGGGCCTCAAATTAAACGTGTTTTGGTAAATTTGGCCATGGCATTTATGCAATCCGTTTCCGTGTCAGAGCAGAAAGCCATTCAGGCATTTTATGAACGGATGGAAAAATATGATAAGGAATTAGATGAGTTGTTTAGAGAGTTTGTGGCAGAGGTTGAAGCGGAATATAAGCAATTTAAGGAAAATTTGAATGGAGCTTATAATGTTGAATTAGCACTTCCCGCTAGGAAAGGTTACTCTGTGAAAATGGCACAAGATGCTGGTGTAGAAGATAATAAAATTATACAGCCCAAAGAAGAATTACAGGATTATGTTCGGAGAAGAAATTTATATTCGAAAATAACAAATTTTGACTAGAAGTAATTATAAAATATGATTTCTGTGTTAGAATTCTAAGATGTATTGATTTTATAAGGTATAACATGCCATGAAATAAAAATCTTAAGTTTGAGAGAAGGAAATGTCGTTGCAAGTTTTGTTATAACATCTAGACTTACAACGACATTTTTCTTTCACCTGATTTCATCAAAATTTTCAAAGGAATATTTCCCATACCCACTCTTTGTCCAACCTCCTGGATATACTAGAAGAAAAGCTGATGACCAGGCAGCTGAAAGGTATTTCCTAAGGAGGGAATAAGATGAGTGCCAATGAAAACAATCTTCCTGAATTTCCATTTGGAAACAGGGATGACGCGAATGGTATGGCGAGTAAAGCATTACAACAGTGGGCAGAGCGGTATTATGCCAAGAGGGTGGAGGAGAAGCAAGTAGAGGAAGAACCATCCATGTTTGATCAATTGTTGGATAAGGTGGGAGAATATGTGGATCAGAAAATAGAGGAATTGCCACCAGAGGAGCAGGAAGCGGCTGAAATGCGATTGATGGAAACGGCAGATGCGCTGGTGGATACCATAGATAAAGCGTATACGGTCACAGACAAGGCTTGTGATTCCATTATTGATTCTTTGGATGAGTTGGAAAAATGGATGGATAAGTGGTGAATGGAAGGCTGCTCAGGTTTCTTGAATCAGCTGATAATGTTAGTGTCCATAGGCATATTCGAATAACTGGAGAAACTTAGGGAAACGCTGATTCAATCGCAGAGTCAGCTTCTGCAAGAATTTTTATACATGGCTTCGTTATAGCCTTCCTTACATAGCTCGCTGTTCGCGCCCCCTATTCCTCACTATGCATAACATTTCAAAAGTAAAATCTGGCAACGATCGAATCAGCGTTTCCCTAAATAACTTTTCGCTAAGACTGGAAAAAGAGCGGAAAGTATGGTATTATCTATGCATGAGTATGCGGGTGTAGTTCATCGGTAGAACGCCAGCTTCCCAAGCTGGACAGGAGGGTTCGACTCCCTTCATCCGCTCCACATGAATTGCGAGAGCCCGAAAGGGCTCTTTTTTGTTTGGCTTGGTAGGATATAATAGTGGTGACTAGTGATTGGTGAATCAAGCCAAGAAAGGAATCAACGTATGCCATACACTTACTACGATATCGGACTGAATCTTTTTACGAAATCCTTCCCCCATCCGGAGAAGATCATCGAGGATGCGCACGCCGCGGGGATCCAGTGTATCCTGACAGGCTCGGAGGCGGAGGAGAATGAGCTCGTGAATGATTTCACGAAGACCCATGACGTCTATGGGACGGCGGGGATCCATCCGCACAGCGCCGACGAAGCGAAGGAGGAGGACGTGGCGCGCATCGAGGAAATATTGACCACGAATCCCCGCATCCTGGCGGTGGGAGAGACGGGGCTTGACTATGACCGCATGTACAGCAGGAAGGAGAATCAGATCCACTACTTCAAGGAGCTGATCCTGCTCGCAGAGAAATTGGGAAAGCCGCTCTTTCTTCACGAGCGAGACGCAGCGGAGGACTTCATCGCCTGCTTTGCCGGTCACGAAGCCCTCTGCCCGCGCGCCGTCGTCCACTGCTACACGGGGGATAAGAAAACGCTCCGGCGGCTGCTCGATATGGGCTTCTACATTGGCATCACCGGATGGATCTGCGATGAGCGCCGTGCGGATGACCTGCGCGAGGCGGTCTCGATCCTTCCGCTGGACCGTGTGATGATCGAGACGGATGCGCCGTACCTCACGCCGCGCGGCTTCCACCTGCCGAGGACGAATGTGCCGCAGAATATCACCTACGTGGCGAGGGCGCTTGCGCAGTACATGGGTGTCTCGGAAGAGGTGCTCACGAAATGCGCGAAGGAGAATACGGAGCGCTTCTGGGGAATCAGATAGAGGGGGGTAGGGTTAGCCCATAGGGCGTTGTCCCTTGACCCTGAATGAAAGCTTTGCTCGAATGAGGAATGAAGGTGGCGGCTACGCCGCCTTTTTAGAAGAGGGTATTCCCGTACCGTCAGCCTTCCCCTTTAGGGGAAGGTGCCCCGCAGGGGCGGATAGGGCACAGGCGGCATGAAAGACAGATGAGGAAAGCGGAGAGGTGCGCGGCACATGTGGGAAAGCGCGAGACCCTGATCGGGAATGACAACGATTGAATCAGTGTTTCCTTAAAAATCATTCGCGCCCCTTCCTCTGGAAGGGGCAGACGAGCGAAGCGAGGCGGGGTTGGCTTCCCCGAATGTGGGAGTACCGTTTCACGCGGCCAACCTCCGCCCCTTCGGGGCACCTCCTTCCAAAGGAAGGAGGGAAAAAGAAGGGCGCATTTGTGCTGCTAACGAAAGCACCCACACGCCGCTGACGCGGGCTCCCTTCCCCCCCCCTAAGGGAAGGCTGCGATACGAGGATACCGCTCCCCGACACACTGCCTTCCCCGCGTGGGGAAGGTGCCCCGCAGGGGCGGATAGGGTTCTAGCGGTATGAAAGAAAGATAAGATAATGTCTCCCAGTCCCTAGTCATTCCCATCAAAAAAGCGGCGCATCCAAATAGGACGCGCCGCACCACCACTTCTCACTTCTTATGCTCCGGCCAGATCATCAGACGGAAAACGACGAGCGAGAGAGCATAGCAGAGAACCATGATGATCCCCATCGGGAGCGCGGAGTGGTCGCCGGCGACCCCCGTGAGCGGCATCAACGCGCCGCCCAGGATCATATTGAAAAAGCCCAAAAGCGCCGACGCGCTTCCCGCATTCTTTCCGCAACGGGACAGCGAGAGCGAGGTCGACGACGCCCCCATGAGCGAGAGCGGGATGACGGTCAAGAAAAGCGCAAGGAACGTGTAGCCGATCGGCGCACCAAGTACAATGCCCGCAAGGAAAAAGAGCGACATCACGAAAGGCACCACGAGCGATACTTTGAGAAAGGTGATCTCCTCGACCGCCCCTGCCATCTTCGCCGGAAGCACGCCCATCAGCATGAGACCGAGACCGATGCCGCCGAAGATATAGCTGTACGTCTGCGGCGAGACGCCATAGATATTCTGAAAAAGAAAGACGGATCCCGCGATGTAGGAAAAGAACGCACCGAAGTAGAAACACTGCAGAAGACACTGGCCGAAGAAATAGCGATTTCTCACCAGCACGGCAAAGGCGGCAAAGCCCTCCGTGAAGCTTCGCACACGCTCCCCCTTCTTCAGCGTTTCCTTGAAATGCATCGTCAAGCCCATCTGCACCAGCCCGATCCCGACAAGGAAAATGAAGATCCCGTGCCAGTCCGTGAAACGCAGAACCTGCGCCCCTGCGACCGGAGCCGCGATCGGAGCGAGGCCATTCACCATCATGAGGAGCGCCATGAACTGCATCAGCGCAGGCCCTTCCACCACATCACGTGCCACTGCACGGGCGATCACGATACCGAAAGCGCCAGAGAGCCCCTGCAAAAAGCGGAAAGCCAGGAAGAGATGGATCTCCTCCGTCCACGCACAGCCCAAAGATGCCAGCGTGAAGCCCATCATGCCGATAAGGAGCGGTACCTTGCGTCCCAGCCGGTCCGAGACAGGCCCGCCCAGGACCTGCCCGACCGCCATCCCCACCATCGTCATCGTGAGCGTCGACTGCGTCATCGAAGTGGAAATATGAAAATCAGAAGCGATCTCCGGCAGCGAAGGCAGGTACATATCCGTCGACAACGGCGCCATTGCCGTCATGACGCCAAGGAAGATCGTGAGATAAAGCATGCTATTCATAGTGGGCTCCTTTGGAAAACAGGGATCAGGGGGACAGGCGTTGAAGGGGGTAGATAGGTTTTTACCACTTTTTCCTCCTTCCTCTGGAAGGAGGTGTCCCGAAGGGGCAGAGATTGGCTTCTGCTCTGGATTGAAAAGGAATGGGCGGGAAGCGTTTCCTCGTTTCGTCATCCCGAGCGCAGCCGAGGGATCTTTTTCGTTTGCCGTTTGCTGTTTTCCTTCGTAAATCCATCTGCATGAAGCACCGTGATCCCCAGTCACATGAAGCATACGGTGTTTCCCGTTCCCCGCTTCCCTCACAACTTTTGCCTGACCGCGAACGAAAAAGATTTCTCGCTTCCGCTCGAAATGACGATGCAGGAAAGGCGGCATTCTCCCTCCTTCCTCTGGAAGGAGGTGGCGCGTAGCGCCGGAGGTTGGCTTCACTCTCTTTCGCCTTCGGCCAACCCCCTGCCCTTCGGGCATCCCCCTTCCACGGGAAGGGAGTAGATAGTTTTCACCGCTTCTCCCTCCTTCCTCTGGAAGGAGGTGGCGCGTAGCGCCGGAGGTTGGCTTCGCTCTTTTTCGCCTTCGGCCAACCCCCGCCCTTCGGGCATCCCCCTTCCATGGGAAGGGGGTAGATGGGCTACTCATTCCCCTTCTCCCTCCTTCCAGAGGAAGGAGGGAAAAATCGAAGTAAGTGCAGCGCTCTATATACTTCAAGTTTGAAAGCAGGCTATTCTTATTCCCTATTTATGAATCTTCATAATCTGATTCTGCGATTGAATCAGCATTTCCTTAACACACGACGTTTTTCTCCGCTCAGGATGACGAAATGCGCTCTGCCACTCCCGCCAAGCCCTCTGAACCTGTAGAACCCGCGCCCTCCTCTTTGGCAAACAATCAAGGGCAGCACGCCCCCGGGGCTAACCTTCGAACCTCTTCTCCCAATCAAAAAGGCGATGTGAAATAACGATCATCTCATTTTCGCGTTCAATCTGCCGCGG
>ERZ1106978.1690-NODE-1690-length-11830-cov-3.506497_pt1 | contig 11830 bp, 11 predicted proteins | sample MGYA00403689_ERZ1106978 | MGnify/ENA primary metagenome ERZ1106978 (study PRJEB35170, sample SAMEA104062434) | human gut metagenome | biome: human gut; feature: human-associated habitat; material: faeces | place: Denmark | collected 2012-08-02 ...
CCCTCACCGAGGCGACGGTGTATGCTGCCGTGGTTCCCGGGCGCCTTACGACTTCCGACGAGGGCGAGGAAACCTACGAGGTGTCCGACGAGGATCTCGCCGCGATGATGGAGGCGGTGAATGCGGGCAACTCGCCAGAGAGCTTCGAGGGCAACCTTGCCAATGTCGATCGCAGCCTCGTCACCGTGGAGGTGCGCAACGGCAGCGGCATTCAGGGAGCGGCGGCCCGCTGCGGCGAGCTTCTGACCTCGGCGGGCTACGACGTGAAATCCGTCGGCAACGTGGACGACGGCACGGTGTACCCCGAGACGCTCGTCATCTACAAGGACGAGGCCTTCGAAATCGCCGCCAAGGCCATCGTGAGCGACCTGTCTGCGGGGCGGGTGGTGAACGGCGGCGACTTCTACACCTTCGACACCAACGTTTTGGTGATCATCGGCACCGACTGGATCGGCTAGGCGCCCTCTGTGTTATGATGCTGGCCGATATAAGAAAACCTCTCACGATAGGAGTGACTCATGGTTGAGAAGTCCGATGTGGCCGCGGTGCTGGAGCTGATCCGCCCGAGCCTGCAGGCCGACGGCGGCGATATGGAGTATGTGGGCGTTGACGACGAGGGCGTCGTCAAACTGGAGCTGCAGGGCGCCTGTGCCGGTTGTCCCATGAGCGCCCTGACGCTTTCCATGGGCATCGAGCGTATCCTCAAGGAGCACGTGCCCGGCGTTACGCGTGTCGAGCAGGTCAATGCCTCCGGCGAGGCCGAGGACCTGTACGACGAGTACGCGCCGTTCTAAGCTGCGAAAGCTGCGGACGGCATACTCCGCATAGACGTTACGCCCAAATATGCGGCTGCGAGCGCAAGGCCCGCGGCCGCATTTGTATGTAGGGAGTAGGAGGGTCGACATGCTCAACGACTTCTACCATATGCTTGATCCCGTCGCGATTTCGGCGGGGCCTATCACGATTTACTGGTATGGTCTGGCCTATGTGGTCGGCGCCCTGCTCACGGCGGTTGTCATGTACCGCACGCAGCGTCGCTGGGGTTTTAACATCACGATTGATGACCTGACGAGTGTCGTGGTCGGCGTGGTCTTTGGCCTCATTATCGGTGCGCGCCTGTTCTACGTCGTCTTTTACGGTGATGGCTACTACTGGGCGCACCCGCTCGAGATCTTTGCCACCAACGAGGGAGGCATGAGCTTCCACGGCGGTTTGGTGGGCGGCATTATCGGCGGCATCATCGTATGCCGCATGTATAAGCTCGACGCATGGACTTTGGCAGACCTTGCCGTCATAGGCGCGCCGCTGGCCTTGTGCCTGGGCCGTTGTGCCAACTTTGTCAACGGAGAGCTGTGGGGCAAGCCGACCGATCTGCCATGGGGCGTGGTCTTTGGCGGGACTGCGGGCGATATGCCGCGTCACCCCTCCCAGCTCTACGAGGCATTTCTTGAGGGCATCGTGCTCTTTTGCATTCTGCAGGTGCTCAGCCGCAAAAAGCCGCTACTGCCCCAAGGCACGTTTATGGGCGTCTTTGTGATGGGCTACGGCATCGTTCGCTTCCTCATTGAGTTTGTGCGCGTGCCCGATGCGCAGCTGGGTTATCTGCTGGGAGGCGTCATTACGATGGGACAGCTGCTGAGCCTGCCGCTCGTAATCGTGGGCCTGGCGCTCGTCATCTTTGCTCGTCGCCGCAACCGGCCCCAGCGCATCTACCTCGACGCCTAACCACCACAAAGGGGACAGGCACCTTTGTGGTGGTTTGCTGGGCAACGATGACAGAACCGTAACGTTTCCCCAGATAAAACCTGCCAAAATAAACCTGTCCCTTTTTGGCAGGTTTCTAGAAAGGCTTTCGGACTGTGAAGGATTCCGATCTCTCCACAACGGCTGCGCGCGACGCTGCCCGCATCGTCTGGTTTAAGCGCTACCCCGCCAAGCAGACGCTCATCGCATTTTTGCTCGCGCTGTTGGCGACCACGGCGTTTTCCATCGATCCCTCCCCGGTGTCGAGCAACGCAGTCTTGGCGATTGACCCCAAAGCCTCGGGCATGCTGTACGTGTGCTACGAGGTGCTCCTCTCGTTTGCCGGCCATACCGACGCGGTCATGCTGCTTGCACTTGCCTGCCTGCTCACCTTGCCGTTTCGCTACGTGTTCTTTGGCCGTGGCGACACCTGGCGTCCATCGATCATTCTGCCGTCGCTGTTCTTCGCCATCTGCATGGTGTTCGGCCGCAGCTACGATCTCACCGACTCGGCCGAGATTGTCCTTGGCGACAAAGCTCGCATCATCTGCGCCTGGATTGGCGGCGCGGGCTGGATGCTCTTGGCGATCGTTGCCTTCTACCTTGCCTTTGAGTGTCTAGATTGGCTGAGCTCTCGGCGCATTCCGTTTTCCGAAGCGCACTTTGGCCGCGTATGGCGTGTGACTCACGCCGTGCTCTCGGTCCATCCCTTTGCCGGGCCCTTCCTGGTGCTTATGATCGCCTGGGCGCCCACGCTTATCGCTTCGCTGCCCGGTCTTTTTATGGGAGATACGGGTGCGCAGATTCGCCAGTGGTTCAACTACCCCAACGGCACGAGTGACTACCTGCGTCTGCTCAATCCCAATGTGTTGCTCAACGGACATCACCCCGTGGTGCACACGGCTATCATCGGTTCGTGCGTCCAGCTGGGGCTTTCACTGTTCAACAGCGCCAATGCAGGTCTTGCCATCTACACCTGTACTCAGTTCGTCATTACGGCCACCTGCATGGCCTATTCCATCTCGTCGCTGCGCAAGCTGGGCGTGAGTCTGCCAGTCCGCGGCGTGATCTTGCTGTTCTTTGTGTTTATGCCCATGTTCTCCAACTACGCGGCCCTGCTTACCAAAGATGTGCTGTTTGCCGACGCGTTTTTGGTGCTGTTGGTTCAGACCGTGAAGCTCGTGGCCTGCGGCCTGCCCCGTCGCGATGCCAATGCCGAGCGTGCGGGCGAACAGAGGCCCGTGCTCTTTGCGCGCCATGATTGGCTGCTGCTCGCTCTGGGCGCCATGGGTTCCACGTTTCTGCGTAACGGCGGCCTGGTATTTCCCCTGGCGGCATGCGTAATCGCGGCGGCGTTTTGCGCATGGGACGCGCATGTGGTCCATCGTGCAGCCAAGCAGACTGGTGCTGCGCCTTCGGGCGCCATCCCGCGTTTCCGCTGGGTGGGAGTTCTTGCGGTGCTTGCACTCTGCCTTGCCTCTAATATGTACTTCACTAAGGTCTTTATGCCGGCGCACGACATCACGCCTGGTTCCAAGCGCGAAATCCTCTCGATTCCGTTCCAGCAGACGGCTCGTTTCGTCCAAAAGCACGATGGCCTCAACTCGGGCGTCAACCCCACGGTTAAGGAGGACGGCACCATCGTGGAGGCTCCTTGCGACGGCTTGGTGACCGACGAAGAGCGTGCCGTGATCGACCGCGTGCTCAAGTACGAGAATCTGGGCCGCCGTTACAACCCGGATAAGTCGGACGCCGTCAAAAATTGCTTTAACGAGTACGCCTCGCAGGAGGACATCAAGGCCTATTTTGAGGTGTGGGCTCAGATGTTCAAAAAGGATCCCGAGTGCTATATCTCGGCGCTCATCAATAACTACTACGGGTATTTTTATCCGAGCGCTCGCGACGCATGGGTCTACAGCACGGCGCGCAGTGCCGAGATCATGGCGAAGCCCGATAACCTCAAGTACTTTGACTTCCATCCGGTCGATAGCAAGGTTGTGCGCTGGTGCGACCACCTGATCAACCTGTATCGCGTGGCGGTGCAGCGCATCCCGTTTATCTCGCTCGCCATGAGCTCGGCCACCTATGTGTGGATCATGATCGCCATGGTGGTCTATCTGCTACGTCGTCATTCGTGGCGCGGGCTGGCCATTTGGGTGCCGCTGCTGGGCGTGCTCGCCGTGTGCCTGATCGGTCCCTGCAACGGCTCGACCTACATGCGCTACCTGTATCCGGTCATCGCCTGCATGCCCTTTGCCACTGGCGCCACCATCACCCGCAGCGATCTCCTCTGGTCCTAACTTGGTGCAAAGGGGACAGGTTACTCTGCACTAAGGGGCTGCATCATCACGACGCCTTCATTTTGGGGTTTATCTCGCAGGCCAGTAGGTATATCATAACGACGTTTGTTTATATTGCCCGAGCATCTGCGCTGGGCTTTAGGTCGAAACCGATAGGAGACACGTATGTCCGGACACTCTAAGTGGGCCACAACCAAGCATCGTAAGGGCGCGCAGGACGCCAAGCGTTCCGCCCTCTTCTCCAAGCTGAGCCGCAACATCACCGTTGCTGCCCGTCTCGGCGGCGACCCGCTGCCCGAGAACAACGCCAGCCTCGCCGCTGCCGTTGCCAAGGCCAAGGCTCAGTCTATGCCTAAGGACAAGATCAAGTCCGCTATCGACAAGGCCTTCGGTTCGGGTGCCGACGCCGCCGTCTACGAGAACATCGTGTACGAGGGCTACGGTCCCGCCGGTGTCGCCGTCTACGTTGACTGCCTGACCGACAACCGCAACCGCACCGCCGCCGATGTCCGTTCCGCCTTCTCCCACGCTGGTGGTAACCTGGGCACCTCCGGCTCCGTCGCCTTCCAGTTTGAGCGCAAGGGCCAGATCGTCGTCGCCAAGGAGATCCTGGACGAGAACGCCAAGAAGGAGACCATGATCGCCAACGGTCCTGCCGGTGACGAGGATGAGTTCATGATGGCCATCGCCGAGGCTGGTGGCGAGGACTACGAGGACGCCGGCGAGGAGTGGATCGTCTGGACCGCTGCTAACGACGTCATGGCTGTTTCCAAGGCGCTCGAGGAGCAGGGCGTCCAGGTCAAGGGCTCCGAGACCACCATGGTCCCGACCACCCCGACCGAGGTCTCCGGTACCGACGCCAAGAAGGTCCAGCGCCTCATCGACCGTCTCGAGGAGCTCGACGACGTCCAGGACGTCTACAGCACCATGGACATGACCGACGAGGTCATCGCTGCCCTCGAGGAGGAGTAGCGCCTGCACGGGTTAAGCCGTGCATATCTGGGCATAATGAAGCGAGCATGCAAGCCTCGTGGAATAGATGAGCCGGATCCGCGTGCGTATGGCACCGGACCCGGCTCTTTTATAATGATGCGAATCGTTTTGCATTCTGTGGACCGAAACCTGAAGGGAGCGCGCGTGCGCGTACTCAAACGAGCCCTAGCGATCGTGTATCTTGCCGCCGCCATCGTGGCGCTGGGTACGCTTGTCTGCCAGTTCTGGGGACCGTATACGTATCGCTTTATGCTGCTGCTGCGTGACGCCATGCCTCGCGTCGTCGTTACGGTGTGTACCGCTATCGTGGCGCTTGGCGTGCTCATCGGTTTTTTCCGCCTGATGTTCGCGCGTCGCGAGCCGTCCTGCGTGCATCCGGCGGGGGAGCGCAATATCGAGGTCACGCTCGCGGCGCTTTCCTCGTGCGCCCGTGCCGCGGCAGAGTGCGATGATCGCGTGATGGTTGAGCATATCGAGGCACGCGTTCAAGGCTCCGACGAGTCGCGCGTTCGTTTTAAGGTCGAGGCCATCGCGCTCGATGACAAGGACGTTGCCGCTCTTGCCACCTCGATGCAGCAGCGCATCGAGAAGGCCTGCGACACCATGCTCGGCACGCCGGGCACGACCGCGCGCGTCCGTTTTTTGCCGTCCAAGACTACCGTCCAGACCGTGGAGGTTTCCGGTGAGTGATACCAACCAAGACAAGACCGCCCGTACGCCGCGCCTGACGATCGACCAGAACGCTACGCCGGCGAGCGAACCTTTTGATTCCAAAGCAGAGGCAACCGAGTTACAAGACGCGGCAGCCGTGGATTTTGACGAGGCTATGGGTCTCATCAAGGGTACGGGCGCTGCCATCTGGAGCTATGCTGTGCGTCATCCCAACACCACGCTCGGTGCCGTCGCCGGCTTTATCCTCGCCGTGTTGGTGCTCACGCTCGGCCTGTGGGACACGCTCGTCATTGCATTCTTCGTGCTGATCGGCGCCGTGATCGGCCAAATTCGCGACGGCGAAAACGGGATCGTCAACTTCTTCGGCCGTCTGTTTAGCGGCCGCTAATATGTATTCGACTGTCGCATCTGCGGCAGGCATAAGGAGGAACCATGGCTTTTAATACGAAGGTCGATGTGGCCGATACCGAGCTCGAGGAGAACGAGACCGTCGCCGCCGAGGCCGAGGATGTGACGCTCGAGGACGAGGCGTTCGTCGAGGCCGAGTCCGATGCTGATGAGGATGACGAGGAAGCGGATGAGTCCGAGGACTCGCTGACCTATTCCAACGGTGTGATCGAGAAGATCGTTGCCATGGCCACTCGCGAGGTTCCGCACGTTCTGGGCATGAAGGGTAACCTCATGCACTTTGTGCAGGAGCAGTTTGGTGCCGAGAATCTGACCAAGGGCGTGACGGTCGAGGTCACCGATGACAATCGCGTGGTCGTCAACATCTCCGTCATTATCGAGTACGGTGCCTATGCGCCCGCGATCTTCGACGATGTCAAGGCACGCGTCACCGAGCGCCTTGCCGCGATGACCGGCCTTGAGGTGGCGGGCGTCAACCTGCGCATCGAGGACGTCATCACCCCCGAGGAGTACGAGCACCGCACCAGTCAGCACGAGTAACCTTCCAAAAAGGGACAGGTTTGTTTTGGCAGGCTTTATCTGCGAAAACGTTAAACGGCCGACCGCGCAAGCAAAAGCGTGGCCGGCCGTTATTTGTATGCCCCCCGATGTGGGCATACCGCTCGTCTAACTAGGGGTTGCAATCGTCGCGTTCCGCGTTACCCTAATGGGCGCATTGTTTCCAAATTGTTAACGAGGGGTTGCCGTAATGGCCGACGAGCACGAAACAGAAAGCAAGGCATGGGCGATTGAGGCCGCCGCGGCAGAGGCGGCATCGCGTGCTGCCGAGGAGGTGCATCGTCCTCCCGTGGTGCCGATGGAGCGCGTGGTTGATCGCACCGATATCGAGCGCGGCGAGCGTGCCGGCCAAAAGCGCAGCCAGGAGCCGGGCTTCCCGCGCTTTTTTGCCGAGCTCAATCTGGGCCTGATTCTTACGGCCTTCGCCATCGTTGCGTTTAAAACCCCTAATCACTTTGCTTTTGGCGGCACCTCGGGCGTGTCGGTCATTCTGTCCACGCTGTTCCCGACCCTGCCCGTCGGCGTTTTTATGTGGATTATCAACGCGGTTCTCGTCGTTTTGGGCTTTATCTTTTTGGAGCGCAAGGCAATCCTGTGGAGCGTCTTCGCCTCGTTTGCGCTTTCGGCCTATGTTTCGCTGTTTGAGCTTTTTATTCCGACCGATGTCTCTCTGACGGGTGATATGTGGCTCGACCTGTGCTTTGCCGTCATCTTGCCGGCGCTCGGCAGCGCTATTGTCTTTGATATTGGCGCCTCGACGGGCGGCACGGACATTCTTGCCATGATCCTCAAGCGCCGCACGACGCTCGAGATTGGCCGCGCGCTGCTGTTGGTTGATATCGGCATCGTGGCCATCGCGGCCTTTTTGTATGGCCCGCGTGTCGGTCTGTATTGTGTGCTCGGCCTGTTTGCCAAGACGCTTGTGGTCGACAAAGCCATTGAGAGCATTCACCTGCGCAAAGTCTGCACGGTCATTTGCTCCGAGCCCCTTAAGGTCGAGGAGTTTATCGTCAAGCATCTCAACCGTACGGCGACCATCAGTCGCGGCTACGGTGCCTTCTCGGGCAAGTGCGTGACGGTGATCATGAGCGTGCTGAGCCGTCGCGAGGCCGTGCAGCTGCGCCGTTATGCGCGCGAGGTCGATCCGGGTGCCTTTATCACGATCGTCGACAGCTCCGAGATTGTCGGCAAGGGCTTCCGCGGAACGAACTAGCACAGACGTATTCAACGAACCGCCTGCTGGCGCCGTGTATCTTGCAAATCGGTCATCTTTGAGTATTTGACCCCACATTGGGCAATAATGATGCTAAAGACATCGTTTGCGATCCAAGTGATTTGTTCAAGATACGAAGGGATGATTCTATGTTCTGCTCGCAGTGTGGCGCCCCCATGGGCGATAACGACAAGTTCTGCGGCGTGTGTGGTGCTCCTAATGCCGGTGCCGCTGGCCCCGCTCCCCAGGGACAGCCTCAGCCCCAGCAGTTTGTTCCGCAACCGCCCGTGGCGAATGCGCCAAAAGGCTGTGTGGCTCAGGCGTTCCAAGATATGACCAAGACTCCGGGTGTGCTTCAGCGTGTATGCCAAATCGCGTTTTTGCCGGCGCTGATTTGCGTTGTGTCGGTGCTCGTGTTGTTTATTCCCGTTATTGGCGGCATTGCGGCTGCCATCGGCTTTTTGGCAGCTTGCATTGCGAGCGTGTGCGGTTCCGGCTTTGGCATCGAGTGGGGTCGCGATCTGTCGCTTAAGATCGATGACGGCATGGATCGTCCGCTGATGCGTTCCACGTCGTTTGGTCTCGGAGTCTTTTCGAGCGTTATTTCGGTCGTGCTCGAGGTTATCGCTGCCATTCCCGTTATCGGTGTAGTGCTTTCGCTGGTGGAGGGCGTGGTAATTGGCGCTGCGGGCTCGTATTCTTATTACGGCTCTTATGCACTCGAGGCTGCGCTGTTCGGTTCGCTCGGCCTGCTTGTCCTGGCGCTAATTGCCTCGGCGATTCTGGGTGTCTTCTTTAAGATGTTCGCCGACATCGCCGTGATGCACTTTGCGGTGACCGGGCGTGTCGAGAGCGCGTTTTCGCTCGATAAGGTCTGGGCGGCGTTTAAGCACAACAAGACCAAGCTGTTCTGTGCTTCGTTCCTTCCCGAGTTTTTGACGGGCCTGGTCGCCAACGTTGTCACATGGATCTTGACGGTCGTCTTTGGCGCCATTGCCTCTGTCGGTATGTATAGCTACTACTATCGTCCTACGGGTATTGAGGCAATCGTTACCGGCGGTGGCGTCACGCTCGCGCTGTTCTTGGTGCTGGTCGCTTTCGTCACCGTATTTCTTACGGTCTTTGGCAAGATGCTCAAGCACCGTGCCGTTGGCTATTGGGCCGCACGCTATGCAAGCGAGTGGGCCGATGAGGATAAGGACGACGTCCTGACTTTTGTGTTGCCCTTCGAGAAGAAGTCCGCTCCTTCGGGTTACGGTGCTCCGGATGCTTCGCCGGCACCTGCACCCGCTCCCGTGACCGAGCCCGAGCCTGCGCCCGAGTCTGAGACGGCATCTGAGCCCGAGCCTGCGCCTGAGCCTGAGCCTGAGCCGGCACCTGCACCTGAGTCGGCGTCCGAGCCAAGCTCCGACGAGGAACCTCAGGACGAGTAGCCATGCCGTCTGCCATTTGGGGACGGGGTAGAAATAGTAGAAATAGCGCTTGAAGAATGAGCGGGGGCGGACGTGTCGAAACGTCCGCCCCCGCTCTGCTTTAGCCAGGCTGTTATGGATGGGTGTGACGACTACTCGTCGTGCTTCTCCTCGCGGCGTGCAGCAGCGCGTGCGTCGTGGATGCCCTTGATCGCGGCATGGCGAGCCGTTCGGGCATCATGGATGGCGTCGCGAGCCTCGGCGGTCGTCGCCTTGGCAGAGCGCAACTTGGCGGCCAGATCGGGGTTGGTTTCGGCGACCGCGGTAATCGCGGGGCCGTCGAGCTCCTCTTGCGTGGGCTCGGCCAAAAAGTCGATAGCATACTGGGCGGCCACCATGGAGCCCTTTGCCAGCACGGTCTCGTCGATCTTGTAGAAGCAGGAATGTTGGGCGTACGTGGCGCCAATCTTGGGGTTGCGCGTACCTACAAAGGCGAGCACGCCCGGTACGCGACGCAGGTACTCCGAAAAATCCTCGCCCGAAAGCGTGCCGCGATAATGGCCTTGGCCGGTGGGGCCCAGGCACTTGATTACAGCCTGACGGCAGCGCTCGCTCGAGGCGGCGTCGTTTTCGACCTTGTAGTTGGCGATGGTGTAGTCGGTGAGCTCTGCCTCGGCGCCCAAGGCGGCCGCGGTATGCTCCACGATGCGGCGCATAAGCTCCGGCATTTCCTCGTGGGTCGAATCGCCGTAGGTGCGCACCGTGCCGGCGAGGTAGGCCGTGCCGGCGATAACGTTGCGTGCGGTGCCGCCGTGCAGCTCGCCGACGGTGATGACGGCCGGCTCGTAGGGGCTGATCTCGCGCGAGACGATGGTCTGCAGGGCGTTGACGATCTCTGCGGCCACCATGACGGCGTCGTGACCGCGCTGGGGCATGGCGCCGTGGCACGAGGTGCCGCGTACATCGATACGGAACCAGTCGGTATTGGCCATGCGCGGTCCGGGCTCGCAGCTCACGGTGCCGGCGTCGACCTCACTCCAGATGTGCGCGGCGTAGGCGCCATCGACGCCGTCGAGCACACCCGTGCCGATCATGAGCTTAGCGCCCTGGCCGTTTTCCTCGCTGGGCTGGAATACGATGCGGACTTCGCCGTGGATGTCGTCGGTCATATGGCGCAGGATTTGCAGCGTTCCGAGCATCATGGCGATATGGCAGTCGTGGCCGCAGGCGTGCATGCAGCCCTCGTTGACGCTGGCGAACTCCTCGCCGGTCTGCTCGGTGACGGGCAGGGCATCGATGTCGGCGCGCAGCAGGATGCGGCGGCGTGGCGTGCCGTCCTCGCGGTAGGCATCCGGCGCGGTGCCGCGAAGGGTCGCCACAAGGCCCGTCTTAAGGGGACGCTCGTAGGGGATATTCATGGCGTCAAGCTGGTTGGCGATGTCGGAGGTCGTGCGCTCCTCGGCGAGGCTCAGCTCCGGGTGCTTATGGAAGTGGCGGCGCTGCTTGATGATATAGGGCTCAAACTCGGTAGCGATATCTTTGATGGCTGCGGTGACGTCGTCAGCCGCGCGAGCCTCGGTCGCCGCCATAATCTGCTGTGCCTTGGTCTTCGTCATGGTCGATTTGCTCCTTGCTGGGTTGATCGCAAAATCGTACAGGCTCTCTCCAGTATGCCACCTGCCGCTAGGGCTGGTAAAGTTGCCGTTTGCCGCTTGGGGTTTTGTCACAAGGGCGGGGGAGTACACTCGGAGGTGTTGAATTTCCCGCCAGAGATGGGGATGCCCATGCAGCATATCGATCGGATTATCCGCTCCAAGAACGTCTTTACCGCGCAAGACGGCATCGATACCGCCCGCGAGCTGGCGATTGCCATCGCAGGCGACCGTATCGTCGCAGTCGGTGCGCCCGATGACGTGATCGCCGCCGCTCCTGCCGCCACGTCGGTTATCGACTACGGCGAGCAGTTTGTCTGCCCCGGTTTCCATGACGCTCATCTGCACTTCTTCCATACCTCGGTCGGTTCCTCGCCGTACATGCTTATGGATATGGGCACGTCCGAGGCGGCGCTGGTACAACACGCGCTCGAGTTTTCCCAGGACCTGCCCGACGACGCTTGGGTTGTGACGCAGGGCTGGCGCGACTACCGTTGGGACCCGCCCGAGCATCCTACCAAGGCGTCGCTCGATGCGGCATTCCCCGATCGTCCCTGTGTTATGTATTCGGGCGACGGGCACACGCTTTGGCTCAACAGCCGCGCACTCGAGGCGCTCGGCGTCACGCGCGGCAGCGAGCCACCAGCGGGCGGCTGCTACGACAAGGATGCAAACGGCGAGCTCACGGGCATTGCTCACGAGGCAGCTGCTATGCAGCTGTTGCCGCGCTGTCTTGAATGGCTGGGCGAGGACCGCATCGCGAGCGCTTACGCCGACCAGATGAAGCGTATGGCCGAGCAAGGCATCACCTCAATCTGCGATATGCCGTCTGTACATTCCGAAGAATTTGCGTTTAGAAGCAACAAAGTGGCTTGACGA
>ERZ1106978.1697-NODE-1697-length-11784-cov-3.222014_pt1 | contig 11784 bp, 7 predicted proteins | sample MGYA00403689_ERZ1106978 | MGnify/ENA primary metagenome ERZ1106978 (study PRJEB35170, sample SAMEA104062434) | human gut metagenome | biome: human gut; feature: human-associated habitat; material: faeces | place: Denmark | collected 2012-08-02 ...
CAGTAGGCATGAGTCGCCGGATCGTAGGCAAGCGTGCGGCCATCGCTCGGGGAGGTGATGCTTTCGAGGTAGAAACCGTATGCCGCGTTCGGATCGTACTTCGCCTTGAAGCCCGTCTTCTCCTGCAGCTTAATGAAGGCATCCGCAGCCGTCGCGCCCTCGTCGAGCTTGAGCTGCGTAGGCGCCACCCAGGTCTGAGCCTTGCCGTCGGCATCGGTGCCGATAATCGAGAACGAGACCTCGATTTGCTTCTTGGCGACATCGCCGGTTACTGTCGTATTCTCGGACTGTTCGGCAGCCACTGCAGCAACGGAGCCCGTGCCAGTAGCAGCAGCCGTCGAAGACTGCTCCTGACCGTCAGCAGCAGAGTTTTCCCCCACAGTCGCGTCTTCGGAAGCGGCCGCCGCCCCGCTCGGAGCGGTACCTGCAGCGGCATCGACTTCAGAATTGGAAACCTCGGCGTCACTCTGCTCGACAGCACCGCCCGCAAGCGCTGCGTCCTCGCCCGGCGTCGTAGCCTGAGCCACAGCCTCGGCAATGCCCTCGGCGCCCTCGGCCCACAGCTGAGCCGGCGTGGTGCTGAAGGCCATCGCGAAGGCCAGGAATGCCACCAGGCCGCGCTTGGCTACACCGCGTGCAATCGCGCCACGGCGATGCAACGAGGCGCGCTCGCACTCGTCCTCAAACATATCCATTTGTCTCCTACTGTCTGTACTTGGAGCGTTGCCTTGAGACTGCCCCACGTCATCGCGCATGTTGCGCTCGAGTTCCCCCATCGGGGTCCCCCTTCCCTCCAGAGCCCTATGCACACCGGCGGCATACGCCGCAGCCGCATGCAAGATGGGAGGCGATCCGACTTAACCTTAACGACTCGGGCGCGCCGTCCGATCTGCGACGCGAACATCCCGAGCCAAGAGGAATTACGGTTACTGGTACAGCCGGGGACTTGCACCCCGATTCTCCCAAACGCGCAGGAAAACCGCGCATTCGTGCGTCTCCGCACCACCATCTAGGCCATCGATTATTACCGTCAAAATGGTATCACGCAAAAGGGCCTCGCACGCAGGCGAAGCCCAAGGTAAAAGCTATTGTTTGCGATAGGAGAATGCGGTGACGGTCGCAGCCTCTAGTGCTTGCCGCCGTGGCTGTTGAGCCAGATATTGCGGCCCAGCATAAGCGCCAGCACCAGCGCGCTCACGTAGCCCATAAAGCCAATGACCGGGATACCAAACACAACCGGCTCGATGCGCGCGTAGTACACCACCGACGAACCGATAAACAGACCGGCGATCACAATTGCCATCGACATACGGTCGATAATTCCGCCCAGCTGTCGCAGCGCCTTATCGCTGCTCATGATCTGCGTGTTCACCTTAAGCTGGCCGCGTGTGAGCATGCGCGAAGCCAAGCCCAGATACTCGGCCGCCTCGAGCGAGCCCTTCGCCGCGCGATAGCTGCTCGCGGCAAAGTCGCGGCTCATCTCGCGCATGCGGGCATAGATGCTCTTCTCGTTTTTGATATGAGCCTGAATGATCTGGATCATGTTGACGTTGGGCATGTACTCGGTCAGCAGGCCCTCGAGCGTCACCATGCCGCGGGCGAACATCGTCACCACGCTCGGCAACTCAACGTCATTCTTACGTGCGAGGTTTAACAGCGAGGTCAAAAACTCGCCGATATCCAAGTCTTTAAGGTCAAGGCCCGCAAAGTCAGCCACGATAAAGTCCAAATCGGACAAAAAGGCCGAATGATCGAGCTCAGCCGAGTCGCCACGCGTCACGGCGAAGCGCATGAGCGAATCCTTGAGCTTTGGCACGTCGCCCTCGGCCACGGCAAAGATCATATCCTTGACGATACCGCGGTCGTGGCTCGACATGCGTCCGACCATGCCCAAGTCGATAAAGTAAACGATGCCGTCCTTGAGAATGATGTTTCCCGCATGCGGGTCGGCATGGAAAAAGCCGTCATCGAGCACCTGCGTCGAGTAGTCCTCGACGATTGCGGCACCGATCTTTTCCAAGTCATAGCCCTCGGCCACCAAGCGTTCAGGATCAGCGATCGAAATGCCGTCGACGTAGTCCATAACCACCACGTGCTCGGTGCACAGGTCCAGATAGGATTTAGGGCACGTCACGCCATGAACGCTCTTATGGAACTCGTAGAAGTCGTTGAGGTTTTTGGCCTCGGCCAAAAAGTTGGTCTCCTCGCGAAACGAGGTCCACAGCTCCTCGACTACGCCGTGCAGGTCAACGAATTGATCGGTGTTGACGAACTTGGAAACGATACGCACCACCGAGCGGATGATATCGATGTCCTGCGCCATAACCTGCTGCGCACCGGGGCGCTGCACCTTGACGGCTACGTCCTCGCCCGTCACCAGACGAGCGCGGTGCACCTGCGCGAGCGATGCGCTACCAAGCGGATTGGGGTCGATCGCATCGAACATCTCCCCCAGGCGCAGGCCGTATTCCTCTTCCAAGCAGCGGAGCACTACCTCGTACGGCACCGGCTCCACGTCGGAACGCAGACGGCGCAGTTCATCGCAAAAGCGTTGCGGCAGAATCTCGGACCGGCTGGCCAGAATCTGCCCCATCTTGACGAACATGGGGCCGAGTTCCTCGAGCAGGCGGTGCAAACGAACCGGCGTGAGGTTATCCCACACGCGGTACTTTTTGACCAGGCGAACAATCTGCCCGATGCGTTCGCGACGACCCGCCGGCGTGAGCTGGTATTCCTCGTCCGGCGCCATCGCGTCGGGCTCCTCGGGGACCATATCGACAGCGCGCGGCTTTTTGCGAGCGCCCGAGACGGCGGCATCGACCTCGTCGACAACCGCCGCCTCGTCACCCAAGGGATCTAGATTGTTGTAATCGGTGGTGGAATCTGCCATCTGCGCTGCTACTCGGCCTCTTCGGTATCCTTCGCATCGTCGGGCTCAACGGACTCGACGGGCACCGAGGTCACGTTGTCCTCGACCGAATCGACGATGTCGCGCACATGGGCCAGGAAGGCCGTGCGCTCGGACGCGGTCATGACGCGGACCCGGGCAAGGATGAGCTCGTCAAGCACGCGCTGGGCCGCGGTCTCGCCCTGCATGCCCAAGCGCTCGGTCAGGTCGGAGATGATGCCGCCGGCCTGCTCGAACATGTCGGACACACTGCGGGCGATATCGGGGGTGGCGGTGTCCTTGCGGACCTGCTCGCCCTTGGTACTGAGGTCGTCGAGAACCTTCTTGCTGCCCTCGACGGCAACGGCGGCAGCGCCAAAGCCCACGTTAATGGCGCCGTTAACAAGCTGATCGAGTTTCATAACCATGGTTATCTCCAATCACAAACAACTGCATTGGCGTTCTTGTACCCAAGATTGAGCGAAAGCGACAAAGCGTTTTAGCACTATTCGATCGACGGGAAATCCCTATCTCACGTTGTCGTTCATCGCGAAAGAGTTCTTCATGGCGCAGCTCGTGGTGTAGAGCACCTTGCCCAGTAGAGCATCGGTCTCCACGCGAACACGCTCGGCAAAGGCCTCATTGGCGCGCGCAAGCTCGGCAGGCACCTCGGCCTCGGGCAGAGCGGCTACGGCAGCGTCGACGTCATGGATCTGCTTGTGGCCCATGCCACCGACCTTCTCCTGATAATCCTCGACCGCGCGACCGCACTCGTGGAAACGGACGTCGGCCAGGGCGCCGATCAGGCGGTTGGCCCAGTAGAAGTTTTCGGACGTTACGCGAGCCTGCGTGTCGGCATAGTACTCGGGCATGGTCTCGACGTTGGCGTACAGCGGGACCAGCGCGTTAAACGAGTTGGAACCAAAGGCCATCCACTGCACGGCGCGATAGGCCGGCTGCGCATAGGGACGCAACTGCAACACGGCGAGCTGGCTGTTGCGGTTGATGCCGATGGGGCGATAAGCGCCGCGCGTGGCGGGCGTGCCCTTGCTGCCGTAGCAGTCGTACTCCGTGCCCTGGTAGTGGCTCGAAAGCACGTACTTGATGTCCTCGATGGTCACCTTACGCTCGGGCACGCGGCTCCAGGGGATATCGTCGCTCTCGGGCGTGTAGTCGGCGTCGGGGCCATCCCACACGTCGCTGGGGTTGAGGCAGCGCTGCATGTACCAGGCGCGCGGCGTGTTGTAGACGTGGTCGCTGTCGCTGTGCGAGCCAAAGGCGTCGCGTGGGTTAAAGACCGCCGCCGGACCGTCACCCTCGACGCCCAGTGTCAGGTCCAGATGCCACTCGCCCATCCAGGCGCGCAGGTCGGCGGAGCACATGTGGTCGGCCTGGGCGCCCTCGGCGTCATCCAGGTCAAAGCTGTCGATACCCAGCTGGTTAGGCATGGTCACATAGGCGTCGTCGGGCACGCGCTTGGCGATCCAGTGATGGCCGCCGATGGTCTCGAGCCACCAGATCTCGTCCACGTCGCTAAAGGCGATGCCGTTGTTCTCGTAGGTGCCGTAGCGCTCGAGCAGGTCGCCCAGGATACGAACGCCGTCGCGGGCGGACTTGGCATACGGCAGCACCAGGGTCACCATGTCCTCCTCGCCCAGGCCACCGGGTTGCGCCGGCACATAGCCGTCCTCACCCTCGTTGCCCTTGGCGGGCACGTAGTCCACGAGTGGGTCGGCGCCGCGGACGCGCTCGTTGGTGGTGAGCGTCTCGGTTGCGGACATGCCCACATTGAGCTCGTTGAAACCGGCCTCGGCCCAGATGCCGTGGCCCGGGACAACATCGGGGACGCTCGTGTAGCGCATGGGGTTATCGGGCAGTTCAACGGTCAGGTGACTCAGGACGCTCGTGTAGACGCGCGGCTGCTCGTCGGGATGCACCACGCGCATACGCTTGGGCTCAAACACCCCGTTGGACGAGTCCTCGTTGCGGGCGACCAGGGTCGACCCGTCGTAGCTTGCGTTCTTACCGACCAGAATCGTTGTGCACGGCATGCGCATCCTCCTTGAGCGAAGAAATCAAACGATAACAGTGTATCGCTTCGGCGCAGAAAGGGCGAAACCACGGCGCTGGCAACCCCTGTGGTCAAAAAATGCCAAATATGAGTACTGTCACTAATTTAGTAACAGCAATTTTGCTACGCATGGGTGTCGAAAGTCTACATTTGTTCAAAAATTAGATGATGTACTTCCCCATAGGTCCAATAAAATAGGCTCTCTATCGATAATAAATATCGTTAGAGAGCCAAATTAACCTAAAATATATGTGACTATCTTGGCAACAGTACTCATATTTGGCATTTTTTGTCCACGGGGTATAGAACTAACCCCTCAAACAGCCCAAAACGCCTATTTCAATGCGCGCTCGGCCGCTTCGATCACGTGTTTGGCGAGGATCGCCGTCGTCACAGCTCCCACGCCGCCCGGCACGGGCGTGATGGCATCAACAATCGGCTCCGCAGCATCAAAATCGACGTCACCGATCAGCTTTCCGGCAGCCTCATCCCAATTAATGCCAACATCGATGATCGTCTGGCCCTCGCGAACCGCGTCCACACCAATCGTGTGCGCGCGCCCAACGGCCGCAACCACAATATCAGCCGCACGGCACTCGGCAGCAAGGTCGCGCGTATGCGTATGGCACGTCGTCACTGTGGCATTGCGCGCCGTAAGCATGACGGCAACAGGACGCCCGATCACCAGCGAGCGCCCGACCACAGCAACCTTAGCTCCATCCAGCTCAACGCCGTAATGATCCAGCAACGCTAACACTGCCTCGGCCGTGCAGGGAGCAAAACCCTCGCCGCGCCCCGAAAGCGTGGTAAGCAGCGAAGACGGCGTCATGGAGTCAACGTCCTTGGCGGGATCGAGCGCTGCGGCGACGGCATTCTCGTCAAGGCCGGCGGGCAGCGGGCGGAACATCAGGCAGCCATGAACAGCCGAATCGGTATTGATGTCCTCGATGGCCGTCAACAGCTCGTCCTGCGAAACATCGGCAGAAAGCAAAACGCGACGAGCCTCAATCCCCACTTTTTCGCAGCGCTTGAGCGCACCGCGCTCGTAGGATAGGTCGTCCTCGCGTTCACCTACACGCACGATAGCCAACGTCGGAACAACGCCCCGCTCGCGCAGGGCTGCGCAGCGAGCAGCAAGTTCCTCAGTCAAAGCGCGAGCAACGGGAGCACCCTTCAGCAGTTCAGCCATGGCTATCCTCTCTTCCTTGCAGCGTCGGAGGCGCGACGCGCCAGCGCATCGGCGCGCGGCAACCATGTGTCGAGCAGCTCATCACACGCCGTCTCGAGCTCCTCGGCACGAACGCGATCCTTCATAGACGTGGTGTTCGCAAAGAGCGTCAAACTCGCGCCTTGCATAGCGGCACGGCAGAACACGGCGCCGCACGCCACATCGGACAGCAGCTGACGCGAACCCTTGTCGGCCATGTCCCCGAGCAGCGCCAGCGCACGCCCGCAGGCATCCATAATGCGATACGGCGGCAGAGCGGCCACATGCAGCGCATCCTGAATCGCGGTCGCTCGAGCCGGATCGTCACGCGGAATACCGTACGCCGCGGACACCTGGCCGTACGCACGAACGTCCTCGGCGACCAGACCCACAAGTTCCTGCGCCAACTCATCCGCCTGGGCAAACGCGCGCGTCAGATCGTCTGCGCGATCGGCAAGCGCAGGGTTTGTCGCCCCATAGCGAGCAACCATCCCGCAAAGCGAGGCGCCCAGTGCACCTACAAAGGCGCTCGCGCTACCGCCGCCGGGAACCGGCTCGCGCGCGGCAAGCGCCTCGGCAAACTCTCGACATGTTTTATCCATCATCTCTTGGCTCATACGCACGCACCTTCAAGTCATATACATCGGTCGGGTGGCAACCGCCGACCGACCGCATCAATCACATAATGGTGCTAAGTCTAGCCCATAAGTACATGAGCGTCAGCGCACCTGGCCATCGCGGATTTCTATGACGAACGATAGGCCTCGGCACCGCAAACATGGGACACATGGCTCACCTTTCGGGACTTCCGGACGTCACAAACTGGGACATATCTATAAACAAGGAACCTGTTGGGGCAATGCCCGCGTACACGCGTCCCTTTAAAACACCGGGCGCCCAACCCCGGGGAGGGCCGACAGCATCGGCCCTCCCCTCTTTTGCGACCGCACATATTGCCACTTGTCGGCGCAATTCCAGCCCCCAGAATGGGACACATGGCCCACCCTAGCGAGCCGTCCGCGCGTACAGTAAAGGCAGGTAATCCATGGGCGGTTACAGATCGAGGAGGACACGACCATGAAAAAGAAGGCCTTTGCGATTCTCACCCTCTGCATCAGTCTCTTTGCCGCGGTTGCCCTGGTGGGTTGTGGCGGAAACGGCGGCGCTACCGGCAGTGGCGGTGACGGCGGCGCGGAAAAGCCAGCCGTGGATATGAGGACCGACTTCATTTGGTTTAAGGTCGAAGTCCCCGAGGGCGTCGAAATCACGGACGTCGCAGGCGATACCGCCGACAGGGCCCAGTTTAAGTTCACCGAGAGCGAGCATGCCAGCGACCGCTTCATCCCCGTCTTCGATCCTGACAAGAACGCCGACGAGCTGTTCGACTACGAGGCAAAGTGGAAGGCCAACTCTGGATGGACCGAGAGCGATCCCGTTAAGTACAACGGCAAGACCTGGCGCAGCGCCTACTTTACGCACTCGGGCGGCGTGACGACCGAGTACTTCACTGACGTTGACGGCGGCAGTGTGTACGTACGTATCGACAATGTCGAGGAGCACAAGGACGCCGTCGAGACCATGATGAAGTCTCTGGAGTTTGCCGACGACATCGCCAAGGCCAAGACCGAGGCCATGGACGTCAAGCTCGAGGATATCGAGATCAAGCGCTAAGCGACTGGCGAGCACAACGGGAAACACGGACGCAGTGCAAACAAGCGACGGTATCCCAGCGCTTCGTACCCAGGGAGGGCCGGTAAGCCGACCCTCCCCATTCTTATGCCGGTAGCCGACGAACGCAGGATGCCGGGCTCCAAAACCATCCCAGACGTGATAACAGCACAAATAGACAAGTGCCTCAACACGTCCGCCCGCCGATTTATTGTGCCACGCAGGCAATTAAACCAGCATCTTTAAACATCTGAGCAGTATAGTGACCAAAACTATCGCATAACCGCACTCTGCGAATGAAGAAGTTATGACCGAACATCACGCCATCAGCCGCCGAGCATTTACGTTGGGCCTTGGACTCGCGGCGTTGTCGCCACTTGCAAGCCTGCCCGAAACCGCCATGCTGGGCATTAGCCCGCGGGCAGCCTTTGCGGACGGCACGGCCGGGCCAGCAGTCAGCCTCGACAATTTCGTCATTCGCCTTCGCCCCGCGGGCTATTTTCGCACCGCGAGCGTCAACCAAGACGGCAACGTTCGCGGCAACGTCTGCCACCTGTTTAACGACGGCACGTCCAGCAAGCTCATCCTTGAGAACGTAACGACCAAGAATGACGATACAAACTGGTATGCTATCCGCACCTTGCTCAATTTCGAAGAGCATAAAAAGACGGGCTACAGCATTTGGTCGGTCGACGACGACTCGGACAAAGATGGAAAGGTCATCCACGTATGGAGTGGCGAGTATGACAACAAGCCCAGCCGCGCTTTTGCGTTCGAACGTCAATCAAACGGAACCTATATCATTCGAGACCGCACGGTCGAGAAAGAAACCGAGAAAAAAGACATTAAGTACCTGGCAATAGAATCGGACGGCAAAGACCAGGACAACAATAAGATCTGCCATAAGAGTGAGAGCATTCCGTGGGAGCTCGAACTTATCGGTTATGACATGAAAAAGAACGATGCCACGGTTAGCAGCATCGACTGGGTCACGTATAGCAGCTACGTCGACGGACCATGCTGGATGAAATACGTCGACGACAACAAGTACCTCGACGAGCTGAGCATCCCGGGCACGCATGATTCGGGCACCTGCAGCGTGGACAACGACACCGAGCCCCAATCCTCACAAGCAAAGTGCCAGCAGGATTACATCCCGACGCAGTTGCTCGAAGGCATTCGCTATTTTGATATCCGACTCGGAAGGAACGACGAGAACGGCGACCCCGGTATCGACCATGGAAGATGCTACCTGCTCAAAAAAGACGGGGGCTTTATGCATCTCTCCGATGTCATCGGTTACTTCAAAACATTTTTGAACGAAAACCCGTCAGAAGCGCTCATCATGCTTGCGTCACGAGGCAACGACGAGGCTACCGACGAAAGCGTTACGACGGCTTTCGCCAAGGTTATGCACGATAATCCCGATCTGTTCTACACGTCGAGCCGAATCCCCACACTGAACGAGGTGCGCGGAAAGATCGTCCTGCTGCGTCGATTTGTACTCGCCGGCAACAGCGTAAGCAGCCACACGTGGGGCCTCGATCTCACCCAATGGGACGACAAAATCAAGGCGCATTCCGGGCAGTCGATGTGCCTCGTCCAAGACGCACGAGGCTTTGAGACTACGGGCAATGCGGGCGACAAAGAGCCCTATTGCACCAAGGTATACGCCCAGGACCATTTTGAATGCACCGGAACCGACAAGATTAGCTGGGTCGATATGGCGCTGCGAGAGACGACCAATCTCACGCGCAACAAGGTGGACGTCGAGGACAATGATGGCGCCAAGGTGCAAGTCCTGGAACGCTGCTGGTCTATCAACTACACCAGTTGCACGAATTACAAACAAGGAAGCAATCCTTTTACCGCGGCGCGAGTGGTCAACGAGCATCTGTACAAGAGCCAGTACATCAATCCCAGCGGCAGCGATAAAACAAAGTCAGATTGCCTCAAGCACGTTGGCATTATCGCGTCCGACTTTGTCGATTCGGCACTGGCCCGGAGCATCTACCAACGCAATTACGACGCGAAGCACAAGCCAACAGTTTCATGCTGCCTCCCGGACCGCATGCACATGACGTATGGAGACTCGCTGAGCGATGCCTCGCTCCAAGATGGCAAGACCGTTGGCGAGGGCCATTTCCGCCTTGTCGACAGCAGCAACGTACTCAACGTGGCCGCTTCTGGCAGCGCGTTTGCCATCGAATACGTGGATGTCGACGCCCTGGGCAACGAGACCGTTACGGGGCTGCAGGGCTCTGTGCCCATCGATATCGATCGACGCGCGCTGACGCCCCATTTTGAGGGACTCGAAGGCCTTAAGGCCGGCGAAGACGTGCGCGCCAAGATTGCGGCATCACTCGAGGGCAAGCTCGAAACCGATGCCTGCACGGCCCAGCTCGAGTTTGTGCACGACGCGAACGGCGCTCCGGGCACAACAGCAATGGCCGAGGGCGAAACATTTGCCGCAGGGACGTACTGGGTGCGCGCGAAAGACCTTTTGGGCGACGCGGCACAGAACTACATGCTCGCCAGCGATGGAGCCGTAAGCTTTACCGTAGCGGCCTCGGGCAACGCGGGCGGCGCCGGCACCGGTACCGGCGCCAACGCAGACGGCGCCGACAAGAACGGCGGCGGCAACAAGAGCAAGGGCTCGGGCGGAAAACTCGCCGACACGGGCGACGGCTCTGGTATCGCCGCCGGGCTCGCCGCTGCCGCCGTGGCGACAACGGTCGCTGGCGCGGCAAAGCTTGCCAGTGACCGCGAAGACAGCGAAGGCGCTAGCGAATAGGCAAGCCGGCCTTTTAAACACATCGACTCAATCGGGAGCGTAGGACACCGTTCTGTGCCCCCGATTTTTACCTTGGCCCGAACGCCGCCATAGGCTACATCACTATGTTCAGCACGTTGACGAATTCCTGAGCCTGGGAGCGGCTGCTCAGGCTAAAGACACAGGCAGTCAACAGCCTGTTGCGCAGAAAAACGTCGCGGCCCTTGATCCTGCTGACCCCCGTGATGTCCTTAAGGTAGACAATCTCGGTGTGCTTGCCGCGAAAGTGCCCTTCTTGAGTACCTCAATGCGGTTAGGGTAGATCTTGACGTCTTTAAACCTGCCCGAACCCTTACCCTGGAATAGCAAAGTGTTGTTGTCGATACACATCGCTCCCCATGGTTAGAGTTAAAACTGCCTCTATGGTCACATTTTAATCACTTCGGGAATCCTGCACGAAGGCGCTAGGCGACATTGAAATTCGAGTCCGCGCGAGGCTTTAAGATAGGCATGATCAGCCGCATCGATGCGACTGGCAATGCTTCTAGGAGTACGCCTCGTATTATTCGCCATTAGAGGAGGTCTTACCTGGTTTACGCATGGGAATTCGAGTTCTTTGATTCGGACGGCATTGAACTTCCCGCGCCAGACTTCGGACATGAGCCGCGACACGGCGGCAAGATTATCGCCGTAGCCGTCAGCCGCGAACTCGCCGACATCCCCGCCGTCACCGCAGCGAATGCCGCGCGTATACTCGGTGTTAGCTCAGCGCGGGTATCGCAACTGATAAATGCAGGGCTGTTGGATTCATGGAAGGATGGCACCAAGCGAATGGTGTCCAAAGCTTCCATCGAGGCACGACTCGCCGACGCACCAAAGGCAGGGCGCCCAAAAGAGGTCCCTATTGCTGTATAAGGCGAGGCTACTGCGCACTTTTATTCCACACGATGTTTTCAGCCTGGTATAAACAAGTTCAATACCAGAATGCAAATCCAACCATCGTGTCTAATTACGAAAGCATTTTCGCCTTTTCTGCAGCAAACTCTTCCTCGGTAAGTACTCCACTTTCACGCAGCGCTGCAAGCCTCTCGAGCCTTGCAGCTACATCACCACTATCCACCAACGTCTCAATAGTCTGTGAGACCTGCGGATACTGCTCGAGCTCCTTCGATAGGGCA
>ERZ1106978.1710-NODE-1710-length-11716-cov-3.741960_pt1 | contig 11716 bp, 9 predicted proteins | sample MGYA00403689_ERZ1106978 | MGnify/ENA primary metagenome ERZ1106978 (study PRJEB35170, sample SAMEA104062434) | human gut metagenome | biome: human gut; feature: human-associated habitat; material: faeces | place: Denmark | collected 2012-08-02 ...
CTGCCGCGTGGTGGCGGCAGGCTTTGAAATCAGAAGGCTTCGATGATGGCTTTGATGATTGTAATCAGTGGCCACCAGTCTTTCAGCCCGATTTCAATCTTTATCCTTTTGGTCTTAATTTTCATTTGACATCCGGAATAAAGATTAGTTTAAGATAGGGCTTCCCCTGCCGGCCAATCTGTAAGAAGACACTTAGCCGGCCTCGGTGTCTAATATGTAGGGTGGGGTGAAATCTTTTCCTTGTTACGGAATCCACGCTTTCCGCGTCTTCCCGTCAGTGTCTTGTATGATATTCACTCCTTTGCATGGACCGGGAAGGGGGCGGCCGTCAATGGAGAAATATTTTTCCACACCGTTGTGGGCAGAAGTGGTAACGCCTTGAATGTCGGTCGGGTCGTATTCCACGAGGTTGTAGTTGCCCCAATAGGAAAGCCAATAAGCCGTATATGACCCTCTCGGTATATAAATGGTTAGGTCTTTGCTGATGTTGTGGAATGCCTGACTACCGATAAACGGAGGAGTGGAAGCGTTCATATATACGGATTTTAAATTGTCGCAATTGTAGAAAGCTTGTTCTCCAATACTTGTGACCGAGTTGGGAATGTTGATGTCCGTCAGTCTTGTGCAACTTTTGAAAGCACCCTCTTCAATACCTGTGACCGAGTTGGGTAGATTTATCTTTGATATGGCACATGGGCTTATCGGGCTGTAGTCAGGATTATAAAACATGTATGAACCGATAATATCGTTACTTGTACGATAGTTTGAATAATAAATAGCACCTCCTTCAACGATTCGTGCCTCTGATAAATCTAAGAATCGTAGATTCTTTTTTACCAATGTCCGAATAAAACTAATATCCGTGCCATTAAGTTCCCCTGTAAGTTTGAGGTCGGTAATGTAAGGAAGCCTGCTTGCGTTAATCATGCCGTGTAGGGTTCCGGCCCGTTCTACGTGCAATGTGATTTGTTGTGCTTGTCCTTTAAGGTGGACAAGCAGTAACATCATGAATGTGAAGAGGTAAATTTTTCTCATAGAAGTTCTGTTTTAATATGTTGTTCGTTATAGTTTCTTCGATTTTTATTTTAGTGGAGGGTATATTTGCAAGCTCTTTTCAGAGGTGAATATAGCTTCTTCCTTTCCGTCCATGAATAATTTTATATTACTGGCGAATATAGTTTCTTTCTCATCTGTTTTTGCCTTGTCATGAGACAGTTGAATGAGATGCTTTATCTCATCATAAAGGTGGGGGATGGAGTCCTCTTGGCTGTAATCATAGTCGCTTTGGAATCTGATTTTCAATTCGTTCGTTGCCAATGTAAACTTTATCAGGTATTGTTTTGGAGTTCTGTTTGGTTCCATAATTTTAATTCTTTTATTGATTTTACATTTTCCTTTCTTGTCGTTCTCTGCGCAAGAGACCGACAAGGGACTTATATGCCTATAAAACATGAGGTTAGAGGATTCACACGGCGTGTGTCATGCTGCTTTTGGAATATATTTTTCAAGAAAAGAATAAAATAATTGTATGGAAATGATTGGCTATCAATAAACTTTTCATAATTTTGCAGGTGGATGTCGGTCTCTTGCGCAGAGACCGACATTGTCGTTTTCTTCACGTTTCACTCGTAAACCGCCTTGCCGTGGCCGCTTTTACAACCCCTCGATAATCATGCGGTTTGCATCGTCCACTACCGATGTCCGGATAGAGTCGAGGTAGATGCGCGTGGTCTGTTCGTTGTCGTGGCCGAGGGCTTCGCTGATGACCGCAAGGGGCACATTCCTGTCCCGGGCTATGGTAGCCCAGGAGTGGCGGGCACAATACGTGGTCAGCGGTATGGGCAGGCCGAGCTGTTGCCCGATTTTCTTCAAATGCCGGTTTACTTGCTGCATCTTGCTTTCGTACTGGGTACGTTCCGTGCCGTCCTCTCGCGTAATGAGGGGCAAGAGGTAGCTTGTGGCCTTTTCCGTGGCGTACCTGTCTACGATGGCCTGCATCTGTTGTTCCCATCCGACAGAGAGGGTTTGTCCAGTTTTCCGTCGGCGGTAGGTCAGTGTGCTGTCCGACACGTCCGACTTTTTCAGGTAGGCCATGTCCACGAACGACATCCCACGGGTGAAGAAACTGAACATGAAGATGTCGCGGGCGAAAGCTGCCTGCGGCAAGCCGGACAAATCCATGCGGTAGATTCGTGACATGTCCTCTTGCCGGAGTGCCCGTTTCGCGGTCTTGTCCACTCCGGTGTAGACGTGCCTGAACGGATGCCGGTCGGCAGTCAGCCCTTGTTCCACAGCCAGATTGTAGCAGGTGCGGAACTGCCGGATGTAGAATGATGACGTGTTACGGCAGAGACCTTGTTCCTTTAAATAGCTTTCATAACGTTGCACGAGGTCGGAGGTTACCTCGTCGTAACCCAAGTCGGCATGCTTCCGGAAACGCTTGAAGCTGTTCAGGGCGGTGAGGCAAGTCTCTGCGCTGCGCGTCCGTCCTGTTTTCCGCTACATCATGCTGTGGCGGAGCATGAATTCAAAAACTTGCATAAAAAAAGCCGCATCCGAAGTAAAATTCCGGATGCGGCAAGCTGTTTATAAATGGTTTGTCTCTTTTATTCTGCTTGTGCAGACATTTCCTTGTCGATGGCGGCAATCTTTTCGCCAATCAAGTTCAATTCGTCTTTCAGCTTCTCCATCTTCTTGTTCATCTCGTTGAGGAGGTTACTGCCCTTCTTCGAACTGCAAGTCAGGAAGCCCAGATTGTTTTCGTACGTCTTGATTTCGCTGCGTTTGTTTTCGTAGGCCCGTACCAAGCGTTCCCGTTCGCGGGACAAGCCTTGTCCGCCTTCTTTGGCATCGTTCTTCAAGTTGTTTTTGAAGTTGTCCAGACGGCGGCGTGCGGCCGACATGTTCAGGGCTTTGAACAGTTGGTCTACCGTTTCGTGGTAAGCCTTATAGATTTTGTCTTTCTCTTTGAAAGGTACGAAACCGATTTCGTTCCATTCCCTCATCAGCTCTCTTACGGCGTCCTGTTTGTTTTCTTCCTCGTCGGACTCCAACAAGGCTTTCAGCTTCTCGATGACCTGTTCCTTCTTTTGCAAGTTTTCTTTTTCCTCCCCACGTTGGGATGCCGTGTTCTTGCCCTTCTGTTCGAAGAAGTAGTCGCAGGCACCGATGAAACGTTGCCAAAGGGATTCGGAATGCTTTTTAGGAACGGCACCGATGGTTTTCCATTCCTTTTGTATCTGCATGAGTTTGTCGGCCGTGGCTTTCCAGTCCGTACTGTCTTTCAGTGCCTCGGCCTTTTCGCAGAGTTCCGTTTTCTTGGCCAAGTTTTGAGCCTGTTCCTCTTTCAGGCGTTTGAAGAATGCCGCCTTTTCCGTGAAGAACCGGTCGCATGCGCCACGGAAACGCTCGAAAATCTTCACGTTCATCTTTTGAGGGGCGAAACCAATGGTACGCCATTCCTTTTGCATCTCGATGATTTGCTGCGTCTGTGCCTCCCATGCAGTCGCCGTCTTGATGGCCGTCAGGTCGACGGCTTCTATTTTCTCGCAGAGTGCGGTCTTGTGTGCCAGGTTTTCTTCTTCTTTCTGCTTCAGTTCCTCGAAATATTGCTGATGACGTTTGTTCACGGCGGTAGATGCAGCCTTGAAGCGTGCCCAGATTTCTTCGCGCAATTCTTTCGCTACGGGACCCGTTTCCTTGAATTCCTGATGCAAGGCTTGCAACTGTTGGAAAGCGGATATGACATCGGCTTCTTCGTTCAGTTTCTCCGCAGTCTCGCAAAGGCGTGTCTTGATTTCCAGGTTCTTCTTGAAATCGTACTCACGGAATTCGTTGTTGAGCTTCAGTTGGTCGTAATATTGCTCTACGTACAACTGGTAGGTTTTCCACAGCTCGTTGGCTTTTTCTGCCGGGACGAGCGTCAGTTCCTTCCATTGGTTCTGGAGTTCTTTAAACTCCTTGTAGGCTTGGTTGGCTTCCTCCGGCGTGGCACTCAATACCTTGATCCGTTCCAGAATCTCTTGCTTTTTCTGCAAGTTCTCTTCTTTCTGCCGGTCCAGTTCAGCCTGCAATTCAGCTCTTTTTTGCTTGATGACGTTCATGGCCGCCTTGAAATCGTCCTCGAGCACATTCGGTGCCGGAAGGAAAGCTTCGGATTCGCCTCCGTTTTCGATGAATTGCGCACGGGCTGCCGCCACGTTTGCCTTATGTATTTTGTAGAAAGCCTGTTTCAGGGCGTCCAACTCCTGTTTCTCGGCCGGAGCGTCGGCTTCGGCCAGTTCCTTCACTCGTGCAACGACTTCTTCCTGTGTTTGCGGCACTTCTATCGTTTGATTTTCCGTTTCGTTCACTTCAGGTGCTACGTTTTCTGTTACGTTCTCTTCCGTCTGGAGAGTTTCTTGAGAGTCCATCATGTTACTTGTTTTAGTATCTGATTCGGTTTTACTATTCATTTAATCCGGCACAAATTAAGTATAAAAAACGGTGGAAACCTAAAAAATCTCCTGTTTTTTTACTTTGCCTGGCTTTAAATCCATGTTTTTCGCTTAAAATACCATACGAATGCCACGGTAATGCCCACGGTAAGCATCAAAGCCACCGGGAATCCCCAAGCCCAATTCTCCATGCCGTTGACCAAGTTCATGCCGAGCAAACTGGCAATGAGCGTGGGAAACATGAGGATAATGGAGATGGAGGTCAACATCTTCATCACGCCGCTCGTGTTGTTGTTGATGATGTTGGCGTAGGTGTCCATCGTCGAGTCGAGGATGTTGGCATAGATGGATGTCGTCTCGCGTGCCTGGCTCATCTCGATGTTGACATCCTCGATAAGGTCGGCGTCCAGTTCGTCCACCGGAAGTTTGAACTTCAGTTTGGAGAGCAGGGTTTCATTGCCTCGGATGGAAGTGATGAAATAAGTCAGACTGTCTTGCAGGCGCGACAAGTTGATGAGATCCACGTTGTCCACGTTACGATCCAAGTGTTGCTTGGCTTTCTCGATGAGCAGGTTGATTTGCTTCAGCCGTTTCAGGTACCACACGGCAGACGAAAGGAACAGGCGGAACACCATGTCCACGGAGTCGGTGAATCCCAATCCGCGTTTTTGCTGATAGCTTACGAAGTCTATCATCATGTTCGTCTCGAAATTGCACACGGTGATACACACCTCTTTGTTCAGGATGATACCGAGGGGAATGGTCGTATAAGGCGTGCGCGAGCGTACTTCTTTCACGTAGGGGATACGCAGGATGATGAGTATCCAACCGTCGTCGAACTCATAGCGGGCACGCTCGTCGGTATCGGCGATGTCCATTAAGAAGTAATCGGGAATGTGGAGCGTATTCTCCAGATAATCTATGTCGTCCTGAGTCGGACAAGTAACCTGTACCCAGCAGTTGGGTTCCCACTTTTCGAGCGTGCGCAGGCCACGGTTTGTATTCCAGTATGTTCGCATGAATAAAAATCCTCCATAATTATAACGGAACGGAGGCAGCTCCTTGCAAACCTCTGTCCTACTTAGTTCATATTTTCCGCGTGATAATCGTCCATTTTAAATAAACACTGTGATAAATTGCGGTGCAAAGATACGATAAACCGCTTGAAGTTACAAATAAAAAAACGGCTTTGGAGCCGTTTTTTCTATCTTTTTCCCGGATTATGCCGTTTCGGAAGTTTCCCGGGCCACGGCATTGGTCAGATTGACGAATTCGGCCACGGATAATTGCTCCGGACGGCGGCCGAAAATCTCGGCGGAGAGAAATTCGGTATGGTCTTTAGGCTGCCGTCCTTCCTGTTGTGCCTTGTGGTCGGCATCTGCCAACACAGGGCGAATGGAGTTGCGAAGCACTTTGCGCCGTTGGTTGAATGTGGTTTTCACCACTTGTTTGAAGAGCCGCTCGTCGCAGCCTAAGTCCGTTGTGGCGTTGCGTGTCATACGGATGACCGCGCTCTTCACCTTGGGGGGAGGGTTGAATACGTGTTCATGTACCGTGAACAGGTATTCCACGCTATACCAGGCCTGGAGCAGTACGCTCAGGATGCCGTAGGTCTTGCTGCCCGGCCCGGCGGCGATGCGTTCCGCCACCTCTTTCTGTATCATGCCCGTACAGCAAGGGATGAGGTCTTTGTAATCGAGCATTTTGAAGAATATCTGGCTGGAAATGTTATAAGGGTAGTTGCCCGTAAGTACGAACGGCTGTCCGCCGAACGTCCGTTCCAGATGCATTTTCAGGAAATCGTCTTCTATGATGTTTTCTTCCAGTTGGGGATAGTGGGTGCGCAGGTAGGCCACGGATTCGAAATCAATCTCGACCACTTTGAGGGGGCGGTCTTTGCGCACGAGGAACTGGGTCATGACACCCATGCCCGGCCCCACTTCGAGCACCGGGATTCCGGGGCAGGCATCCACCGTATCGGCGATGTCCTGTGCGATTTTCAGGTCTTTTAAAAAATGCTGTCCGAGAAACTTTTTGGGCTTGACTGTCTTCATTGTTGTTTTTTTGTTTTACTTTTGTGGAGACAAAGGTAATTAAAAAATAGACATAGGCGGCATTGGAAACTTCTAAGATCATTCGTCATGCGTTGAATTTTGCGATTAAGCGAGCGCAGACAGAGCTTGCTCTGAATCTGCCGAGCGTGAGCAAATTATTCAAAATAGCCTTTCCTTTGGTGTTGGGAGGCTTGATTTTGTGGTGGATGTACCGTGATTTCGACTGGAACGGGCTGTGGGACGCGTTGAACGACGGGATGAATTGGACGTGGATGTGGCTTTCCATGCCTTTCGGCGTGTTGGCGCAAGTCTTGCGGGCGGCCCGTTGGCGGCAAGCCTTGGAACCGTTGGACGAGCGTCCGCGTTTGTCTTCGTGCGTGCATGCCGTGTTTCTTTCATACGCCTCCAGTCTTGTGGTGCCCCGGGTGGGAGAGGTCTTGCGTTGCGGGGTACTGAAGAAATATGACGGGACTTCTTTTACGAAGTCCTTGGGGACGGTGGTGACCGAGCGTATGGTGGATTCCCTCCTGATGTTGTTATTGGCTGCTTTGACCGTCTTGCTGCAAGTCAAGGTGTTTATGGTGTTTTTTGCCGAGACGGGAGTGAGTTTTGAAGAACTGGCCGGACGTTTCTCGGCAGCCGGTTATTGGGTCACGGCGGCCTGTTTGTTGGTCGTGCTGGTCTTTCTCGCCGTTTTGGCCAAGCGGTTGGCATGGTTCAACCACACCCGTAACCTGCTCCGCAATGTGGTGGACGGTGTACTTTCTTTGCGCAATGTACGTCATGTCCCTATATATATAATGTATTCGTTAGGGATATGGGCTTCCTATTTCCTGCATTTCTATTTGACTTTTTATTGTTTTTCCTATACTTCGGGATTAGGGATTACGGCGGCTTTGATTGCTTTCGTGGTCGGCACGTTTGCCGTTTTGGTACCCACGCCGAACGGTGCCGGACCGTGGCATTTCGCGGTAAAGACCATTCTGGTGCGTATGCGAGTCGGACGCTGTCGTGTTCGTGCTCATCGTACATACGTTGCAAACCTTACTCGTCATCTTGCTCGGGCTCTATGCTGCGGGGGCATTGGGCTTTACCCGCCGGAGGTGCTTGGCCGGAGGGGAGGACGGAACGGAATAAATTGGATTGTTGAACCATAATATAGGTTGTTATGAACGAGATTAAGAACTTGGAACCGCAGATCGTATGGAAGAATTTCCATGCGTTGACCCGCGTTCCGCGTCCGTCTGGACATTTGGAGAAAGTGCAGCAATTCCTGTTGGATTGGGCGGCTGCGCACGGTATAGAGGCTTTTAAGGACAAGGGCGAGAACATCGTCATGCGCAAGCCCGCCACGCCGGGGATGGAGAACCGCAAAAAAGCCGTCATGCAAGCCCATATGGACATGGTGCCGCAGAAGACGGCGGAGAGCCGGCATAATTTTGAGACCGACCCCATCGAAACCTACATCGACGGCGAGTGGGTGAAAGCCAAGGGGACGACCTTGGGCTCGGACGACGGAATGGGGGTGGCGGCCATTATGGCCGTGATGGAAGACGATAGCTTGGAGCACGGCCCGTTGGAGGCATTGATTACAGCCGATGAGGAAACTTGCATGTACGGGGTCAACCATCTTGCGCCCGACACGTTGACGGGCGACATCCTGCTGAACTTCGACAACGAGACGATGGGCGAATTTGTGGTAGGAAGTGCCGGAGGGGTGAACGTCACGGCATCGATTTCCTATAAAGCCGTGGAGGCAGATCCGGCTGACGTGGCGGTCAGAGTGACGGTCAAAGGTCTGCGCGGCGGACATTCCGGTCTGGAGATTTGCGAGGGGCGTGCCAATGCCAACAAACTGATGGCGCGGTTCCTGAATATGGCCATTCGTGAGAACGAAGCGCGTTTGGCTTCGTGGAAGGGGGGCAATATGCGCAATGCCATACCTCGTGAGGGCGAAGCGGTGGTGACGGTACCGGTCGATGATGTCGATGAGTTGCAGGGACTGGTGGAATATTGTACGGAAATGTTTGCCGAAGAATACCGCGGGGTGGAAGAAAACATTGTGATGACGATGGAGCGCGTGGATTTGCCTGCTGCCCAAGTGCCGGAAGACATTCAGGACAATGTGCTGGATGCCATTATGGCTTGTCATGACGGTGTACTCCGCTACATCCCGTCCATTCCGCACATCGTGGAGACCTCGTCTAACTTGGCGATTGTCAACGTGACGCCGGAACGTGCGGAAGTGCTGATTCTGGCACGCAGTTCGAGCGAGAGCATGATGGATTATATCGGAACCATGTTGGAAAGTTGCTTCAACATGGCGGGTATGAAGGTGGAATTCAGTGGCCGTTACGGGGCATGGCAGCCTAATTTCGATTCGCAGATTACGGCACAGATGGTGGAAATCTATAAGGAAATGTTCGGCGAAGAGGCATTGGTGCAAGTGGTGCATGCCGGTTTGGAGTGCAGTCTTATCGGGGAGGTATATCCTGATATGGATTTGGTAAGTTTCGGTCCTACGCTCCGTTCGCCGCATACGCCGGATGAGCGTTGCCATATCCCTTCGGTGGCCAAATTCTGGGCGTTCTTGAAAGAACTGCTCCGCCGGATACCGGAGAAGGCATAAATTTTTTCCATGAAGGCCATGGTATGTTTGGGAGATAATGGGAGGCATGCCACGGACGGATGGCCGCATGGCGTTGTGAAGATTTCTTACCGTTTTGGTTTGAGCCTGTAATTTACTGTGTTTTAGTCTATTGAATGCTCTAAAAAGTTCTCCTTAGATTCGCAAATCAATCTGCGCCAAACGAAAAATCAATCGCTTGAGACTGATTTTTCGTTTGGCGCAGAACGATTTTACGCTCTCCTCACTTGTCGTTTTGTCGTGGCTTTTCTGTTTTTTGGGCTTTGGGTACGGGTGAACTGGAAACCCGGTCGGTCTGTGATGTACGGTTTTTAGAATATTATAACGTTGAATAGTTTCATTTCTCAAGAAGAATGCCGTTATTTGCATAAATCAGTACTAAAAACCAAAAGAAATAACTATGAAGCAAAAAATCTTATGGAGTATATGCGCGATGTTCCTTTGTTTCGGAACAGGGTGTCCGGCTGCGAGTTTCGATGATTTATGGAAACAAGTGGAAAAATATGAAAGACAAGATTTACCGAAATCAGCTTATAAAGTGGTGGAGCAGATAGCTGCCAAGGCGGACAAGGAGCGGAGAAAAGGTCAGCAGATGGCAGCTTTGCTCTACGGTTGCAAGCTCCGTCAGGACATCGTACCCGACAGTTTTTATTCCGACATTATGAAATTGGAACGGCTTAAACGGCAGACTGCCGACGAGGTTCAACGGGCGGTGCTGGCCTCCGTGTTGGGAGAATTGTATGAAGACAATGCCAACCGTAACCGGAATTACAGCGACCGGACGGACGCTCATCCCGACAGCATCCGCGAGTGGTCGTGGGAACAGTTCATGAAGGTCTCGTCGGAGAATTACCTGCTGTCCATGGCCCGTCCGGACTTGTTGGCAGCGGCCAAAGCCGCCGACTACATGCCTTTTGTGGAAAAAGGGAAGGATGCCGGTTACTTCGGCGGGGATTTGCTGAATGTCATCGGACGGCGGGCTGTGGCTATGAAGCGGTACAGGAATGTCACGGTAGAAGATGTGGACAAGGACGTGTATGGACGAATGCTCGCTATCTATCGGAAAAATGGAAACCGTGAGGCGGAATTGTTGGTGATGTTAGATTCTATCGGACATGTGGAACGTGTGTCGAATGAAGGTGTGGCGGAGTATGACCCTGACGATGTGGAAAGGCGCGAACGGGAAGTTCTGCAAACCGAAACGTACAAGACGTATGAGCGGATGCTCGCTCGTTTCGGTGACTTGCCGTTGGCTACCGAAATTTACCTGCGCATGCTCGATTTGGAGGTCAGTCCGCGCCTGAAAGTGCAATGGATAGAAGAAAGTCATGAAAAATATAAGGCTTATCCGCGAGCCAAGGAGTTGCTGAATCGTCGGAAAACGTTGGAGGCACCTGCAATGAGCTTTCTTCTTGGCAGTAGTGTGAACTCTGACATGGGATATACGGCAAGGGTGGAACACCGCAATGTGTCCGGAGTGGAGTTGAGTTGGTATCTGATGCCGGAGGGAAAACCCGAGTGGGAAAAGGTGGAAACGAAGTACCGGCGTGACCGGTTGTCTTACGTGAAGCGATATGGCCGGTTACAGAAGACGGAACGTTTGACATGGAAGGCGTATGCGCCGTACGAGTCTGTGACGGACACTTTCGATTTGAGTGTTCCCGGTGTGGGCTACTATATGATAGTCGCAAAAGCGGACGGCCAAAAAACGCCGCAAGCTTCCCAAATTCAGGGAGTGAAGTCGTCACGCTTGTTATTGGTGGGAGGTTTCTTGCCGGACAGCACCAGCCTTTGCACGGTTGTGGAGGGGTGTACGGGGCGTCCCGTGCCATCGGCTACGGTGGAATGGTACTACCGTGATACGCTGTTGCATACCGCTCTGACGGATGCCGAGGGAAAAGCCCGTTGGCGTGATGCCAGTTATATCCGGAACCACATGGGACATTACAGCCTGATGATAAAGGCGTATAAGGGGGACGACCGTTATGCGCAGCCTTGGCAAGAGCGTTTCGGAGTGCCTTTTCGCAAGAACAGTGCGACATACGACCGGGTACGTTTATATACCGACCGTGCCATCTACCGTCCCGGGCAAACGGTGTATGCGGGTGGCCTGTGTTTCGATGCGAGACTTACCGAGGAATGGGTTGTGCCAAAGCGTGAGGTGGTATTGGTATTGCAGGACCCGAATCGGAAGACCGTAGCCGAACAAACCGTGAAGAGCGATGAATATGGTACGTTTTCGGCGTCCTTTACCTTGTCGCCAACCGCTTTGTCGGGGGATTATGTGTTGAAGGCCGGCACGAGGAGCACGATTCTTAGGGTTGAGGAATACAAGCGTCCTACGTTTGCGGTCCGTTTGGATGAGTTGGGTGGACATTTCCTTCCGGGCGACACGGCCTACTTGACGGGTGTGGCCATGAACTACAACGGGACACCCTTGCGAAATGCCCGCGTGTCGGCCATGTCTTCCGTGGTTCGCGCCCTCTACCGGGCTATCAACGGGGAAAAGGAGCTTCCGCTTGATACGGTATATACCGGAGAGGACGGACGGTTTTCTTTGCCGGTGCCGGTTCGGGAGG
>ERZ1106978.1713-NODE-1713-length-11708-cov-2.837295_pt1 | contig 11708 bp, 12 predicted proteins | sample MGYA00403689_ERZ1106978 | MGnify/ENA primary metagenome ERZ1106978 (study PRJEB35170, sample SAMEA104062434) | human gut metagenome | biome: human gut; feature: human-associated habitat; material: faeces | place: Denmark | collected 2012-08-02 ...
ATTTGAGAGGTATCCCACATGATCGACAAGGAAGTGGCGGAGCTCCGCCGCCGTTATCGCCAGGATCGGAGCAATATCACAAAAATCCATGGCTGCTATGTCAATGTCCACGGCGAGCTCGTCTCCGCCTTCACCCTTTCCATGGGCCTGCTGCCGGAGGGTGAGCAGGAAAAATATCTGGAGCTGCTGAAAAAAGGCATCTCCGGCCGAATGGGCAAAACGCTCTCCGATCTCAGCTTCTCGACGGCGCAGGTCGCGGACAGCGACGAGCACCGCCTGCTCATGCGGCTGCGCGACTCCGGCCTGGAGGACGAGGAGGCCGTGCAGGCCCTGTATGAAAAGATCGCAGGCTCTCTGCATCTGGCGGACAACTACCTGATCCTGCTGGCCGCGGACCGCTATGACGTGCCGTTCCGTTCCCGTGACGGCTTCCAGCAGGAGGAGGGCAGCGAGCAGCAGTTTTCCTATATACTCTGCAGCATCTGCCCTGTGAAGGAGACGAAGCCCGTCCTGCGCTATGACTCCGCAGAGGGGAAATTCCACGAGCGCGGCACGGACTGGGTCGCCGCCGCGCCGGAGGTCGGCTTCCTGTTCCCGGCCTTTGACGACCGCGCGACGAACCTCTACGGCGCGCTGTATTATACGAAGAACACGGACAACAGCTATGAGGAGTTTGTCTCCGCCGTGTTCAATCTGCAGCCGCCCATGCCCGCGGGCACACAGCGTGAAACCTTCCGCGAGGTGCTGACGGATGCGCTGGAGGACGAATGCAGCGTGAACGTCGTCCAGAACGTCCATACCGCCCTGCGGGAGCTCGTTCTGACGCACAAGGAGACCCGCGCCGAGGAGCCGCTGGCCGTCACGCGGCAGGAGGTCGGTGCGGTGCTTGAGCACTGCGGCGTATCCGAGCCGAAGATGGCCGCCTTCAACGTCAAATATGACGAGGCCTTCGGCGGCGGCAGCGAAGTCCCCCCGCAGAATCTGCTCGGCGCGGCCCAGCTGGAGTACCGCACGCCGGATGTCGTCATCCGCGTGAATCCGGACCGGCAGGACCTCGTGCAGACGCGCGTGCTCGGCGGCGCAAAGTACCTGCTCATCAATGTCGATGAGGGTATGGAGCTCAACGGCGTCAGCGTCCGCGTCCCGGAAGAATAGAAGGACTGAAATGATTTCAGGAGCAGGCAAAAGCCTGCTCCCGGTTTTTTCTATTGCTCCCACGCCTCCGGCGCATCGCGCCGCAGCTCGATTAGGTTCGTATCGCCGCGCCGTTCCGCGCACATACTGGTCTCCAGATAGATCTCCTCCGCGCGCTCCAGCGCCAGCCGGAGACGGAGCGCGATGCAGGCCGCGCTGCTGCCCTGCTCCAGCCCCATCAGGGCATCGTCCACCGCTCCGCAGAGGATGGCATACATTTTTTGATAGTCCGCCATGGTTTTGCTCTCCCAAAAAGTCTATGGATAGCCTAATAGTAGCATGCATAGCCTATATTGTCCAGTGTTTTTCGTTATGCTAAAGGAAAAACTTGGAAAGAGGCACTATCATGAACACTGTCACCGCTGTCCGCGACCGCATTCTGCAGCTGTGCGCAGAGCGCGGCATTTCCATCAACCGTCTCGCCTCGCTCAGCGCGCTGCCGCCCTCAAGCCTGAAGAACATTCTCTACGGCAAGAGCCAGAACCCGAAAATTCTGACGATCAAGCTGCTCTGCGACGGTCTCGGCATCACACTCGGTGAATTCTTCTCCACGCCGGAATTCGATGCGCTGGAGCAGGAGCTGCAATAACGTCTGCTTGTCGAAAAAGTCTCTTCGGACTTTCCCCCAAAGCCGCCCTTGTTTCGGGCGGCCGTCTGTGGTATGATAATTGGGATAAGTACCGCAACAGAAAGGACAACGCCTTTATGAAAAACGGATTTCTGAAGGTCTGCACGCTCTCCCCCGCACTGCGCGTGGCAGACTGCGCCTATAATACGCAGGAAACGATCGCCGCCATGCAGCAGGCCGCGCAGGACGGCGCGGCGCTTGCCGTTTTCCCGGAGCTTGGGCTCACCGGCTATACCTGCTCGGACCTGTTTCTGCAGCAGCCGCTGCTGGATGCCGCCGAGCAGGGCCTGCGGGACATTCTCCGCGCAAGCGAAACGCTAGAGCTCGTCGCCGTCGTCGGCTTGCCGGTCCGCGTGGACGGCGCACTCTATAACTGCGCCGCCGTGGTCTGCCATGGGGCGCTGCTCGGCCTTGTGCCGAAGACCCATCTGCCGAACTACGCAGAGTTCTATGAGCTGCGTCACTTCACCCCCGCACCTGCCGAAACGCGCAGCGTCACACTGTGCGGCGCGTCCGTCCCCTTCGGCACGGACCTGCTGTTCCGCTGCCGCGAAATGCCGGATTTCTGCCTCGGTGTGGAGATCTGCGAGGACCTCTGGGCCCCGCTGCCGCCGAGCACCCGCCATGCGCTGGCCGGGGCAACGGTGCTTGCCAATCTCTCGGCAAGTGACGAAACCGTCGGCAAGGCGGAATACCGCCGCCAGCTCGTCGGCCAGCAATCCGCACGCTTGCTGAGCGCCTATCTCTATGCGGATGCCGGGCACGGCGAATCCACGACGGATATGGTCTTTGCCGCGCATGATCTCATCTGTGAAAACGGCGCGCTGCTGGCCGAGGCAAAGCCCTTCGGCACCGGCCGCGCCGAGGCCGTGCTGGACCTCGGGCGCATGCAGTGCGAGCGCCGCCGCAGTACGACATTCTGCCCGAATGCCGCAGGCCATACCACCGTTCCGTTCTCCATGCCACTGCACGAGACGGCACTCACCCGCCCCGTCTCTCCCACTCCGTTCGTCCCCAGCGATGCGGGCGCCCGCGCCGAGCGCTGCGAGCTGATCCTCGAGATCCAAGCAGACGGCCTTGCAAAGCGGCTGGAGCATGCGCACGCCAGAACGGCCGTGCTCGGCATCTCCGGCGGTCTGGACAGCTGCCTTGCTCTGCTCGTCGCCGTGCGCGCCATGAAGCGCCTGCAGCGTCCCATGCAGGACATTCTTGCCGTCACCATGCCCTGCTTCGGCACGACGAAGCGGACGCGCTCCAACGCAGAAATTCTGTGTCAGGAGCTGGGCGTACAGTTCACGGAAATCTCCATTACGAACACGGTCCGCAGCCACTTTGCCGACATCGGCCAGAGTGAGTCCGTGCTTGACGTCACATTTGAAAATGGGCAGGCGCGCGTGCGCACACTGGAGCTGATGGACCTTGCCAACCGCACGGGCGGCCTTGTCGTCGGCACGGGCGACCTGAGCGAGCTGGCGCTCGGCTGGGCAACGTACAACGGCGACCATATGAGCATGTACGGCGTGAACGCGGGCGTTCCGAAGACGCTCGTGCGCCACATCGTGCGCTATGAGGCGGACACGGCCCAAAGCCTCGCCCTGCGCCGCGTGCTGCTCGACATTCTCGACACGCCGGTCAGCCCGGAGCTTCTCCCCGCGACGGAAACCGGCGAGATCGCGCAGCAGACGGAATCCCTTGTCGGGCCCTATGAGCTGCACGACTTCTACCTCTACTATGTGCTGCGTTTCGGCTTCGGGCCGGAAAAAATTTACCGGCTGGCGCAGGCCGCATTTGCCGGGAAATACCCCGCAGAGACGCTGCTGCACTGGCTGAAAAACTTCTACCGCCGCTTCTTCATCCAACAGTTCAAGCGCAGCTGCCTGCCCGACGGCCCGAAGGTCGGCTCGGTCACGCTCTCCCCGCGCGGAGACTGGCGCATGCCGAGCGATGCCTGCGCCGCAGTCTGGCAGGCCGAGCTGGACCGTCTGGAGGCCCGTTAAAGCCATTTACAGGAGGGATGCGTTATGGATTGTTCCACCGCGCCGCTGCTGGAAAACGCGCATGCGTTTCTTGTCATGCGGAATCTCTACGCCGCTGCAGGGCGGCAGCTCACCTTGAAGTTTGAGGTTCTGAACAGTGAATTCAACGTGCTGTACGCACGCAATCCCATCCACCATATTGAAAGCCGCGTCAAATCCCCCGAGAGCATCGCGGCAAAGCTCCTGAAGAAGGGCCTGCCCCTGACGCTGGAGTCCGCCATGCAGAATGTCAACGATATTGCGGGCGTGCGCGTCGTGTGCAGCTACATCGACGACGTCTACCGCGTGGCGGAGATGGTCGAGCGCCAGCAGGATCTGGAGATCGTCAAGCGGCAGGACTATATCAAAACGCCGAACTACAATGGCTACCGCTCCCTGCATCTGGACCTGCGCGTGCCGGTCTACCTTTCGGACCGGACAGAGCAGGTGCTGGCGGAGGTTCAGATCCGTACCATCGCCATGGACTTCTGGGCCAGTCTGGAGCACGATATCCGCTACAAGGCTGACCGCAGCCGCCTGCCCGCGGGGATCAATGAAGAAATGCTTGCCTGTGCCGGGAAGATAGCCGAAATCGACCGGCAGATGCAGGACATGTATCAGCGCATCAAGGCCGCTGAGGCTGCACCGGACGCAGCCCCGGCCGAGACAATAACAAATCAATAACAGGAGACGATCATCATGGCAAAAACCACAAAATACGCCGGCACGCAGACGGAAAAGAACCTGCAGGCCGCCTTCGCAGGCGAATCGCAGGCCCGCAGCAAATACACCTTCTTTGCCTCCGTAGCAAAGAAGCAGGGCTACGAGCAGATCGCGGCGCTGTTCCTCAAAACGGCGGACAACGAGAAGGAGCATGCCAAGCTGTGGTTCAAGGAGCTGGCAGGCATCGGCGATACGGCCGAAAATCTTGCCGCGGCTGCCGAGGGTGAAAACTACGAGTGGACGGACATGTATGACGGCTTTGCCAAGACGGCCGAGGCCGAAGGTTTCCCGGAGCTGGCGGCCCGCTTCCGCATGGTCGGTGAGGTCGAGCGCCATCATGAGGAGCGCTATCGCGCCCTGCTTCACAATGTGGAAACCGGCGCTGTCTTCGCCAAGAGCGAGGTCAAGATCTGGGAGTGCCGAAACTGTGGCCACATCGTTGTCGGCACGGCCGCTCCGGAGGTCTGCCCCGTGTGCAATCATCCGCAGAGCTATTTTGAGCTCCACGCCGAGAACTATTAAGGCAGAAAAATCGCTCCGCAGGAAGCCGTTCAGGCTGCCTGCGGAGCGTTCTTTTACTTTTCAAAACGATGACGTTTTTTCTGCTTCTTAGCCGGAGCAAGGTCGAGCTTGGCGACGCGCTTATCGAAGATGACGCGGAAGAAGCGCATCACGGTCGGGCAGGCCAGCAGGAGCGTGACGAGGATGAGGGCCGAGCTGGCATTGAGCGCCGGGAGGTCGAAGAACGCCGGGATGACGAGCAGGCTGAACAGCATCGCCGCCATCATGGCAGCCAGCACAGCGAGGCGCAGGCGCGTGAACGGGACGGAGACATGATACAGCGTAACGAGGCCGACGGCGGACATGACCCAGACGCAGATCGTGTTGAGCTGCTCATTGCTCAGGCCGAACGTCGAGGTAAAGAACCCGGCCAGTAGCACGATCGTCAGGTTCGTCAGGCCGCCCGGCATGGCCCGCCGAATGACGTTGCGCATGAATTTGCCCTCCACGCGCGCGTAATTCGGCTCCAGCGCGAGGAAGAATGACGGGATGCCGATGGTGAACGTGCTGATGAGCGACAGCTGGATAGGCAGCAGCGGATAGGGCATGTCGATGAACAGCAGCAGGAGCGTCAGCGCGAACGAGAAAATATTCTTCACGAGGAACAGCGAGGCCGCGCGCTGGATGTTATTGATGACGCGGCGGCCCTCCGCCACGATGGCTGGCATCGCACTGAACTGCGAATTGAGCAGCACGATCTGTGCAACCTGCGAGGCAGCCTGACTGCCGGAGGCCATGGCGATTCCGCAGTTGGCATCCTTCAGCGCCAGCACGTCATTGACGCCGTCGCCCGTCATGGCGACCGTATGGCCCTGCTTCTGGAAGGCGCGGACAAGATAGCGCTTCTGCTCCGGCGTGACGCGGCCGAAGACGGTGTAATACTTGACAGCCTCCTCAAAGTCCTGCTCCGTGGAGAGCGTCGTTGCATCGACATAACGATCGGCATTTTCGATGCCGGCACGGGCTGCGACCTGCGCGACCGTGATTGGGTTATCGCCCGAGATAACACGGACAGACACGCCCTGACTGGCAAAATAGCGGAACGTCTCCTGCGCGTCGGGGCGCAGCAGGTTTGACAGGAAGACGAGCGCGATGGGCGCGACGTGAGCGCTCTGCAGCGGGCCGTCGTCAAAGGCCGTGTCATAGGCCGCGAGCAGCAGCACACGGCAGCCGCGCTCGGACCACGGCTCCGCCTCACTTCGGATGGAATCATAGCGGTCGCCCATGATGAATTCCGGCGCGCCGACCACATAGCGGCCATTTTCACCGAAATCGGCGCCCGACCACTTTGTGGAGGACGAGAAGGCCATGCGCTTGACGGCGCGCCAAGTCGTCTCGCCCGCGAACTGTTGGCCCATGGCGCGGGCCGTCTCGTTATCCGGCTCTTCGCCGTGGTAGAACGCTGCGAGAATTTTCTCGATATCGTCGTAGCTGAAGCGCTCGGAGTTCAGCGGATAGACGTCCGTGACCTCCATGGTCGGCTCCGTGATCGTGCCGGTCTTATCCACGCAGAGCACGTCCACATGGGCCAGCGTCTCGATGCAGTTCATATCCTGCACGAGCACGCGCTTGCGCGAGAGCTTCAGACAGCTGGCCGCGATGGCGACGCTCGTCAGCAGGTAAAGGCCCTCCGGGATCATGCCGATCAGGGCCGAGACCGTGGATTCCACGGAGTCGCGCAGCGGCAGGCCCTGGAACACGGACAGGAAATGACGCAGGAACAGGATGATGCCGAGCGGGATGAGCGCGATGCCGACGACCGTGATGAGCTTTGTCAGGGAGAGCATCATCTCGGACTTTGTAGAGCGGACATTGCGCCGCGCCTCGGCCGCCAGCTTTGCCGCATAGCTCTCCGAGCCGACATGCGTCAGCTGCACACGGGCGCGGCCGGAGATGACGAAGCTGCCGGACTTCAGAGTGTCTCCCGGATTTTTCAGAATGGCATCGGCCTCGCCGGTCAGGAGCGATTCATTGACCTGCAGCTGGCCGTCGCGCACGACAGCGTCCGCGCAGATCTGGTCGCCCGCCGCAAATTCCACGATGTCATCGCGGACAAGCTGATCCGTCCGCACGGAGACGCGCTGGCCGGAGCGGATGGCCTTCGCCGTTCCCGCCGCGACGAGCGTCAGCTTATCGACGGCGCGCTTAGCGCGGATCTCCTGAAAGCTGCCGACGACTGTGTTAGCCACAGCGACGAGCAGAAACATCAGATTTTTGAACGAGCCGACAAGGCACAGGCACAGAGCCAGCACCAGGAAGATCAGATTGAAGAACGTCAGGACGTTCTCCTTGATGATCTGCCCCTCGGACTTCGTATTGGACGGCGGCATAATGTTGCTCAGGCCGTTGCTCTGCCGGAGCTTGATCTCCTGCGGAGAAAGGCCCTCTGCCGGGTCTGCCTGCAGCATCGGGATCTGGCGATAGACGCGCAGATGCGGCTGCTTGGATTTTTGTTTCATAACAGTCCCTCAAATCAGCATTTTCTCCGGTCATTATAGCACAGCTCCCGTGAAAAAGCACCCAGTCCGACAGAAATTCACAAAAAAATCACATTCCGCGTTCCCATTCGTTTTCCGAAGAAAAAATGAAAGTTTTGCTTGCATTCTGCACGGTTTTGTGGTAAACTAATCAAGTCTGTGAATGGGCGGTCCTCTGCGGTGATGTCAACACTTGCACGAACGCCTAATAAATGAGGAGGACAAACATTATGGATCTGATGAAGGCTCTGACCAGCCAGTACATGAAGGAAGAACTGCCGCAGATGAATGTCGGCGACACCGTTCGCGTTCATGTGAAAATCAAGGAAGGCGCTCGTGAGAGAGTGCAGGTGTTCGAGGGAACGATCATTGCCCGCAAGCATGGCGGCATTGAGGAGTCCATCACCGTCCGCCGCCTGAGCTACGGCGTCGGCTGCGAGAAGGTTTTCCCCGTTCATTCTCCGAGCATCGTGAAGGTCGATACCGTTCGCCGCGGTAAGGTCCGCCGTGCGAAGCTCTACTACCTCCGCAACCGCCTCGGCAAGGCCGCCAAGGTCAAGGAGAAGGTCTGAGTTTATCCGCAAAAACCTCTTCCGGGTCTCCGGAAGAGGTTTTTTGTATCGTTTCAGGATATGCCGATAGGTATGCTGCCCAGCAAGAATATGGACTTGCCGCTCGGGAATACAGTGGCAGGGGGTGGTTTCTTATGCTGGCCGTATGGCTCATCATCAGCAGCATGCTGTATTCCCTGCGCCTGTCGAACGGCGGTTCCTTTCCGAAGCCGCTGACGGCGCGGGAGGAGCGGGAGTATCTCGAGCGCACCGCACAGGGCGATCTGGAGGCGCGCAATGTGCTCATCGAGCGCAATCTTCGCCTCGTGGCACACATTATGAAGAAATACTACACGCAGACCTCCGATCAGGAGGACCTGATCTCCATCGGCACCATTGGACTCATCAAGGGCATCTCGACTTTCGACCCGAAAAAGGGCGCGCGCCTTGCAACATATGCGGCAAGGTGTGTTGAAAATGCAATGCACCCGTCGGGGCGTCATTTCCCCTTCCGACTCACAAAACGGGACCGCTGCGCAAGCAGCGATCCCGTTTTTTAAGTTTCAGAAAGCGCAGAAAGCATGGCATCCAGCAGCGCAGCCTGCTCCTCCGGCGTCTGCGCCAGCTCTGGCAGCAGCTCCTCAAGCAGAGCGGCGTGCACCTGCGCCACGCGACGCGCCAGAAGCGCCTCCGGCTGGTCCGGCCGGAGCACGCGAATGCGAAGTTCCCCTTCCATACGATCCCCCCGCGGGCATCCTATGCCGGAGCGGCGGGGCTTATTCCGGCAGCTTCGCGACGAGCTCCTCGAGCGCCTCGCCGAGCGCCTCTTCAAACGTCGGGTGCGGGCGCATGGCTGCCAGCAGCTGGCGGGCCGTCATGCCGTTGGCAATGGCCTGACTGAGCTGGCCGATCATATCGGTCGCATGCTCGCACATGAGCTGCGCGCCGAGCAGCACGCCGGTCTGCGCGTGGGCGACGACCTTCATAAAGCTGCGGCCGGTCCCGGCGATCATGGTACGCGCATTGGCAAAGAGCGTGCACTTGCCGACCTTGACCGGGATATCGCGCGCCTTGGCATCGGCCTCGGTCAGGCCGACGGAGGCGATCTCCGGGCGGCAATAGACGCAGCCGGGGACGAGGTCCAGCCGGACGCTCGGCGTGCGGCCCGCAAGCCGCTCCACGCAAGCCGTTCCCTGCGCCGCCGCGACGTGGGCCAGCTGCACCGGGGACGAAACATCGCCAATGGCATAGATGCCGGGAATGCTCGTCTGCCCGTTTTCATCCGTATGGATGCGGCGGCCGTCCGTCTCCGGCTGGAGGCCGTCTGCGAACAGGCCCTTCCAGTTCGGGCTGCGGCCGAAGGCCGAGAGCACGGCCTCGCCCGTGACAGCGTCTTCCTTGCCGCGGGTGGTAAAGTGGACGGTCAGACCGTCCTCGCCCTGCTCGACGCGCTGGACCATGGAGTTGGCAAACACGCGCACGCCCTGCTTCTTGAGCAGCTGTGCAAGGTTCTGACCGAGCTCGCGGTCCATGCCGGGCAGCAGGCGGTCAAGGCCCTCGATCACGGTAACCTCGCAGCCGAGGTCGCTGTAGAACGTGGCAAATTCCACGCCGATGACGCCGCCGCCCATGATGACGATGGAGCGGTAGAGGCGGTCCGTTCCCTTAAGCAGCTCGTCCGAGGTCATGGCAAGCTCCAGGCCGGGAATGGGCGGGCGGGCCGGAACGGAGCCGGTGGCGATGAGGATATGCTCCGCCGTGACGGTCCCGGCATCCTGCCCGGTGATCTCGACGCAGCCGGGAGCTGTGATGCGGGCGCGGCCGCGCAGGAGCGTGACCTTCGCGCTGCGGAACAGGCCCTCGATACCGCTGCTGAGCGTCTGCGAAATTTCGTCCTTGTGGCGGTACAGCGCCGGAAGGTCGAGGCTCGCGCCATCTGCGCAGACGCCCGCGCAGTGGTGCGCATCGCTCCAGACCTGCGAGGCGTGCAGCAGAGCCTTCGTCGGCACACAGCCGCGGTTCAGGCAGGTGCCGCCGCACTCGCGGTCCTCAATAACAGCCGTATGCAGGCCAAGCTTCGCGGCGCGCAGCGCGGCGGTATAGCCGCCGGGGCCCGCGCCGATGACGATGAGTTGATAGTCTGCCATAGGCACTCCTTTCAAATTTCCTGCTCGCCGAGCAGGGCGCACAGGTCGTCCGCGATCTGACAGCAGGCGGCCACCTCGCGCACGCGGCCGCACAGGTCCGCCACGCGGAAGCGGCAGCCGCGCAGGGCCTCCGCCAGCGGGTGGGCGGTACGGTATTCTTCCACAGCGCGCAGCAGGTCGGGGGAGACCCCTTCCTGCCGCAGCGTATCCATTAGAGCAGATGTTTCAGACATCCATGACATCTCCTTGCGGTTGGCAGTGCCAAACCGAAATTTCACCCTTATCATAGCACAACCCGCGCGGTTTGTGTAGGGCTTTGACGGGCAAAAAAGCGGCAAAGAAGTAGAGAAAATAAAGGTGAAGCTATTTTAACAAACTTTCAGCCGGGACGTGCAGATTTCACGTTCAAAGTAAATTGACAGGCCGCTTAAAATACGATAAAATAATTTTCGTTGTGTCAAAGTGAAAAAGAAAGGCGTAAAAGTATGCTCGAAACCATCACAGCCGTCAATCAGGCGGTCAACAGCTTTATCTGGGGCATCCCGGCGATGGTCTGCATCATCGGCGTGGGCCTGCTGCTCAGTGTGCGGACAGGCTTTTTGCAGCTCCGGAAATTCCCCTATGCCATCAAAACGACCATTGGCCGCATCTTCCGCAAAAAGGATGCCTCCGACGGCGCGATGACTCCGTTCCAGGCAGTGTGTACGGCGCTGGCCGCTACCGTCGGCACCGGCAACATCGCAGGCGTTGCGGGCGCGATCGCCATCGGCGGGCCGGGTGCGGTGGTCTGGATGTGGTGCTCGGCTCTGCTGGGCATGTGTACCAAGTTCTCCGAAGTGACGCTGGCTGTGCATTTCCGCGAGCGGAACAAAAACGGCGAGCTGGTGGGCGGCCCCATGTACTATATTAAAAACGGCCTCGGCAGCCGGTGGCAGTTCCTCGCGGTGCTGTACTCGCTGTTCGGCGTGCTGACGGTCTTCGGCACCGGCAACGCCACCCAGGTCAACACCATCGTCACAGCCATCGACTCGGCCCTGCTGGCCTACGGCAGCAGCCTGAACAGCATCCTGCCCACGGTCAACCTCATCGTGGGCGTGGTGGTGGCCATGATGGTGGCTATGGTGCTGCTGGGCGGCGTCAAGCGCATCGGCAGCGTGACCGAGAAGCTGGTGCCGTTTATGGCACTGTTCTACGTCGTGCTGGCACTGGGCGTCGTGGTCATCAACTACCGGCGCTTCCCGGCGGTGCTGGCCTCCATCGTCGGCGGTGCATTTGACCCGCAGGCCTTCACCGGCGGTGCCATCGGCAGCATCTTCCTCAGTATGCAGAAGGGCGTTTCCCGCGGCATCTTCTCCAACGAGGCCGGCCTCGGCTCCGCGCCCATCGCCGCCGCGGCTGCACAGACCAAGGAG
>ERZ1106978.1716-NODE-1716-length-11704-cov-7.916817_pt1 | contig 11704 bp, 15 predicted proteins | sample MGYA00403689_ERZ1106978 | MGnify/ENA primary metagenome ERZ1106978 (study PRJEB35170, sample SAMEA104062434) | human gut metagenome | biome: human gut; feature: human-associated habitat; material: faeces | place: Denmark | collected 2012-08-02 ...
CTTGCGTTCTCAATTTCTCCTACATTTCTCGGATGCTGAAAATGATCCATTACTTTTTCACTGTACATTGTTATTCTTCCTCCTGAACTATTTCAAAGCAGTCCTCCTCCGGCACAGCTTTTACCTGAATTTTTCTGTACCGGCTTTCTGGATGGACTGTCTTATTTTTTTAAACTTATTTACCCTGCTGTTTTTTGATGTAATCCTCATACAGCGGGGACATGCTGCGCAGACGGTCTACGATCGCTTTAATCTGCTCTACAACAAAATCAACGTCCTCTTTTGTGATCTCCTCATTTATGGTATATATATATCAGGAAAAATGGAAGGGCCGGCGGCCGGGCCCCATCTGTAAGAAACTTGTAAGACTTCCCCCAGCTTTTTTGTAAGAAATCTCTGCTATCCTGTTCCCAGGCAAACCGAGAGAGGAGCTGCGCTATGGACACAAAGGAGACCGTCCTGGTGGTGGATGACGACCGGGAGATCGTGGGGGCCATCGCCCTGGCCCTGGAAAAGGAGGGCTACCGGGTGCTGCGTGCCTATGACGGCATGGAGGCCCTGGACCACGCCCTGGACCCGGAGCTGCGGCTGATCCTGATGGATGTGATGATGCCCCGCCTGGACGGCCTCTCCGCCGTCCTCCGCATCCGGGAACGGCGCAACCTGCCCATCATTGTCCTGTCCGCCAAGAGCGAGGAGAGCGACAAGGTGCTGGGACTGTCCATGGGGGCGGATGACTATGTGACCAAGCCCTATAATCCCCAGGAGTTGGCCGCCCGGGTACGGAGCCAGCTGCGCCGCTACACCCTGCTGGGAGATGTTCACGCGGAGAAGCGTGAGGGCGAGATTGTCAACGGACGCCTGTCCTATGACCCAGAGCGCCGTGAACTGAAAGCAGACGGCGAACTGGTAAAACTCACTGCCACAGAGTTGAAGATTGTGGATCTGCTGATGCGAAATCCCGGACGGGTGTTTCCAGCGGAGGAAATCTATCAGCGGGTCTGGCAGTCTGACAGCTACGCCTGTGAGAATACGGTGATGGTTCACATCCGGCGCATTCGTGAGAAAATCGAGTTGAATCCCAAGGAGCCAGACTATATCAAGGTGGTGTGGGGCATTGGATACAAAATGGAACAACACAACTGAAACTGTGGAAATCGAGCCTGTAATGCCGCAGAGAAAGGGGACCGGTTTGCGCGCCGCGGCGGCTTTCCTGACGTTTTTCCTGGGCGTGAGCTTGACGCTGGGCAGTCTGTGTGGTGCCGTAGGGCGCCGGGCTATTGGAAGTGATTATGCGGAATGGTGGCAGAATGACTGGCAGGAAACACCGGTGTTCCGCAATCGTATCTCCAGCAATCTGGAATCCTTTCTGACGATAGGCGTTGGGAGAACGGTGGACTGGTATCATACGGATTATTCTGTTGAGGATACCGTATCCGGAACAGGTACGATCTGGTTCTTTGCGGATACACCAACGGCAAGCTGTGAAACATCATTCGCTGAAGCGCAGGACACGTCCCCGGATTCCGCGTACAAGCACGATCTAAACACAATTTACGCGATTCACGCAGCCGATGGAAAAAAATACAGTAATCTGGAAGAAGTGACCGGTTACCGGATAGCGCTGGATGAATACAGCAAGCTGCCGAAGGGCTACAACTTCCTGCTGATCTATGAGGACGGCAAAGTTTCCATTTGGAAGGACGGCAAAAAGCTGTCCGTCTATGACAGCGATAACATTCTGGACGAGGACTCTCTTTGGAATGTCCCCGGCTATACCAATTTCAAGGTCGGCGAGGAAGAGGCAAAGGTTACCATAAAAATGGCTGTGCGGCAAATCCCCATTCTCTACAAGGGCAGCAACAGCTATTCGTACAACTCCCTCTACTGGATATACCGGAGCCTTCAGAACAGCCACGAGGCGTGGAGATCGCTTGCAATTTCCTTCTGCGTGGGGCTCGTGCTGCTTGCAGCATGGTTCGTGCTGAGGAAGGTGCGGTACGCGGCAGATCAAGCCATCGCCAAAGTGACCTTCCATATCTGGACGGAACTGCGCTTCCTTGCGGTGTTCCTGTGCCTGCTTTGTCTGACGGTTCCCATGCTGGCGGCGGCTGACGGCTATCTCTGGTGGTATCCGGATGATGTGTCTTATACGATAATGCAGACCCTCCGCTGCTTCGGTGCGGGGTTGTTCAATCCCGGCGCAGCGCTGGGGCTATTCTGGGCGGTATGGTTCATCCGTAATGACCACCGTTATCATCCCGCCGAAACGCGCAAGAGCCTATACCGTACCGTATCCAGCGCCATGCGGAAAAATGAATTGGCCTATCCCATACAGAAGCGGATCAATCGCCGGATCGCCATTCGTAATTTGGCAACGGTTCTCGCCGTGCTGGTTCTTTCGCTCTTTTGTACATTTATCTTGAAACCTATGACGAAATCGCACTCTTGGGTATATGCGCCGTTTGGCTGGTGCTTGGCCTGCTCTCCTCGATTTTGTGGGGACGCCGCGAACGGGCGCTCGCCCGTGATTTTGGGCTGCTGGCCGACCATGTGGCCGCGGTCCAAAGCGGCGAGTTGACCACACCGCTGGATCTGCCTGCGGATGCAGACCTGCGTGAGACCGCCGAACGGCTCAACAGTATCCAGTCCGGCCTAAAGGCAGCGGTGGCAGAGCAGACCCGCAGTGAGCGCATGAAGGTGGAGTTGATCTCCAATGTATCCCACGATCTGAAAACGCCGCTGACCTCCATCCTCAGCTATTCTGAACTGTTGATGCAGGAGCCGCTGGAGGGAGCGGCCTCGGATTACGCACAGATCATCCAGCAAAAGGCATTGCGGCTCAAGAGTATGGTGCAGGATGTGTTTGAGATCAGCAAAGCCGCCAGCGACCAGCTCCCCGTGAAGCCGGAGGTGTTGGACTTTGGCAAGCTCCTGCGTCAAACCCTTGCCGACATGGATGGCGAGATTCAAAAATCCGGCCTGACCTTCAAACTTGACCTGCCGGAGCAGCCGGTTGAGATCACGGCCGACGGCACGCGCCTGTACCGGGTGTTCCAGAATCTCCTTCAGAATGCCCTCAATTACGGTTTGCCGGGAAGCCGCGTCTACCTCTCTCTGAAAACCACTGACAAGGCGGCAGTCGCCTCCCTTCGCAACACCTCCCGCAATGAGCTGCCGGAAGGTGTGGACTTCACCGCCCGATTTGTGCGGGGCGACGAGAGTCGCACGGATGGCGGCACCGGTTTGGGACTGTCTGTTGCCAAGAGCTTCACCGAGGCTTGCGGCGGCACCTTCCGGGTGGAAACCATGGCGGACCTCTTCACCGCCATCGTGAGCTTTCCCTTGTCCATGCATAAACCCAAGCAGTGAATGATGCAAATATAAGGGACCTATGAAGTTTTGTCATAAATGAGAACAAGCCGGGCAAACGCCTCGGCTTGTTTTTTTAAATCGTTGTTTACATCCTTGCGTGTGCAAATTATAATATTAGCAAGAAACTGGCAGTGATATGACCACCTACAAACGGCTCGATCTGCTTTTCAGCAAACGTGACATCAAGCCCGATCAGATTAAGGCCTTTTTGATCCGTTGCCTATATAACGATAAACTGAACTTGAGATCGTGAGGGTACAGCTATGGCGAGAGTTTCCACCAGAGAGAATAAAAATATATATCAGTTGACCAGAGAAAATCTGAAGCTTACCAGAGAGACCGCAAGTGAGCTGTTAGAATCCATTCCGCCGGAGCGTATAGAAAAGATTGAGAACGAGCGCTCTTTTCCGCATCCGGATGAAGTGCTTACAATGGCAGAGAAATATAAAAAGCCGGACCTGTGCAACTATTACTGTGCCAATCAGTGTCCCATCGGGCAGGAGTATGTGCCGGAGGTCAAGATCAAGGACCTGTCTCAGATCGTGCTGGAAATGCTGGCATCTTTAAACGCGATGAATAAGCGGAAGGACCGGCTTATTGAAATCACGGCTGACGGCAAAATTTCCGATGATGAGCTGGAGGATTTTCTATACATTCAGGAGGAGCTGGAACGCATTTCCATTACGGTGGAGACCTTGCAGCTCTGGGCAGAGAAGATGCTGGCTGCCGGTGTGATTGATGAGGCGCGGTATGAAGCGTATCGGAGCCGGAAGAAAACCTGAAAGGGGTATTTTGCTCCGAAAGTGAAAATAAACTGCTGTATCTTTCCAATTCTATGATGTATTCCGCCGTCCTTTTGCTGTACGCTATTCTCAAGCAAAGGGACGGCGTTCCAAAAACCGGAAAAGGAGCTGAGGGCCATGGGGCCAGAGAGCGGCTGTTGACCATCCACTTGATGGAATTATTGAGAAAAGACGGAAAATATGCAACAAAATTAGGATTGGAACCGTCTATAAAAGTGAGAGTCCTTGCAGGAAAGAAATATAGTGGGGGAGCCCATGGGGCGGAAAGGGAGAGCCAATGAAATACGCGGCAGATTTTAGGCAGGAAGCCAGAGCGGCGCTTCAGGGGAAATGGCCGCTGGCCATTCTGGTGGGATTGGTGGCGGCGATTCTGGGAGGAGCCACTTCCGGCGGACCTGAATTTAAGATCAATTTTACCGGCGGCAGCCTGAATGCGAATATTCAATATGCCGGACAGACCATCTACTCTTGGGGGGACGGGATCACACCGGGACTGCGGGCAGTTCTGGTTGGCGGCGCGATCTACCTGATCTTAGCGGCAATCGTGCTGGGGGTCCTGTATTTCATTCTGGGCAGTGTTATCGAAGTGGGCTATGCCCGGTTCAATCTGAACCTGACCGCTGGAGAAAAGCCGCCCTTTGAGACCCTGTTTTCCTGCTTCCCCTATTGGAAAACCATAGCTGTGACTATGCTGCTTCAAGCCGTGTATATTCTTCTTTGGACGCTGCTGCTGATCATCCCCGGCATCATGGCTTCTTACAGCTATGCCATGACTGGCTACATTCTGGCGGAGCATCCGGAACTGACAGCCAGCGAGGCCATCGCACAGTCCAAGGCTATGATGGCGGGGAACCGCTGGCGGCTGTTCTGCCTGCAATTCAGCTTTATCGGATGGGACATCCTGTGTGCTCTGACGCTGGGCATCGGCAATCTGGCCCTGCGGCCTTACAGACACGCTGCTGAAGCGGCGTTCTACCGGGAGCTGTGCGGCGGTACGGTGCCCGAAGACGAGGAATACTCCGCATAAGTATTGTCATCCCTTAAAAACTACATAAAGAAAAAGAAAAGGAGAACCACATGGACATTTTACTGAAGGCAATTCCCATTGCGATTCCCGTGATCCTGGTCATTCTCATTTTCCTGATGGGCTACGTGAAAGCACCCCCCGACGTGGCCTACATCATCTCCGGTCTGCGGAAGCATCCAAAGGTGCTCATCGGTAAGGCCGGTATCAAGATCCCCTTTCTGGAGCGGGTGGATAAGCTGATCGTCCGCCAGATCTCCATCGACATCAAGTCCGAGGGCTACATTCCCACCCAGGACTTCATCGGCGTGGACGTGGACGCCGTGGCCAAGGTGCGGGTGATGACAGACCCGGAGGGCATCCAGTTGGCCATGAAGAACTTCCTGAATATGACGGAGGACGACTTCAACCGGGCTATCGTGGATTCCTTGCAGGGCAACATGCGTGAGATCATCGGCACCATCACTCTGAAAGAGATCTGCAATGACCGTAAGAAGTTCGGCGACGAGGTGCAGTCCAAGGCCCAGACCGATATGAACGCGCTGGGCATCCAGATCATCTCCTGCAATATCCAGCGTGTCACCGATGAAAACAGCCTTATCAACTCGCTTGGTCAGGACAACATGAGCAAGATCCAGAAGGATGCTGCTATCGCCAAGGCTGAGGCAGAGAGGGATATTGCCATCGCCCAGGCCCAGGCTGCCAAGGCGTCCAACGATGCCCAGGTGGAGGCGGACATGCACATCGCCCAGAAGCAGAATGATCTGGCGATCAAGCAGTCTGAACTGAAGGTGCAGGAGGATACTAAGCGAGCCGAGGCCGACGCCGCCTACACCATCCAGCAGCAGGAGCAGCAGCGCTCCATTGAGACGGCTACCGTCAATGCCCAGATTGCCAAGACAGAGCGCGAAGCCGAGCTGAAGAGCAAGGAAGTCGAGGTCAAGAAGCAGTCCCTGGACGCGGAGGTCCGCGCCGCTGCCGACGCCGACCGTTACCGCAAGGAGCAGGAGGCACAGGCAGCTCTGTACCAGCGGCAAAAGGACGCGGAAGCCGTCCGCTATGAACAGGAGCAGGCGGCGGAAGCCGCCAAGAAGGCCGCCGAGGCTGCCCGTTTCGCCAAGGAGCAGGAAGCTGCCGGTATCGCCGCCGTGGGTCAGGCGGAAGCCGAAGCCATCCGGGCCAAGGCCCTGGCAGAGGCCGAGGGTATCGACAAGAAGGCGGAGGCCATGAAGAAGTACGGCGAGGCCGCTGTGATCGAGATGATCATGAACGCCCTGCCGGAGATCGCCAAGAACGTGGCGGAGCCTCTCAGCAAGGTGGATAAGATCACCATGTACGGCGAGGGCAACAGCGCCAAGCTCCTCAGCGACATCGTCAACGGTACCACTCAGGTCACCGAGGGCATCAGCGCCGGGATGGGGCTGGACCTCAAGAGCCTGCTGGCAGGTGCCCTGGGCGGCAAGCTGGCAGCGGGCAATTCCCAGCCGGTGCAGGTGACGGTGGCGCCCCAGGCCCAGCCTGACGCGGCGGCCGCTTCCGCGGACACGCCGGAGCAGCAGGTGTGATGACTTAACCGGACATAAAATCTGCCTGGGGCCTCCTGCAGGAGGTCCCAGGTTTCCGTAAAGAGAGGAGTCTGTTTATGATAGGCTTTGGAGGAGATCCCGGCTTTGGCGTGACTTTCAGCATCATGCGGATCATGGTTCCTGTCATATTTGTGCTGGTGTTTGGCATTATTATCGTAGCAATGGTTCGCGGTATAGGTGAATGGAACAAAAATAATCATTCACCGAAGCTGTCCGTTCCTGCCAAGGTGGTATCCCGGCGTACCGCTGTTTCTCACCACCATCATCACCAGGGAAATGGGATGTATCATACCCATACCGCTACCAGCTATTACGCCACCTTTCAGGTAGAGAGCGGCGACCGGATAGAGTTTCTGGTTTCCGGCACGGAATACGGTATGCTGGCGGAAGGAGACTCAGGAGAGCTGACCTTTCAGGGTACCCGGTATCTGAATTTCCGCCGGGAGGGCGCGGAATAAAATTTTGGGAAATTTTGTAGTATTTGCCCGGAGGATAGCAAGTATATAGATGAACACACGGCAGGGCTGCCGGGGAAGGAGGTACGCACGGTGGACGACAGTCAAATCATTGACCTGTTTTTCGCGCGGTCGGAGCTGGCTATCAGCGAATTGGACGCCAAATACGGAAAGGTTTGCCATAAACTGGCCCACAATATCCTGGACAGTCGGCAGGATGCGGAGGAGTGCGTCAACGATGCGTACCTGGGCACGTGGAACGCCATTCCGCCGCAGCGGCCTGATCCGCTGCTGCCTTTCGTGTGTGTCTTGGTCCGCCGGTATTCGATCATGCGCTACCGTGCCAACACGGCTATGAAACGAAACAGCTCTTACGATGCCTGCATGGAGGAGATTGAGAACTGCATCGCCGCCCCCGGCAGAGTGGAGGACCACTATGAGGCCAAGGTGCTGGCCCGGACTATCGAGCGGTTTTTAGATACGCTGAACCGGGAGAACCGGGTGATCTTCATGCGCCGGTATTGGTACTCCGACAGCTATGCGGCCATCGCCGCGCTGACGGGACTCACGGAGAAGAACGTATCCGTCCGGCTGGCCCGGGTGCGAAAGCAGCTGCGGGACTATCTCATGAAGCAGGGGGTGCTGACATGAATCGGGAGCTTTTCTCGGACGCCATGAATGAGATCGACTCCAAATATGTGGAGGAGGCCCTCACCTATAAGCCTGCCAAGCGGTTCGTATTCCCGGTATGGGCTCAGCGGTGCGTTGCGGCATGCTTGATCTGCGTGCTGGGCCTGGGCGTGGTGCTGGCAGCCAGCCCGGAGGCCCGGGCGGAGATACAGCGGTGGATTGAAACATGGCGGGGCAGTCAGGTCTCCTATACGTATTTTGGTGATCCATTGGAGAAGCCTATCTCCCATTATCAGATCACCGCACTGCCGGAGGGATTTGCAGAAGAGCTGGACCAGCGCTTTGACGAGACTGATTGTGTACAGCACAGTTACCGGCGGGGTGATGAGCGGATCATTCTGGGATATATTTATATGCAGGATGATAATTTCAGTTTTTATGATATGGGTGAGGATACGGAGATCTCAGAACTTGAGGTCAACGGAAATCCCGGCAAATTTTATTTGTCGGATGACCCGGCGCTATGGAGCGTCATCGAGTGGATCGATACGGAACACAGCATCCATTTCAGCATTAACGCCTGCGGTACACAGAAAGAGCTGCTGGCCCTGGCGGAAAGTGTAAAGCCGGCGGAGGACGATATCTGCACCGCCGGAGAAAATACCGAGCCTCCGGTGGAACTGGGGGAAGGAGAAATTTGGAGGGAAGAGCCATGGACGGATACTGTGTCTGGGTAGATACCATCAAGAAGATTGCGTCGTTCCATCATGTGGAGCAGAGCGATTTCATGCACTTTCTGCAGCATGAGACCTTCATGGCCTACCTCTGTACCCTGACCACTCAGGGCTATCGTTTTCAGTAAGGGGAACCACAGCTACAGCTGTAGAGGACGGACGCGGCGGCGGTATCTGGGACTACCGTGGATTCCATATCACAAAGGCATGTATGCTGGCCTTGGCGGAGGAGATCACCGGTCGGCGGGAGCTGCCGCTTTTTCGCGGAACGTTGTACGGGATGAAGAAGCGGCCTGCTGCCTGTACCGCCTCCATAAATTGGTGATGCGGGGCGCCGGCGGCTTTGACAAGGAGGAGTACCTGGTTTTGGTGCTTTCCGGCTTGCTCCGGCGGTGGAAATTATAAATTTCAGGTCAGAAATAATTTTTCAGTGGTAGCGAAGGTCTGTGGGTTTGTGAGGTACTAATCGACTGTACAGAATACATTCCATTTTAACCAACTGAATTATGCATGCAGTGAAAGGAGCGTATTTTCATGAAAAAATTTTTATCCATGACCATGACGCTTATTATGTTGATGGCCCTTGCTTTTCCTGCGTTTGCTGTTGACAAAGAATCAGATTCGAACTCGGAAGCAGAAGTGCAGGAAGAGATTTTGGAGAGCGCGAGCGAATTTGCATATTTAGATGCAGATAAGGCTACTCCGGAACTAAAGGAAAAAATTCTGGAAGCACGAAAGGAAATCATTTACAATACTGACTGGGTTGCTGATGGCTATGTTGGATGTATCCGGAACATTAAAACTGGAAAGTTAATCAAGGAATTGCCAGAATTTTCTGAGGTATTTCCTGGATGGGATGTTCCCATCGAAGAAAATAACGCTAAAATTGAAATTTCTGAACCCGTATTGCCTGCAGTGCCTGCAGATAACACAATGGAGGAAATTAAGCCTTTGTCGATTGGAACGGGCCTGGATGACTGAATCGTACTTTTGAGTGAAAGAGTCTACCTTAAGTCCGCAAGTTCGACAACAAACGCTACTCCATTTGCAGCCTTTACACTTGACCCGTATAAGATGGGTACACAGATTAGAGCGTATGCTAAGCTACTGCCTGGAAACAATTTATGAAAGGAACGAAAATATGAAAAGAATTGTGGGAATGATTCTGGTTGTTGCAATGGTTGCATCTTTGGTAATTGTGTCCGTCTTTGCTGCGGACACCCGCGAGGATGAAATGCCGGCGACATGCATCGCAGAAATTACAGAGAGTGGAGAAGTCATTTACTATGTAGAGGACGAGCCAAAAGAAAACGATGAAGCTACAGCACCTGCTACTTGGGTGGCGGATGTAGATGAAGACGAAGAGGACTCTCCGATTATTACCAGGGCCAGCGATCTGATCTTAGACGAAAATCTCTCTGACGTAGAAACAAGTCGAGGGAGTGGATCGACATCTTTTAGAATTTCAAGATCTCAGCCATATTTCAGGGTGGCCATTAAGAATAATGGCTCTGAAACGTTGCACGCAAGCATGTGCTTCGGCAATAAAAACGCTGAATCTTTCTGGGATCAAGACATCCCGGCGGGAGGCTCGTCCAAGAAAGTATGGACGGCAAACGAGTTTGGAAAATTCTATATTAACTTTACAAGCAATCCCCATGGCCTGAATCTGGATGGAACAGTTTCTGTTCGTGTTTCGTCCAATAAAAGTGACTTGAGCTGATTGATGCTAAAAAACCGGCGGCATGAGAAAAGACGAAACACGACTAATTTGGGCTGTCGGAAGGGAAAACTCTCTTCCGGTAGCTTATTTTTACAGCGATTATAGTAATTATGGAGAGGGTTATGAGTGACAAAGGCAATAGAATTAGCCAAGTGGTTGAAAATAGGCAACACATAATTAAACATTGTAGAGGAAAAATGTTTACAAGTGAGTCTCTGAAAATCGTTGCACTTATATGTATGCTTATCGATCATGCAGGGGCAACCCTGTTCCCGCAATGCGATATTTTGCGTAGTATTGGACGAGTATCATTTCCGTTATATGCGTTCCTTTTGGCTCAAGGCTGTAAGCATACGCATAGTATGGAACGGTATCTGCTTGGCCTTGGAATATTTGCGCTGATTAGTGAAATTCCTTATGACTTGGCATTTGGAAACTCTATTAATTTCCTGGATCAGACAAACATTTTTTACACACTTTTTTTATCAGCGGCATGTGTCTATATCTATGATAGTATAAAAAAGCAAAAAGCAATGATTCAACTGATTGTGTTTGCAGTTTGTCTCCTTTTTCTCTTTATGGAATGGATATTGCTGACTTTTATCACTGGAGAGCGTTTGCCGAGCTTAGCCCTTATGTTCTCATATGTGATGGGGATGATAATTTCCTGCGCACATATATTCAAACATCACGAAATTGCGAATTCAAAATCGAATATATTAATAAATATTTTTCCAATCTTGTCAACGTTACCAGCATTTTTACTATCAAGCTTTATAGATTGCGATTATGGTATTTGGGGTGTCGCTTTAATTTCACTCTTATATCTGGCAAAAAGTATTAAAATTTCTGCCGTGATAATGGCAGTGTTACTCGTACCCTATTATGGGCAACATATTTATAGCAATGTTGTTTCTTTTGAGGCAATACGAAATATGTGTTTTTCACTTTTGTCTATTTTGTTTGTTTGCCTGTACAATGGGCAACACGGAAGTAAGAAAAAGTGGATTTATTATTGGGCATACCCGTTACACATTTTATTTTTTGCAATTTTGCGTTGTTATCCGTTCTTTTAATAACAGATTTTAAGAGTGAGGGTGAATGTATGATTTTTTTGATTAAATTATTAGGAATACTTTTAGGGTTTGCATTTCCAGTTTTTACAATAAAAGCAATTAAGGAAAGCTTACAAGGAAAAAGTAGGGAGCAGGTATATGTTGTATTATCAAGTGTATGCGGTGGGGCGATAATGCTGATAGTTATGGGACTGCTTCCAAATACATAAGATGTTGGCATAACGGTTTACCCGTTACGCTATGCGTGAAGTGGTGGATGACGAATGAAGGGAATCTCCAGGCAGGGCCGCCTTGCAAC